>JGI26465J51735_1000551_pt1 | contig 14757 bp, 14 predicted proteins | sample PerSpoBPS_BMetaG_FD_51735 | JGI IMG/M metagenome (IMG submission 51735) | reverse complement strand
GTACGGCGACGCGATAAGGAGGTACGAGGAGAGGATGCCGCGCTTCGTGAGGCCGAGGTTAGAGGGCTTCACAGCCGATTAGCTGGCACCGCAATAGGGACATGGCTGATCCTCAACTATCCTGATAAACTGCGTTCCTGTTGAGACCGATGCGCTCGCTCCGCCACGATTAACCCTGAAAAGCCTGCGTAAGGCATTCCTAACCCTCTTGATGTCAACACCTCCTCACGCTACTGCGCATGCCGACCAGCCGCAATCGAGGCATGTAGTGCACCCTCCCTGACGGGCCAATATCTTGCTACCGCACTCTGCGCACTCCTCTGGGTTCTTCTTGTTGGGAGCTTGTGCTGGTAAGGAAGATATGGAAGTTCTTTGGGAGGATTCAGATGATAAAGGAGGGCGGCCGGGTGGGGGAAGCCTTGGGGTGTCCGGGCCCTCTCGAATAGNGAGGGATTTCCTTGAGGGTTGAACCCCGCTTTGCTGGGGGCCCTGCGAAAGCAGGGAATGTTAGTTTAGAACCGGCGCTTCCCAAGGCCCCAGACACCCGGCCGTACTGACAACACTACAGCCATGTCCTAACCCACCCCTTTTCCCCTCTCATACTTACCAGTTCACCGCGGTTTATGGGCTCCACTACTTCATTATCTTCAGACTTAAAGTTTTTAACCCTCAAATTCACGGACGAGACACGCTGAACGTGGACAAGACGATCCTCTGGATCTCGGTGCTCCTGATCGTGACCGGCGCGGCTGGCGTCTTTCTGACGTACTCCGGCGTCTCGAAGACCTTCGAGCACGGCATGCAGGCGGTCTCGGCGCTTCTGCTGCTGATGGGGATATTGATGCTGCCCGGAGGGATCTTCAGGGGAGGGCCTCCAAGCGTCGGCTCGAGGCAGGGCCTCGTGCTGGGCGTTGCGGTCTTCGCTGTCGCAGCGGGCCTCACCTTTGCCGCGGCCATCGGTTACGGTCCCTTCAAGCTGCTCTACGAGACAGGCGTCCAGATAGGCGAGGCTCCCTTCACAGTATTCGTATCGATAGTGCCGGGGTCGTGGGACCCGAGGCAGNCCCAGAACTACGTCCCGAAGGACATAAGGGTGATNCTCTTCATCAACCACACGGTGATCTGGACGAACGANGAGGAGCTGGACGTGGCCCACACGGTCACCCATGACGGAGGCCTCTTCGATTCGGGCCTCTTCGGGAAGGGCCAGAGTTACAAGTACAACTTCGGAAGGGAGGGACTCTACACCTATCACTGCGTCCCGCATCCTTGGATGAGAGGCTCTGTGACCGTCGAGAGGTTGCCGGAGGAGCAGGTCAAGGCGATCCTCGAGATGCTCGGAGTGAAGCAGGAGGAGACCTCCCGCTGATCACCCTGAAGCGCGCTTCCTGAGGACCCAGGCGTTCAGCCCCAGCAGGAACGCTCCTATGTATCCGGGGATCAGGCCGAGCGTCCCAGCCACGCCTATTCCCAGGGCCAGCAGGATAAGGGAAGGAGCCCAGCCGCAGCAGAGGTAGAAGGCCGATGCCATGAAGCCGAGCACAGCACCGGCGAAGGACCCTCCGGAGACGACGAGGCAGCTCCTGATCCTCCCCGTGACGTACAAGGCCATCAGATAATAGACGTTCAGCGCCAGCAGCACCGAGATGGCGATCCCCAGCCCGAAGGCCAGCCACCTGACCGTCAGGACGAAGCCATCACCTATCACCTGCGTCGCAGGCCCCGTGTAAGTCTGAGACTCGATGTATGCGGGAACCAGTATGATGCCATTGATGCCGAGCGGCGGAGCTGCGTTGTACGTCACCGAGCCTGAGAGGAGCGAGTAGCCGATGAGGTAGGCGATCCCAGAGGCGACAGCCAGCGCTCCTGGCAGGGGCCCCCATCCGGACCTTACGGCCCGCATCCACTCGCTGTGGAACGTCCTGACTAATAGGAGTGGGCTTTGCGGAAATCCCGGTGGTCAGCAGACCATCCGAGCGCAAGGAATTCGGTTTTTAATGTAGTGGGGGAAAGGACCCGCGGGGAAAAGGATGCCGAGGGTGAAAAGGATCTCGGAGGTCAAGGAGATCCTGAGGAACAAGGACCAGATCAGGAACATAGGAATCATAGCACATGTTGACCACGGGAAGTGCATATCCGGCGACTCGATCGTCTGCGTCTCTGACGGCAGGCTCGTCAGGATCAGAGAGCTCTACGAATCCGCGGCGATGGGTAGGCAGGTCGAACGCGTCAGCGTCGAGGGTCTGATGGTCGACTCCGTCGACCCCAACGACCTGAACGTCAAGGACCGCAACGTCAGGTACGTCTGGAAGCTCAAGAGCGACAGGATCGTACGGGTGAGGCTCAGGACCGGATTCACCCTGGCTACCACGCCGGAGCATCCGTTCTTCGTGCTCACGAGGGCAGGGATCGTGACGTGGAAGAGGGCGGACGAGCTGAAGGTCGGCGACCGCGTCGCAGTCCCTGCGGTGCTGAAGAGCATACCGAAGGATCTGAGCGGTGTGAAGGAGATCGTCCTCAGCAGGCTCGACCCGGAGCGTTATATCGCCTACCTCTCCCCCGACCTTAAGCGGCTGATCTATCAGGAGCTGAGGAGATTGGGGATCAGGGACGTCCACGCCCTCATCGCCTCACCAATTGGGTACAAGACGTTCTGCGCGGGGGCGAGAAGAGGAAGGTTCAGGCTGGGCGACCTGCTCAGGATCGCAGACCGTCTCGGCCTCAGGAGGGACGAGGTCTACGACGGCATCGCATACCTCGCCTACAGGAGCTCGATCGAGAGGACAGGCAGGCTCTCAAAGAAGATCAGGCTCCCCAAGAGCTCCTCCGCCTTCCTCAAGCTGGCTTACCTTTACGGCCTGCTGGTCGGCGACGGCACCACAAGGGCATCGCTCACCACCACCAACCGGCAAATCCTCTCGAGGTACGTGCGGTACATGCGCGAATGCTTCGGCGTCTCGTGCCGCACAGTCAGGATGAGGACGACGCTCAGGGTCGATCACCACGGCGGTCTCACGCTCATCTATTTCCTCCACGAGGTCTTCGGGTATCCGCTGAAGAAGAAGGCGCGGAGCGTTCCGTTCCCCGAGCTGCTGGCCCAGATGGGTAACCAGTACCTTGCCGCCTTCCTCAGGGGGCTCTACGACACGGACGGCTCGGTCGAGATGGGCCGCAGGGCGGTGACGCTCTCGACGGCCTCGGAGGACCTCGGGGAGAAGCTGCCGATTGTGTTGTTGCGCCTCGGGATCGTGTCCTCGGTCAGCCGGAAGGGACCCTACCGCGTGGTCGCCGTCTCCGGCAGCCAGCTGCTTCCCTTCGCCTCCAAGGTCGGCTTCTCCGACGTAGCAAAGAGGAGGAGACTTGCCGCGCTCTTGAAGCGTCTCTCCGCCAACAGGGCCGTGGACCTGATACCTATCGAGCCGGAGGAGCTGAGGGACCTGAGGATTGCGCTGGGACTCTCAGCCTCGAGCCTGCGGTTGCCCTACTACGCCAAGTACGAGGCTGGGGAGCAGCAGCTGACGCGCGACGTCCTGAGGGCCGTCGTGGAGAGGTTCAGCAGCGCGCTCTCGGATCTGGAGGGTGCCAGGAAGAGGCTGACGGTCATCAGGCACATCGAGGGTGTGGGATCCATTAAGGAGCTGTCGGCCGTCACAGGGATCCATGTCCATGTCCTCCGGGGACTGATCGCCTCGCTGCGCAGCGACGGTCTCATCGAAAGGGAGGGGATGTGGTACGGTCTGACAGAAGAGGGCAGATTCTTCGCGGAAATCTGGCAGGACCTGGTCGAGGGCGATGGAAGGGGCAGGGACAGAATCACCCGCATCCTCGAGAACTGGAGGAAGCTCTGCGACGCGGAGGTCAGGTTCGTGGAGGTAACAGATCTGAAGGAGGAGCGGGGCGAGTTCGACGTCTATGATCTGACCGTTGAGGGGACCTCCACATTCATCGCCAACGGCGTCGTGGTGCACAACACCACGACTACAGATAGCCTCCTTGCCGCTGCAGGACTGCTCTCTCCGGCTTTGGCTGGTAAGGCCCTGGCGCTCGACTACCTGGAGGAGGAGCAGCAGAGGCAGATGACGATCAAGGCCGCCAACATCTCGCTCTACTACGAGCTGGACAGCAAGCCCTACATCATCAACCTCATCGACACGCCAGGCCACGTCGACTTCTCCGGAAGGGTGACGAGGGCCCTCAGGGCGATCGACGGTGCCATCGTGGTGGTCGATGCGGTTGAGGGCGTCATGACTCAGACGGAGACGGTCATCAGGCAGGCCCTCGGGGAGCGCGTCAAGCCGGTGCTCTACATCAACAAGATCGATCGGCTGATAAAGGAGCTGAGGCTCACGCCGGAGAAGATCCAGGAGGTCATCAGCAGGATCGTCTTGGACGTCAACAGGCTCATCGAGATGTACGCCGAGCCCGAGTACAAGGACGCTTGGAAGGTGAGCTTCCAGGCCGGCACGGTGGCGATGGGGAGCTCGAAGGACAGGTGGGGCTTCACGCTCCAGCAGGCCCAGAAGAAGGGGGTCAAGTTCAGCGACATCATGAAGGCCTTCAACGAGGGCAACATCGACTGGCTTAGGGAGACCCTTCCGCTCCACGAGGCCATACTCGAGATGGTGATCAAGAACCACCCGCCGCCGCACGTTGCACAGCGCTACAGGATACCGAAGATCTGGAAGGGAGACATAGAGTCGGAGGTCGGGAAGGACATGATCGAGTGCAACGACAGCGGCATACCTGTGATGATCGTGACCGACGTCAAGGTCGATCCTCAGGCAGGCGTCGTGGCGACCGGCAGGCTCTTCAGCGGTACGGTCAGGGACGGTGACGTCATCAAAATCGTCGGCCGCAACATCGAGCGCAGGATCCAGCAGGTCACAGTCTACATGGGCCCGAACAGGGAGATCGTCAACGAGCTTCCAGCAGGGAACATACCCGCGCTGCTCGGCATCGAGGAGGCGAGGGCCGGCGACACGCTCTCGACGATCGATATTGTGCCTTTCGAGTCGCTGAAGTACGTCTCGGACCCGGTGGTGACGGTCGCGATCGAGCCTAAGCACAGCAAGGACCTCCCGAAGCTGATAGAGTTCCTGAACAAGCTGACGATAGAGGACCCGACGCTGGTGACGACGATAAGGCCAGAGACGGGCGAGTACCTGATCAGCGGAATGGGGACCCTGCACCTGGAGATAGCGCTGACTTGGATCCAGAAGGCGGGGCTAGAGGTGGTTGCTGGCAAACCGATCATCCTGTACAGGGAGTCGGTCCTGAAGAGGGGAAAGGTCTTCGAGGGCAAGTCGCCGAACAAGCACAACAGGATCTACATCTACGTCGAGAAGCTGGAGGACGAAGTCGTGGAGCTGATCAGGAGGGGCGAGTTGTTTGACGAGATGGACAGGAGGACGATCGCGAAGATCCTCAGGGACCACGGCTGGGACACCGATGAGGCGAGGGGCGTCTGGATGATCGACCCGAACGGCAACATATTCGTCGACATGACCAAGGGCGCCCAATACCTCCACGAGACGAAGGCTTACATCCTCAGCGGTTTCCAGAGGGTCGTACAGGAGGGGCCGCTGGCTGGGGAGAAGGTGAGGGGGATGAAGGTGGTCCTTGTGAACGTCGACCTCCACGAGGACCCGGTGCACAGGGGACTAGCCCAGATAGCTCCTGCAACTTGGAGGGCCATTTACGCTAGCATGCTTACCGCCGAGCCCACGCTCCTCGAGCCGATAATGAGGATAGACGTCAAGGTTCCGCAGGACTTCATGGGAGCCGTCACATCGATCATATCTTCCAAGAGGGGCAAGATATCGAACGTCGTCCAGTCAGAATACGTCACGACCGTCATCGGCGAGATACCGGCTGCGGAGGCCGGAGACCTGGCGGACCAGATGAGGGCCGCTACNATGGGNAAGGCGTTCTGGGGAATGGAGTTCGCTGCNTGGAGGCCAGTCCCNGCNTCGCTCTTCGAGAAGGTCGTGATGGAGATCAGGAAGAGGAAGGGGATGCCTCTGAAGCTGCCGACGGTCGAGGACTTCGTGGAGGAGGCTTAAGGAGAGAGGAAAGCTACTCGGATCCTAGCATCTCCGCGTAAAGCGAGGCGAATCTCCCGAACGACTCCTCCGCCCACTCCCTCATCCTGTTCCTCTCAGGTCCCTCGAGCCTTCCGTCTTTGAGCACCGCGATCTCGTCGGCCAGGAGAAAGGCCTCGAGCGGGTCGTGGGTCACGTAGAGGGTAGGCACGTTGATGGATCTCAGTGCCCTTAGGACCAAGAGTTTGTTCGGGAAGTCGAGGTGCGATGTGGGCTCGTCCAGGACCAGCGCCCTCGGCCGCCTGAGCAGAACGGTCGCCAAGTTCAGCAGCTGCCTCTCACCACCCGAGAGCCCCTCCTTTCCCAACGCTTCGAGAAGGCCCAGCCTCTCGGCTACAGGCCTCCAGTCGGCGTTGTGAAGTCTGGCGAAGTACTCCAGCTGCTCGATCGGCCTCATCGGAAGGACCACCTGCGTCTGGGGGACGTATCCCATCGGCCTCCTCTCGGGCGGGAGGCCAGTGACGTCCTTTCCGTCCACCAGGACCCTCCCTCTCTCGGGCCTGAGGAAACCCATTACTGCTCTCATGAGCGTGGTCTTCCCCGAACCGTTCCGGCCGAGCAACACCGTCCTCCCAGAGACGCGGAGCTCGTCGACCCTGACCTCGATGCCGTAGGCCCTCACCTCGAAGTCAACGACCTCCAGCATCCCTCTCCAGCCTCGAGATGACGAAGCCCACCATCAACGATAGCAGGACGAGGACGAGGGCCCCGCCAACCACGAACTCCGTCCCCCTCGAGAGGAAGAACTCGTAGATGTACACCCCCACGGTCAAGGGCCGCCTCGCCACTATCAGCAGCGCGCCGAGCTCTGAGAAGGCCCTGAACCAGGAAAGGAGGAAGGCGAGGAGGACGGCGGTCCTCACGGAGCGGAGGGTCATCGCGGTCATCCTGAACCCCGAGAGGCCCATGCTCCTGAGGAACTCGAAGTATCCCAGGCCGAGCGACGTTATTGCGCCCCTTATGACGGTGAAGCCTATGGGGAGCGAGACGACCGCCATCGCCAGAACGATCGCAACCGTCGTGTCCGAAATTCCTAAGCCGAAGACGAGAGGTGCGAGCAGCACGCCGACAGCGGTGTGGGGCATCGAGACCGTCGCGGTCACCACAGGTACAACCGCCTTGCCGAGACCTGAGAGGCTTCCTTGTGCCGCTAAGGCAGCGACAGGCATGACTAACAGCGTCGACAGAGTTGCGGCTATCGCTGTGTTCATCAGCGCCTGCACGAACTCTTCCGTCAGAGTCAGCTGGTACCTTATGATCGCTGGTATGGTGAGGAAGCCGAAATAGAACAGTGCGACTGAAAGGGCATAGAGCTGGAGCCTGTCCATCTACTTTATCAACCCGTACTTCGATAGGTTCAGCGAGAGGACCCTGTCCACGTACTCCTCCCCTTGCTCTGTGAAGACGATCGCAACCGCCGTCAACCGTTTCACCTCGATCTCTCCGAGCATCGTTATCGCTTTGAACCGCACAGGTGGATCGTTCGCGAAGCTGACCTCCTCCGGCATCCTCAACACGTGATACTTGCCGACAAGATCCCTCGATATCGCAAATGGTGTGTGGGCGAAGATGCAATCGACCGAGCCGTTCTCGAGCATCGTGAAGGTCATCGCCAAGTCCTCCCTCATCTTGAACCTGCCGCTGGCCGAAACATGCCTCACGTCCATCGTCACCGACCTTCCGTCAGGGTCCTGAACGAACTTGACGGAGAGCGATCGCTCGAGCTCGTTGAGGTCGATGAGGTTAGACCTGACCGAGAGCCAGTACAGCGCGGCGATGGCCCTGTATCCGATAGGAGCGATGTTGGGATCTGCCAGACCTATAGTTGCCCTGCCAATCTCCTCGAGGTCAAGGGCTTTCCTGCACACCAAGATCAGCTCGAATCGCCCGCCCTAGATCGACGACCTTCCTGTAGGAGCTCAGGAATTTCACCAGCTCCGCGTCGACGCTCAGGATGACGTCTGGCTTCGCTCCCATCTGGACCTGCCTAACCGCTGCCATGCTTCCCATGACGACCACGTCCACCTTCCCTCCCATCTGCCTGGCCGCCTCGTCGGCGAGGACCGCGAGCGTTGGCGCTGCGTAGACGAGGATCCCTCTCGGTCCGGAATGCCATATCCCATACACCATCACAGTCCCGACCAGTGCCAGCGCCGCGGCAACTAACAGAACCCGAACGATTTGTGACATCGCCCACATCACTTTGCCTTGCATCTTTTTAAGGGGAGCATCGACATTACACAACGGTACATGACGATAGCAAGGGTCCTCGGAAGGTGGGTGGAGGTCGAGCTCGACGACGGAAGGAGGGAGAGGTGTAGGCGCGAGCTCTTCGAGCTCCTCCACGCCATAAGGAGGTCAGGGTCCATATCGGGCGCATGCAGGAACATCGGCGTTACGCTCAAGACCGCCCTCTCGTGGCTCAGGGAGGCCGAAGGCAAGCTGGGTTTCAGGCTCGTGGAGAGGAGCAGAGGAGGGAAGGGCGGGGGAGGGGCTGAGCTGACGGAGGAGGGCTCGAGGCTCCTCGTGGCCTACCTCAGCGCGATGTCGGTCCAGCGCCCAGGCTTCACAGGAGCCCTGATAGAGGAGTTCTTCAGCGCCAGGAACAGGCTGATCGGAAAGGTGGTCTCGAGCGTGAGGGGTGACGTCGTCTCGCTGGTCGAGGTGGAGCTCGAGGTGCCACAGAGGGTTAAGGCGGTAGTCACTACACAGGCCCTCGACTCCCTCGGGATCGCAGAAGGCTCGAGCGTCGTTCTGGTGGTGAAGGCGACCGACGTGATGTTGCTTTCAGCCGGCAGGATCGGTCGGAGGTCAGGTTAGGGCAGCCCGGTTTCTTTTCAGCTGCGTAAGAGAACAGGCTACCTGGTGATCTCCCGGCTCTTGACGAACTCGTACAGCTCCCTCGCCCTCGAGTTGGTCTCGAAGTGCCTTCTGATCGGAGCTATCAGCTCGTCCAGCGCCCTGGCCACGGCCCTCTTCAGGTCCAGAGGGTGCAGCCTCCCGGAGACGTAATCGTCCCTGAGCTGCTCGTAGGACTCGTAGACGACGTCGCCGCCGTACTTCTGCTCCCTCTCCACCTTCAACCTCCCCATGGCCCTGAAGACGATGTGCTTGGCGTAGTCCAGTACAGGGTTCCCCTCCTCGACCCGCGGCGGGCAGTAGGCATTCAGTATCTTCCTCTCGATCACCTCGGTCGGGTCGTGGACGAGTATGCTGGTCTCTGGGACGCTCTTGCTCATCTTCGAGCTGATCTGCACATCGATCCTCGGGTCGTCGTCCATCCCCTTGGCCCCGACAGGCCCCTGAAGGCCCATGAGCATGTGATGGTGGACCGCAACTGGCTTCCAGAGCCCCAGCTTCGGTCCGACTTCGCGCGCAAGCATGTTCGCCCTCCTCTGGTCGAGCCCCAGCTGACAGATGTGGCAACCCATGTAGAAGATGTCAGCCACCTGCATGGCCGGGTAGATGACCTGTGCTGCCTCCTGAAGCTCGCCCTCCACCCTCCCCATTATCGGGAGCGCCCTCAGGACCCTCCTGAGCGTGACGGACCTCGCGACCTTCAGCACCAGCTTCCAGTATTCTGGATCGGATGCGTTGTCGCTGGCCCAGACTATCTCGACCGATCCCATGTCGACGCCCGCAGCCCTCCAGACCTCGACGAAGTACTCGCCGACCGTTCTGATCGCCTCCAGGTCACCGCCCATCTTGTTGTTGATCATCGCGTGCCAGTCAGCCAGCAGCAGCTTGAACCTGCACCCCGCCTCTATCATGTCCCTCAGCTTTATCGGCCTCAGGAGACCGAAGGGAAGGTGGGCGAGACCGCTCGGCTCGAAACCGTCATATGCTACCGGTCTATCGACCGACTCGAGCAGCACTCTGAGTTCCTCCACCGTTATCACCTCCTCTGTCGGCGGTCTCAGGATCAGCTCCATCCTCCTCTCGACGTCCATCAGGCGCTGCTTCCTCACGCCGAGAAATAAACGCCACAACCGCCTCAGACCTCAGCCACCGATATCAGGCAGGACACGTTGCAGTCCATCCATCAGGTGATTCATACGTAGACAACACAATCAAACCCTCCTCGTCCGATTATCAGCTACAGCTTCAACATCCAAACCATGTTATCTTGTTTCACAGGACGCGAAAATCTTGGGAAAGGTCACGTGACCAACCTGACCTCTCCCCTTTCGGAGACGAAAGCGGCCCTCATCCCCTTTTCGAGGGCTTTCCTGAAGAGCTCGAGGTCAGCTGTGACGAGCANACATCCCTCCCGCCTCGCCGTNGCTATGAGAACCTCGTCGACCTCCCCCTCCACTGCAGGCTCGATCACTCTGAACCNNCCTGCCATCTCCAGGGCCANCGCAGCCGTCCTGCCCCTCTTCCCCTTCGCCCTGGTCAGGGCCCTCAGCTCCGCCATCACCTGAGGCAAGGTGCAGGGCTCGATCGGCTCGCCAAGCTTGTCGCTGACGAGGGAGAGTAGGTCCCTGCCTACCTCGGCGCACAGCATCAGGAAGCTCGTGTCGAGGAGGGCCCTCAACTCATCCGACTATCTTCCCGTATCCGATCAGGCGCCATCCGGTACCGATCTTCCTGCTGATGGTGACCCTGTCGCCCGGTTTGGCCACCAGCGGCCTCGTCAGCCTGATCTCCAGCCTCTCCGGCGTCACGCTTGTTACGGTCCCACTTGTGACCGCCGAGTAGGAGTTCAGCACCAGAGGTTCCTTCGGGTTGATCCGGGTCACCTTGACTTCGCCGTCGATGCCGACTACCCTCTCGAAGAGGTGGTACTCGAGCGTCAGCTCCTTCCAGGTCGGCGGGAGGGTGCCGGGCTTGCCTGCCATGTTGCCGGCGAGGCCGTCCGACTTCGTCAGCGCCGGATCCAGATCGGTCTCTATGCCGACCAGCCCGCCGCTCGTCGCCTCCCTTACGCTCCTGTTTCCGGCCTTGATGTGCCTGGCGACTGTGTGGATCGGCTCGTAGGGCGAGTTAGGGTCGTTCTCCCTCACAGGAAGACCAGGGGCTATCTCGATTTCGTCACCGACCTGCACCTTGCCCTGTATGATCGAGCCTCCGATCACGCCGCCCTTGATGGAGGTGGCTATGGTTCCTGGCAAATTCACGTCGAAGGTCCTGAGCACAGGCATGAGGAAAGGCGCCTCGAGGTCCCTTTGGGGCGTAGGGATGTACTTCTCGATGGCGTAGAGGAGCGCGTCGACCCCAACGCCCTGCTGCGCTGAGACCGGAACGATCACCGGGTCCCTGAACCCCTTCCCTGTCACGTAGCTCACGATCTCCTCGTAGTTCTCGAGGGCCCGCTTCCTGTCAACCACGTCGAGCTTGTTCTGCGCGAAGACTATCCTCTTCATACCCATCACCAACATCGCCTCGAGGTGCTCCCTGTCCTGCGGTTGGGGGAACTTGACCCGAGCGTCGACCACGAATATCGCGCCGTCGAAGAGGGGAGCGCCGCTGAGCATCGTTATCATGAGCGAGTGGTGACCGGGGCAGTCGACGAAGGATATCGCCCTGACGAACTCTGTGGGAACGTTGTGCCTGGGGCAGACCTCCTGCGTCGTGTAGTTGTAGGGCTCCTCGCACTTGGGGCACCTGTAGACAGCGGCGTCGGCGTACCCTATCCTGATAGTTATGCCCCTCTTCAGCTCCTCCGAGTGCCTCGCTGTCCAGACGCCTGTGATGGCCTGGACGAGGGTGGTCTTGCCGTTGTCGACGTGGCCGAGCGTTCCGATGTTGACCTCCGGCTGCCTCGGCAGCGGCTTGGTCATCCCCCGTTCCGTCGGGAGCTTCGGTATTAACTGTCGCCAGCTGGAGCTTACCCTCCGCTTGGCCGTCCCTTCCCTGATCACAGTGCATTTATCGCCCGATTTGCGGTCTTTGACTGGGGCGTGACCGAATGGCTGGGTCGGCGACCTTGAGGGGAACCGTGACGAAGTTAGCGCTGGGCAAGCTGGGAGAGCTCCCGGCGGTGAAGATAACCGTCGCGACGCCCGACGGACGGTCGAGCGATTACTACGTGGCCGATCCTCCCGACTGGTTAGAGGTCGGCGTGAAGGTCGAGGGCTCGTTCAGGGAGGTCATCACTACGAGGGGCGCCAGGAGGGTCGTCGAGTCGATCAGGCGGGCCGATGCCGGACAGCCGACGGAGCTCGAAGAGGTGGAGATACGACAGGTCACCTTCCCCCAGCAGGGCCCCACGATCGTTGAGGGCGTGACCGGTGACGGCAGGGTCTTCAGCGTCATGGTCGAAGATCCTGAGGTCGTTGAGGAGCTGAGGAGGGGCCTCAAGAGGTCCTTCGCGCTCTACGTGAGGGTCGGTGCTGTCAGGCGTCTGATCGCGCTCCTCCCTTACAAGAGGACGAAGTTGGCCAGAAGGGTCAGGGAGCTCCTCGAGATGATCGAGGCCTCAGAGCGCTCTTACAGGTCCGAGGAGGCGATCAGGCTGCTGAGGGAATCGACCGGTCACGGCTGATTCGCGTCAAACCGGATCTGGCCGGAGCGGTAACGCACAATAGACGGCTGGAGGTTTTAGGGCGGATGGTCTGGAAAGAGGTCTGCAAGCTGAGCCAGCTGAGGGAAGGCGAGCTGAGGCGGGTGGACCTCGACGACGTGGAGCTGTTGGTCGTCAGGATCGGCGAACGGGTTTTCGTGGCAGACACCTGGTGCACCCATCAGCGCTCCGACTTGACGCTCGGGATCCTCGAGGGGAAGAGGGTCAGATGCGCGCTCCATCAGGCCCTCTTCGACCTTGAGACAGGGCAGGTGGTCGAGGGACCGTCCGGTGAACCGCCGTCATCGATAAGGGCCCTGAGGACCTACCGCGTCAAGATAGAGGGCGACACGGTCTTCGCCGACGTCTGACACGAGATGTGCGTCCTGAGAACGTATAAAGCACCCGATGGGAGGTAACGGTGAACCGGCATGTCCTCACACGAGCACCTGGAGCGTGGTCCGTGGAGGGGAGAGAAGTGGTGGGTCACGCACTTCAACTACGTCGACGAGGTGCTATCCCAGTTCAGCTTCCCCAGCAGGATCTTCGTCCACGACGTCACGCTGAGGGACGGCGAGCAGACCCCCGGTGTGGTGCTCAGGACCGAGGAGAAGGTGGAGATAGCGAGGGCCCTCGATGAGGCCGGCGTCGACAGGATAGAGGCAGGGATGCCCGTGGTCTCCGAGGAGGACTTGGAGGCGATCAGGAGGATAACGCGCCTCGGGCTCAGCGCCAAGGTCTTCGGCTTCGGCAGGATCAGGACTGAGGACATCGACGCCTGCCTGAAGGCCGACGTGGACGGCGTCATAACAGAGGGGCCGGTCGGGTATCCGAAGCTGAAGTACCAGTTCGGGTGGTCGCCGGAGCAGCTCTTCGAGTCGGCGGTCAAGGCCATAGATTACGCGAAGGACCACGGCCTGGTGACGATATTCTTCACCGTGGACGGTACGCGGGCCGATCTGGGCTTCCTGACCGAGCTCCTCCAGCGGCTCGAACGGGAGACGAAGGTCGACGGCTTCACGATCGCCGACACCTACGGATCCCTCACACCGGAGGGAGCGAGGTTCCTCTTCAGGCACCTCAAGTCAAAGCTCACGAGGCCTCTGGAGTTCCACGGCCACAACGACTTCGGACTCGCCACAGCCACCAGCATCGCCGCCCTCTCGGCCGGTGCGGAGGTCGTCCACGTCAGCGTCAACGGGATAGGCGAGCGTGCGGGCAACGCCTCGCTCGAGGAGGTGGTGCTCTCGTTGCACCTTCTCTACGGCCAGAGGACGGGCGTCAGGCTCGAGAAGCTGTACGAGCTCTCGAGGCTCGTGGAGCGGCTGACCGGTTTCAAGGTGGCTCCCAACAAGGCCGTCGTCGGGGAGAGGGTCTTCACCCGCGAGTCCGGGATAGGCGTCGCGGGGTGGCTGAAGTACCCGCTGGGGAGCGAGGCCTTCAGCCCTGAGCTGGTAGGGAACCGGCCGGCTGTTCTGATAGGGAAGAAGAGCGGAAAGCACGCGCTGGAGTACAAGCTGAGGGAGCTGGGGATCAGCAGGCAGCTCACCGAGGAGCAGCTGGAGGCCGTCCTGAGGGAGGTCAAGAGAAGGAGCCTTGAGAAGAAAGGGCCGCTCACCGACGAGGAGTTCGTTGAGATCGTCAACTCGGTCGTCGTGACCGTCTGACGCTCTACTCTTTACCTCTGTCTCCGCCAAGCAACGAGGCATACTTCGGCTCCATAACCGACTTATTACAAGATTTATCCAGGACGCAGGCGGAGGATGGTCCGAGATGGTATTCAAACCTGTTCCCGAGTCGGAGATCACGAGGGCTATTGCCACCTCGTTCATCGAGATGTTCAGCGAGTTCGCGAGGAGCGACGTGATCGTCGTCGGTGCCGGGCCCGCTGGCCTCATGGCGAGCCGCGAGTTGGCGAAGAGGGGCGTCAAGGTGCTGGTGATCGAGCAGAACAACTACTTGGGAGGAGGCTGCTCAGCGGGAAGCTGTGCGAAAGGCACGAAGGGATGCTCAGGACCCTCCTCCGTTGAGTTGCTCTCCGTTACCGCTCTCCTCCCTTACCAGCGGTGTGTATCTCATGAGCAGCTGGACCATCCCCGTCCCGACGGGTATCTCTTTTCCGATCAGTATCCGCTCGACGTTGCCCCTCAA
>JGI26465J51735_1000546_pt1 | contig 14795 bp, 15 predicted proteins | sample PerSpoBPS_BMetaG_FD_51735 | JGI IMG/M metagenome (IMG submission 51735) | reverse complement strand
GAACGGCGAGTTCGCTGCCAGGTCGCTGATCAAGGTACGCAAGAGGTTCAGGTGGAGCTATCGACCCTACCGCGTCAGGATGCTGAGGCTGAAGGAGAAGTACGACCCGCTGGAGAGAGTAGATAATATCCGGGCTGCTCTCACATTCGGTCGCGAGGGATGAAGATCAGGGTCGCGGTCCTGGAGCTGGAGAGGTGCCAGCCCGACAAGTGCGGGACGCCCTGCATCACCTATTGTCCTCCTGTCAGGAACGGGATAGAGGCGATAGCGCTCGGCCCCAACGGCTTCCCCTACGTCAACGAACAGCTCTGCATAGGTTGCGGCATCTGCGTCGCCAAGTGCCCCTTCGAGGTGATCACGATCGTCAACCTCCCTTCTGAGCTCGAGGAGGACCTCGTCCACCAGTACGGCGTCAACGCCTTCCGCCTCTACAGGCTCCCTCACGTCCAGAAGGGCAAGGTCGTCGGGGTTCTGGGGAGGAACGGAATAGGGAAGTCCACCGCTTTCAGGGTCCTCTCCGGTCAGCTGGTGCCCAACTTCGGCGACCTAGAGGGAAGGAAGGGTTGGGAGGACGCCCAGCTCCGCTTCAGGGGCACGGTCCTCCAGGACTACTTCAAGGCCCTCGGATCCGGAAAGCTCAGGGTCTCCCTCAAGCCCCAGCAGATAGAACTCCTCGCGAAGGCCGTGAAGGGAAAGGTGGGTGAGCTCCTCAGCAAGGCGGCCGGAGGCAGGGACTTCACGAAGGTCGCCGAAGAGCTGGACCTGATGCACCTCCTGGACAGGGACGTATCGGTGCTTAGCGGCGGCGAGCTCCAGAGGCTCGTCATCGCTGCCACCGTCCTGAGGGGAGGTGACGTCCTGATCTTCGACGAGCCGACAAGCTTCCTCGACGTCCACCAGCGCTTCCGCGTCGCCTCCTTCATCAGGTCCCTCGTCAGCGAAGAGAGGGCCGTCCTAGTCTCGGACCACGACCTGGCCTTCATGGACTACGTCTCAGACCTGGTCTTCGTGCTGTACGGCGAGCCCTCCGTCTACGGCATCGTCTCCGGTCCCTACGGCTCACGCGAAGGGATCAACAGCTACCTCGAAGGCTACTTGCCTCTTGACAACGTGAGGTTCAGGAACTTCAGGATAGCGTTCGAGGTCAAAGCTCCCGAGCAGAGGCCCGAGGAGACCATGGGGCCTGGGCTTTACTGGCCTGCCATGACCAAGACCTTTGAAGGTTTCAGGCTCTCGGTCCCTGAGGGTCACCTACCGAGGGGCGAGGTGTTGGCGGTCCTAGGGCCCAACGGCATCGGCAAGACGACCTTCGTCAAGCTCCTAGCTGGACAGCTGGAGGACGACAGCGGCCTCAAGCTCGATTACGCCTCGGTCAGCTACAAGCCCCAGCACCCCGTACCGAGACCGGAGACGGTGGAGGAGGTCCTCCGCAAAGCAGCCGGAGACAGGTTCGAGGGAGAGTTCGTCCAGTCGGAGCTGATCAAGCCGCTGAGGCTCGAGAAGCTGATGGACAGGAGGTTGGACGAGCTGAGCGGTGGCGAGCTCCAGAAGGTCTCGATCGTAGAAGCGCTCTCCAGGCAGGCCGACATCTACCTGCTCGACGAGCCGAGCGCCTTCCTCGACGTCGAGGAGCGTTACGTCATCGCGAGGACCATCAGAAGGATAGCGGCCGACATCAAGGCCCACATCGTTTTGGTCGAGCACGACCTGATGGTGGTTGACTTCGCAGCCACGAAAGCCATGGTCTTCACAGGTAAGCCGGGGATAGAGGGGAGGGCGCTGCCTCCGACCGATCTGAGGACGGGCTTCAACGCTTTGCTGAAGGAGCTCGGGATCACCTTCAGGCGAGACCACGAGACAAAGAGGCCCCGCGTCAACAAGCCCGGCTCCAGGCTCGACAGGATCCAGAAGGAGACGGGTGAGTACTACTACCTGGCTGCCTGAGTATTTTTCTGGCTCTTCCTGCCGGACCTCTTGACGTGGTTCCTTTCGGCGATGATCACGTACCTCCTCGGATAGGGGATCTCGATGCCGTGGCGCTCGAACTCCTTCTTGACCTGGTAGAGCAGTTCTTTCGAAAGCTGGAAGGCCGTGGATTGGTCCTTGGCCCTGACCAGGAGCCTCAGCCTCACGCCGTTCTCACCGAGCTCCATCACATGAACGGCCGGAAGGCCGGGCGTCGGGATAGCCAGCGGATGCTTCTCGCCGAGCTCCTTCAGGATCTCTATCGCCTTGTCGACGTCGCTCTCGTAGGCTATATCGACGAAGACCGGCACGAGCATGGTCGGGTCCTCAATCGAGTAGTTCACGACGACCTCGTTCTGGAATATCGAGTTGGGCACCACCAGCCTCTTGTTGTCCCACGTCCTCAGAATCGAGTGGAATAATCTGACGTCCTCGACGAAGCAGAACTCGTTCCTGAACATTACAGCATCGCCGATCCTGAAAGGCCTCGCCAGCGCTATCATCAACCCGGAGATCAAGTTCGAGAGCGTCGACTGGGCTGCCAGACCGATGACGATCGATGCGAATCCGGCAGCGATGAGCGAGGAGGCCGCTATCCCCAGAGCCTCCGGGAAGGTCACCAGCAGAACCGCCAGGAGCCCGAGGAGGCCGACGAAGAGGACAAGAGCCCTCCTGAGGAAGGTAGCGGCCGTTACGAAGCTCCTGTCGCCCTCGGATTCCCTCACCATGTGGTGGAGCAGCAGGTCTATCGCCGCAGCGACCACGTACACCACCAGGATCCCCGAGAAGAGGTTGACGACTCTCCACTCGAACTCGGTGACCCTCGGCGCGAGGTGGGAGCGTAGGAAGATCTGAACGGCTATCAGGACACCGAGGAGGTAGAGGCCGGCGTTCGTTATCCGGCCGATTCCCTTCAATCCTGTCCTCTCTGATACCTCTACCGCAACAGCTCCGACCGCCGCCTTGATCGCGAGGGCCAGGCCGATGAGCGTCGCGACGAAGCGGGCGTTCTCAGGGCTGATGTAGGCTCCGAGGTCCTGAGGCAACGAGCTGCGGAGCAGGGAAAGCACAGAGGCGATCGCGTATCCTAGCAAAACCAGTGTGGCCGCCCACTTCAACCCGGAGACCAGCCGGACCGCGTAGGGCCACCTCGAGAGGTACCTCAGGGCCCGCTCCGCTGCGAGGAACGCTATGATTGCGAGGACCGCATACGCCGACGCCTCGTACAGCATGAGCTCGACGGAGGTCATTACCGGGAGGTCGTCTTAGGGAGATTTACGGTTGACGCACAGCCGCTACCTTCAAGGCGTCAGATCTCGGACGCTTCCCTCTCCTCTCCGCTCACTTCCGGCCCGATCCGGTCTGCTGGCCGATCTCCTTCTCCGTCTCCCTCCTCTTGACTGCCCTGTCGAAGACGATCCAGTTCCTGTACCACTCCTCGTTCTCCTTCCTGAGGAGCTCGAGGATCCAGGCGGTCAGCTCCTTAGCGGTGACCCTCTCGAGGTTCTTCTCGAGGATGCGGGCCTCGACGATCTTGGCTATCTTCCGGGCTGCCTCAGGGGTTGCGCCGGATTTCAGGCAGCTCACCACCACCTTCTCGTACAGGAATGGCTCCTCGGTCCCATCCCTCTTGACGACCCTGACCTCTACCACGCCTGAATCGTGAGCTCCGGGCCGGATAAGGGTTTGCTCCAAAGGGCGGTGGAGGTGAAGGGTTGATCAGGGCTCGCTTCGATGCAGGTCCGCGTTGACGAGAACTGTTGAGAGGTCAGGAGGGCTGATCGCGGGCCGGTTCGTCAGGGCAGGCTTCTGGGAGGTCGTGAACCACCTCGGCGAGATCAGGATGGTTATCCACTCCTACTCGATGGACGTGGAGGGAGGGCCTGTGATGGTGCTCTTGGGGCCGGAGCAGAGGAAGGAAGACCTCAGGTGCTTCGTGGGGTTCCGCTTGAAGGGCAGGTACAGGGTCCCTGCGCTGGCGGCGCTTGAGGAGCCACCGGGGACGTACGTTGTCGACGAGGTGACAGGGCCGATAGAACAACACATCAAGAGGGCCGAGGAGCTGGCTGGAAGGCCTCCGGAGCGCTGCACGATCGAGTTCCTCGTGAACCCGCTCGACTACCCGGAGAGGATGCTCCGATCAGTCGTCTACGTCCCCCTCTAGGATCAGCCTCATCGCCTCCCTCAGGTCCGGTGAGTAGCGCACGCCCCTCTCTGTCCACCGGGGGTCCGGTGCCCTCCAGACTAAGACGCATCTGACTCCGGCCCTCAGGGCCATCTCCGCATCGGTCTCGGGGTTGTCGCCCACCACAACCACCTCCTCCTTCTCCAGCCCCATCCTCCTCAGGGCCCTCTCGAGCATCAGCGTCTCCGGCTTCCCGATCACCGTCGGGCTCTTCCCTGTTACTGCCTCGATGGCCGCCACCACGGCTCCTGCTCCGGGCACGGGTCCCTGCTCAGTAGGAAGGTATCTGTCCCTGTTGGTGGCGATGAAGAGCGCTCCCCTCCAGATGGCCCTGCATGCCTTCATCAGCTTCGAGTAGGTCAGCTCCCTGTCGAGCCCCACCACCACCGCCTCAGCCTCCTCCTCGCCTACGACCCTGTGACCTGCCCTCACCAGCTCCTCCACGAGCCCGCTCTCTCCGACCGTGAAGACTCCGAGCTCGCCGTACCTCTCGAGGAGCCAACGGGCCGTGACGTAGCTCGACGTCAGTATCTCGTCCATCGCCGCCCTGATGCCCATGCCGTTCAGCTTCCTGTGAAGGTTCCTCACCGAGTAGGTCGAGTTGTTGGTGAGGAAGGCGAGCCTCAGGCCTGCATCCCTCAGCCCAGCCACCACCTCCGGTGCCCCCTCCCTCGGCCTCGAGGAGACGAAGAGCGTCCCGTCGAGGTCGAAGACGACGCCTTTGACCCTCATCGCGTCCAACCCGATCCGGCTCGCATTCAACCGTTCGCTCCCTCCGTTCCTAAATAGACCGATGGGCCTCGACCGTTGGATGGGTGAACAACTGCTGACAAATCTGATCAGCGCCTTGGTCTACGTCCTCCCCGCGTACGTCGCCAACGGAGCGCCCGTAGTCCTAGTCAGGGCCGTGGAGAGGCCGAGGCCCCTTGACTTGGGTAGGAACTTCATCGACGGCCGCCGGATACTCGGCGACGGCAAGACTTTCGAGGGCCTTTTCGGAGGCCTCCTCTCAGGCACGGCAATCGGCCTCGTCGTCTCCCTCCTCCTGCCAGGCACCTTCAGGTCCCCCCTCGAGCCCGTCACGCTCTCGTCGGGTGCGATGCTCGGCGACATATTGGGGTCCTTCGCCAAGAGGAGGATCGGCATATCGCAGGGAGGGCCGCTCCCGGTCGTCGACCAGACGGGCTTCCTCGCCGTAGCGCTCCTCCTCGCCTGGACGATCTTCGGGCCTAAGGAGTGGTCGGACGCGTTCACGCTCCTTCTCCTCTTCCTCGTCACGGCCCTCCTCCACCTCGGCACGAACGCAGGCGCCTACCTCCTCGGGCTGAAGGAGAGGTGGTATTGAATTGAGGGTGATCTCCGTCAGGGCCAGGGCCATCTGCTCGGCCACCGAATCGGAGGAGAAGGTCGCGAGGGCCGTCAGCAACGTCCTGGGGATCGACGTGACCGGGAGGGCCAAGTGGCTCAGGACAACCGGCATCTTCAACGAGCCCCTCTCCGTCCTCGAGGTCGAGGTGACCGGTGAGGAGGCGACAGCCGTGGCCGACCGGCTCCTTTCACTCCTGAGCGAGTACGAGCTGGAGGAGAGGACTGAGAGGAGCGGCGAGGGAGAGGTGATACACCTGAGGTTCGACAAGCAGGAGGCCTACAGGGGGAGGCTGGTCCTCGGAGAGCGGGACGCCGTCAAGGTCGAGGTCAGGAGGGTCAGGGCTTGAGGACGTATGCGGACCTCTGGTGGAGGCCCACTTCTCCGGAGCATCTCGCAGGGATGCTCGAGGTCGCAAGGGAGATGGGGTACAGGGCCGTCGCTGTCGAGGGCCAGCTGCCTGACGTTCCCCACGTAGAGGGCCTCGAGGTGGTCAGGAGGCTCACGCTGAGGGCCGACGGTGTGAACCAGCTCCACAAAGAGCTCTCGAGGGTGAGGTGGGCGTACGAGGTCGTCTCCGTGGTCCCGGAGAGCAGGGAGGTGGCCATGGCCGCCCTCAGGGACAACAGGGTAGATACTGTTGTGATGCTCGGCGACGAGCCTATCCCGGTGGACCATCACGTGGCTGAGGTGGCGAGGGCTGCCGTGGAGGTGCCGCTGCGGAGGTTCCTCGAGGATCTTGACACGTCGCTCTCCTGGCTCCTCAGTTCGGCGAGGTGGTTCAGGCGCGGCAGGGTGAAGGTCGTCGTCTCTTCAGGAGCGATGGACCAGCTCGAGCTGAGGACTCCGGTCCAGCTGGCTTCCCTGCTGGTCGTCGCCGGCGTAGAGCCCGAGGTCTCGAGAAAGGCCGTCTCTGACCTCCCCTACTCGATCCAGAGGGAGAACGCGCTGCGGCTGAAGGGGCTGGTGGACCACTCGGGCGTCTGGGAGGTGCTGAGGGATTGAGGAGGAAGCGCAGGTACCTGCTCGTCAGGGTCAGGCCGCCCGACGCGGTGACGGGTCAGCAGGCCTTCGAGGCGCTGAAGGGATCTGTGAGGACCCTCTTCGGCGAGGTCGGGCTCCTCCTCTCCGACCTCAGGTTGCTGAGGGAGGAAAGGGGTTTCGTCGTCGTGAGGTGCTCGCTCGGACAGGTGTGGAACGTGGTCCTCGCCGCGACGCTGACGAACGAGGTAGAAGGACGGAAGGTGGCGCTCGACGTGGTCAGGATCTCAGGCTCCCTCAGAAAGGTCAAGGAGACCCTTTCAGCGTTTCACTCCTGAGCCCTCCCGCACCTCGGGCAGAAGACCTCTTCGTAGGGCATCGACTCGCCGCAGAACTTGCACCTCTTCGTCAACCCCCTCTCCTGTTTCGCCCTCTCCCTCTCGAAGCGCTTGGCTACTAGGATCGCCGCCTCCGTCAGCACCACCATCGGCAGGAAGAGGACCGTGTTGGCCACGAGCCATCCGTCTGGTGTGATGACGGCAATTATGATGTAGAGTATGCCGTAGACGTAGAGTCTGTTCTTGGTGACGATCGAGGTGTTCAGTATCCCGAGCCTCACGAGGAGCACGAATATCGCGGGGAAGGTGAAGAGGAAGCCCATCAGCACCACCGTCGAGAAGACCATCATGAAGTAGTCGCCCGCTGTGACCGTGAACTCGGCGCCTACGACCTCGGCGAAGAAGGCCATGAACCTGATGACGAGGGGCATCACGAGGAAGTAGCAGAAGACCGTGCCGGCGATGAAGAGGCCGACGAAGGCCGCCATGAAACCCCAGACCAGCCTCCTCTCGTGGGGGTAGAGGGCAGGGTTGACGTAGGCGTAGAGCTCGTAGCCGATGACCGGAGAAATCGTAGCAAGGGCCATCAGGGCCGAGGCGACGAAGTAGACCTCCAGCGGCGACGTCACGGTTCCCGCGATGATCTTGACCTTCCCCTCTGCGAGCTCCAGCGTCTTCTCGAGGACCAAGTTGATCATCGGCCTGTACGTGCCCGTCAAGAGCTCACCGGGGTTGGGCGAAAGGACATCCCTGGGGAAGGCCATCCAGAAGATGAGGGCGGCGACGAAGGAGATCGCTACGACCTTCAGCCTGTTCCTCAGCTCGATGATGTGCTCGATGAACGTCATCTCTTTCTCAGACATCCCGATGGCTCACCCGGTTCCCTCGTCAAAAGGATCATCCGAGACGGTACGACGTCGTGCGGTTCGGTTCTGAAAGTACGTGGTTGCAGAAAGGACCTGGGAGCTCTACTGCCTGACGTCGTGGACGTAGTCCCAGAGCTCGAGGTACCTCCTGTCGATCTTGCCCTCCCTCACCATCCTCTCCACCTCTTCCCTCTCGCTCCCCAGTATGAGTTGGATCAGCCTCGATCCCTCCTCAGGCCCAACCTCGGCCAGCGCGAAGAGGATCCTGGCGTTGTGCTGCACGAACCTCGGGCACAGCAACAGGGCCTTCAGGAACTCCATCACCTGCGGAGCCCTCGACCTGTCGAACCTCGGCGCGTTGGCCAGCGCCTCCGCCTTCGCCCTCTCGGGCGTCGTCCCCAGCACCTTCGCCACCTCCTCCGCAACGCTATCGGCGCTCACCTCTCTGAACGGGCCGCTGGCGTAGGCCTTCGAGACGACCTTCCTAACCTTCTCTACGAGGTCCGCGTCGGCCTTTCCGGTTATGCTCCTGACGATCCTCTCCGCAGCCACTCTGTCCTGCTCAGCGAAGAAGAGCCTCGTCCAATCGTAGTGGAGGTTCCATACCTTCTCGAAGAGCTCCTCGTCGAAGACCGTACCGGCCTTCACTGGCTCCAACTTCCTCGAGAGGACGACGCCGTTCTCGGTCACTTCNGGCCCGAGGAGGTGGCCGTCCCTGGTGATCCGGGCCCTCAGGTGCAGCAGGGTCCAGAGCCAAGCCGTGTAGATCCTGTAGGTGGCCAGGTCGTTCATGAACCTCTGGTTGAGCTCGTAGTCGTCGATCGCCGCGGCCAAGTTGCCGTTGAGGATCTGGAAGGCGTAGTTGGCGGCCATGTAGAAGGCGTGCTGGACGTGCTCGACCGTAACGTGTCCCTCCGGTATGCCGTATAGCGCCTCCCAAAGTCCGCCCTTTCCCCAAATCTTCTCGGAGAAGAGGTCCTCCGGCCTCTCGAGGGCCTTGAGGGGGATGACCCAGGGCCTGATCCTTCCGTCCCTCGTCAAGAGGCCCAGCTCGTAGAACCTCCTCCTTTCCTCCTCCGTCAGCCCGCTCTCGGGGCTCGGCAGCCTCGTGCCGTCGACCTCTACGTAACTCACCGGAGCGTCGATCATAGCCTGCAGTTGCCTGAGGTCGGCCCTGAGGGGTTCGTTCCCAGCTGCGACGTACTGCTCTTCCTTCGTGGCCACCCAGCTCTGCCTGAAGAGGTCGTAGAGCCTCCCCCTTACCTTCCCAGAGAGGACGTCGTCGAGCGATATCTCGGCACCGGGCTGGACGTCTTCCTCCGCGAGGAAGATCAGGCCTGTCAGCCTCTCCCTCAGCTTATCGAGCCTTATGCCCCTGATCGCCCTAATGTTGTACCGGTACCTCCTGTAGTAGTCGGTCTGAGGGTACAGCATGACGGCCGCCATGCCTCCGACAGGGGCCGCACGTGCCTCTCCGTCCTTCAGCCCTGCCAAGAGCATCATCAGGGCGTTGTAGCGCTGGTAAGCCATCATGTTCGGCGAGGTCATCGTCACGTTCTGCGGGTCAGGGTAGTTCCTCTCGTCCTTCCACATCTCGATCAGCGAGCCGAGGTAGTCCCATCGGCCGTTGCTCGACTTCACCAGCCTCTCCCTCCAGATCCAAAGTATAACTGGGAGGTAAAGGCCGGCCACGCCCTCCTCGTAGAGCATGGCGATCTTGATCTCGCCCGTCCTCAGGCCCATCCGCGACTCGAGGCCCCTCATCAGCCTCTCGACGACCAGCGCCTCTTCTGGCGTCATCACCTTCGGCACGTAGAAGTAAATGCCGAAGCCGGAGGCCTTGAGCGACTCGTAGTTGTTCAGCGCGTAGATCACCGAAGAGACGACGATGGCCGGTGCCGGTTTCCCGTCGACGAGGACGTAGTGGTCGAGGAGGTGGACCCCCGGTATCCTGTGGAAGACAGCCGGCCACTCGGACCTCGGCTTCCTCAGCTCGTAGACCTTCCCTCCCTCGTAGTAGGGCCTCGGTACCTTCCCCTCGAGGACCCTCTTCACGTTGAGCCTTCCGCTCCAGACGGGCGGGGCCCTCAGGCCTGAACCGTAAGGGATGTACCATGCGGGCGATGCGTCCTCCTCGTCCTCGAAGGCGGTGACCACGTCCGCGTTCAGCTGGTGGATCGCCCTGCTCAGGGGATGCCAGGGGCCCGTCAGCTCGAGGCCTGCGTTCTTGACCGGATCGATCCTTTCAGGCACAGGGACCCTGTCGTTCAGCCTCCAACGAAGCGGCGTATCCCTGTTGTGGAGGTTGTCGAGCAGACCCTGGACGATCTCCCGGAAGGTAAGCGTGTTCCCGTCCGCATCTGTGAACCTCTCATCCCATCTGGGGAACCTCCACTTCTCTGCGACAGGCCTCCTGTCCTCGAGCATCTTCCTCCTCCTCGAGACCGCGGCGTCTATCGCCGGCCTCAGCTCGACCGTGAGCTCGCCTATGACTTCCTCGACGACGAGCCTCCTTCCGTTGACGAGCTTCTCGCCAAGCAGCTCACCGAACTCGGACCTGTCCACGAGGACCTCGACCCTCATCGCCTGTCGGTGCGATAGTTGACGGCAGGTATATTGGATTGATTTCCTCTCAGCAGGGCTCGATGGTGCTGGGAGGCTTGCTGCTGATCGCGTAGCAGACCATCGTCACGCCGGGTACCTCGTTGGTGATCCTGCGCGATATCCTGTCGAGGAGGTCGTGCGGTGCCCTGAACCAGTCGGCCGTCATACCGTCCTCGCTGGTGACGATCCTGACGATCACGACCCTCCCGTGCTCCCTCTCGTCGCCCTTTACGCCAACCCACCTGTCCTCTCCGACCGCCGCGAAGGCCTGCCAGACCGAGTCGTAGAGCCCTGCCCTCTCGAGCTCCTCCTCGACGATCGCCGACGCGGCCCTGCAGACCTCGAGCTTCTCCTCGGTGACCTCTCCGACGATCCTCACCGCAAGCCCTGGCCCGGGGAAGGGATGCCTCCTGACGATCTTCTCCGGGACGCCCAGCGCCCTCGCAACCTCCCTGACCTCGTCCTTGTACAGGTCCTTGAGGGGCTCGATGAGGTCGAGTCCGAGGTCCTTCGGCAGGCCTCCGACGTTGTGGTGCGACTTGATGACGCTCGTGACGGAGCCGGTTGCGCCGCTCTCAACCCTGTCCGGGTAGATGGTTCCCTGGGCGAGGTACCTCGCGTTGGGTATGTTCTTCGCGACCTCCTTGAAGACCTCGGCGAAGAGCCTCCCGATGACCTTCCTCTTCTCCTCCGGATCGGCCACACCCCTCAAAGCCTCGAGGAACCTTGACCTCGCATCGACGAAGTGGACGTTCCTGATCCCGAGCCCCTTCAGCACGTCGAGGACCTCCTCGACCTCGCCCTTCCTCATCAGGCCGTGGTCCACGAAGACCACATGGAGGTCGTCGCCGATCACCCTGTGGAGTATCAACGCCGTCGTCATTGAGTCGACGCCTCCGCTCACGCCGCATACGACCGCCTCGCCAGGCCTCACGGCCCTCCTGATCTCCTCCATTATCTCCTGGACCCTGTCGACCGGGTTCCACCTCTCCTTCAGACCGGCCGCTCGCCTGAGGAAGTTCTCGAGGATCCTCCTGCCGTTCTCGGTGTGTCTCACCTCAGGATGGAACTGGACCGAGTAGATCCCCCTCCCTGGGTCCTCCATAGCAGCGATCGCTCCGGTCTCAGAGACGGCCGTGACCCTGAAGGAGGGTGGAGGCTCCAAGACGACGTCGCCGTGGCTCATCCAGACGACCTGCCTTTTCCCGAGCCCGGAGAAGAGCACCGAATCTGCCACCACCTCGACCTCGGTCCTGCCGTACTCCCTGACGCTCGACCGCTCGACGCGCCCTCCCATCAGCTTCGCTATCAGCTGGTGTCCGTAGCATATGCCGAGCACGGGCATCCCTGATGCGATCACGCTCCTGTCGACCGTGGGTGCGCCCTCCTCGCTCACCGACCGAGGGCCTCCTGAGAGGATGAGGGCCGAGTACTCGCGGATGTTAACCTCGCCCAACCTTTCGACGTCGACGATCTCCGAGTAGACCCCCAGCTCNCTGCACCTCCTCGCGATCAGGTGGACGTACTGCCCTCCGAAGTCGACGATCAGGACCTTCTCTCTCATCCGCNNCCACAGCTCAGCCCGANGTCATAAGGGCAGGGGCGTCGCTTTGAGAGCCTTATCTCTCAGCGCTTACGGATCTGTGCGAGTTGCGCGCTGTCCTCCTCAGGGAGATCGGAGGAAGACCAGAGCTGGCAGACCTGCCTGAACCGGCCGAAGTTCCGCCGCGGACAGCCCTCCTCCGCATAGAGGCCGCTGGGCTCTGCTACAGGGACCACCTGGTCACGATCGGCAAGTTCCCGAGGGCGAGGACGCCGCTGGTCCTCGGTCACGAGTTCTCAGGGAGGGTCGTGAGGGTCGGCGAGGGCGTGGAGGGGTTGAGGGAGGGCGAGCTGGTGACAGGCCTTCCCCACACGATCTGCAACTCCTGCGAGTTCTGCCTCACAGCGAGGGAGAACCTCTGCGTCAACAAGAAGTGGTACGGCGAGGAGGCCCAAGGCGTCTTCGCCGAGTACGCTCTGGTCGACGCCAGCACCCTCGTCAGAGTCCCTGACGGCGTATCCCCTTCAGGTGCGGCCATCTCGAGCTGCGTGGTGGGGATGCTGATCAACGCGATGAGGGAGGTCGGAAGGGCTAGGGCAGGCGAGGTGGTGGTCGTGACCGGTGCGGGAGGTGGGGTCGGGATACACGCGGTTCAGGTCGCCAAGGCCCTCGGGTGCAGGGTGATAGGCGTAACGAGGACCGAGGAGAAGGCCGAGGCCGTCAGGAGGGCTGGAGCCGACTTCGTCGTTGTGGGTTCGAGCTTCGCGGAGGAGGTGAGGCGGACTCACGGAGGTGCCGATCTGGTCCTCGAGGCTGTGGGGGAGCCCACGATGGCCGAGAGCATCAGGTCCCTGAAGTGGGGAGGGAGGCTGGTCCTGGTCGGGAATGTCACCGCAGGCACCTTCCCCCTTCCCCTCGGCCTCGTGATACTGAAGGGCCTCAGCGTCCTCGGCTCTGTCGGATCAACGGTCAGGACGATGAGGGAGGCGCTGGAGATGATGGCGAGGGGCACCGTGAAGCCCGTGGTGAGGGAGGTCCGCCTCGAGGATTACGAGGCCGCCTTCAGCTCGTTGAGGGAGGGGAGGGCCCTGGGGAGGTTCGTCTTCAGGCCGTCGACCTGACGAGCTCGTAGAGCAGATCCAGCGGCGCGTCCGTCTTGACCGCTCCGTGGTCGTAGTGGGCAACTGAGGCCCTGTAACCCATCTCCCTCAGCCTCTCGACGATGACCTTCGGGCTGACCGGTGAGCACCTGGCCCTCCTCGAGAGCTCCGAGACCGGATAGCTGAAGGGGACGTCGTTGGGCTCTTGGGAGATGTGGACCAGCACCTTCCTCGCCTCCTCGAAGGTCTCCTCGCCTATCAGATCTGACCTGAGGACCTTGGAGACGATCTCTTGGTCCTGGAGAGGGCCCAGCCACAGGGGCCCGAGCAGGGAGGCCTGAGAACCGCAGCGACCGCACCTCTCCGATGTTCCCAGCAGCTCCCCGACCCTCTCGACGTTAAGGCAAGAGTGGCAGTACTTCAGGTAGCCCAGCTGGCTGACCGACCTGTAGGCTCCCATCTTCCCCCTCCTCACCTTCAGGAAGACCCTCGCGAAGTGCCGGTGGATAACGGCGAAGACCGGGACGGCGGACCTCGAGAGGCGGGAGGCTGCCATGACGGCCACAGCGGTCAGCGCCCTCAGGGCCACCTCCTTCCTGAAGACGGTCCTCGTGAGCCTGAGCCCGTACCTCCAAAGGGCCGTTTTTGGTGATGCGCCTGAGAGGGCCGCGAGGTCTGTGGCAGATACGCCGAGCAGTCCGTCCGGCAGGAGGGCCCTCAACGACCCCTCGAGGAACCTGACCGGTGAGCCTGAAGGGTCGAGGTCGACGTAGTGCACCTTCTGGCGCTCGGCCGCTATCGTCGAGAGGAAGACGTTAGCGTCCATGTGGTATGCCTTCAGCCTGCCCTCGAGGCCGTTGAGCTGGGCGTTGACCGAGATCAGCCTCGCCGAGTTCTCGTTTATATCACATGCCTTCCCCTCCGCGAAGGCGCCCGACTCGAGGAGGAGCCTTACAGATCTGGCACCGAGTCCTGCNAGGGGCTCAGCNAANNTCTTGTCGCCCCCTGAGAAGTAGGCGGAAGTCACGAGGACTGCGATGTCCCTTGATATCTTGGAGGCGGGATTGTAGAACGCTGGGAGCTTCGAGGGGTCCACCTCCCCGACTCCCTTCGGGACCAGCAGCCTCGCCCTCCCCTCCACTATCTCCTTGACCTCGAACCCCAGCTCCAGCATGCAGCTTCACCCGAGCAGATGCGATGCCACCCTCTCAGCGACTTGTTGCGAGGTCCCGAACCTCACCACCTCGATCAGCGTCGCGGCCGACCTCAACCTCTCTATCAGCGGGTGTTTTGCCCTGTAGTGGACCGTGAAGGCGGAGGCCCTGACGGAGCCTATGACCTCCTCGACGGACCTCACGAACCTCTCCGAGAGGAGCTCCATCGGCCCCACCTCGTCCACGAGCAGCACCTTCCCCTCGCCTGCGGCCGTCACGATCCGTGGCAGGCCGACGCGCTCCAAGTTCTCTGGGAAGACCGCGTAAGAACCGACCCGATAACGGCTGACGCCTCCCCTCAGGGCGAGCCACGCCGCCTCTCCGTCCGGTATCGTCACTATCTCGAAGCCCTTCCTCACCCCTCCCTCCCTCACCTCCCTCGTGTAGAACCCGCCTACAGCGACGCCCCTCGATGCGAGGATCTCGGCGACCTTGACGATCGTTGTGGTCTTGCCTGAGCCGGGCGGTCCTGTGATGACGGCCAGCTTCATCACGACATCACTTGAAGTCGTCCAGCGTCAGAGCGTTCCGGAAAGACCTCCAGGACCTCCTGACGTGCGGAGGCACCTCGCCTCTGATCGCAACCTCCCTCAGGTACCTCCTCGTCCTCGGATCGCTGGGATACCCTGACCC
>JGI26465J51735_1000525_pt1 | contig 15118 bp, 20 predicted proteins | sample PerSpoBPS_BMetaG_FD_51735 | JGI IMG/M metagenome (IMG submission 51735) | reverse complement strand
CGTGGCCCATAAGCTTCTTAGGAGGATGATGGGGAGGCTAAGGGAGTACTACGCGGGCCAGTCCCTCCAAGGGGTGGCTTGACAGGCAAGACAGTATCAAACCACTTAGCCCCGTAAGGGATTGCGACTGGCCAGTACCGTGGCGGCCGTGGTGGCCATGGTCCAGGTTGCAAACCACTTAGCCCCGTAAGGGGATTGCGACGCCCATCCTGGAGCGCCAGGTCCTGGCGCTGAAACGGGGTTGCAAACCACTTAGCCCCGTAAGGGGATTGCGACTCGGTCCAGAACGGGCCGGCGGGGATGAGGATGAGTTCGTACTGTTGCAAACCACTTAGCCCCGTAAGGGGATTGCGACAATCCTGGCGACGTACCGGTCGCCGATGGACATGCCGTTGCGTTGCAAACCACTTAGCCCCGTAAGGGGATTGCGACTTCCGGTTGCGATAAAGTGCAAGTTTTTGTATACACGATTGCGTTGCAAACCACTTAGCCCCGTAAGGGGATTGCGACAAGGCTCCCGAGAAGGGCAATCGCCGTAGCAAACAGTTGCAAACCACTTAGCCCCGTAAGGGGATTGCGACCGCCNGGTGTTTCGGATAGTCTAGACCCATGGCAAAACGCCTTTACGCTGTGGCGTATGACATCCCCGANGACACCCGCAGGATNAAGCTGGCCAATCTGCTCAAAAGCTACGGGGAGCGNGTCCAGCTCTCCGTGTTTGAGTGCTACCTGGACGAAAAGCTCTTAGAGGACCTGCGTGCCCGGGCGANGCGGCTTTTGGACCTGGGCCAGGACGCCCTGCGCATCTACCCCGTGGCGGGGAGGGTGGAGGTCTTGGGGGTGGGGCCGCTTCCGTCCCCCCGGGAGCTCGCCGTGGTCTAGGGGCGTGGGCCAACGCCACATCCTCTTGGCCCAAGAGAGGGGCCTTCCCGGGCATCAAGCCACCCCGGCTTGGCCCCCGGGCCAAGGTGTGCTACAATCCCTAAAGGCGGGGGCCGTTAGCTCAACTGGCAGAGCACCGGTCTCCAAAACCGGGGGTTGGAGGTTCGAGTCCTTCACGGCCCGCCAGATGGCCCCTCTGGGGCCTTTTTTCTATGAACAGGTACCAGGTCCTCATCGTGGGCGCCGGGTTCTCGGGGGCCGAGGCCGCCTTTCGCCTGGCCTCCCAAGGCGTGCGGGTGGGCCTTCTCACCCAAAGCCTAGACTCGGTCATGATGCCCTTCCTCCCCCCAAAGCCCCCCTTCCCCAAAGGAAGCCTCCTGGAAAGGGCCTACGACCCCAAAGACCCCCGCCCTTGGGCCTTCCACGCCCGGGCCAAGTACCTCCTGGAGGGGGAAANGAACCTCCACCTCTTCCANGCCACGGCCACGGGCCTCCTTCTGGATGGGGAGCGGGTGGTGGGNGNGCGCACCTGGGAAGGCCCCCCCGCCCTGGCGGACAGGGTGGTCCTGGCGGTGGGGAGCTTCCTNGGGGCCAGGCTCCTTATGGGAGAGGTGGAGGAGGAGGCGGGGCGGCTTTCCGAGGCCAGCTACCCGGACCTCCTGGAAAACCTCCTCTCGCTGGGCTTCCGCTTCGTGGAGCGGGAGGGAAGCGTGCCCGAGACCCCCAGCACCCCGGGCTACCGGGTGCGCTACCTGGCCTTCCACCCGGAGGAGTGGGAGGAAGGGAGCTTCCGGCTCAAACGCCTAGAAGGGCTCTACGCCGTGGGGCTTTGCGTGCGGGAGGGGGACTACGCCCTCATGAGCGAGGAGGGGAAGCGCCTGGCGGAGCACCTTCTCCATGAGCTTGGGTAGGGGCCTTTTCCAGGGGTCCTCCCCTTCCCCCTCCCAGAAGGCCCCGTGGACCTCCACAAGGAGCCTCCTGTGGGTTAAGGCGTGGCGGACCTCTCCCAGCAACCGGGGGGCCACCCCCAGGGCCTCCGCCCTCACGGGAAGCTCCTCGGCCGGGAAAAGGGGGACGCCGTAAAGCCCCTGGAAGCGCCCTTCCAGCCTTTCCAGGTAAACCCCCTTCCGCCCCAGGAGGACCAGAGCCGCCAGGCGCTCTTCCCTGACCTTCCGCCTTTGCGGGAGGGGGTAGCGCTCCGGGGCCTCCTTCCCCCGGCAGCGGGGGGCCAGGGGGCAGGCCCCGCAGAGGGGCTTCCTGGGAAGGCAGACCGTGGCCCCAAGCTCCATGAGGGCCTGGTTCCACTCCCCGGGGTGGGCCTCCTCCGGCATAAGGCTCTGGGCCAACCCCTGGAGGGCCTTGGGCGAGGCGCCTTCTAAGGCGAAGAGGCGGGCGAGGACCCGGCGCACGTTGCCGTCCACCGCCGCCACCCGCTCCCCGAAGGCCATGGAGGCCACCGCCGCCGCGGTGTAGGGGCCGAGGCCGGGAAGGCCTTTGAGCTGGGCGAAGCTTTGGGGTAGGGCCTCCACCTGCTGGGCCAGGCGGTGCAGGTGGACCGCCCTCCGGTAGTAGCCCGCCCCCTGCCAAGCCCTCAGGACCTCCTCCAGAGGGGCCTCTCCCAGGGCCTTTAGGGTGGGGAAGCGCTGGAGAAAGCGGCGGTAGTAGGGGATGGCCTGCCGGACCTGGGTCTGCTGGAGGAGGACCTCGGAGACCAGGATGCGGTAGGGGTCCTTCTCCCCCCGCCAGGGCAAGGGGCGGGCGTGCTTCCGGTACCAGGCGAGGAGGGCTTCCTGCCAGGGCGCCACGGCTAGAAGAGCCTTCTGTGCTCCACCATGAGGCACCGGTCCGCCACCAGGGGGATGCCCGCCTCCCGAACCCTTTCTTCAAAGGCCGGGTTGCGGATGCCCGACTGGAGCCAGACCAGGCCGGGCCTGAGGGCCAGGATCTCCTGAAGGTGGGCCATGAGGGCCTCCCCCGGGCGGAAGACGTCCAGGATGTCCACGGGGCTCTGAAGCTCCAGAAGGCTCACCGCCACCTTTTCCCCAAAAAGCTCTTCCCCGGCGAAGCGGGGGTTCACGGGCAGGATGCGGTAGCCTCTCTCCAAGAGGTAGCGGGGCACGTAGTGGGCGGGGCGGCTTGGGTCCTTGTGGGCCCCGAGGACGGCGATGGTGCGGGCCTTTTCCAAATGGGCCTTCAGCCAGGTGTCCATCAGCGTACCCTTCTTTCCAGAGCCTCCCCAATCTGCCTGGCCTCGGCGAAGGTGAGGCATGGGGGCAGGGCCTTCAGGTGAGCCAGCAGGTCCTCCTCTCCCATGACCCAAAGGCGCCCCACCTGGCCCTTAACCTTCCTGCCCAAGAAGACCAGGATGGGCTGGACCTCCACCCCAAGGAGCTCCTGGAGCTTGTGGGCCTGCCGCCAGGCCTGGCGCACCAGGTCGTCCCGCCGCTGGCCCCGGACCCATAGCCCATTGGGGCGCACCTCCACCGAGCCGGTGTAGTTCTTCACCTCCACGTTGAAGACGTCGGCAGGCCCCACCACCACGTGATCGGCGTTCTCACCTCCTAGGTCCACATCGTGATACACCTTCCAGGTGGAAGGGAGGCCGGAAAGAAGCCGCCCCACCTGGGCCTCGCCCCGGTACCCCCGGGCACTGGCCACCACCAGGCGCTCCACCTCCTTATCCTGGAGCATCCTGACCATGACCAGCAGGGCGATGGGCAGGGCCAGAGCCCCCATCCAGGGCGCCGTCAGCTTGATCAAGAGCCAGATGGCTAACCCAACGCCCCCAAGGACGGCGGCTATCCGCAAAAGCCTCTTGTAAAGGGTCTTCCCTGCCTTTCCGATCTCGCGCGCCATGGCTTCAGGGCCTATAGTCCAGGGGCCTCAGGTAAAACTCCCCGATGGCCGTGGAGGAGAGGAGGGCCACGGTGGGCAGGGCCCGCTTCCAGTGGGTGCGGTTGACCCCCTCCTTGACCCGCCGGATCTCCTCCTCGGTGAAGCCCAGGCCCAGAAGGTAGCCCTCGGGGTAGCCCTTCAGGTAGTGCTCCAGGATGACGTCGGCCCGCAGGTAGCGCACCCCCAGATCGGCCTCGTCCGTCTGGCTGGGGATGAGGTCGGCGGTGGGGGGCTTCTTCACCACCGCCTCCGGCACCCCCAGGTACTCGGCGAGCCGCCAGACCTGGGTCTTGTAGAGGTCGCCCAGGGGGTTCACGGGCGGGGTGTCGTCGCCGTGCCAGGTGAAGTAGCCGAAAAGCCTTTCCGTCTTGTTGCCCGTGCCCAGGGGGAGGGCTTGGTAGGCCTGGGACTTGTCAAAGAGGATGATCATCCGCGTCCGGGCCATGACGTTGCCCTTGCGGTGGGGCGTGAGGTCCGGGGTCAGGGCGGCGTAGGCCTCCACCATGGGGGTGATGTCCACCTCCTCCAAAGCGACGCCGAAGGTCTCGGCCACCAGGTAGGCGTGCTCCCGGGAGAGGGGACTCGAGTCCCGGTGGGGCAGGAAGAGGGCGTGGACCCGGTCCTGCCCCAGGGCCCGCACGGCCAGGGCCAGGGTGGTGGCGGAGTCCACGCCCCCGGACACGGCCACGATGGCCTTCTCATATCCCCGCCAGGCTAGCTCCTCCCGGATGAAGCGGGTGAGGAAATCGGCCACCAGGGGCCAGTTGAGCTCCAGGCTTTCGCCGAGCCTCGAGGCCTCCATCACCCTCATGGCACCTCCTTAAGGCCCCTCTTGGCCAAGCGCTCCAGGTCGGGGAGGAGGAGGGGGAGGCTGGCCTCGAGGTCGGAAAGCAGGGGGGCGTCGTAGCGCACCGGGGGAATGCGCTCCCGGTCCAGGGCGAAGAGGAGGGCGGCCTCCTCAAAGAGGGGCGCCTCGGCCAGAACCCGCCCGTCGGGCCCCACCGCCAGGCTCCCCCCGCTCATCCCCTTCCCCGCCTCAAAGCCCACCAGGCTGGCCAGGACCACGTAAACCCCGTGTTCGGCCGCCACCGCCCGGGCCAGGTTGCGCCAGCGCTCCACGTTCTCCGGCCGCTCCCCCTGGAACCCCCGGGCCGGGCTCGCCGCCGGAACGTAGATGACCTCGGCCCCGTCCAAGGCGGCGATGGCGGCGGTGATGGAGTGCCAGAAGTCCTCGCAGATGAGGATGGCCGCCCGGCCAAAGCGGGTGCTAAAAGCCGCCACCCGGCTTCCCCGGGCCAGGTAGCGCTCCTCGTCAAACACGCCGTAGGTGGGGAGGAAGACCTTGCGGTGGACGTGGACCACGCGGTGGGGAAGCTCCAGGTAGGCGGCGCTGTTGTAGTAGGCCCCCCCGTCCCGCTCGTAAAAGCCCACCACCACGTCCAAAAGCCCCTCCCAGCCCAGCGCTTGGTGAAGCTCGGAGAAAAGCTCCAGAAGCTCGTGCCGGGTCAGGGCCAGCTCCCTAACCCCCCCCTGGAGGAAGTAGCCGGTGAGGGCGGCCTCGGGCAGGACCACCACCTCGGGGGCGTGGGGGCGGAGGGCCTCGAGGTGGGCCCGAAGGCGAAGGAGGCTCTCCTTCAGCCGGGACTTCTCCGGCCTGAACTGCAACACGGCGTGCCGCGCCACGCCCTTATCCTATCCCCCCGGGCTCGTGGGCAGAGTGGGGCAGAGCTCCCTCCAGGTAGAGCCTGGGGTCGGCCTCGGGGAAGGGGTTGTCCCGCTCCTCCAGGGCCTTCAGCTCCTCCTCGGAAACCCCCCGCAGGATGCGGAAGAAGGCCTCGGCGTGCCCTTCATAGCGCTCCCTGGCGTAGGCCTCCGCCTGGCCGGTGTCTATGAGGAAGGGCCAGTCGGAGGCCTCGAGGAGGAGAAGCTCCCGCATGGCCTGGCGGAGGTGCCGGTGGGAAAGGTTGCCCCGGCGGGCCTCCTCCATCAGGGCCCTTTCCGCCCGGTAGACCTTTCGCCAGTAGTCCAGGGTCTTCTCGTTGAGCCAGACCCGGTGGTCCCCGCCCCGGCCCCAGGAACCCTCGGGCAGACGGGCCCGCACCGCCTTCCCCTGCACCGCCTCCCTGGCGGTCACGGCCTTCACCCCCGGGAGGCGGGATAGGCGGCGCAGGACCTCCTCCAGCCAGGCCACCCCCTCGTACCACCAGTGGCCGAAAAGCTCGGCGTCGTAGGGGGAGAGGATGACCCCCTCGGGCCGCCCCTGGGCCAGGNGGGCCACAAGGCCCACGAAGTGCTCGGCGTGCTCCTNGGTCTTGGCGAAGGCCGCCTCGGGGTCGTAGGGGGCCTTGGCGGCAAGGTCGGCCTTGCGGTGGGTGACCCGCCAGTGGTGGAGCCCGGAAACCGGGTCCTTGCGGTGGAACTCCCGGTAAAGCCCCTCCCCGGGGTAGCCGTGGTCGGCGCTCCACACCTGGAGGGTGGTCTCCTGGTTGCGGGCGAGAACCCGGAGGCCCGACTCCAGCTCATGCACGTAGTAGGTGGCCTCGGCGCTCTCCACCTGGGCCAAGGAGGCCTCCCCATAAGGGGAAAGGGCCTCCCCTCCCTGCACCAGGTGGGCGTCCACGAAGGTGTAGCGGATGCCGGCCCGCATCAAAAGCTCGTCCACCCCCGCCCTGAGGCCCTCCCTGGCCCCTTCCACCGGGGGCTTCCAGTACCCCCTGGGCCGGTAGGCCATCTCGGGGAGCCAAAAGCCCATGGGGTCCTTGGCGAAGTGGCGGCGGTAGACGGCCACCCCGGTCTTCACCTGGGCCCACAGGGCCTCGTCGTACCCCAGGAGGGGGGAGTAGCCGTGGGTGGCGTTGGAGGTGATCAGCTCCACCTGCCCCCGGTCCTGGGCCCGGCGGAAAGCCTGGAGGGTGTCCCCGCCCAGATGGTGGAAGTGGTCCAGGGTAAGTTCCCAGAAGGCCACCTGGTGGCGGGCGCTCTTCTCCAGCTCGGTGCCCTGGTAGCGCAGGTAGTCGCTCTGGGCCCGCTCCAGGCGGTCCTTGGCGTAGGCCTGGAAGCCCGCCTTCACCTTGGCGTCGCCCAGCTGCTCCGCCAGGATGGGGGTGATGCCCAGGGTGAAGCGGGCCTCCACCCCCTCCTGCCAGAGCCTTTCCAAGGCCCTCAAGAGGGGCAGGTAGGTCTCGGCCATGGCCTCGTAGAGGGTTTCCTCCCCGAAGGGCCACAGGCCGTGGGAGCGCACATAGGGGAGATGGNCGTGGAGGACCAGNGCGAACCGCGCCATGGGTCTAGCGTACCACGGTACCTTCCCCGGAAAGGGCCCGCCTTATGGGGTTTTCCACCCGGGCGTCGGCGAAGATCACGCGCTTCACCCCGCCCTTCACCGCCTCCACCGCCCCCATGACCTTCCGCTTCATCCGCCCCTGGGCCAGGGCCAGGTACTCGGGGTCCTCCACCCNCTCCACCGGGATCTCCCGCACCAGGGAGGCCTCGTCGGGGTAGNGGGCCAGGAGGCCCGGCACGTTGGAGAGGTAGACCAGGGCCTCCGCCCCATAGACCCGGGCGAGAAGGGCCGCGATCTGGTCCCCATCGGTGTTGATGGCCTCCCCCTCGTAGCTAAGGGCGGGCGGGGTGATGACGGGCAGATACCCTTGGCCGAGGAGGAGGTCCAGAAGGGCCTTGTTGACCTCCTCCACGGTGCCCGTGTAGTCCCCCCGGTGGATCTTCACCTTGCCGTCTTCCACGTACTTGACGGCGGTCTTGCGGCGGCCCACAAGAAGCCTCCCGTCCAGGCCGGAAAGCCCCAGGGCGTTCACGCCCTCCTTCTGGAGAAGCTCCACCAGGCGCTTGTTGACCAGACCGGCGTAGACCATGATGAAGATCTCCAGGGTCCTCCGGTCCGTGAGGCGGCTCACCTGGCCCCCGGGGTGGGTGAGGAACCGGGGAGGGTGGCCCAGGGCCTCGGCCACCTTGTTGGTCTCCGCGCTCCCCCCGTGCACCAGAAGAAGCCTCTGGCCCTCCTTCCACAAGGAGGCCGCGTCCTTGGCCACGGCCTCGTAGTCTATGCCCTCCGCGCCGCCTACCTTGACCACGATCATGGCAATAACTCCAGATAATCCAGCCCCCTGGGCCTAAAACGGGTGAAGTCCCTCCTGTCCAGGGTCAGAACCTTCCTTACCCTGTGCTTCTCCGCCAGGACCACGATGCTGGCGTCCACAAAGCCCACCCCGGGGTAGGCGTCCATGACCTCGAGGGCCCGGGGGAGGTCCTCCGCCAGAAAGGGAAGGTACAGGCCTTCCCCCCGGGCCAGGCCCTCCAGAAAGCCCCTGACCACGTTTTCCCCCAACCGGTTCCGGGCCAGATGGTCCACCTCGGGCAGGATGGTGCTGGGAACCAAAAGCCGCCCCTCCAAGGCGCCAAGGCGCTCTTGGCCACCTCGTGAAGGGGGTGGGCCCGGTCCAAAAGGACCAGAACCCCGCTGGTGTCCAGAAGCAGGCTCAAGCCCCCTCCCGGGCTAGAAGCTCCGCCAGAACCTCCTCGTCCCGGTCTATGTAGCTGGGGTCCTGGCTAGCCCCGAGCCCCACCCAGGCGGGAACCTGGCCCTGGGCCTCTTCCTGAAGGTAGCGCCAAAGGGCCTCCCGCACCAGCTCGGCCTTGGGACGCCCCTTCTTCCGGGCCAGGCGGGTGAGCTCCAGGTCCACCTCCTCTGGCAGGTAAAGGGTGGTCCGGCGCATACCCATATGCTAGGGGTGCAGGCCGGGGAAGTCCAACCCCAGGGTCTCGGGAAGGCCCAGGCGGATGTTGAGGGCCTGGAGGGCGTGGCCCGCCGTGCCCTTCACCAGGTTGTCTATGGCCACCATAACCACCAGCCTGCCGGTGTCCTCCTCCAGCTCAAAGCCGATGTCGGCGTAGTTGGTGCCCTGGACGAAGCGGGGGTCGGGGTAGCGGTGGACCCCCTTCTTCTGCTTGACCAGCCGCACGAAGGGCTCGGCCCCGTAGGCTTCCCGGTAGGCCTGCCACACGTCCCTTTCGCTCCAGCCGTCCTGCAGAAAGGTCTGGGCGGTCATGAGGATGCCCCGCACCCGGTCGGTGGCGATGGCGGTCAGGTGGACCTCGGGCCTGCCGGGAAGGTTCTCCACCACCTCCGCCGTGTGGCGGTGGCCCGTGGGCTTGTAGACCCGGATAGAGCCCGCCCGCTCGGGGTGGTGGCTGGCGGGGCTGGGCTCGGCCCCCGCCGCCGAGGTGGAGATGAGGAGGGTGACGAAGATGGGGGAGGGCTTCAGCACGCCCCCCTTGAGGAGGGGGTAGAGCCCCAGGAGGGTGGCCGTGGCGTTGCACCCTGCCCCGGCCATCCAGTCGGCCTCCCTCAGGGCCTCGCGGTAGAGCTCAGGAACGGCGTAGACGAAGCGGCCCAGGAGCTCGGGCCTGGGATGCTCCCCGTAGTACTTCCGGTAAAGGTCCGGGTCCTTGAGGCGGAAGTCGGCGGAGAGGTCCACCAGGATGGGGGCGAGGGAAGCGTAGCGGTCAAACTCCCGGGCCAGAACCCCGTGGGGCAGGGCCAGGACCAGGATGTCGGCGGGCTCCAGCTTTTCCGGTGGAACGAACTTGAGGCTCGTGCGTCCTCGCAGGTTGGGGTGGACGAAGTAAACGGGCTCCCCGGCGAAGCGCCTCGAGGTCACCTGCTTTACTTCCAGATAGGGGTGGGAGAGGGCGAGGCGCAGAAACTCCCCCCCGGCGTACCCCGAGGCCCCCACGATGGAAAGGGTCTTGCTAGCCACCGGCCACCTCCCAGGCGTACCTCAGGATCTCCCCCGGGATGTCCACCCCCGTGGTGTGCACGGAGTTCTTGAACTCCATGGTGTGGTTCACCTCGTTGACCAGAAGGCCCCTCTCCGACTCAAAGAGGTCTATGGCCACCACCCCGCCCCCCACCGCCTGGGCGGCCCGCAGCGAAAGCTCGGCGATCTCGGGGGTGACGGGGCAGTTTTCCGCCTGCCCGCCCCGGGCGGTGTTGGTGATCCAGTGCTGGCTCCTGCGGTAGATGGCGGCGATGGCCCTCTCCCCCACCACGAAGACCCTGATGTCCCGGCCGGGCTTCTTCACGTACTCCTGGATGTAAAGGAGCTGGTGCTGGAAGCCTCCCAGGACCTCCTTGTGCTCCAAGATGGCCTCCGCCGCCTCCCGGTCGGTGATCTTGGCGAGGAGGCGCCCCCAGCTCCCGATCACCGGCTTTAGGACCACGGGGTAGCCCCAGGCCTCCATGAGCTTAAGGGCCTCCTCGGCCTCGGTGAGGAGGGCGGTCTTGGGCTGGGGCAGGCCCGCCCGCTCCAGGGCGACGCTGGTGGCCCACTTGTCCCCGCAGGTCTCTATGACCTCGGGCCGGTTGACCACGGGGATGCCCAAAGCGGTCAGGTAGCGGGCCACGGCCAGGCCGCGGCTTTGGCTCACGCACCGCTCCAGGGCCACGGTGACCCCTTCCAGCTCCTTGGGCCTCTCCCCCAGCACCATGCGCAGGGCGGGGACGTAGACCTTTTTGAAGGGGAGGCCCAGGGCCTCGGCCCGCTCAAAGAGCATCTTCTCGTCGGGGCGGATGCGGTCGTAAAGGATGGCCAGCATGGCGGCTTAAGGGGTGGGGCCGGACTCTGTCCGGCCCCGGCTCAGCGGGGGGCTCACTCCCCCCAGTCCTCGGCCTCCTCGGGGGCGGGCTCCAGGCGCAGGGGGTCCAGGGAGACCACCTCCAGCTCCGCCCCGCACTCCTCGCAGACCACGAGCTCGCCCAGTTCCGGGTTCTCCAGCCTAAGCTCCGCGCCGCACTCCGGGCAAGTGGCCGTCATTCTTCGTCCTCCTCTACCTCCTTTACCTCGCTCCAATCAGGCACAAAGCGGAAACCGCACTCGGGGCACTCCACCTCCTGCCCCGCCTCCTCCTCGGAAACCTCCAAGGTGTAGCCGCACCGGGGGCAGTCCACGAAGAAGCCCTCCAGGCCGCCCTCCGAGACCTCCAGCTCCAGGGGGTCCAGGGAGACCACCTCCAAAAAGGCCCCGCAGGCCTCGCACTCCAGGACGTCCCCCACCTCGAGGGTCTCCAGATCCTCGGCCAGCGCCACGCTGACCTCGCCGCACACCGGACAGGTGATCTCCAGGTCCTCCATGCCTCAAGTCTACTCCCCCGGGAAGCGCCCGTGCTTCTTGTAGTAGTCCAGGAGGGAACCCTCCTTGAGGGCCTCCAGGAGGAAGGGGGGCGGGGGCCTGAGGGGGAAACGCTCCTCTCCCCTAAACAAAACCCCTCCTTCCAGGTCCAGCTCCACCTCGTCCCCGTCCTCTAGCGCATCCACCACCTCCTCCGACTCAAAGGGAACGATGCCCAGGTTCACCAGGTTGCGGAAGAAGATGCGGGCGTAGCTCTTGGCGATGACCGCCCGGATCCCCAGGCGCTTCAGGGCCTCCGGGGCGTACTCGCGGCTAGAGCCAAGCCCGGCGTTCCGCCCAAAGACCAGGATGTCCCCCGGCCGCACCTCCTGGGCGAAGCCGGGCCGCAGGTGGGCGAAGGCGTAGAGGTGGAACCGGTCCTCCCCCACCATGAAGGGGGCGTACTTGCCGGGCAGGATGTCGTCGGTGTTGATGTGGTCGCCAAACTTAAAGACTCTGGGCATAGACCTCCTTTCGGCGCTCCTCCAAGACCTCCTTCTTAAAGTTACGCCAGGCTTCCCGCATCCAGATCCTCCGGCGTGGTGATGTACCCGGCCACGGCGCTGGCGGCGGCCACCCTGGGGCTCGCCAGGTAGATCTCGGCGTCCGGGGCCCCCATGCGCCCGCGGAAGTTGCGGTTGGAGGTGGAGACGCAGACCTCCCCGGGGGCCAGAACCCCCATGTGCCGCCCCATGCAGGGACCGCACCCCGGGGTGCCGATGGTGGCCCCGGCCTCGAGGAGGGCAAGGAGGGTGCCGTCCCTGGCGGCCTCCTCCAGGACCTGGCTGGAGGCGGGGATCACCAGAAGCCGCACCCCGGGGGCTACGCGCCGCCCCTTAAGCACCTCCGCGGCGGCCCTCAGGTCCTCAATGCGCCCGTTGGTGCAGGTGCCGATGAAGACCTGGTCCACCCGCTTGCCCCTGACCTCGGCCACTTCGTGGACGTTGTCTACGTAAAAGGGCACGGAAACCCTGGGGGTGAGGGAGGAAAGGTCTATCTCCACCACCCTGGCGTAGCGGGCATCGGGGTCGGGGTAGAGCCAGTCGGGGACCCGGTACATCTCCAGGATCTCCCCGCTGGGCACCACCAGGCCCGCCTTGGCCCCGGCCTCCACGGTGAGGTTGGCCAGGGTCATGCGCTCGCCCCTTGTGAGAACCTCGGCCCCGTCCAGGAGGTGAATCTCCACCGCCATGTAGGTGGCCCCCTCCGCCGTGAGGCGGCGCACCATCTCCAGGGCGGCGTCCTTGGCCGTAACCCCTTTGGGGAGGCTTCCCCGGAAGACCACCTTGACGCTCTCGGGGACCCTTAGCCAGGTGCGGCCCGAAGCGGCCGCCAGGGCGATGTCCGTGGCCCCCATTCCCGTGCCGAAGGCCCCCACCGCCCCGTAGGTGGTGGAGTGGCTGTCCGAGCCCACCACAATCCAGCCCGGCTGGGCGAGCCCCTCCTCTATGAGGACCTGGTGGCACACCCCCCGGCCCACGTCAAAGACCCGGATGCCGTGCCGCCTACCCCACTCCCTTATTTCCTTCTGGGCCTTGGCCACCTCGAGGTTGGCCGCCGGGGCCACGTGGTCTATGACGATGGAGACCCTTTCCGGGTAGCGGGGCGTGGCCCCCAGGTAGTCCAGGCGCTTGAAGAAGCTCCCGGCGATGGAGTCCACCACCATCACCTGGTCCACCTCCACCACCAGAAGCTCCCCCGCCTCCACCGGCCTTCCCGCCTTGTGGGAGAGGATCTTTTCCGCTAAGGTTTGGGGCATCTTCGTCCTCCCTTACCTTCTGCCTATAATGCGGCTATGGGCCGGTACTGGATCCGGGTTTACCCTGATCCCGAGGAGCCCGGGGTTTGGCTCGCCGAGGTCCCCGCGGTACCCGGGGTGCGCTCCGACGGGGACACGCGGGAAGAAGCCATTCAAAACGTCCTGGAAGCCCTCGAGGCCATGTTGGAAGCCCTTCGGGCCAGAAACCTCCCCATCCCTGAACCCGATGAGGAGTGGGTGGAAGTCCACGTAAATGCCGCCTAGACCCGAAGAGGTGGTGCGCAAGCTGAAACGCTTGGGTTTTGAAGAGGCCGGGGGAAAAGGTAGCCACCGCGTCTTCCTGCACCCCGACGGGCGGCGCACCGTGGTGCCCTTCCACCGCAAGGAGCTTAAGAAAGGCACGTTCCTAGGCATTCTCAAGGACATCGGCCTCACCGAGGAAGAGTTCCGCCAGATCTAGCCTCATGCCGTGATCCACTCCCTCAGGATCCGGTCCAGCTCCTCGAGGGTAAGCTGCCCCCGGTCCGCCAGGGCCTTGATGTGCTGGGTGACCCGGTGGAGCTCCTCCTCCCCGTAGTGGAGGCCCAGCTCCTCCGCCCTGGCCTTGATGGCGTGGCGGCCCGTGAGCTTGGAGGCGATGATGAGCTTCCGCTTGACCCCGAAGACCTCGGGAGGGTAGGGCTCGTAGGACTCGGGGTTCAGGTAGATGGCCTTCAGGTGCATCCCCGCCTTGTGGCTGAAGGCGGTCTCCCCGGTGATGTAGTTGTTGAAGGGGATCTCCACCCCCACCATCCTGGCGATCATCCGGTCCAGCTCGGGGATCATGTCCAGCTTGTACTTCCGGCTCACGTACTCGGGCTGGAGGGTGTACATGCGGGCCAGAAACCCTCCCAAGGGGGTGATGCCGTTCCGCTCTCCAATCCCCAGAATGGTGGTGTCCACGTGGGTGGCCCCGGCCTCTATGGCCTCAAAGGCGTTGGCGATGGCGCACCCCGTGTCGTTGTGGCCGTGGAACTCAATGTCCACCTCGGGCCCCACCACCCGCCGCACCTCCCGCACCAGGGCGTAGACCTGCCGGGGGGTGGCGATGCCCACGGTGTCCGCCAGGCCCACCCGGTCCACGTAGGGGGCGACGGCCTGGTAGATGGCCAGGAGGTCGTGCTCGTCGGAGCGGAAGGTGTCCTCGGCGGAGAAGCGCACCTCCACGTGGGGGGCCTTTTCCCGGATGTAGGCGATCACCTCCCGGGCCTCCTCAATGATCCGGGGGATGTCCCGGCCNTGGGCCGCCCGCAGGTACTTGCTGGTGCCAAAGAGGAGGTCAATCCCCTGGACCCCCGTTTCCACCGCCACCTNGGCGGCGTCCAGNCGGGTCTGGATGTGGGTCACCACCTTGGCCTTGAGGCCCAAGGAGGCCAGGACCTCGGCGTCCTTNCGGGACTGGGGGGAGGCCATGGGGGTGGTGACCTCAATGTACTCAATCCCAAACTCGTCCAGGGCCTTGGCGATCTCTATCTTGTCCTGGGTGGAAAAGTTGGCCCTTTCAAACTGCTCACCCTCCCGCAAGGTGGAGTCTATAATCTTCCACTCCCGCATGCGCCCCTCCCTAAACGAAAACCGGCCCGAACTCGGGCCGGGGGATAGGGAAACCCTTAAAGGGCTATCCTAACCCCCGGCGACCGAGTTTTTTCTCACGGGCCAGCATCTTGGGGGTAAGGATATACGAAGCCTCGCCTTTTGTCAACGCCCAAACCGCCTCTCCCGGGCCTGGTAGCTCCTGAGGGCGCGGAGGAAGTCTATCTTGCGGAACTCGGGCCACAGCACATCGGCGAAGTAGAACTCCGAGTAGGCGGACTGCCAGAGGAGGAAGCCGGAAAGCCTAATCTCCCCCGAGGTGCGGATGATGAAGTCGGGGTCGGGAAGGCCGGCCGTGTAAAGCCTTTTGCCGATCTCCTCGGCGGTGAGGGCCTCGGCCACCTCCTTGGGGGAAAGGCCCCGCTCCTCGGCCTCCAGGAGGAGGCTCTTCACGGCGTCCACGATCTCCTCCCGCCCTCCGTAGCCCATGGCGATGTTGAGGACCATGCCCTGGTGGTGCCGGGTACGGGCCTCGAGGCGCTCCATGGCTGCCCGTACCTCCGGGGAGAACCCCTCCCGCCGCCCGATGAAGCGCACCTGGACCTGGTTTTCCAGGATGCGGTGGTCCTCCGCCATCCTCTCCGCCTCCCGCAAGAAAAGGCCCATGAGGGCCTCCACCTCCTCGGGAGGGCGCCGGAAGTTCTCGGTGGAGAAGACCCAGACGGTGACCGTTCTGATCCCCATCTCCAGGCACCACTCCAGGACCTCGTAGGCCTTCTGCACCCCGAACTCGTGCCCCTTGGTGGGGGGAAGGCCCAAAGCC
>JGI26465J51735_1000512_pt1 | contig 15284 bp, 13 predicted proteins | sample PerSpoBPS_BMetaG_FD_51735 | JGI IMG/M metagenome (IMG submission 51735) | reverse complement strand
TCGTTGAGCCAGTTATCTGGCGGTGTGAAAGCAATTTCTTCATCGCTCAAATCTGGCGGCGACATCACCGCCAACTCTGAAAGTTCAGATGGCTTTCGTGTCTTCTCGCCGGGGCGTTGCCTTTCGGAAGTGCGCTTTGGTGCTTCTTCACGCTCTCCTGCGGGTTTGCTTGGTTCGACTGAAGGTAGTATTGTGCGGCGACCGTCGCTGATTTTTGAAGCCTCCAAAAACTGTCGGAGCAAATTTAGCAGTTCGCTCAGCAACTCCTCGTTCCGCCGTTGGTTCTCCCGAACCGCTGTCAAAATCTGGCGATTGAGGTCAATCAAAGTGGCTATCTGTTCCTGCAGGGCTTGAAATTGCAATTGCTGTTCGCTGGGCGACTTTGCTTGGAGTTCTGACGGTGACTCAGAGCCTTTCATCGCAGCGATATGCTCTGTTTCGCCACGCTGCTTCAGTCGGTCATCAACGATGCGGACAATCAGTTCGTATAAGTCACCCAGCCGAATCTCCATCGCTTGTCACCTAAGCAAAATTATGTCGCATAAAAGCGTCAGCGTTGGTGACTGCGGTTGATGTTTCGCTATCGGGACACCGCTTCCAAAACGGATGTCCGATGTTGCTAACAGCCGTTTTGCTATCCGCCACTTACCAGCAAAGGATGGTTTTGTTTCAGCCACTTGATTACCCGTTCGATGTCCGCCTTTGCTGCTGGTGGCGATTCTGTTGGCTTAGAGTCCCTGAGCCGTTCGAGGAAGACGCCGTATTGTCGGGCAAGGGGATGCCATTCGGTGGGAACTTCATCAGGCAGTTCAACGCCGAGCATCGTTGCCAAAGCTAGAGTCCACGCCCGACAAACATTTGCGATGTTGTAACCGCCACCTCCCAAAGCAACCCATGGCAGGTTCATCGCTTTGAACCCTTGAACTGCCCGCAAGTAACTGTGACTCGTCAAGTTCCAGTGGGTTATTGGGTCATCGTGCAAAGCATCTGCACCCAGTTGAGTGACGATGGCTTGGGGCTTGAAGGCTTCAAGGGCAGGGAAGACGATTTCATCCAAAGCGAGCAAATAAGCGTCGTCGCCAGCGTAGGGCAGAAAGGGGACATTGACGCAAAAGCCAAATCCATCGCCTTCACCCATTTCGCTCTCAAAGCCAGTGCCCGGAAAAAGGTATCGCCCGTTCTCGTGCAGGCTAATTGTCAACACCCTCGGGTCACGGTAGAAAGCGACTTGAACGCCATCGCCGTGATGGGCATCAATATCAATGTAAGCGACCCTTTCAAAGTGCTGGAGCAACTTGTGGATAGCGACCACCGGGTCATTGATGTAACAGAAGCCTGAAGCGTAACTTGGCATAGCGTGGTGAAGCCCACCTGCCATGTTGAATGCGGTTTGGACTTTACCTTGAGCCACCAACTCAGCAGCCAGAGATGAAGCGCCAGCGGCGAGCATCGATGCCGTGTAAACGCCCTCCACCAGCGGACAATCGCCAGTGCCAATTCCGTATCGGATGAAGGTAGGCATCCAAACGCCGCCATCAGCGTGAGCCAAAGCGTCAAGGTAGTCGGGTTCGTGAAATACGAGCACTTCTTCATCGGAAGCCATTCGTGGCTCAACGATTTCCACAAGTTCAAGGAGACCGTAGCATTTTTGCAATTCCTGCGTCAACTTGAGCCGCCACATCTTGAGCGGGTGAGTCGGACCGTAGTCAAATTCCCAAAACGGCTTGGTGTCAATGAAAGCCACGCTGTTTCCCATCGCCCAATCACTCACGGCTTGGCATTAAGTTCGCTGCTTTTGCTTCAAAACCCTTTCAACGGCTTCAATAAGTTTAGCGGGGTCAATAGGCTTGTCAAGGAACTCCTGAACAGGCAGGAATTCGCCAGGTCCGTAAGAGGCATCGTATTGGTCGGGGTAGAAGCGGAGTTCGGTTGTTGAGTGAAGCGATGTCACGACGATGACGGGGACATTGCGAATAGACTCATCAGTTTGGGGCGAGCGGAGTTTCCAAACAAATTGGAAGCCTCAGTCCCTGTCGGCATCATGATGTCCAAGACGATCAAATCGGGTTTTTCGGCGCTGACCTTTTCCCACGCTTCGTCGGGGTTGTATGCGTTCACGACCTGATAGCCAGCGTTCTCCAAAGTGAGCCGAATTGCCTCAGCCATGTCCCTGTCGTCTTCAACGACCAAAATTTTCGCTGCCATGCTGCATCACCTTCTCCGGTTTAAGGCTTATTTTTGCCGTCGCAATTTACTTCGTTGCAACTTCAGCCTTTTCGGTTGGTGCTGTGATTTGAGCCAACTCTTCGGGCGTCTCTTGTCGTTCTTCAACCCGCTCAATCTTCTTCGGCACTAACCCTAACGCCAAAGCGACGCCGTAAATGATAGCCTCGGGTTTGGGCGGGCATCCGGGTATGTAAATGTCGACGGGGATAACTTTGTCAACACCGCCAACGACATTGTAGGTGTCAAACCAGATGCCGCCGCCGACAGCGCAAGCGCCAATAGCAACGACCACCTTTGGGTCAGGCACTGCCTCATACAACCGCTTCAGCGGCTCTTCCATCGNCCTCGTCACAGGACCTGANACGAGCAAAACATCGGCGTGTCGTGGCGAGCCGACGAGTTTTATGCCGAACCTTTCGACATCGAAGAAGGGTGTCAAGACATCCAGCACCTCTATGTCACAGCCGTTGCATGCGCCCACATTGACATGGAAGACCCAAAGGGAACGACCGAAGGCTTTTGAAAAGAACCTGCGCAAGATTCCCTCTTTGACCATCTTTGACACCTCCTTGTTGGTGCACGCTCATATCCTGCCGTTCCATTACGCATTACGCTTTACGCATTACGCTACGGTTTCGCTGCCAAGTCCAAAATCGGGTCAAACAATTGCGGTGCCAATCCAATAGCGAAAATTCCCAACGCCAGCAAAGCCATCGCCAACAGCATGGGCAATGGTGCTTCCTTGATGTCTTCGCTTGCGGCTTCTGGGCTTCTCGGCTCACCCCAGAAGACCCTCTGGAACGCTCGAAGGATATATGCGAGTGTCAAAAGGCTCACACCTACAGCGATGGTGACACTCACCCATGCCCGGGCTTGAGTGAGTGCCAAGATGACAGTCAACTTGCTGATGAAACCGCTGAACAAGGGGACACCACCAAGCGAAAGCGCACCGATCAGGAAGAAGATGCTGGTTGCTGGCATCTTTCGGGCAATGCCGCCCAGTGACGGGATGTTTCTGGTGTTAGCCATCGCTGCCACGATGCCACCTGCCATGAACAGCAGGGCTTTTGTAAGAGCGTGGTGAGCGATGTGGAGAAGCGCCCCGTAATAGCCGAGGTAAGAGACCGCACCGATGCCAGCGGCGACATAGCCAATTTGGGCTGCGCTTGAGTATGCCAACAAGCGTTTCAGGTCATCTTGCAAAAGTGCCAACAAACTGCCCAGCAGCATTGAAAAGACACCGATGCCCATGAGGAGCGAACCGAGTTCTGGGAATCGAGGTGCAAACAGGCTCATAACCCGCAGGATTGCATAGAGTGGGACTTTGATGATGATGCCCGACAAAATAGCGCTCATGACCGTTGGCGCTTCAGCGTGGGCATCGGGAATCCAAGGGTGGAAAGGCGCTAAACCTGCTTTCGTCCCGAAACCGATCAGAAGCAAAACCGCCACAATCAAGGCTATATGCTCGGGCAGTTTGTCCACTACTGTCTTCAAGTTCGTGATGAGCAATGCAGGTTCGTCACCGAGATGGGGAGCAGCGGCAGCGTAGAAAAGGACGCATCCGAACAGGGCTGAAGTTATCCCGACGGTGAGCAGGAGCAAATACTTGTAGCCCGCCTCCAACGCCCTTCGGTTCCAATAGAAGGAGACGAGCAAAGCGGATGCCAAAGTGGTTGCCTCAAGCGCAACCCACAGGAAAACGATGTTGTTGGTCATGACCGTCCAAAAGAGCGTGAACTCCAAGATGAGGAAAAGGGCTTGGAACATCCGAAGCCTTTCCTCGGGTGCTTCCTTAAGGTGCGGGAGCGTCAGGTAAGCAGTGCTGTAGATGGCGCAGACGAAGGAAAGGATGGCGATCAACAGCGACATGAAAGCTGAGAGCCCGTCAACCAAAATTTCCTCCCTGAGGCAAGTGATGACCTTGACTTGCGTTACAGCCCATGCTTGGTAGATTGCCAAAATCAGCGCAACTCCGGTGCCCAAAAGGAACAGGAAGGGACGGGCTTCACGCCTTGCAATCCAAACCAAACCCGCAAACAACACTGGCACAGCCAACAAACTAATCGGCAGCCACTCCATGACCCACTCACCTCATCCGTGATGCGTAATTTCTCCGTGCATGGTTCACCATCGCAACTCGGAAAGTTTGAAACTGTCCGTTGAGCCGAATTGACGCCTTATTTCGTTGATGAGGTAGAGCAAAATCCAGACGGCGATGACGACATCGGTCACTATCCCAATCAAGACTGTCTCCCTGACACCCGGCGCCAAACTCACCAGCGACAGGTGAGCGCCGTTTTCCATGAGGCACAAGCCGATAGCGACCTTTATCGCATCCCTTCGGGTCAAAATCCCGTAAAGCCCAATGAGGAAGACAGTGAGCGAGACTGCGATGTTGGTTCGGAAAGGCTCTTGAGTTGCCAATTTCGTCGGTGCGAGGAAAGTCGTGTAGGTGTGGGTCAAGCGATAAGTGACAAGTGCCAGCAACCCGATGATGAAGACCGATGGCAAAAGTTCAATCAGTGGCGGATACTCCTGTGGCTCGCCCTGATGGATGGATTGAGCGAGCAACCAAGAGATGATGCGAACTTGGTCAAAAGCGCCGTAATTGCCCAGATGAAGAGCGGTGGGTGCAAAGTCGCAAACACGAAGATAATCGCCACCAAAAGCAACGCTTGGAGCATGTAAGCCCACAGCGCTGCCCTCAAGTTCCTCAACTCGACTGCCGCAAAAGATGTCAAAATCAGCGCCAGCGACAAAACCCTGATCGTCTCCATCGCTGCCATTTCTAACACCCCTTTCGTGAAGCGTGATTCGTGATGCGTGAACGGCAGGGCAAGAAGTTACACCTCCTCATCCTTCCTGAACCCGACGACCATCAGCCGGTCAAGAGGCGTCGGTGGCACATAACAGCGACCGCATCGGCTGCACGAACCCATGAACAAATGCTGCTCAATGAAAAGGTCACGCTTGTCGGTAGTGGCGATTTCATATTCCAAGTCAAGTCTCACAGCGCCATATCGGCAAACATCCTCGCAGCGACCACAGTGGATGCACCGTTCAAGGTAGCGGCGGATGATGCGATGAGTCGGCGAGACATCAATGATTCGGATGCACCTCGTCGGGCAAACATCGGCACAACCACCGCAGCCCGTGCATTTGTCTGTGTCAACAACTACCCGACCACGAAAACCGGGCTCGGACGGGCGAGGCTCAAAGGGATAGGCGAAGGTCACTCTCCCTGCCCTCAGCGCCAGCAACAGTTGTTTGACCTTTGAGTCAACCATGTCTATCGCCTCCGTTGATTCATTGTCTTCGCGGCTGACGCCGCTCCTACATACGGCTGATGCAATCCTTGACACTTATGAGCCAATCAAAGCGAACGCCAAAGCNAACAAGACAAAGAAGGCGACATGGATGAAGAAGGCTCGGGCATGGTCAAGCCTGAGCCGAGCCAGCAAAGTTTCAAAGACCGCTGCGATGCAGAAGATGACGAAAATTTTGACCAGCAGAAGGAGAAGGCTCAGCGGGAAGGGTGCGATGACCGGCAGGAACAATTCGCAGAACAGCCAAGTGACCACGAACCATTTGACGAAGAAAGTCCAGCGGTAAAGCGCCAGCCTCCAACCTGCTTGTTCAAGCAAAATGCCTCCCATCAGTTCCTGCTCCGCTTCCGCAAGGTCAAAAGGCAACTTGCCGAAGTAAGGGAGCAAGGCAGATAAAGCGGCAATCCCTGCCAGCACAGTTGAAAGGGTGTAGCCATTCTGAGCGTGCCAGAGGACGATCTCGGACAATCGGAATGTGCCAGCCTTCACCGCCAAGACGAATAGGGCGAAGGCTAAGACCGGTTCGGTGAAGAGGAGTAATTGAAGTTCCCTACCAGCGCCCAAGAAACTGTATGGGTTGCCAGAAGCGGCGCCGCCCAAAACCACAGCGACTGTTGAAAGCCCAAGCAGATAAAGCACCAAAATCAAATCGCCGGCGAAAGAGAAGGGAGCGAAGTCGCTGACCGGCAAAAGAACGCCCGCAGTCACCGCTGCAGAGAGTGCCAAGAAGGGAAGGAAGTTGGTCAAAGTGTTCGCAACTGGTGTGACATCGGTTTTGCCCGCTAACTTCACCAAGTCAAGGTAGCCCTGAATGAGTGGCGGACCGACACGGGAATGCAACCTCGCCCGAATCTTCCTTGCCAACCCATCGAGCAACGGCGAAATCGCCAACAACACCAACGGGGCAGCAATCGCCCAAATCAGCGCAAATTGCCACTTTACCATACCAGCACCACTCTCCTGCATGCTATTCGCGGCTGACGCCGCTCCTACATGTGACTGCACTCACCTCGTTCTTCATTGCGTATTTTTCTCCCGCAGTTCTTTGGTCTTTTGCCTTGACAGTTGATAAAGTTCCTGCTCTGTCAGGACTTTCATCTCACCGCTTTTGACATCCACGATTTCCATCCGCTCGGTGCAAGAGAAGCATGGGTCAACGCTTCCGAGCGTGATGGGGACATCAGCGATCGTGGTGCCCGGCTTGAACATCACGGGAACGGCTTGGATGTTTTGGTAACTCGGTGCCCGGACACGCCATCGGTATGGTCTGTTGTTTTCGCCGGTGAGGACATAGTGGAAGACTTCGCCTCTCGGCGCTTCAACGGCGTGCATGCCGTGCCTGTAGGGCGGAATTTCTTCGGGCAACTCAGCCATCAAGTCACCTTCGGGAAGTTCTTGGAGCAACTTGACACACTGGCGGATGATTTTGATGGACTCAAAAATCTCGCCGACACGAACCAAAGTTCTCGCCAAGTTGTCGCAGCCGTCGTGAGTGACGACATCAAACTCGACCAAGTCGTAAGCGGCATAAGGGTGGTCTTTGCGAGCATCAATTGGCACGCCGCTTCCTCGGGCTGTCGGACCGACCGCACCTGTCAACCTGACTTCCTCTGGCGTGAAAATTCCTGTCCCTTTCAAGCGGGCGAGCAAAGGCATGTCGTTGAGAAGCGTGTTTGCAAGTTCTTTCGTCTCCCTTTCAACCTTGTCCATGACCTCCAAGATGCGTGGGTGCTGCTCTTTAACGATGTCCCTTCTGACACCGCCGACGAGGTTAATGGCGAAATGCTTTCGATTTCCAGTCAAGTATTCGGCGAGCCACATCACTGGTTCGCGAATCCGCCACGACTGCATGAAGACATAATCAAAGCCGAGGATGTGACAGGCGAGCCCGAGCCAGAGCAGGTGGCTGTGAACGCGCTCCAACTCCAAGATGAGCGTTCGGATGACCTTTGCCCTCAACGGAACTTCTATTCCAGCGGCTTCCTCAACGGCTTGGCAGTATGAGGTTGAGTGAACGCAACCGCAAATCCCACAAATTCGTTCAGCGAGCATGGGAATTTGGTTATAGGTCAAAGCGCTGTCGCCCAATTTCTCAATTGCCCGATGATTGTAAAAGCCTCGGTAGTCACAACCGACAACGACTTCGCCGTCAAGGAAAACCCGCCATTGTGAAGGCTCTTCAAGAACTGGGAAGAAGGGACCAACTGTCACAACTGTCGTGCCCTCTGGCGGTTCTTTGAACGGGAAAGTCTTGCTGCGGTCAAGCGGCGGTTTGTAGTCATACGGGTAATCTTTTCGGAGCGGGTAAAGTCCTTCGGGAAAGCCGTCAGGCAAAACGAGCGAGGGTCAGGGTGACCTTCGGGGATGATGCCGAGCAAGTCCTTGAACTCCCGTTCCGCCCAGCCTGCGCCGGGGATGAGAGGCGTTATTGATGGGATTCTCGGCGGNTCNCCTTTNAGCGGGATGACGAGAGCNCACCTGACATTTGCTTGGTCAAAGGCAAAGAAGTGCAGGACTTCAAAGCCACCGTTAAGAGGTCGTTTGTCCACTCCAGCGCTTATGACATAGCGAGCGTTCAACTCGTTGAAGAGAGTATCCGCCGCAGCCACAACGGCTTCGGGCGCAACAGTGACATAAAGCCTGTGGGGTGTCGGCTGCTCAACTCCCAACACCTTATCGCCTATTCGCTCCTTCAAAGCCGAAACGACTTGGTTGATTTGTTCGGTGCTTCGCTCTACGGTCACCATTTTGACCGACCTCCTTTTTCGCTATATGTGTTTGCGTGCAGGAATGCATGCCTGCAACCTAATAGAACGCCTACACGCTTGCACACTTACACGCCTGCACTCACTTGCGGAACATCAGCCAAACGACCAAAGCGATAATGGCAGCGCCAATGATTTGCCAAGCGATGTAAAGGTGCGGGACGCCCGTATGGGCTCGGCGAAGCAAGTCGCTTACCCAAGTTCCGCCAGTTATCACAGGGCGATACATCCACGCTTCTGGGTCAAGCAACTTGGTGAACCATTCAGGTGGGCGCCAGCGCGGAACGGGCGCTCGCGGATACGCCCTTTGAAGCAATTCTTCGCGTAACGGAACACCTTGAGGGTGACCTCCCAAATGCTCCGGTTTCACTAACTCGCCTCCAAGCCAGATAGGTGCTTTGCGTGGTTGACGCTCCGTCCCGACAGCAATGAGGGCAAAGATGCTAACGATGAAGAACATGCCNACCAAGACGAGGGGCGAAAATGCGCCCGTTATCGGTTGAACCCATGCCCATTGCCAGAAGCCCGCCAACTTTTCTTCGGCGCCAGCGAACATGGATGCGTCGGAAATNATCCAACTCAACCATCTGAGAACTGCACCCGGGAACAAACCGACAGCGATGACGAGGANCGTCAAGATAAGTTGAGCGAGCCGCATCGTGGAGGGGACTTCCAAATTCCCTGACCTCATCGGCTTGATTAGGAAACTCGCGGCAAAGAACTTGACCGAGTAGAGGATTGAGAAGATGCTGGCAAGGAGCATGCCGACACCAGAGAAAGTGACAGGGATTGACTTGGAGAAGAGGAGAGCCTGCAGGATTAGCCACTTGCTCACGAAGGCNGTCAAAGGCGGGAAGCCAGCAATTGCCATTGAACCGACGAAGGCTGTCCCTGCAGTTTGCGGCATCGCCTCAAGCAAACCTCCCAAATCAGCGAACCTCCTGCTGCCAGTCGCGTAAAGCAACGAACCCGCGTTCAAGAACAGAAGTGCTTTAACGAGTGCATCGCCCACAATGTGGAAGAAAGCGCCAGCCATAGCGATGTTGGCGAGAGGCAAATCTTGGCTGAACAAGAACATCCCAGCACCGATGCCCAAGGTGATGAAGCCCGATTGGGCGATGGAAGAGTATGCGAGCAAAACTTTTGCGTCGTAAGTGACTGTCGCCGCTGCACCGCCTAAAATCGCTGACACGACACCGAAAATGCCAAAGACATAACTCCAGTCGTAAGCAAACGGGAACGCAGCGGTAGGTAAGAGCCAGACGAAGAACCTAAGGAAACCGTAAATTCCCAACTTTATCATCACGCCTGAAAGCATCGCTGAAATTGGTGAAGGTGCTGCTGGGTGAGCATCGGGCAACCAATCTCCGAACGGGAAGAGAGCAGCCTTCGTTGCGAACCCGATGAACATGAGCGACAAGATGACATGAAGGAGAACGGGTCTCGTCTTCGCCAACTTCTCAACCGTCGCGAAAACCGTCTCAAACTCAAAAGAACCGCCCTGAACCCAAAGGATGACCGCTGCGACGAGCAAACAGAGCGCGCCGATGTGCGTGAGGATGAAGTATTTAAGGGCGGCACGAAGGTTTTCAGGCTTGCTCCGTTCATAAGCGACCAGAACATAAGACGCCAGCGTCATGACTTCCCAAAAGACAAGGAATGTCAGCAAGTCCCAAGCAACTACAACCCCGACCATCGCCAGAAGGAAGAGCATGAACATCGGGTAGTAGCGGATGAGGCTCTCTTGGCGGTAATGAGGGTGCTCAAGGTAGGCGAAGGAATGCAGAGCCGATGGGATGGACAAAAGGGCGATCAGCGAAAGGAACAACCCTGAAAGCATGTCCGCCTGCAGCGTCAACTTGGTTTTGATGGCGGTTATCTCCGTCAAGGGGAGGCGAACTGTCGCTCCCCAAACGATTAGCCCAACACCAGCATAGAGCAAAACGATGCCGGCAACTAAAGTGAAAACGGTGCCCAAAACTCTCGTGAGCGCCCTCTGCTCCGATGTCAGTGCCGTGACCAAAATCCCCAAGGCGAGAATTCCCATTCCCAGCAAGACCAAGTTCATCAAGCCTTCCGGCGTCACTTCCTATCACCTCTTTAACATCAACCTTTCGCGGCTAACGCCGTTGTTACTGTCTTTGGTAGGAGCCCCGTCAGGGGCGCCCTTTCGTTCCTTACTTTCCCAACGCTGCCGATGCAAGTGGCAGTGCGATCAAGGGCATAAGGATGCAAGCCGCAATCAAAACGCTCAAGGAAATGTCAATGGAACGCCTTGAGCCCTCTATCGCTTCAACATGGGGCGAGGGCGTGCCGAAGAAAACTCGTTGCCCAACATGCAGGAACCAGCCGAAAGCGATTAGGCTCTCCAAAAGCATCGCGAAGGCGAGGAAGTAACCGAAAGCGCCGTTTTGAAGAGCACCGATGATGAGGAAAAGTTTGCTCCAGAAAGCGGCAAGCGGCGGGACACCTGTGACGGTAAACACGCCAACGAAGAAACTAAGGGCAATCAAGGGTTGCTTCGACGCGACGCCAGAAAGTTCTGAGATTCGGCGTGTGCCAGCGAAATAGGTCAGAGCCCCAACGGTCAAGAACAGCAGACCCTTCCCCGCAGCGTGGGCAGCGATGTGCAAAAGCGCACCTTGATATGCTTCGGGTGCTTTGAACATGATGTAAACGCCGCATCCAAGCAAGATGTAACTCAGATGGGCAATGGTTGAGAGCGCCAACAGCCGCTTCAGGTCATCTTGGAAGAAGAAGGCGCTGACGGCAAAGAACATGGTAAGCAGAGCCATCACCGTTGTCAGCAACCCAACCCAGTAGGGCAAGGCGCCGCCCTCCAATATCAGCCTCGCTGCCAAATAGACACCTGCCTTGACCATCGCTGCGGCGTGCAGGTATGCCGAAACGGGCGTCGGCGCTTCCATCGCTTCTGGAAGCCAAGTGTGGAACGGGAACTGTGCTGCTTTCGCCCATGAACCGACCATGATGAAGACGAAGATGAGGGCAAAAAGTGCCCCGCGAACTTCTGGGCTGATAGCCTTCAACGCCTCAAAGTCAAAACTCCCCGCATTCAAGTAGAGGGCAACAATGGCGACCATTAAAGCAAGACCGCCACCGTGAGTCATCAGAAGCGCTTTGTAACCGCCCCAAAGAGCCCTATCGGTTTCGTAGAAGCCAATCAGCGCCCACGAGCAAATCGTCGTCAACTCCCAGAAGATGAACAGTTGCAGGAAGTTAGACGAAGTGACCAAACCAGCCATTGAGGCGATGAAGAGCAGCATCCAGAAGAAGTAGCGCTCGCGACCGTCCGTTACCGGGTGTTCTTTGTTGCTGGCACTGACATATGCGACCGAATAGACTGTGACGAGGAAGCCGAGCCCAACGACAATCATTAGCATGATTGCGCTGAGTGGGTCAAGGAGAAAGCCGAACATGGAAACTTCTTTCCCGACGAAGCGACCGAACTGGGGTAAACCGCCAAGGTGAATCCTCACGCCCGTGAAGCCCCATCTCCCGACCATCCACAAACCGACGAGTGCGGTCAAACCAGTGAACAGGGAAGCGACATAGTCTGTCGTCCGGTTTTTTGTCCCAATGCAGATGAACGCCCCAACTAACGGCAACAAAATCAGCAGCAAAAACCAAGGCAAAACTTGCTCATTCATCCCCATGCACCTCCCCTGACATTTCGGCGGGACGGGAAACTGCCAGACCAAAAACCTGAGCCAACATCTGGACAATCCTCTCAGCCACTGAAGCCACTTCCTCGCTCATCGTCGCTCCAAACCCGATTTGCTTTGGCTGAATTGCCAAGAGCAAGCATTCAGTGCCATTGCTTTCCAAAATCTGCCCCAAAAGTTTCAGCGAAACGGTGTGAGTGGTTGGAACTTTGTCGCCGAGCACAGAAAGGGGCACCAAAGCCCACTCACCGACTTCCCCTCCAAAATCCACCGCGTCAACGAACAGCGCAACTTCAGGTTTTGAGTCCAGCAAAACGCCCAAATAGTTTTCGGGAACAGTCTCGGCGTCGATGACAAGCAAACTCCCTTTCGCGAGTTCCTGCAACCGCTCCGCAATCACAGAACCAACCCCGTCGTCGCCCCGCATCCTGTTCCCCACTCCGATGACAGCAACTCTTTTGCCTCTCAAAAATTGCGCGTCTGCGTGCATGCGTGTAAGCGTGCATGCGTTTGATAACTCCAAGTTTTCATGTTCCCGCGCGTCCCAACGCTCGCAATTTTTACTGGACTGTCTGGCGCTATAATTGCTGGCGGTGATGCTGGCATGGACATTGGCGAACAAATTCTCAAAGAAGCGCCCGACTTGGGAACCGGAAACGAGGAGTGGGAAGAGAACAGGAGAGCCTTTTGGCGAATGCACTCCCAACTTCTGGCTCAAGGCTACGAAGGCAAATGGGTAGCCGTCTATCAGGGGAAAGTCGTGGATAGCGATGTTGACCGAAAGGCGCTCATCAAGCGCGTGTTTGCCAAGTATGGGTTTGTGCCTGCTTACTTTCAAATCGTGCTCAAAGATGGGATGCGCAAAGCCGTTATCCGGGCTTTGGGGGTGTAAGCAGTGAACTTGGAACGATTTGCTTACGACACCGCCTACGAACCGCCTGCACCTGTCGTCCAGATTCTCCTGAGCAACCCTGTTGACCCTTCTCAGCAAATGCAGGTTTGGGGATTGGTTGACACGGGTGCGGACATAACCGTTGTGCCTGAGATGTTGGTTTCGCGCCTTCAACTCATACGGCAGGGAGAAATTCAGGTCGGTGGTTTTGACGGCATCTTCCGACTCCACTCCGTTTTCCTTGTGGACATCCAGATCGGTCAACTCCACTTTGACCTCGTTGAAGTCATAGCAGCAGCCACAAACGAACTTATCCTCGGTCGCAATGTCCTCAACCAACTTGACCTTCGCCTCAACGGTCCCCAACTTGTCCTTGAAGTCATGAACGCGTGAGCGCATGTTTCACCACGGCTCCTCAATGGTGGCAAGGCGAGACAGTTCTGCGTAACTGAAAACTGGTCCGTCCATGCAAACATACTTGTCGCCGACGATGCAGTGACCGCACTTGCCAACCCCGCATTTCATGTGACGCTCCAAAGTAGCGATGCACCTTTCAGGCGGAATCTTCAAGTCTCTCGTCAGCCCCAAAAGGGCGAACCGAATCATGATAGGCGGACCACAAACGAAGGCGACTGTCTTCGTCGGGTCAATTTGGATGTCGGTGAACAAAGTCGTGACTACACCGACTTTGCGGGGCGGATGGGTTTCCTTCTCCCAAACCCCGTCGCCAATATCAACGCTCAAGTGAATTTCGACGCCCTTTTCCTCCCACTCGGGCAGTTGCCACTGATACATCAAGTCCCTCGGAGTTCGTGCGCCGTAAAGGAGCAGAATTCGCCCAAACTTCTCTCGCTGGAAAAGCATCTCCCACAACAGCCCTCTCAGGGGAGCCAGACCTATACCGCCTGCGACGAACAAGACATCAAAGCCGTGAAACTCCTCCATCGGGAAACCGTTCCCGAGCGGACCTCTCAGCCCGATGTAATCGCCGGGCTTCAACTGGTGAAGCAAACTTGTGACATAACCTGCGGCGCGCACGGACAAAATGATTCTGTCTTTCAAACTCGGCGGAGAAGAAATTGAGATCGGCACCTCACCTGCGCCGAAAACGCTGATTTCAAAAAACTGTCCGGGGCGAAAGTCAATGCCGTTTCGCTCTATCGTGAAATTGACAATCGGTCCAGTCACAGCCTCTGCTGGCACTTCCGTTTGCATATCCAAAATCCGCACTAACTTGGGCAAGTAGAGAGATGCCCCGTCTCCTTGCCGTGTTGTCTCCAACTTCGTCTCCACAAGCGTTCACCTCGCTCGGCTCGCATTACGATTGCGGGCTGCGCAAAACAATCTCCCTCTCCTTCGCTGGAACGCCNGTCAAAGCCTCAACCATTTCCTCTGAAACTTGGCTTATCCCGATATTGCCCATGCAAGTGATGATGCACCGACCGCAACCTGTGCATCCGAGCCTTCCCATGCGGAAGTGGAATTGCCATGAAAGTTTGTGGAAGAAGCGTGTCAGGCACCGTTCGCCNGTTGTCCTTCTGGGGTAGATGCCGCCCGCATGCCGGACATAGCCTGCCAACATGCAACTATCGCGGCATCGGATTCGTTCCCACTTACCCTTTGTCGGGATTTTCGTTGGTGCTCCCGGAACCAACNGGACTAATTGCCCGTCGTCCTCGGTTNACTGTTCGACAGGCAAATCAGCGACATTGAAGCAGTAGCAAGTCGGACAGACGAAGGCACAACCTCCGCACTCAATGCACCTTTCGCCTATTTTCTGCCAGAAAGCGTGTTCAAGCCTACCTTTTGAAAGCATCCTTGAAGCAGCCATAGTTTGAACCCTGTGAGGGCTGAACTTGTAGAANTTAGCCACAACTTGCCGGACTCGCTCCTCTTTCTCGGCGATTGCTTCTTCAGGCGCTGGTGGCACCAATTGCCTGAACCTTTCAACGAGAGCCCAACCCTTTTCGCTTCCGACCTCAACCAACCAACCCCTCTCAAGCCTTGTCAGTTGCCAATCGAACCCGCTTTCAAGGGCTGGACCTCCCTCGCAGCAAACGCACATGCAAGTTTCGCCGGGCTGTTGGCAAACGACGCTCAAAATCGTCANCCTCTCCCGTCGCTTCATGAACAACTCGTCTGCCAAATCTGGGCGACCAAACATTTCGCCAGAAAGGAACTTGGTCAGGTATTCAATGCCTGCGACATCGCAACTCCTTATGCCGAAAATGACTTGCTCTGGCAAATCCTCTCGTGANGCGTGAAGCGTAATGCGTGAATTGTCAAGTTCGTAACTGAGAAGGGTTTGTCGCGCAGGCAGGATGAATTCCTTTGGTGGGATGAAGGAGTTCACATATTCGGTATCAGGGCAAATCTGCTCCACATCGCT
>JGI26465J51735_1000498_pt1 | contig 15420 bp, 15 predicted proteins | sample PerSpoBPS_BMetaG_FD_51735 | JGI IMG/M metagenome (IMG submission 51735) | reverse complement strand
AGATTTCAGAGAGCGGAACAATCGAAGGGAACCCGGAACAACCCCCAGCGAGGCCTTCGCCGCGGGGACCTTCCGCGTCCGAGGATCACGTTCTGGAGAGGCTCACCAGGGCCCGCTCGCCCGCGCGCCGGGGCCCATCCCATCGGGGAACCCGAAGCCCGCCTCTCTGACGCCCATCGGATCCTCCCCGCGCCCGTCGGGTCTCCTGACCTGAACTTTAACCCCCCACTGAGGCCCAGCGGTCTTCATAGGAACCTCCGGTGAAGCATAGCGAGGAAAGGATCCGCGAGGAGGCTTTCCCTGAGCGGCCCGATCACGCCGCCCCCGGGGCGCATTCTATCCAGGAACGGGGAACCCACGCCTCTAACGCCCATCTCTCCCCCACGCTTGTCCAAGCCGGAGAGGGGGAACCTGACTTCCACCTCCATGCTAATCTCGATGTTTCAAAACGTCAAGGGATGTTCGGGTGTGTCCCAAAATCGTAGGACAACTGCTTGCAGTTGTCCTACAAGGCGGCCAGGCCCGACAAAATCGGGACACACCCGGATGTTCCCGACTGACCTTCGGAGAGAGGTTCGGACACCCACCCAAACGGGGCTGGGTCAATCCGGAATGGAAGCCCCGCGAGCGGCCTGAAGTCACCCTCGGAAGCCGGCCGAGGCGGGCTGTAACGGATCCCAATCATGGCGGTGGCCGAACTGCATTCCGAAGCTCAGTTAACACTACCGAGAGAAGCGGCCAAGTATTGTGATAAACTTAGCGAGCAAGGGGTTGAGCCGCCTCGGAAACCTTGCCTCGAAGCAGATGGCGCCTTCCGAATCCACAGCGCGCAGGAGCTTCATCGATGGGACGCCGGATCTATCTGGAAGATGTGCCCCTGGAGGAAGCGTGGACCCGTTTCACGCGGGCCCTCACGGAAGCGGGCCTCGACGCTCCCTTTCCCGGAGAGTGGGTGCCGCTGGAGCAGGCCCTGGGCCGGGTGACCGCGGAGCCCATCTGGGCGCGCCTCTCCGTCCCNCCCTATGCGGCGGCGGCGATGGACGGCTTCGCCGTGCGGGCTCGGGATACCGTGGGGGCCACCGAGACNCAGCCCCGCGTGCTTCCCGTCCCNCCCGGTCCGGACGGCATCGGCGCCTGCTATGTGGACACCGGCGATCCCCTCCCCCCATGGGCGGACGCGGTGGTCCCGGTGGAGCAGGTGCAGTTCGATGGGGAAGCCCCGGAGCGGGCCACCCGGATCATCCTCTATCAGCCGGTCCCCCCCTGGGCCAACGTCCGCCCGGTGGCGGAGGACATCGCGGCGGCCGAGCTGGTGTTGCCGGCCAATCACCGCCTGCGGCCGGTGGACCTGGGGGTGATCGCGGCGTGCGGATATGCGACCGTGCCGGTGCGCCGGTTGCCGCGGGTGGCCATCCTCCCGACCGGAACGGAGCTCATCCCTCCGGAGGAAGCGGCGGCCCGCGGGGTGCGCCCCGGGGAGCTCATCGAGTTCAACTCGCTGGTGCTGGCGGCCCAGGTCCGGGAGTGGGGCGGGCTCCCCACGCGTTTCCCCATCGTTCCCGACGATTTCGAGCGCCTGCTGGAGGCCACACGGGAGGCCGCGCGGACCCANGACCTGGTTCTCATCAACGCCGGCTCCTCGGCGGGCAGCGAGGATTTCACCGCGCGGGTGGTCTCCACCCTCGGGACGCTGCTGGTCCATGGGGTGGCGGTGCGCCCCGGCCATCCCGTGATCTTGGGGATCCTCCGGGTGGATGGGCGTTCGGTCCCGGTCATCGGCGTCCCCGGCTTCCCGGTCTCCGCGGCCCTCACCGGGGAGATCTTCGTGGAGCCGTTGCTGGCGCGCTGGCTGGGCCTTCCGCCGCGCCGGCGGCCGCGCCTGGACGCTGTGCTCACCCGCAAGCTCCTTTCCCCGCTCGGCGATGAGGAGTGGGTGCGGGTGACGGTGGGGCGGGTCGGGGGACGCTATGTGGCCGCCCCGCTTTCCCGAGGGGCGGGGGTGCTCTCCTCCCTGGTGCGGGCGGATGGGATCCTGCGGATCCCCCGCTTCGTGGAGGGCTATGACCAGGGGGAGACGGTGGCGGTGGAGCTGTATACGGATCCGGAGGCGATCGAGGGGACGATTTTGGCCATCGGCAGCCATGACATGGCGCTGGATCTGATGGCCCAGTTCCTGGCGGAGCGCTGGCCGGGACGGCGGCTGCGGAGCGCGAACGCCGGCAGCCTGGGCGGGCTGATCGCCCTGCGGCGGGGGGAGTGTCATCTCGCGGGCACCCATCTCCTGGATCCCGAGAGCGGCGAATACAACCTCCCTTATGTTCGCCGCTACCTGGCCGGCGTGCCCGTGGTGGTGGTCACCCTGGCCCACCGCGAGCAGGGCCTGATGGTGGCCCCAGGGAACCCAAAGGGGATCCGGGATATCCGGGATCTGGCGCGGCCGGACGTGCGGTTCGTTAACCGCCAGCGGGGCGCCGGGACGCGGGTGCTGCTGGATTACTATCTGCAGCGCCTGGGGATCGATCCGGCCTCCATCCCGGGTTACGATCGGGAGGAGCTGACGCATCTGGCGGTGGCGGCAGCGGTGGCCAGCGGCCGGGCTGACGTCGGGCTTGGGATTCGAGCGGCGGCGGCGGCGATGGGGCTGGATTTCCTCCCCCTGGCTCTGGAGCGCTATGATCTGGTGATCCCCCAGGATCTGTATGAGGACCCCTGGTTCCGCCCGCTCCGGGAGCTCCTGCATGACTCCCGGTTCCGGGCCGCGGTGGCGGCATTGCCGGGTTACGATGTCCGGGCGATGGGGGTTGAGGTGGCCCGCCTCGGTCCGTGAACGGGTGGGACCGCCAGGTGCCATCGGCCGGGATGGGCCTCCGGCCGATGGTGGGTCTTTGCCGGCCGTGTAATTTGTAGGTGTAGGAGGGGCTTTAGCCCCGAATCTCTGTCTTCGAGGCAGCGAGGTCGCGGCTGAAGCCGCTCCTGCAATACGGATGCCGAAATGAATTTCGGCTTACGTGCCGAACCTCCGTCTTCGATGGCGTGATGGGTCGCGGCGAAAGCCGCGCCTACTATGTGGATGGCGAAACGAATTTGGGCCTGCAGAAGCAATGGGTCGCGGCGGAAGCTGTTCCTGCCGGCAGGAGGGCTTTCGCCTCGATGCCCGGTTTTCTCCTGAGGAAGCGGGTGCGGAGCGCCCCGGAGGTCGAACCCNCCCTCGGCCTTGGGGCGCATCCTGCGGCGGGTGTGTCCCAATTTTGTCGGGCCTCGCCGCGTCGTAGGACAACTGCTCGCAGTTGTCCTACAGTTTTGGGGCACACCCCCTGCGGCGAGGGTCTTGACAGGATCCGTTCTCCCCCCTATAATTTAAGCAAACGTTCGTTAGCAAAAATGGCGCGAGGAAGCGGGAGCGATCGACGCAGGGCGATCTTGCGGGTGGCCGGGCGGCTCTTCAGCCAGCGCGGCTACTACGGGACGTCCATCCGGGACATCGCGGCGGCGATCCGCCTGCAGGGAGGGAGCCTCTATGCGCACATCACCTCCAAGGAGGAGCTGCTCTGGGAGATCGTGGACGAGGCGGCGCAGGCCTTCCTCTCCAGCCTGGAGCCCATCGTCCGCTCGGAGCGGCCTCCTCTGGAGAAGCTGCGCATGGCGGTGGCCGCCCACATCCGGGTGGTGACGGAGCGTCAGGATGCAGCGGTGGTCTTCAACCACGAATGGCGGGCGCTGAGCCCGAAACGCCGGAGCGAGATCCTCGCCCGCCGGGACGCCTATGAGGCGCTCTTCCGGGAGATCCTGCGGGAGGGGATCGCGGCCGGCGTCTTCCGGGCAGACCTGGATGTCCCGCTGATCACCCGCTTCATCCTGACCGCCTTGAACGGGGTGGCCGTGTGGTATCAGCCGAAAGGCCCGCTCTCGCCGGATCAGATCGCGGAGGCCTTCAGCGACTGGGCGGTGCGAGGGCTGGTTCGCTCGGAATCCCCGTCTGCGGATCCGTGAAGGAAGGAGGGGCCCATGATCACCTACCGCATCCAGGGTCATCCGGTTCCGGTTCCGGAGCAGGCGCCGCCTCCCCAGGAGGGCCCGGAATACGAGGCCCGTCTGGCGGAGTTCGAGGCGCGCATCGCCCGGGGGGAGAAGATCGAACCCACCGACTGGATGCCGGAGGAATACCGGCGTCAGCTGATCCGGATGATCTCCCAGCACGCCCACAGCGAGATCGTGGGGATGCTCCCCGAAGGGAAGTGGATCCCGCACGCCCCCACCCTCCGGCGCAAGCTGATCCTCATCGCCAAGGTGCAGGACGAGGGGGGCCACGGCCAGCTGCTGTATCGGGCGGCGGAGACCCTGGGGATCAGCCGGGAGGAGATGATCGAGGCTTTCCTGGCCGGGAAGGCCAAGTATTCGGTGGTGTTCAACTACCCCACGCCCACCTGGGCCGATGTGGCGGCCATCGGGCTGCTGATCGACGGCGCGGCGGTGGTCAACCAGCTGATGCTGGCCCAGGGCTCCTACGGCCCCTACGCCCGGGCGATGAAGCGCATCTGCTATGAGGAATCCTTCCACATCAAGCAAGGCTACGACGCCTTCGTCGCCCTGGCCACCGGCACCCCCGCCCAGCGGCAGATGATCCAGGAGGCGGTGAACCGCTGGTGGTATCCGGCGCTGATGCTCTTCGGCCCGCCGGACCGCGACTCGGTGCACACCCCGACGCTGCTGCGCTGGCGCATCAAGACGAAGACCAACGACCAGCTGCGGCAGGAGTTCGTGGATCAATACGCGCCGATGGTGCTGCGCCTGGGCCTCACCATCCCGGATCCGAACCTGCGCTACGATCCCGAGACCGGGCACTGGCGCTTCAGCGAGCCGGACTGGGAGGAGTTCTGGCGGGTGATCAAGGGCGACGGCCCTTGCAACGCGGAGCGGATGGCGGCCCGGCGCCGGGCCCACGAGGAGGGGCGCTGGGTGCGGGAGGCTCTAACAGCGAAGGCGGCGCAGCGGACGAACGGAGGGGGCAATGGCCGATACGCAGTGGCCGGTCTATGAGGTCTTCCTCCAGGAGAAGCGGGGCGACCCCCACGTCCACGTGGGAGCGGTCCACGCCCCCGACCCGGAGATGGCCCTGATCCTGGCCAAAGAGCAGTTCGCCCGTCGGGGCCGTTGCGCCAGCCTGTGGGTGGTCCCCGCGGAAGCGATCTACGCTTCCCGGGCCGAGGAGGCGGAGGAGCTGTTCGCCTCCGCTCTGGAGAAAGAGTATCGGGAGCCCCGGGGCTTCCGGGTGACGGAGCGGGTGCGGAGGTGGATGGAGCGCCATGGCCAGTCCCTCCCTGAAGCCGAATGAAGCGGTTCCGCTCCCGGATCCCCTCCGGGAGGCGGTGGGGCATCTTCTTCTGGCGATGGCCGACGACGAGGTCCTGCTGGGCCATCGGGACGCGGAGTGGGTGGGCCATGCCCCCATCCTGGAGGCGGACATCGCCATGGCCAGCATCGCCCAGGACGAGATCGGGCATGCGGTCCTCTGGTATTCGTTGCTGCAGGAGCTGGGGTGGCCCGACCCCGACCGCATGGCCTACTTCCGGGATCCCCCGGAGTTCCGCAACGCTACCCTGGTGGAGCTGCCCCGGGGGGATTGGGCCTTCACGGTGGTCCGCCAGTTCCTTTTCGATTACGCGGAGAAGGTCCGCCTGGAGGCCTTGATGAACAGCGCCTATCCGCCGCTGGCGGCGGCGGCGACGAAGGTCCGCCGGGAGGAGACCTATCATCTGATGCACAGCCGAGCCTGGGTGCTGCGGCTGGGGGATGCCACAGAGGAGAGCCACCGCCGGATGCAGGCGGCTCTGGAGCAGGCATGGCCGCACGCCCTGGGGCTGTTCGAGCCGGCGCCCGGAGAGGACCTGCGGGTGGCGGCGGGGATCCAGCCGCCGGAGGCCGAGCTGCGGGCCCGCTGGGAGGCGGAGGTGCGTCCCATCCTGGAGGCGGCCTCCCTGAAGATCCCGGAGGCGGAGCCCGTTTACGGCGGGCGGATCGGCCGGCACACGGAGCACCTGACTGCCCTGCTAACGGATTTCCAGATGGTCGCACGCTCCGGGATGGGGGAGACATGGTGAACGACGGACGGGCGGACGGGCCGGGGCTGACCCGGGAGGCGATCCTCGCCGCGCTGGAGGCGGTGAAGGATCCGGAGATCCCCACGGTCTCGGTGGTGGACCTGGGGTTGATCTACGACGTCCGGGTGGGCGATGACATGGTGGAGGTGGACTTCGCGCCCACCTTTGTGGGGTGTCCGGCCCTGCACGTGATGGAGCGGGAGATCGTCGAGCGCATCCAGGCCCTGGGGGCGCGGCGGGTTCAGGTGCGGCGGATATATCGGCCGCCGTGGACACCGGACCGGATGAGCGAGCGGGCACGACAGGCGCTTCGGGAGCTGGGGATCGCGCCGCCCCGGCCGTCTGCGGGGGAGATCACCCCGGAGTTGCTGAAGGGGGTGCCGTGCCCCTTCTGCGGCTCCACGAACACGCGGATGGAGAACCTCTTCGGGCCCACCTCGTGCCGCGCGCTGTTTTATTGTGAGGCATGCCGGCAGCCTTTTGAGGCCTTCAAGCCGCTGTAAGGTCCCGCGCGGGTGGGGATGTAGGCTCGCGCCTTTGTTTTCGGATCGTCCGCCTCAACGGGACTCCCCCCACCATACCTCCAGAAGCGGTCGTCCCTCCGTGTTCCAGTCTTCGGCGTCGGAGGACACGAAATATTTGCCGCTGTGATAAGCCGAATCGGCGCTGTAGAGGATCAGCCGCAGCGGCTCGCCCCGCGCATAGGCCTGCGCGACCGCATAGGAGACATCCCAGGTGCGGGGAACGCCAGGCCACCCCGGCCACTCGAGAAGGGGATCCACCCAGGCGCCGCCGACGTTCTCATATGCCAGCGGCGCGTTGTTCCAGGTGATGGTCTCCTCATCCCAATCCGCCGAGGCGATCAGCACCTGGATCCATGAAGGCCGGGCCTGTCCGGGATCCCCGGCGTTGCCGAACTGATGGAGGGTGAGGGTAGCCGAGATGATCGTCTTCCCCCGCGGAATCGCGTCCAGAGGGAAGGTCACGTAATATTTAGCGAAGCACGGCCAGTCAGCGACATCGGATTGATTCTGGATGTTGAAGTCGGGCGCGTGGCCGTCGTTGCGGTTCCCCCATTCGTTCCAGATGTAGTGTTCATCGCCGGGACACTGGTTGGATGTGGTGCCGCCCACGTTGGCGTCCGGGACGAGGGGGCTGTTCCGCACAGGGCGGCGGATCCGGATGTAACCAGTCGGGACGGCGGTGGCGTGATAAGCGGGGAGGCCGAAGTGCAGAAAGCCCCAGCAGCTTGGGTCGTCCGGCGAGGCGGAGGGCGGCCAGGAGGTCTCCTCGAGGGATGGATCTTCCATGGAATCCCGGTCATGAACCCGAACGGCCAGCCGCCAGATGGTCCCCTCGGGGGGCGCGGAGGTCAGGCCCAGGCTGGAAAAGGGAATGGTGAAGCCCATGGCCCAGCCCCGGTCGCTCTCGCGGTCGTCGTTCAGGGCGTTTCCCCGCCAGCCCGGGACCGCGTTGAACGGAACGTGGATCGGCTTCCAGCCTTCGGCGCTTCCCCGCTCGACGTTCCGTCGAGACGGGCTGGGCTCGCTGTAGAGCTGGGCGACGAAGCGCCATGACGAAAGAGAAAGCCGATCGCCGCCGGAGGTGTCCAGCAGGATCGTTGCGGCGTCCCATTGCGTCAGCGTCTGCGGCGTGGGGTTCTCATCATACCAGAGGTGACGGTCAAAGATGGCCAGGTAGATGAAGAGCTCGCGGGCGTTGTAGCCCACGCGGATGTCGGTATAGTTCCGCGTGGGGGAGACCTGCCCGAACCAGGCGATGGCGCTCTGCTCGAAGGGGATCGGGCCTTCGAAGCGGGGGGCATGAATCCGAGGCAACATCTCAGGGGCACAGAGATCCCGGAGCGCAGGGGTGGCGGAAAGGGTCGGAGATGAGGACGGGAGCGTTCCTTCGGTCAAGGTGGGGGAAGGAGACGGGGGCCGTCGCGAGCGGAGCAGCAAGCCCATCCCCATCAGCGTGAGGATGCCCAGCGTGATGAGCCATCCGACCGGGAGCGATCGACCTCTTCTCGTTTCAAAGGACATGAAGCTCCTCCTCGGGCCGACGAATGCGCACATGGGCTACCATACCGGCGCTTCAGCGCGGCGTCAAAGGGCGTGTGGGATCCGGCAAGCATCGGGAGCTCCGATGAGGAGGGAGCCGGGTGATGGGCGTCGGTCCCGTGCGCTCATCGGATGACGATCCTGGGAGGGAGGAAGGGATGCGCGCGGGGGATATGGCGATCCTGCTGGCGCTGGGGGCCATCTGGGGGGCCTCGTATCTCTTTTTCGCCCTTGGGGTGCGGACGATCCCGCCGTTCACGTTCGTAGCGGGACGGCTGTTGATCGCCGCCGCCCTCCTCGGGCTGTTCCGACGGTTCCGTCCGGGCCCCCGGGCGGATCCGCCCTGGGGGACCTATCTGGTGATGGGGGCCTTCAACGCCGCGCTTCCCCACACGCTGGTCGCCTGGAGCGAGCGGACCATCGCCAGCGGGCTGGCGGGGGTGCTGATCGCCACCATGCCCCTCTGGGCCGCCGGGTTCACGGCCATCGGGTTGCGGGAGGAGCGACCCTCGCGGCGCCAGCTGGCCGGGCTGCTCCTGGGCTTCCTGGGGATCCTGGTCCTGTTGTTCCCGGACCTGCGGCGGGCGGCTCATGCGCATCTGCTCAGCGAGGGGGCCGTGGTAGCAGCCGCCATCTCGTATGCCGCAGCCACCGTCTACGCCCGACGGGCGCTGCGGGGGGTCCCGCCGGTGGACGCGGCCATCGGGCAGCTGGGATGCGGTGGATTGATGGCGCTCCCCTTGAGCCTGCTCCTGGATCGGCCGTGGGCGNTCTCCCCGGCCCCTGAGTCCCTCGCCGCCCTGATCCTTCTGGCGGTCCTGGGCACGGCGATCGCTTACGTGATGTATTATGCGCTGCTCGAGCGGACCGGGGTGATCGGGGTTTCCCTGGTGGTGTATCTCAATCCGATCTTCGCGGTGCTCTGGGGGGCGCTATGGCTCGGCGAGCCCCTCTCAGGGTGGCTTCTCGCAGGCCTGGCGCTGATCCTGGCCGGGGTGTTTCTGGCCGGGCGGTGAGCGCCCAGACCGACAACCGATGGGTCCGGGCGCCCGCCGCGCCGGAGCGATCCGAGACCGCAAGGGATCGGCCTGCATCGACCCGGACTCCGGTCACGGGGTGGGCAGCGGCGTCAGCGGAAGCGTCGGCAGGGGGATCGGCGTCGGCGCGGGCGTGGCCTCCTCCGGTGTCGGGGTGGGGAGCGGCGTAGGCGTGACGGTCGGGATCGGCGTGGGTGTGGGGACGATCCCGTTGTCCACGTAGGTCCGCACCTCTCCGACGAAGGCCTGCCCGGCGCGGTTGAAGGCGGTCACCCGCAGGGCATACCACCCCGTGGGCAGCCCGGAGGNATCCCAGACGGTGATCTGGCCGTCGCGGACCGGCGCCAGATGCGGGCCGCTCAGCCACTGCCAGGCGACGCCGTCCGCCCCCACGATGCCCCATTCCACATTGTAGTAGGCGAAGTCCGGGATCCATACCGTCCCCTGCACGGGGACGATGCCTCGGACCACGGTGCTTTCGTTGGGCCATCGGATGATGACCTGGGGGATGGCCGCGGTGCAGACCTCGCTGGGCGGCTGAGGGATCTGACGCTGCTCGGCCCACCAGCGCCCTTCCTCGGGCACGATGTAGAACACCCGCTCGATGGGCGGGCCCGGGCAACCCTCGGCGTAACGCAGCCCGGTGGCCCCGTCCAGGACCACGAGCTGCCAGAGGTCATGCTCCGGGCCGGGCGGGGGCTGATCGGCGGCGAAGACCTCCACCCGCCGCCGGTCGGGAGGGCAGTAGGGCGAGGGCCGCGTCCCCGAATCCAGACAGATCTCCAGCTCGATGATCCCGGGCGGCCGGCGGAACTCCCGGGGCGGCAGGTTCAGGATGCGATGGGCCTCTTCCATCACATCATGCCAGACCGGCGCCGCGCCGGTGATGCCGGTGACCCCCTTCATCTCCGAGTTGTCGGCATTGCCTACCCAGACCCCGACCACCAGATCCGGGCTGTAGCCCAGCGTCCAGTTGTCCCGGAAGTCGTTGGTGGTCCCCGTCTTGGCGGCCGCCGGCCGTGAGAGCTTGAGCGGGCTGTTGGGCCCGAAGGCGGCCTTGCGGGCCTCGTTGTCGGAGAGGATATGGGTGATGAGATAGGCGTGCTCCGGGCGCATCACCGGCTGCCCCGGCGGCGGCGTGTATTCGTAGAGCACGCGGCCGAAGGCATCGGTGATCCGACGGACCGGAACCGGGGGCACGCGCCGGCCTTCGTTGGCGAAGGCCGCATACAGCCCGACCATCTCCAGCAAGGGCACCTCGCCGCCGCCCAGGGTGAGGGAAAGCCCGTAATCCGGCCGGGTGAGGGTGGTGATGCCCAGATCCCGGGCCCGCTGGAGGAAGGCCGGCAGCCCCACGAAGGCCAGGGCCTTCACCGCCGGGACGTTGTAAGAGTTCCCCAGCGCATAGCGCACGGTGACCGGCCCGTGGAAGCGGCGATCATAGTTGACCGGCTCGTAGAATCGCCCCGGCCCGTCCGGGAAGCGGGTCGGCACGTCCCAGATCAGGGTGGCGGGGGTCCACCCCTTTTCGAAGGCCACGAGGTAGGTCAGCGGTTTGATGGAGGAGCCCGGCTGGCGGGGGACGATGGCCATGTTGATCTGGCCGCCGTGGGCGGCGTCGTTGTAATCGGGGCTCCCCACCATGGCCAGGATCTCACCGGTGCGGGGATCCAGGATCACCACCGCCCCGTTGTGGACGTTCTTATCGCCCAGCTTGGCCAGGTGCTCCCGCAGGACGCGGGTCGCCATCCGCTGGAGGCGGAGGTCCAGGGTGGTCTCCACCCGCAGCCCGCCCCGGTGGAGGGTCTGGGGGTCCAGGCCGAAGGTCTGTTCCAGCCACTGCAGCACATAGAGGGCGAAATGGGGCGCCTCGGGGGCAGGGGAGGCGGCCGGGGGCTTCTGGAAGGGATACGCCTGCATCTCCCGGGCGGCGGCCTCTGCCTGCTCCGAGGTGATGAAGCCGGCCTCCACCATCAGCCGGAGCACGTCCCGCTGACGCCGCAGGGCCCGCTCCCGACCCTCTGGGGTGAAGGGATCATACAGGGCCGGGGCCTGGGGGAGCCCGGCCAGGAAGGAGGCCTCCGCCAGGGTGAGGTCTTTGGCCGGCTTCCCGAAGTAGGTGCGGGCGGCGGCCTCCACGCCATAGGCCAGGTTCCCGTAGTAGATGGTGTTGAGATAGATCTCCAGGATCTGCTCCCGGGGGTAACGGCGGGTGATCTCCGCGGCCAGCACCGCCTCCTTGATCTTGCGCCGCAGCGTCCGCTCCGGGGAGATGATCAGATTGCGCACCAGCTGCTGGGGGATGGTGCTGGCGCCGCTGACCACCTCCCCCTCCCGGATCGCNTGGTAGATCGCCCGGACGATGGCGATGGGGTCGAACCCCGGATGTTGCCAGAACCGGGGGTCCTCGGTGGCCACAGTGGCCCGGATCAGCCAGGGGGAGATCTCCGAGAGGCGGACCAGCTGGCGGCGCCCGCTCTGGGGGTCGGCGATCTCCCCGATCAGCTCCCCGTTGCGGTCCGTGAGCACCAGCGAGGTGGAGAGGTTCAGGGCTCGCTCCTGGAGCGTTTCCGGCGGCGGCAGCTGCATGGCCACATAGACGTAGCCGGCCAGGGCGGCCACGCTCCCCGCGGCGCCCAGCAGGATCAGGATCAGCAGCCCAGCGAGGATGCGCCGGCCCCAGGGGCGGCGGGAGGCCGCCGGGGTGGCGCGGGGCGGACGCGGCGGCCCTCCCGACGGCCCTCCCGCCGTCGGCCGCGGTGGGATCCGCTGCGTGCGATCCCGGCCCGGCACCCACCAGCCGGCCGTCTCGCTCACATCCCCGGTCGGATGCGGCCAATGCTCGCTCATGGACGGCTCCCCCAGCGCTGGATGCTCCGAAAGCGGCGCGGCCTTCTTCTCCTCAATCCTTCAGCAGGCGTTTCACCATCTCCCAGACGGCGTCGAACATCTCCGACGTCAGGCGACCGGTCTGCGTGTTCTGGCGACTGGGATGATAGGAGGTGATCAGAACGGGCCANCCGGGTCCCAGGGGATGCACCGCCCCGTGGCGGAAGGCCGGGCGTGGCCCCTCGTAACCCAGCTCCCGCAACGCCCGTATGAACCCCTCCGTGGCGATCTGCCCCAGGGTGACCACGACCTGCAGGCGGGGGAGCGCCCGGAGCTCCCGCACCAGATACGGCCGGCACCGCGCCCGTTCCTCGGGGGACGGCTGGTTGTCGGGCGGTGCGCAGCGCACCACCGCGGTGAGATAGACGTCCCGCAGGACCAGCCCGTCCTCCCGATGGGTGGAGGTGGGCTGGTTGGCGAAGCCGGCGCGATACAGGGCGGCGATCAGGAAATCCCCCGAGCCGTCCCCGGTGAACATGCGCCCGGTCCGGTTCGCCCCGTGGGCGGCCGGCGCCAGGCCCACCACCAGCACCCGGGCCTGGGGGTCGCCGAAACCGGGGACCGGCCGGCCCCAGTATTCCCAGTCCCGAAATTGTCGCCGCTTGCGCCGGGCCACCGCCTCCCGATAGGCCACCAGCCGCGGGCACCGCCGGCAGGCGATCACCTCCCGGGCGATCTCCTCCAGGGATTCTCCCACCGATCCCGCCCCTCCTGTTCAGGCTATCTGTATTCTAATCCCGGACCGGCCCCGCCTCCGGGTAAAATACAGTAAAGCGGTCGGATGGCAGAACTTCACGTTTGGAGGCCCCGATGGAAGCATTGATCAGCATGCTGGTCCTGGTGCTCTGTGTCGGCCTGATCCTCCTCGCCCTCCTCGGCTCCATGATCCGCATCGTCCCCGAATACCAGCGCCTGGTGGTCTTCCGTCTGGGGAAGGTCATCGGCGCCAAGGGGCCGGGCCTGGTGCTCCTCATCCCCGTTGTGGACCGCGCCATCACCGTGGACCTGCGGGAGCAGTTCCGCGAGATCCCCCAGCAGACCTCCATCACCAAGGACAACGCCCCCATCGGCATCGACTTCCTGATCTACTGGCGGGTAGTGGATCCGGTCCAGAGCGTGGTGCAGGTGCGGGACTTCGTCTCGGCGGCGGTGGGGATCGCCACCACCACGTTGCGGGCGGTGATCGGGGACATCCTGCTGGACGACGTGCTGGCCAAGCGGGAATACATCAACCAGGCCCTGCGGGTGAAGCTGGACGAGGTGACGGAGCGCTGGGGGGTGAAGGTCACCGCCGTGGAGATCCGGGAGATCCAGCCGCCCCGGGACGTGCTGGAGGCGATGACCCGGCAGATGTCGGCGGAGCGCAACCGCCGGGCCCTGGTGACGGAGGCCGACGGCAAGCGGGAGGCGGCGGTGAAGGTGGCCGAGGGCGAGAAGCAGGCGGCCATCCTGAAGGCGGAAGGGGAGAAGGAAGCCGCCATCCTGCGAGCCCAGGGGGAGCGGGAGGCCCAGATCCTGCGGGCGGAGGGGTTCGCCCTGGCCCTGGAGCGGATCTTCAGCGTGGCCCGCACCCTCGACGCCAACACGATGACCCTCCAGTATCTGGAGGCCCTCAAGGCCCTGGGAGCCAGCCCCGCCACCAAGTTCGTCTTCCCGATGGAGTTCACCCGGCTGGTGGCTCCCCTCTCGAACCTGATGGGAGACGCCGGCGCCCGGGCCTCCGGGGAGGGCGCCGCGCCGGGCGGAGCTTCCGGGTAGGAGGGACCCGGGGGATGGCGGCGCGCATCCTGGACGGGCGGGCGATGGCGGCCCGCTGGCGGGCGTGGGTCAAAACCCAGGTGGAGGCCTTCCGGGCCCGCACCGGGCAGGTCCCTGGCCTGGTCACCGTCCTCATCGGCGATCACCCGGCCTCCCGAACCTACGTCCAGGCCAAGCAGAAAGCGTGCGCGGAGGTGGGGATCCGCGCCTTCGGCGAGCATCTCCCCGCCGATGTGGATCCGGAGACGGTGCGGGAGCGCGTGCAGGCCCTCGCTGCCCGCCCCGAGATCCACGGCATCCTGATCCAGCTGCCCCTCCCATCGCACCTCGATGAGGAGGAGATCCTGGGGGCCATCCCGCCGGAGAAGGATGTGGACGGCTTCCATCCGGCGAACCTGGGACGGCTGGGCTTGAAGGGGAAGGATCCCTGTTTCATCCCCTGCACCCCTCTGGGGATCCTGGCCATGCTGCAGGAGGCCGGGATCCCCATCGCCGGACGCCACGCGGTGGTCCTGGGGCGCAGCCGCATCGTGGGGCTTCCCATGGCGCTGTTGCTGTTGCGGCTGGACGCCACCGTGACCCTCTGTCATTCCCGGACCCCTAATCTGGCGTCACTAACGCGGCAGGCGGACCTGCTGATCGCCGCCGTGGGGCGCCCGGGCCTGGTGCGGAGGGAGATGGTGCGCCCGGGGGCGGTGGTGATCGATGTGGGGATCAACCGGGTGCCGGACCCCCAGGATCCGCGGGGCTATCGGCTGGTGGGGGACGTGGCCTTTGAGGAGGTGGCGCCCATTGCGGGCGCCATCACGCCAGTCCCCGGCGGGGTGGGCCCCATGACGGTCGCCATGTTGCTGGTCAACACCCTCAAGGCCGCCCAGCGTCAGGTGGAGGGTGCCGCCTCCCCCTGGCTCCCCGTGAGCCCGGCGCCGGAGCAGCCGGGCGGGGTCCAATAGCGGAAGGCGTCACGCTTCCGGCGGCTTCCAGCCGATCACCCAGAGGCGAAAGGAGCGGGCGTCGCGCTCGATTCGGGTCTGCAGATCGGAGGAGCGGGCCAGGGCTTCGATGACCTCCCCGGGGAGGAAGCGGCTTCGCAGCCCGAGCAACCGCTCCAGGAGGGCGATCCCTTTCACCGGCCACCGGCCGATGTCCGGCTCCTCGANCACCAGACGTCCGCCCGGCCGGAGCACCCGGGCGGCCTCCCGGATGGCGGCCCCGGCGTCGATGAAGTGGTGCAGGGCGTCGACGATGACCACCCGGTCGAAGGAGGCATTGGGGAAGGGCAGCCGCTCGGCCAGGGCCTGCACGGGGAGGAGCCCGGGGCGGCGTCGCGCCACCCGGAGCATCCCCTGGGCGGCGTCCGCCACCACCGCGGCGCTGACCTGACCGCGTAATGCCCAGGCCACCCGACCGGTCCCCCCGCCGAGGTCCAGCAGCCGTCCTTCCGCCGGGAGGACGAGATGGTGGGCCAGAGGCTCCGGATCCAGGAAGCGGATCGCCGCGTCGTAGAAGGGCGCCACCCATTCGAACAGCCAGTTGGATCCCATCACGCGCTCCGTCTTTCAGGGGGTTGCGGTG
>JGI26465J51735_1000436_pt1 | contig 16348 bp, 12 predicted proteins | sample PerSpoBPS_BMetaG_FD_51735 | JGI IMG/M metagenome (IMG submission 51735) | reverse complement strand
GGCGGCGATCAAGCCGCCCGGCCCCGGTCTCTGAACCCCCGGGTTTCTCACGAGGAGCCGGCAAACAGATAGCCCGCGAAGCGCTCCAGCATGGGGACGCCACGCACCTCGTTCTCCAGGAGGGGGGTCATCCCCCGCACCAGGCCATCGAAGAGCGCCTCGATCTCCTGGAGATAGCGCCCCTGCATCTCGATGCGGTTGCGGACGAAGTCAGGCGTGTTCTCCCCCAGGAAGGACCGATCGATGAGGCCGTTGACGATCACGCCGCCCACCGGGATGCCGAAGTCGTGGAACCAGTGGATGAAGCGGCGGATCACCGCGATGGGCAGCGCCTCCGGCAGGGTCACGAAGAAGAAAGCGGTGAGCTCCGGGTCGGTGATCAGCCGGCGCGCCCGCTCCATGCGGTCCCGGAAGCTGATCAGGTAATCCATCAGGGGGTCCGGCTCCTCCTTCTTGGTGAAGGAGAGCAGCTTGCGGAGGGCCTGGGCCTCCTGACGGGACTTGATCATCTTGTTCACCCAGAGGGCGTAGACTTTGGACATCCCGAGGAGCCGGCGGGCGTTGGCTGTGGGGGCGGTGTCGAACACATAGACCTCATATTCGTCCCGGAACATGAGGTCGATCATGTTCTCGAACATCGCCGACTCCTCGAAGGCCGGGTTCATGGTGGCCGATTCCACGAACTCGTCGGCCCGCGTGGAGATCTCGGCGAACTTGAGAAACCACTGGATCTTCTCCCGGATCTCCCGCTTGGAGCGCTCGATGGTGTCCTTGGTGTCGATCTCATAAGCCCACAGGTTCGGCACCCCGGCCACCGGCGTCGGCTTGCCGAAGACGTTCTGGTCCAGCAGCCCGGAGAGGCTGTGGACCGGGTTGGTGGAGGCCAGGAGGGTGCGGCGGCCCTGCCGGGCGAACCAGAGGGCTGTGGCCCCTGCCATCACCGTCTTCCCGACCCCGCCCTTCCCGCCGAAGAACACATACTTCAGGCGAGGATGTTCCCGCAGGAAGTCCACCATCGTCTTCTCGATGCGGATCATCCCTCTCCCCTCCCGGATCGATCTCACGCCTTCCCGTTTCCGAAGAGCAGCTCCGCCACCCGGGCGATCATGTCCAGTCCGGTGACATCCCGCTCCAGCTCGGGCACATAGGCCAGGACCTGGTCGCCGAAGCGGGCGCGGATCTCCTCCAGATGCCGCCGCTGCATCTCGATGCGGTTGCGCAGATACTCGGGGATGTTCTGGCCCAGCAGCTCCGTCGGAAGGACCCGGTTGACCACGTAGCCGGAGATGGGCACGTCGAACCGACGGAACAGCTCGGCCGCCTTCAACGTGTCCAGGATCACCAGCTCCTCCGGGATCAGCACGAAGAAGAAGGCCGTGCGGCGGCTGTCGGTGAGGATGCTGGAGGACATGTTGATCCGCTGCCGGATATACTGGAGCTCCTCCAGGATGCGGTCCTCCTCGGTCTGCTGGCGGCGGATGCGGGCCACCATCTCTTCATACTCCCGCATCTCCTCCCGCAGCTTCGTGATCTTGGTGATCCACTCATCGTAGACCTTGGCCATGCTGAGGTAATACAGAGCATGCCCCAGGGGGACCAGGTCGTAAATGTAGTAGTCGTAGCGGCCCTCCACCACAATGTCCACCACGGCGTCGAAGATGGCGCTCTCCTCCATCGCCGGCTCGGCGGAGGCCGCCTGGATGTAGTCCTCGATCTCCGGGGGCACCTGATCCAGGCCATACATGTCCAGGATCTTGCGCCGGATCTCCTCCTGATACTCCTTGATCCGGCGNTCNGCGTCGATCTCCTGGGCCCAGAGGTTGGGCATGATCTCCACCGGGCCCTTGCCGAAGATGTCCCGCTGGAAGATGTCCGAGAGGCTGGCCTGGGGGTCGACGGAGAAGACCAGCACCTTATAGCCCTGCCGGGCCAGCCAGTAAGCCGTGGCGGCGGAGAAGGTGGTCTTGCCCAGCCCGCCCTTGCCGCCGAACATGATGTAGCGGCGCTCGGGGTTCTCCCGAAGCAACTTCGCCAGCGCGGTGGCCATCCCGGTTCACCTCGCGTAAGGGATTCGCTTGACCTTCAGAACATCGCGTCCGCCACGTCCCGCTCCCGGAGCATGCGGCGCTTCCAGGTGCTGATCTGGGGCACCACGTAGGGCAGGATGCGCAGGCTGTAATAAGGCGGCAGGATGGGGACGCCGATGAGGTCGCCCATGGTGATCAGGATGAACAGATGCTCCATGCTGGCCCGGGTTCGGAGGGCGTAGCGAGCCATGTCGTGGGCCGCCATGCCGTAGGTCAGCTCCTGCACGAAATTCACCACCCGACGCAGCAACCCCTCACGTGTCTTCTGCTCCGCCATGTCTTCACACCTCCTCAGAGATCCCTCACGGCAACGATCCGGCATCGGGATCGATGCCGCAAGCCGTCCCTCACAGGCCGTGCAAATGGAAATCGTGCTCGTCGGTGAACTCGCGCTCCCGCAGGACCCGTCGCTTCCACGTGCTCAGGACCGGGACGACATAGGGCAGCAGGCGCAGGCTGTAGTAAGGCGGCATGATGGGGAGGCCGATGAGGTCACCGAAGAGAGCGGCGATGAACAGGTTCTCCGTGGCGGCCCGCATCTCCAGGAGATGCTGGACCACATCGTAGGCGGCGAAGCCGTAGAAGAACTCCTGGAACGCCTGACGCCAGGCCCGCCAGCGTTCCCTCAGCTGNGTCAAGGAAAGCGCCATGCCGCCTGCCCTCGCAGGATCTNCCCCCCGGGTCCTGATCCCAGCAGGAGNGCACGATCGCAACCCATTATATCAAAAACGACCCATATGGGCCAGGGCGACGTTCACCCGGGTGTGTCCCAAGATCGTAGGACAACTGCTCGCAGTTGTCCTACAAAGCGGCCAGGCCCGACAAAATCGGGACACACCCGTTCACCCCCACCCTTGCGCCCGGCTTCGAGCCCCGTAGCCGGCCTTCGGGGCCTTCCGGTCTTTTCACCCTCCCGTAGGCGAGGCGATGGAGGCGCAGCGGCGCTGCGTCCCTGCTCCCTTTCGGGTTTCATTCCCCATCCACGCGACCTACCTGGTGCTCGCCGGGGCCGCCCTGGGCTGGCTGAGAAGCCNGGTCTAATCCTCGGAGCGTGAAACCACCGGCAGCCAGATATAAAAGGTGCTCCCCGGGCAGCGAACCTCGTCGTATCCCGGGCTCTCCACCCAGATCCGCCCTCCGTGGGCCTCGATGATCCCCCGCGCCAGGGGCAACCCCAGCCCGGGGCCCGCACCTTTGAACTTGATCGCGCCCGTGGAGTGCCGCTCAATCGGCCCCACCCGGTAGAACTTCTCGAAGATCAGGGCCTGATCCTCCGGATCGATGCCGATCCCCGTGTCCTGCACCGCGATCTCCACATAGTCCGTGGAGCCGCCGGCCTCCTCCGCCGGGACCCGGCGGGCGCGCAGGGTGATCGTCCCCCCGTCCGGGGTGAACTTGATGGCGTTCTGCACCACGTGACGCAGGGCCTGCACCAGCCGGGTCAGATCCCCGTAGATCACCGGCAGGTCCTCCATCGGCTCCACGATCAGCTTCTGCCGTCGCTCCGCGATCGCCCCCTCCAGCGGCTCCACCGCCATGCGGACCAGGGTGGGGATCTGGATGGAGATGGGATAGATGGAAAGGGCCTCCGCGTCGATCTGCGAGATATCCAGCATGGCGCTGATGATCTCCTCCAGGCGCAGGGCGGCACGGCGGAGGCCCTGCAGGATGCGCTCCAGGGAGCCATCGGGCTCGTCCTGCCCGCTCAGGGTTTCCGCCAGCAGATCCGCATACCCCCGGATGTGGGTGAGGGGGGTCCGGAGCTCGTGGGAGGCGATCTCGATGAAGTGGGTCTTGACCCGATCCAGCTTCTCCAGCCGTCGGGCCGCCCGGGCCAGGTCCTCGTTCAGCTCAGCCATGCGCGCGTTCAGGCGCCGCAGATCCTCCACCAGGCGGATGTTCTGCAGCACCGCGGCCGTCTGCTCCGCCATGGAGGCCAGCAGATCCTGATCCGCCGGGCTATAGGCCTCCGCCCCGCTGCGAGCCCCCAGGGCCAGACACCCCAGGAGCACCGCCTGCGCGCGGATGGGGACGAAGAGCTCGACGCCCAGGCGCTGCAGCCAGCGCCGCTCCGCGGGATCCGCCCGCTGGAACGCCTTTCCGAAGTCGATCTCATACTGGGTGAGGGAACGGCCCTCCTGCCACGCCTGCAAGATTGGGCTGTCAGGGGCGAAGCGGCCCGGGTCATCCGGCGCTTCCCCCAGGCCCCGGATCACCCGCGCCTGCAGCGACGCGTCCGGCTGTTCTTCGAATAGCAGGAGGACCCCCTGCCGGAGCCCGAAGGTCTCCTGCAGCACCGTGAAGGCGGCCTGCGCCAGCGCCTCTACATCCAGCAGGTTGCTGATCGTTTGACCATATCGCCGGACCGCAGCAGCGGGCTCGTCCACGGCGGGCAACAGCCGCCGCCGGAGCCACCTGTGCAACGGCCATCCGATCCACCATTGCGCCAGGACGATGCCAGCGCGATCCCTCCCCACTCCAGCCCCACCGGGACCACCCCGGGCAGGGACGCCCGCGCGGCCGCTGCCCCCGCCAGGATCCCCAAGACCAGACCGATCTGCAGGATCCCGCTAAGCCCCCACGTGAGCAGGGATCGCCCGACCTGCCGCAAGGAGGGCAGCTCCAGCCATCCCATCGGAAGCGCCAGGATCGTGACCCCGATCCCCCGGACCCCCCACCCCAGCGCGATCCAGTCGCTCCGAGGGGTCCAGGCCAGGCCCTCGCCCAGGGCCACCAGCCCCGTCCCCAGAAACTCATAGGCGACCCGGTTCCGATGGAGAGGCCGGTGGATGTGAAGGTAGGCCCATCCCAGCCATCCCAGCCCCAGGGCCGTCCCGATCCCCCAGATCCCCTCCCGGATCCCCCAGGACCACAGGACCGGGTCGCCGGGGATGCGCCTGGCGTTCCACCACGCGGAAAGCGCCGGGCCGGTCTCCGGCCGATAGGGCAAGGTTGCCGCGATCAGTGCGACCCCCGCCCCCAGACCCATCAGCAGGATCGCCCAGCGGGGAAGCCGGCGCTCCAGGAACCGTCCGATCCACAGGAGAGCTCCCATCGGCAAGAGGGAGAGCACCACGCCCGCGAGGTTCCAGGCCGTGAACCGGATGAGCGGGGGAACCCCCTGCCAGATGGCGACCGCCCATAGCCCCTGCCACAGGACCCCCAGCCCGCTATAGACCCAGGCCTCCCCCGGCAACCCCTCTTCCCTTCCCCAGGCCATCCGGGCCAGGAGCCCCATCTGCCAGACCGCCCACCCCAGGGCCAGGATCACCCCGATTTGCACCCCACTCAGGACCGGAAAACCGGGCGTCCAGTTCACCATGTTGTTATCCCAAACCCCTTTTGGGAAATCTTTGGGAAATCGCCGCCGAGATGCGCCACAGCCTACTTCAGGATGTAGTAGGTCCCGCGCTTGTCGCCGATCTTGAGCAGGATCCCCCGGCGGACCAGGTCCGCGAGGTCCAGGCGCAGGGTTTCGGGAGAGACCCCCGGGCAGAGCTGCTGGTATTCCCGGTTGGTGATGCGCCCATGCTCCCGGACATACTGCAGCGCCTTCAGCTGGCGTTCGTTCATCGGAGGCTCCCCCGCCGGGATGGGAGGGCGCTCCTGCCGGTTATACAGGATGACAGTGAACGAATAGGGCGTCTCCTGGAACTTCGGCTGGGGGTGGCCCGCCCGGACCATCTCCTCGATCATCCGATCGATCCCCAGGCCCAGCTCCTCGATGTAGCCCCAGTAGAACAGACCGGAGACGATGCGCGGGTTGCGGGAGTAATGCTCCTCCACGATGTTGTCCAGGGTGATGTGACCCGGCAGCCCGCCCGGGCTGATCACCTCCAGGCGGTCGGCGAACTTGCGGATCTCGATGCGCCGGCCCCGCAGCCGGTAATCCCGATGGCACACCGCGTTCACGATGGCCTCCCGCACCGCGAAGGGCGGATACTCCGGCCGCTCCTCCCGTTCCAGGCCGCGCACCACCGCCCCCAGCTGCATCTCCTCCCAGACGACTTCCCAGGCCCGCTCGATGACGCGCGCCAGGGGACCTCCGATCTCCTCCCGTCGGGCATAGCCCGGGAGCCCGCCCTCGCCCTGGAGCCCAACCCCGGGAAACTTCACGAAGACCACGCCGCTCTGGGGGAGGAACCGCTGCGGTTGCTTGCCGAACAGCAGGATCCCGGCCACCGTGGGCCGCCCATCCGGGGTCAGCGCCCCGATCTCCACCAGGAGATCCTCCACCGTTCCGCTGATCCGCCGGCGCTGGCGGGCCTCTCGCTTGCTCACATATTCCTCGATCATCGCCTCATCCAGGTCCTCGCGCCCTGCGCCGGGGACTACCTCCGCCTCGTAATCGCCGACGGCTTTGGTGGCCGCCAGCTGCTGGATCTCCCGGCCTTCCAGGGGGCGGTTCTCCGCGCCCCGACGGATCAGCACGCGCCCGTCGGCCAGGCTGTGGAGCTCCGGACTGCGGGGGACGTGGAGGATGATCACGGTCCGGCCATCCACCTCGCCCTGCTCCCACCGCGTCTTCACCGGAGGCCGGCATTGGGCGAGGGCGCGGCGGAGAGCGTCCTCCACTTCCTGCGGATCCACCCCCACCGCTCTCCCCTCCGGATCCACGCCGATGAGCAGGGCCCCGCCATCGGTGTTGGCGAAGGCCACCAGCGTCTCCGCCATGGCCTCAGGATCCGGTTCCCTCAGGAAGGCCTGCAGCGCGCCCGGCCTGCGCCACCCCTCTCCCATTCCATCCCCTCCGGCCTGCCAGACCTCTGGGTTCGATCCCACGGCGCCGCGCGTGGGAAGGAAGAGCCTTCCCCGCTTCCCCCATTATAGCCGCCCCGCATTCGGAGCGTTCCGCTGTGAGTGAGGAAGGGCGGAATCCGACTATGGCGCCGGGATGCCGTTGCGGGCGTCGTCCTTGCAGGCGCAGGCGGTTTTGCGCTCCCCATCCCGCGCCAGGGCTCCCTCATAAAGGGCGAAGCTGGNAAGCGCCTCCCATCCCCCCAGCCGGAACGGCTGCCCGGGGGCGATGGGCACCCACTCCCCGTTCAATCGCCGGGCGAGATGCACGTGCGCGGCGTCCGCGAACCCGCCTTCGCAGGAAGGATGACCCAGAGGATCCCCGGCCCGAACGCGAGTCCCCGGCGGGATCCGGCCCTCCGCGGCGATGTGGAGATACACCATCACCCAGCCGGTCTCCTCATGGCCGTCGCCATCGGTGTCCAGGACCACCACGCCTTCCCCGGTGCGCACGATGAGGCCGTCCGCGGCCGCCCGCGCCCAGTAACGGGAGGGGGCGCAGCCCTCCACATCCGGCGGCGCGAAGTCCAGCGCGCCCCAGGCCGCGCCGTTCCCCCATCCGCCGTGCGGCCCGCCCGTGAAATACCACATCTCCCCATCCGCCCACGGCAGCCGCCACGTTGGCTCTGGAGGAACGGACACGGGAGGCTCCTCCCGGAACGGATCCCCGAACAGGGCCCGATAGACGGCCGGGAACCCCCGGGAGCTCACCGCCCGCGCCCAATCCTCCGGAGCCCGCACGGCGGCCAGGAAGGCCTGCACCGCCACCGTTCCGGCGTTCAGCCCCTCCGCCACCCGAACCCGCCGCCCGTCGGCGAACCGGACGGTCCACATCCAGCGGCCTTTGAAACCGTAATAGCCATCGTTCAGGCGATCCGCGGCCCAGTTCAGCTGCCGGTAGAGGCCCTCCGCGCCCGGCCGCTCCCATCCCATCGGATATAAGCGGGCCCGGTCATCCGCCGGCTCCCCCCGAACCCATCCGCTCTGCATCTCCAGCAGGGTGAGCAACACCCGCGGCCCCACGCTATGGTTCCGCGCCACCTCCTCGACAATCTGGGCTCCGGTCNGCGTTCGCCCGCCCACCGTCTCCTGATAGCGGCTCAGATACCCCCCGAAGCGGCGGATCGCATCCGCAACGGAGAAGCGGAGATACGCCGGCCCGTAGACCAGCTCCGAATCCGGGATCAATTTCTCCGATGGACCCCTTTCCTGAACGCCGAGGGGGATCCAGAGGGGCTGGCCCACTGCCAGCCGCTGGGGGTCCACGCCGGGGTTCAGCGCCTGGATCGCTTCCACGGTGGTCTGGAATTGGGCGGCGATGGCGCTCAGCGTATCCCCGGGCTGCACCAGATACAGCTCCCGATCGGGCGAGACCCCCGGACGCGGGGGATCCGGCGTGGGCGTCCGGGGAACCGGCGCGGCGGGGCCTCCGGCTCCGGAGAGCGCCCTCTCCGGTTCGGGCGGCGCGGACGACGGCCGGGCGTCCTCCCCCCGACATGAGATCAGCACCAGCAAGAAGAGAAGGAGAAACCCCCGTGAACGCCCGGGCCTGTGGGCCTCGCGCTCTCCTCGCCTGCGCAAGGGATCCTCCATCCGTTTCCGGGAGCGAANGGCATGGATCGAGGTCGGATGACGCAAGGTATACCCGGATCCTCCGGGGCGGGCAACCCCGGCTTGTCCGCGTCCGGTCTTGCCCCTAAGATGAGAGACGTAAGCGCGCATTCGGAGGGAGGAAATGGCCCGGCGTCTACACGGGATCACGGACGTGCCCGGGATCCGGGTGGGCCACGCGCAGGATCCGAAAGCCCTGACCGGGGTGACGGTGGTGCTCTGCGAGCGGGGCGCGGTGGCCGGGATGGATCAACGAGGAGGAGCTCCCGGGACCCGGGAGACGGATGCCCTCCGGCCGATGCACCTGGTTCAGGAAGTGCACGCGGTGGTGCTGGCCGGCGGCAGCGCCTTCGGCCTGGACGCCGCCTCCGGGGTGATGCGCTACCTGGAGGAGCGGGGGGTGGGCTTTGAAACCCCTGGCGGACGCGTGCCCATCGTTCCGGCCGCCATCCTGTATGACCTGGCCATCGGCGATCCGCGGGTTCGCCCGGACGCCGCGATGGGTTACGCGGCCTGCCAGGCCGCCACCGACGGCCCGGTGCCGGAGGGGAACGTAGGGGCCGGGACCGGCGCCACGGTGGGGAAGATCCTGGGCATGTCGTATGCGATGAAGGGAGGGATCGGGACCGCGGCGCTGGAGATCGGCGGGGGCATCCGAATCGGCGCCCTGGTGGCGGTGAACGCTCTGGGGGATGTGGTGGACCCCCACACCGGGAAAATCCTGGCGGGCGCCCGACGGCCGGACGGCACCGGGTTCGCCGACACCATGGCGGTCCTGGAGGCCCTGGCCGGCCAGATCTCTCTGAGCTTCCGCCGGCGGGTCCCGGAGAGCACCGTCATCGGGGTCGTGGCCACCAACGCGGCGCTGACGAAGGAGGAGGCCAACAAGGTCGCCCAGATGGCTCACAACGGCCTGGCCCGCGCCATCCGGCCGGCGCACACCATGGTGGATGGGGACACCCTCTTCGCCCTGGCCACCGGCGAGAAAGAGGTCGATGTCAGCATCGTCGGCGCCTTCGCGGCAGAGGTGGTGGCCGAGGCCATCGTCCGGGCGATCCAGGCGGCCGAAGGGGTGGCCGGGATCCCCGCGTGGCGGGATCTCGCCAGGGAGACCTCCGATCCCACATAGCGACGGCACCAGGAGGACCGATGGCTCGTTTCAATCGAGGTGGACTGGAGATCGCCGGCCTGCTCGTCCTCGCCGTGGGGCTGGCGGCGCTCCTCAGCGGGACGCAGGGAGCGCTCACCTTCCGGGGGATCTCCGACGGGCTGTTCTGGGTTGGCGTGCTCTACATGCTGATCGCCGCCTTCCCGGCGGTGGCGGAGATGGGCGGGAACATGGCCGCGCCCTGGCAGGCCCTCCGGGAGCAACGCCCCCTTCCGGATGTCCTCCGCGAGCAACGCGCCCGTTACGCCCCCTGGATGGCGGTCTCCTGGCGCTTCGGCCTGGCCGCCCTCCTCTGCCTGGCCCTCGGGCTCGGGCTGGGCCTGCTGTGATCCCACATCCCCTTTCGAAGGGCTTCCGGGGGACCCCCAAAGCCTGCGGGTTCCCGGAAGCGGCCCATTGAGGTTAAAATAGAACTAACCCGGCCGGCATCCAGGGACCTCTCCATTTCGGTTTTTTAATTCGGAAGCGCCTGTTCCCACCCCTTGGGTTCGGAGGGGGCTTGGCGCAGGCCGGCGGGGGATCGAGCCGTGAGGCTTCTGCGCGTGAGGGAGGACGCGATGCGCAAAGGGCGGATTCTGATCGTGGAAGATGATCCCGACATCGCCAACCTGCTGAAGACCTACTTCACCTCCCTGGACTACGAGGTCCAGACGGCTGCGCGGGGCCAGGAGGCGCTGGAGAGAACGCGGCAACAGCTCCCCCACTTGATCCTCCTGGACATCGTCCTCCCGGACATCGACGGCTACGAGGTGTGCCGCCGCCTGCGCACTCACCTGCGCACCCGTCACATCCCCATCCTGTTCCTCACCCAGCGGGACGAGCGCAGCGACCGCATCGCCGGGCTGGAGCTGGGCGCCGACGATTACATCACCAAGCCCTTCGACATCGAGGAGCTGCGCCTGCGGGTCCAGAACGCCCTCCGACGGGCGGAGCGGGAGAGCCTCACCAGCCCCGTCACCGGCCTTCCCAGCGGGCGCCTGATCGAGGACCAGCTGCGGGAGCTCCTGCGCCGCTCGGACTGGGGGATGCTCTACGTCGGGATCAACGGCCTGGAGGCCTTCAAGGAAGTTTACGGATTCGTGGCCGCCGACGAGGTGCTGCGCTGGACGGCGATGCTCATCGGGGAGGTGGTGGATGAGCTGGGGACCCCGGAGGATTTCATCGGCCACGTCGGCGGGGACGACTTCGTAGTGATCACCCGGGCGGACCGGGCGGAGGCCATCGCCCAGGCCCTGCGCCAGCGCTTCGCGGAAGGCGTCGGCACCCACTATGCCTTCCCGGATCGCGAACGGGGCTACCTGGTGCTCACGGACTCCGAGGGGAACGAACGGCGTGTGCCTCTGATGTCTCTGGCCATCGGCATCGTGCGGGCCGGCGACTCGGTCTTCCACGACATCCGGGAGCTGACGGAGATCGCCGCGGAGGCCCGGCGCCGGGAGATGCTCCTGCCCGGCTAACCGGACGCCTGAGCCCGAATCCCGGAGGGGAGCGGCGATGGGGTGGGCGCGTTTGCGGAGATTCCTGGGAGGAAGATCCCCTCGCCCCGCGGCGGCCGCCGCGGAGGCCTCTTTCCTGGATCGCTGGGCGGAGCCGGTCCTGTGGGTGGAGGCCGGCAGCGGTCGGGTGTTCCTGAACGCCGCCGCCCGGGCGCGCCTGGGAGATCCTCCGCCGGCCTCCCGACAGGATCTGGAAGCCCGCCTCCAGCCCTTCGGGGTCCTGGAACGCTGGCTGCGGGGCTCGTCGGAACCCGCCCTCGTGAACGGGCAGCGCGTGCATGCCCGCGTCCTCCCCCTCTCCCTGGATGGACATCCCGGTCACTTCATCGTTCTGCAGATCGCCCCGGAGGCTCCCGTCCCCTCCCCGCTCATCCCTCAATCCCGTGAGCTGGCCCTGGTGACGGGGATCGCCCGTCTGCTCGGCGCTTCCCTGGATCTGGAATCCACCCTGGACGCGATCCTGTTCGCGATCCGGCAGGTGATCCCCTACGACCTGGCGGAGATCCATCTGTGGGAGCCTGAAGAGCGGCGCCTGCGCACCCGAGCCCGGGATGGGGATCCCCAGGTCGTGGCCCAGCTGGCCCAGGGCAGCGACCTCCATCGCCCGGAGGAGGGCCTCACCGGTTGGCTGTTCGCCCACCGACGCCCCCTGCGGATCGAGGATCTCCAGCGCTTCACCGAAGCCCGTCCCCGCGCGCCGCTGGCTGCCCTTCCCTTCCGGGCTTTCCTGGGGATCCCCCTGCAGGCGGGTGAGGAGCTGGTAGGGACCCTGGAGCTGTGCGCCTATCGGCCGGGCGCTTTCACCGAGGACCATCTGCGCTTGCTGGAGGCCATCGGCGCCCAGGCCGCCATCGCCATCCACAACGTCCGCCTCTACGAAGCGACCCGCCAGTATGCGGAAGGGCTGGAGACCCTGTTCCGCATCGCCGCCATGAGCGCCATCTCCCGCTCCCTGGAGGAGTTCCTCCGCCCGGCCGTCGCAGAGCTGGCCCGCTGGTTCCGGGTCGAGCGGGTGGTGGTGCTGCTCTACGATCCGAAACGCCAGGAGCTGGCTCCCCATCCCGCGGGGGTCCACGGGCCGTGGTCGCCGGAGGACCTGCGTTTCCGGCTGCCGGTGGGCGATCCTGTGTTCGCGGAGAGCGTGTTCCGCAGCGGGCGGCCCTTCCGCTCCAACCGGGCGCCGGAGGACCGTCGGGTGATCCCGCCTTACCGGGAGCTCATCGCCCGGTTCGGGGTCCAATCGGTCCTCTCCATCCCCCTCATGGCCCGGGAGCAGCCCATCGGCGAGGTCCATCTGATCAACCGCCTGGAAAGCCGCTTCACGCGGGAGGACGANCGGCTGGGGATGGCCATGGGGGTGATCCTGGGGACCACCCTGCATAACCTCCAGCTGATCGAGCGGGCCCAGCGCCGCGCTGCCCGCATGCGGACGCTGATGGAGATCGGGCAGCGCATCGCCGCGACTCTGGATCTGGACACGTTGTTCGAGACGATCCGGGAGGAGCTCGGGCGGATCCTGGACGCGCGGAATTTCTACGCCGCCCTCTACGACCCGGAGAACGATGAGGTCTCCTTCGTGTTCTACGTGCATCGGGGGGAACGGCTCACCGAGCGGCCGAAGCGACGCGGCGGCCGCGGCCTGACCGAGTATGTGCTCCGAACCGGCCGGCCCTTGCTGCTGCGGGGAGATGTGATGGAGCAGGCCCGCGCCCTGGGCATCGAGCCCGTTGGGTCCCCTGCCCGGCTCTGGATGGGCGTGCCCATGCGGCGGGGCGACCGCGTCATCGGCATGATCGCGGTGCAGCACGAGGAAGAGGATGCCTTTGACGAAGAGGACCTGGAGCTGCTGCAGGCCATCGCTCACCATGCGGCCATCGCAGTGGAGAACGCCCGGCTTTATGGAGAAGTGCGGGAACGGCTGGAAGCCCGTATCCAGCAGCTGCTGGCCCTCAACCGCATCGGGCAGGAGCTGAACGCGAACCTGGATCTGGATCACATCCTCAACCTCGTGCTGGACTCCGCCATGCAGGTCACCGGGGCGGATTACGGGATGATCCTGCTGCATGACCCGCAGCATGATCTCCTGCGCCCGCGCCTCCTGCGCCACCTCACCCTGGAGCATCTGCAGGCCCGAGGCCTCGACCGCCAGCGGCCCGGCGAGGGGTTGATCGGCCAGGCCTTCCAGACCGGCCGGGTCCTGCTGGTGCGGGATGTCCGACAGGATCCCCACTACCTCCCGGGGACGCCGGACACCCTGTCCGAGGTCGCCGTCCCCATCTGGTATGGCACCCTGGTGGTGGGCGTCCTGGATCTCCAGAGCCGCCAGGTGGACGGCTTCCGGGAGGAGCAGATCGCCTTCCTGGAGGCCCTGGCCGCCCAGGCCGCGGTGGCCATCGGCAACGCGTTGCGCCTGCAGGAAGAAGCCCAGCGGAGCGAGCGCTACCGCCAGCGCATCGAATTGATGCGCGGGATGCTGGAGGTCAGCCAGGCCCTGCGCGCCGAGCGCCCCCTGGAGAACGCCCTGGACGCCATCGCCCACACCATCCGGGAATCCCTGGGATTCGAGCGCGTCCTCATCAGCCTGATCGAAGGAGAGCCACCCGTTCTGCGTCGAGTGACCCAGGCCGGGCTCCCCCTCCCCGTTTTCGAGCGGATGCGCCGGATCACCCAGCCCTGGCGCAACATGCAGCAGCTCCTGCGGGAGGAGTTCCGCCTGGGGACCTGTTACTACATCCCCTACGAGCGGCAACCCGAGAACCTCACCGACCTGCTGGACACCTGGACCGCTACGCCGACGCGGGAGCCACGGCCGGATCCCACCCGCTGGCACCCGGAGGACCTCCTCATCGTGCCGATTTACGGAACGGGTGGGCACCTCCTGGGGATCATCTCGGTGGACGAGCCCCGGGATGGGCGGGCGCCGACCCGCGAGATCGCCGATATGCTGGAGCTGCTCGCCAGCCAGACCGGCATCATCATCGAGAACGCCCGTCTGTATGAGAGCCTGACGGCGCGGATCGAGGAGCTCACCCGTCTCAACGAAGCCAGCCGGCTGATCGCCGCGCGCCTGGAGCCGGGCACCCTTCTGGAGGCCATCGCCCAGGCCGCGGCGACGCTGAGCCGGGCGGCCTGGGCCGCCGTGCTGGTGCCCGGACCGACCGGATCCCCCCAGATCCAGGCCCGCTTTCCATCCGAGGCCGCGCCCACAGGCCCCTCTCCGGAGGACCTCCTGGACCCGGCGTGGGTCGATCAGGCGTGGCGCTCGGGGCGGGCCCTCTACCTGCGCGATCTAACGGAGATCCTGGAAACCGAAGGGGAGGGGATCCGCTCCCTGCTCCTCCTTCCGATGCGCACCGCCGGACGGACGGTCGGGCTGATCGCCGTGGCCCACCCGGACCGAGGGGCCTTCGACGAGGCGGAGCAGATCCTGCTCCAGACCCTGGCGGAACAGGCGGCCGTGGCCCTCGAGAACGCCCGGCTCTACGAGCAAACCCGACGCTTCAGCGAGGAGCTGGAGCAACTGGTCCGCGAGCGCACCGAGGCGCTGGAGAAAGCCCTAACGGACCTCTCCGCCCGCCATCGCCAGCTGGAGTTGCTCTATCAGGCCACCTTAGCCCTCACGGCCAGCCTGGAGCTGGAGGCGACGCTCCGACAGGCCCTTTCCCTGCTCACCGAGGAAGGGGAGACCGCCGCCGTGATCCTGCTGGATCCGGAGTCCGGCCGCNTGCAGGTGCGGGCCGGGGTCGGTCCGGGGAGCGCCCATCTGCTCGGGGCCTCGTGGTCCCTTCGGGAGGACCCCGGGCTGGTGCNGGACGCCATCCGCCAGCGGCGGACGCAATGCCCGGAGGCGGTCTCGCCGGAGCGCCTGCCTCCCGCCTGGCAGAACCTGCGCCCGCAGTCCGCCGTGGCCATTCCCCTCGTCCTGGGCTTCGATGTGCTGGGCGTCATGGTGCTGACCCATCCTCAGCCCGGCCGCTTCCGCATGGAGCGCATCCAGCTGCTGGAGACCGTGGGAGCTCAGATGGCGCAGGCCATCCACAACGCGGCCCTCTATCACCTGATCACCCAGCAGGCGGAACAGCTGGGCAACACCCTGCGGGCCGCTCAGGAGGAGGCCTCCAAGCGCCAGGCGATCCTGGAGTCCATCGCCGAGGGCGTGATGGTGGCCGACGCCCGGGGNGAGGTGATCATGATGAACGCGGCCGCCGAGCGCATCCTGGGCCTGCGCCGGGAGGAGGTCCTCGGCCGTCCCATCCGCCACTTCACCGGCCTCTACGGCCCGGCCTGGCAGGAATGGATGGGCTCCCTCCGGCGCTGGCTCTCCGCTCCCCATGGCCAGCCCCCCACCCTCTTCATGCGCCAGGAGCTGGAGCCGGAGGGCCGCTTCATCACCGTCCACGCCGCCCCGGTGATGATGGGCACCGAGTTCCTGGGCATCGTATCGGTCTTCCGGGACATCACGGCTGAGGTGGAGGCCGACCGCGCCAAGGCCGAGTTCATCTCCACCGTCTCCCATGAGCTGCGCACTCCCATGACCTCCATCAAGGGCTACGTGGATCTGCTGCTGATGGGGTCCGCAGGCCCCCTCTCCGAGATGCAGCGGCGCTTCCTCCAGATCGTCCGCGCCAACGCCGATCGTCTGAAGACGCTGGTCGACGATCTGCTGGACATCTCCCGCATCGAGAGCGGGCGTCTCCAGCTGGACCTCCGGCCGGTCCCCCTGGAGGCCGCCGTGGAGGCCGTGATCCTCTCCCTCAAAGCTCGCCTGGATGAGAAGCGCCAGCAGCTGGAGGTCGACCTTCCGNACNCCCTCCCGCCCGTGATGGCCGACAAGGACCGCCTGATCCAGATCCTGATGAACCTGGTCAGCAACGCCCACAAATACACGCCGGAGGGAGGGTGGATCCGGATCCGCGCCCGGCCCCAGGGGGNGATGGTCCGGGTGGAGGTCCAGGACACCGGCATCGGGATCCCGCCGGAAGCCCTCCCCCGCATCTTCGAGCGCTTCTATCGGGTGGACGACCCCCGCGTCCAGGAGACGCCGGGGACCGGCCTGGGCCTCTCCATCGTGAAGGCGCTGGTCGAGCTGCACGGTGGGCAGATCGGCGTGGAGAGCGAGGTGGGCAAAGGCTCCACCTTCTACTTCACGTTGCCCATCGCCCGGCCGGCCGTGTCCCTGCCGGAGCCGG
>JGI26465J51735_1000433_pt1 | contig 16393 bp, 12 predicted proteins | sample PerSpoBPS_BMetaG_FD_51735 | JGI IMG/M metagenome (IMG submission 51735) | reverse complement strand
TCGTCGTGAGGGCGAAGCAGCGGCAACTCGACCAACTTGCCGTCAACCAAAAAAGCGCCCCTGACGACTCCTCCCGTAGGTTCCACAACCACTTGCGCTTGCCAAGAGCGATTTGTGGGGTTGGTGAACCTGATTGCGATGCGGTAAATGACGCCGTAGTTGCCTCTCAGAACTCGCCCTTTGAGTGGGTGCTGAAGCCCGAACCTCCCGACGCTGATGAAAGTCCACTGTTTGCCAGCGACATGGGTCTCTTGAATGTTCTGGACGGGCTTGGGGAAAGGTGGAGGGTCTGGGGCGCTCACTAACGCTTCAACCAATTGAGTGCCGGACAAAACTTCGGTTTTGGGCGGTGCGACGGGCAAAGCCACAACTTGATAACCAACGCCAGCCGTTTCCTCCAGCCTCGCTTCAACCAAAGCACTTGCCGTGTCCCGATATTTCAACCCAAACCTAAGTAGCCGATAAACGCTCTGGGGCGGCAGGTAGATGCGAATTGCCGCGTCATAAAGCAATGCCTGCAAGAAAGACGCTGTCGCATCGTGACCGCACCTGAGTTCGCTCTCGTGCGGGTTTCCGTGACCGAACCTGACCAACAAGGGAACCCATCTGTCCTCGGTGTTTCGGAACTCCAAAGTCAGCCAAGCAGGGCGGTGCATGCCGTTTCGGTGGTGAACCATGAACCTTACTGTCTGCGACGGTGGCAGCAAACCTCTGCACAAAACTCGGAAATCCTGAAATGTCTCGGGTTCGTTGCTAATGACGAGCAGGTCAGCCTCACCCAGAGATTGTGGGAAAGGCTGAAGCGGGACATTAATCACCTCGTCCATCGGCAAGAATTGGTCACCCATTGCCTGAACCCGCCAACGGGTCACTGTGTTTGCTGCAAAGAAGTTGGTTGAGTCGCTTACAGGTAACAAAACCCATCTGGCACCCAACTGGACATTCAGTGCCCTCATCACTGCGTTTTCAACGGCTTCCCTGACCATTGCGGCACTGACTTGAGCGCCGCGAACCCAAGCCGTTGGTGACTCCTTCCAAGTTGCTGCCCGATAAAGGACGCGGAAGGGCAACCTAATCCCGACTGTGCCCTTGACAACTCTCAATGTCCCGGCACCGACATCTATGCCGGTCACCGAAAAGGAGCGTGCGTCAGGGGCAATTTTGACCTTCACGAGTTCAGGCGGGATAGCTTCAACTTGCAAAGCACCTTCCGCCGTTCCGAGCAGTTGCACGGTCTCGCTTTCACCGACCGCGACCACAAGTTCTGTCAATGGGACAGCCAACCACCGCCATGAAAAAACTTCCCGCAACTTTTGAGCCCAAGAGTTTGCCAACGCCATCGTATCGCTTTGAGCAATTCTGGCAATTTGGTGCGTGACGGTTAAAAGCGGTTCACCACCCACAGTTATGGAGAAACCGCCGGGCACTCGGTTGACGGAAATCGCTTCAGGTTTCGTGCCTTTCCAAAGTAACTCGTTTAGCCTGTCAGCAAGTTGCTGGACTTGCGAAAGTGCGTTGGGACTTCTCCAACGCAAAACCGTTTGACCTGCTGCCCTCAATTCAGCCACATCGTCGCTGACCCTGAAGGCTTCAAACTTCCAACTGACCGTCCAATTTTGCTGAGCAAAGACTGAGCATGACAGCGCCAAAATTGCGACGACCGCTGTGGCAAATCGTTTCACTTCTGCACCTCCTTTGCACGCCGCCTTTCATTGTCGCTCGCGTTGGCTGCTACTCGCTTTTCGGCTTGAGCGACTTTTCTAACTCTTCCAGCCGCCGTTCAAGTTGCCGAAGGAATTTTAGGGCATCCGGCAACTCGTTCAAGGCTGCTTCTATGCGGAGCCACTGAAATCTCGTTCTGGCGGGATAGCCTGCCCATTGCGTTTTCGGCGGTGCATTGTCCATCAGACCAGTTTTTGCCAGCAAGGCTGCACCATCTCCAACTTGGACATGATCAGCAATCCCGACTTGCCCGCCCATCATGACGCCGTTGCCAACTTTCACGCTCCCAGCGAGCCCAACTTGACCAGCCAAGACGCAATGAGCGCCTAAGGTGCAGTTGTGGGCTATTTGGACGAGGTTGTCAATTTTCGTTCCCTTGCCGATTCTTGTTTCGCCGATGTCGCTCGGTCAATGCAGACATTCGCTCCGATTTCAACATCGTCCTCAATCACGACGGTTCCGACTTGCGGGATTCGCCTGTGTCGCTCACCATCCCAAACGAACCCAAAACCGTCTTTGCCAATCACCGAGCCAGCATGAATCACCACCCTGTTCCCGATGACAACTCCATCGTAGATGGTGACCTGCGGGTAAATTCGGCAATCCGTTCCAATCTGAACGCGCCGACCAATGCAAACATGCGGGTAGATGACCGTGCCATCGCCGATGACCGAGTTGTCGCCGACGATTGCGTAATCGCCGATGAACACTCCCTTGCCTAACTTCACGCCCTCGCCGATAATTGCTGTTGGGCTGATTTTGGCNGGCATAGGCTCAGGGGGAAATAGCGCTTCCAAAAGCNTTGCCATTGCCAACTTCGGTTCCGCAACAACGATGTGCGGCTTTTCTGGTCGCGAAAGTTCGCGCAAAGTGACGACGGCTGACGCTTGGCTCGTNAAGGCTTGTTCCGCGTATGGTTTTGACCAAGCGAAAACCAAATCGCCTTGCTGGGCGGTNGNTGGTTCNCTNAGACCGACGATGATGGTTTCAGGGTCACCGAAAATTTCGCCGTTGACGATTTCGGCAATTCGNCTCAATGGAAGCGGCGTGGGGAAATTCGTCCGAGGCATAGAGGTCACTCCTTTGGCTTTATGCTTTCAAGCCATCGCTTCCATGCCAACAAAACTTCGTCAGTGACATCGGTGGCGCCCGATTTTCGGTCAAAAGTCACTTTCCAACCCTTCCTTCGGGCGTAAGCGCGAGCGAAGGCTCTCGCTGCCTCGTAAGCCATCAGGCGCAAAACTGCTCCCACATTAGCCGTGAGCAATTTTGGGGTCAAGTCCGTTGCTTCAACGATGGCATGAGGCACTGAACTCTGTTGAGGCGGCAGTGGGAGCGGCGAAACGAGGCTGAGAATCTCTTGCGGGTCAGTTAGGTTTTGGGGAACCGGCAAATCCGGTTGCTGTGCGGGCGAGATGGGCAAGAAAATCGGTGGCAAAGAAGTGGAAGGTGGCTCAAGGGCAGCGTCCAACTCTCGCTGCCGTCGCCTTAACGCCTCTCTTTCCTCGGCTGGGAGCAAATCTGAGAACGCCAACCTCAAGTTCAACCTGACCCTTTCGGTTGCTTGCCTTTCCCTTTGCTCAACGATGAATTTCCAGCGGGCAATCGGGTCAATGAGTGGGATAGGAGGGATGGCTAACTGCAACTGCCACGATGCGATTTGGTGTTGGCGGCGTTTGAGCAAGTTCAACTCGCTCTCCCAAGCCCGCCGTTGTTCCGTTGCCCACTCCACAAAAGGCGTCAATTTGAGAAGTGGCAAGGAGAGGGGAACTTCGGTCAGAGACACGAATTGCGGTGCCGGCTCAATTTTCGTCACTTTTGCCCTTTCGCCCAACAATCGCTCTGCGATTGACCATGCAGGGTGCAACGATGCCAGCCGGTTCAGGTCAACGAAGACTTGCCCTTGACAGTATGCAAAACCCGTCAGAAACGAGAGGGCAAAAATCAGGCATCGTCGCGTCATTGCGGCTTCGCTTCCTTTTCGCTCGTTTGGCTTTCAGTTGATTGCTCGCTCGTTTTCAGCGCCTCGGTCAGGGCGGAAAGGACTGCGTCGGTCACATCCAAACAATCGCCCCTGACGAAGTAAACGACGCTTCTGTCAAGCACCAAATCAAGCCCTTGTTGGTCGGCGACCTTTCTGACCGCTTCCTGAAGTTTCTCGTCAACGAGTTTGTTCAGTTGCTCCTCGAGCCTTTTCAGTTCCTCGTCCATCAAACTTTTGAGCCTCTCAACATCAGCCCGACCCTCGCGCCAAATTTGAACCAACTGCTCCAGTCGGCTTCTTTCCTGAGGCGACAACTTATCTGGCGGAGTTTGTTGCAACCTTTGCAGTTCGGCTTCCCGCTCAAAGGAAATCCGCCTCAACTCCTGAATTCGCTGTTCGTCACTTTTCGTCCGCTGCGGTCGGCTGAGCAGTCGCCTCAAGTCAGCCCATTCCAGTCCTGTCAGCATCACGAAGTTTTGGCGCAGGTTTATCAGTTCCATGTAAGCCCTACGCTGCTCATCAAAAGTCCTTCGCAATTCAGCGATGCTTTGGACTTCCCGCGAAATTTTCGCTGTGTTCAAAATCCCGACCTTCAGTTGGCTTTGCGCCGTCGGCAAACCTCTCTGCCAGACCAGAACTGTCAAAGCGCCGACCACCAACGCGGCAACCAATACCCGCCTCATTCCCCATCACCTCAAGCCATCGGTCACTTGTTGGCGTTCAAAATTTCCAGCACCTTGTCCGTGACATCGAGGCTCGGTTCAGCATACAGCACCAAATCCTCGTCGGCGATTAGGACCATCTTCAACCCCAATTGCTGAGCCACTTGCTTTGCAGCTTCCCTAATTCGGTCTCGGTGTCGAGCCGTCAGGACTTCGTTGAGTTTTGCCAGTTCCTCTTCAAACTGCTGCATCAGTTTTTGCAGTTTCTCGCGGTTGGAGTTTTGCAAGTTCAGCAGGTATTCCAAGCGCTTTTTCTCCTGCTCCGTCTTGCCTTCCTTCAGTTGGAGATGTTGGAGTTCGGTGAGCCTTTGCTCAGACAACTTCCGCAGTTCTTCAAGCCGTCTCCGCTCAGCATCGGTCAACTTCCCTTCTGCTTCCTTTTGCTCCAAAGCGTCCAATTCCTCCCACTCCTTTTGTTCAAGCAAAGCACGCACCTCCAGCATTCTTTGGCGGCGCAAAACCGTTTGACGATACTGCTCGTCGTCTTGCTTCAAGGCTTGATAATTGGCGACAAGTTTTGCCATGTCGACCAAACCGATTGTGACGGGTTGACTGGACGAGTCAAAAGTCATGGCTCGCCATGCGGTTAGGGCTAAGAGCCCTGCGACAGCGAAAGCAAACCAAATCCATCGGCGCATCGCACTTCACTCCTTCATCGCACGAATTTTCAAGCCACTGCTTCATTTTTTCGCTTCAGAAAGCGGAACCGACGCTGAAGTGAGTTCTGCTTCCCTCCTCGCCGAACCCGAAATCAAACCTCAAGAGCCCGAAGGGCGTGACGAAACGGACACCGAACCCGTAGCCGACTTTGAGCCTCAACGCATCACGGCGTTTGGGCGTGCCCGCTTGCGCAGCCTTCAAGTCCAAAGAGTTGGGACCGCCAAAGGCGTCACCGATGTCCAAGAACAGCACACCTTGCAACTCTTTTCGGAACCGCCTTCTCAGTTCGGCGTTGAAGACAACCATGTTCCTGCCCACAAATCTGTCAATGGTGTAGCCGCGAAGGGTTTCCGCTCCGCCAACGAAGAAGTTCTCAAAGATGGGCACAGAACCGATGGCGGTCCCAAGCAAAAGCCTTGTGGCGAAGACAGTGTTTTTCCCTTGCGGGATGTAGCGACGCCAGTCAATAAGCAACTTGGCGAAAGACCGAGAGTCACCGAATAACTTCGGAGCAAGTTCCAGTTCGCCTTCAAAGTAAGTGCCTTTGGATGGGTCAAAGGGAAAGTCGCGGGTGTCAAGCAAGCGGCTGTAAGCGATGCCCGTCACCCAACCTTGGTCTGCTTTCCCTCCGACCTGCTCAATCGTCCCGCCGACGATTCGGCGTTGCTGGAAGTAAACCTTTTCGGTTCGCAACTTCAATTCGTGCCACAAGTAGTCACCTTTCGGTCGGCGGGCGCTAAGCCTGATGCCGCGCCTGATTTCCGAGAAGAGCAAGTCCTCGGTAATCGTGCCTTGCCCTCCACCGAGCACCAAAGCGGTTGTCGGCTCCCGGTAGAAACTGCGGTCAAAGATGTTTATGGCGAAGCCCGTTCGCTTGTTGTCAATCCACGGTCGGTAGTAGTAGAAGTCAAAGCCTTTGCGGTCGAAGAACTCCACCATCAGCCTCAGGTGTTGCCCCAGCCCACGGAAGTTTGTGTCCTGAATGGCAGCAAAGCCAACGATTTCATCGCGNGAACTGTAGCCCAAACCGATATTTGCAAGCCCTGTCTTCTTCTCCTTCAACTTGTAGGTGACTTCAACGCCCAGTTCACCCGTTTTTGGGTCTTCAACATCGCGCCAGTCAACGATGACTTCCTCAAAGATGTCAAGCAAAAAGAGCCTGCGCCTGTCTTCCTCGATGACCCGCTGGTTGTAGATTTGCCCAGGTCTAAGTTGCAACTCCCGCCAAACGACTTTCTCCTTGGTCTTGGGCTTTTGCCCCAAGTCAACTCTGACGCCGACGACTTTCAACTCCTGAATGGGTATAACGATTGTCCCGTCCTCACTGATGTCAGGGGCGAGGGGTTGGGCAAGGTAGCCGTTGGCGATGTAAAGGTCTTGGATGCGCTGCAGGTCTCGGCGAAGGGCGTGAAGGTTCAAGATTTTGCCCGGTTGGGTTTGCATCACCGCCTTCAATTTCTCCGACGGGATAGCGGTGTTGCCTTTGAACACGATGTCTTTGACCACCGGGTTCTCAAAAACGCGGACGACCAAAATGATTCGCCCCTCCGGAGTCAGCATCGGCAAAGCCACTGGCTCTTGGGCGAAAAAGCCCATGTCGTAAATCGCCCTCAGGTCACTGCGGAGCCTCGCCATAGAAAGGGGCATCCCGGGCTTCGTGTCCATGACCATCAAAATGCTTTCGGTGGGAACTTCTTTGTTGCCCTCAACGCGAATTTCCGCCACCTCCCGCCCTTCAATCTCTTGGGCGAACGAAAGGGCTGGAAGGAGCAGCAGGAAAGGGACAATCAGCATCCATCGCACCATACCTTGACCCTCCAAAGCCTTTGGCATTTGTCTTCTCAAAGTCCCGTTAGGTTAGACCGAGAAAAGGCGACTTTTGTTCACCTCTCCAAAAACGGCTTCAACTTTTTGCGGAGAGCCGACCTCGCTCGGAACAGACGAGACTTGACAGCCTCAACGGAGCACCCTTGAATTCGGGCGATTTCTTGGTAACTCAGCCCTTCAATGTCCCTCAACACCAAAGTGACCCGTTGGTCTTCCGGCAATTCGTCAATGGCTCTTTGGATGGCTTCGGCAAGTTCCTTTTGCTCGAGGAGCGTTTCGGGCGAAAGTTTAGTGTCCTCCCATTCAAAGGGCTCGGTCTCCTCTTCTTCCTCGTCCGTCTCCTCAAGGATTTCCCATCGGTGTTCCCGCTCGCGCTGCAACTGCTTGTATCGGTTTTTGGCTAAGTTGACGGTGATGCGGTAGAGCCAAGTGAACACCTCCGCCTCGCCCCGGAAGCGGTCGTAGGCTTGAAAGGCGTGAATAAAAACTTCCTGCGTCAAGTCGTGGGCTTCCTCCCGGTCGCCCATGAGCCTGAAAGCCAAGTTGAGCACCTTGTCGTAGTATCGTTCAACGACCTCTTCAAACGGTGGCTTGGCGATTGAGACTGTTGGTTGACTTGTTCCCTTTCGGTCTCGCCGCACGGCTTTCACCACGCTCCGTTGAACTGCCTTCAGAACCTCACGGAAGTTTGGACGCGAATTTCCGCCTGCTCTCTTTCCCGCTTCGTCACTGTCACCGATGTCCGCTTGCCCAAATAGTATTGCACTTCCAGCGCCGAAGGGTCAGCAGGAGATAAGCCGTGCCGCCAAAGGACATGCAACCTCGGTGCCAGCGGGATGCCCAACCTCAGCCATTGTCGTCCCGTCGTTTGTTCGCGGATGACGGTCAACTCTGTCCAACGCAGCGCTTGGGCGATTGGTTCGGTCACCGGGGCGAGCAAGTTGCCCATGAAACTTTGGACGAGAGTGCCAGAGAACAACTGTTGCCAGTTCGTCAATGCCTCACCCAATTGAGCCAACCCGAGCCCAAACATCCTTTCTAAAGCCGTTTGCTCTGGCAGAGGCGGAGTGGCTAACATGGTGACGCTGGGCAAAATTCCGAGCCTTTGCGATTGTGCGTCAACAGGACCTGAGACAGTGAACAGGATGCGATGGATGTCAAGTTGAGTCTCGCCCTCAACCCTCAATCTCGCCGTGCCCAGCCACTGGCGAGTTAGCGGGTCAACAGCGTAGGCGACCCGAACGCCCATGTCCGTAATCGTCAAAACCGTCGCTGGGAGCCTCAAAGTTCCCCGTTGGCTCCTCAACTCGCCTTCCAATCTCGGCTGCGATAGATCGCCCGCAAGTTGGAGTTCACCGCCCAGCATCAAGGACGCTTGTGGGTTGCGCAGGAAGAATTTGTCACCGATTTCAAGCCTCAAAGCCAAACGCAAAGCCGGCGGGAATTGCCATTTCCCGTCGCCACCTGCCGCAACGACCGGGAGCCGGAGAATGTCGCCGTCGTGAATTGTCAAGTTGCCGATCAGAGTCGGTGGCTCGCTTTCCTGTTGTGAGCGCAAAGCCAAATAGCCTGAAAGTTCGCCTTTCGCACCTTCAAATTGCCATCGGAAGTCGCTCAACTTGAGCGTCAAGTTCCACTTCCCGCCCGAAAGCCACTCCCAATGACCTTTCGGCAGTTTCTCCCAAGACACGCTCCCTTGCGCTGCGAAGCCATCACCTTGTGCGTTTTCAACGATCAACCTCAACCCGTTCCCGGTCAATTCGCCTTTAAAGGTTGCAGCCCGCAAGTTCAAGTTGGTGGCTTTCCACTTCGTCCTCACATCTCTGGCACGAAGTGTCAACTCTCCTTTGTTGGCGAGCAAGTTTTGCAAACCGCCCTCGCCAAGTTGCATCCAACCGCTGCCGAGAAGTTCGCCCGTGCCCCAGTCAGCGACAAATTTCGTCAACCTCGCCGTTCGCCCGTCCGCTTCAATTTGGCAACGGACATTTCGGAGTTTGGACAAAGGCTCAAGGGATTGGTGCAGTGAGTTAGTTCTGACGAATTGAACCGCATCGGCGAAAATTTCAAGGGCACCTTTCAACCCCGGCTCATCCCAACTGCCCAGCAGCGACATTGAACCGCTCAGCCAACCGTTTTCAATTTGCAAGGGCAAATCTGGCGGCAAAACGGCATCAAGGGGCGTCGGCGGCATTTCAATTCGCCAAAGCATCTGCCTCTTGCCGTTGAAGTTAATCCAACCCCAGAAGGAAGCCAGCGACGCGTCCGTCCTCCACCTGATGATGCCGTCGCCTTTGTCAACCTTAAGCGTCCCATCGCGCAACTCAAAGCGGCGCACGAAGATTTGCCTCGCCGTCCAACCACGCCAGTAAACATCGCTTGCTTGCAAAGAGCCTTCAACGATGGGTTTTTCCGCCGTTCCTGCCAATTTCAACTGCGCGCTTAAAACGCCATCGGGCAACGATTTCGCTTCAAATTCCGCGCCCAAAAATTTCGCCAAACTTGCTGCTAACTCGGGTGAGACCTGCTTTAACACCAACTCGCCGCTAATCTCCCCGCTATCGGCGACCAAGACCGTGCCGATTGCGGTGGCAACGCCTTGACGCAAATCTTTCAACCTCACAACCCACAACTTGCCCGTTCGTTCAACGCTCAAGTTGGCTTGGGTTGGCAATTCGCCGATGCCCCACAAGTTCGGGGAATGGAGTGACGCTTGCATTCGGGCAATTTTGCCCTCAGCGACGGAAACCTCACCTTCAGACCAAACCTCACCTCTCAAGGGCAAATTCAACCATTGGTCAAGAGTTGCGCCTGCTTCCTTGCCCAACCGCTGCTTCCAATCGTTGGCGACGAGCCTCAAAGCATCAATGGGCACATTGCCGCCTTTCCAGCGGATTTGCCAGTTCGGTTGAACTCCGTTAAATTCGGCGGTAACGACCATGCCTTTGTTTCGCAGGTTCAAAATCCCGCTGGCTGAAATAAAAGTTTTGTCCCCTTGAATTCGGCGGTCAATTGTCAAGTCCAGCCTCGCCCTGCCCAATTGAACTGAACCGAACCTGACTTGTTGCCCGTCCATCGAAACTGTCAAGTTGACCCGACCGCTTGCCAAGTTGAGCCAAATTTGCCCATCAGCCTGACCATACCAGTGCCAATCGCTCAAGGGAAGTTGCCACTCTTGAAGCAGTTGGGACAAATCGGCAAGGGCAACGCCTTTCGCTTGAACTGTCAAAGTCGTCGGCGCGTTAGGTGAAGTCCTGATGACGCCTTCGCCTTTCAGTGTCCCGTCGCCCCATCTTGCTTGCATTTGCTTCAGGCGGATTTCGTTCCCCTGCCAAACCCATTCGCCCGAAACATCGCGCCACAAAGCGGATTCACCGACACCGACTGCTTGCGAATTTGCCGTCCCGCTGACCTGCCACTTGCCGTCCCAAAGGATTTGCACTGTCCCTTCGGCGAGCCCCTGAATTTGAACTGGCAGTTCGAACCTTCGGCTCAACCTTCTCAACGAGACGCCTGCCCATTTCCCGCTGAGCGTTAGGGAAGCGACCTTTTCTTTGAACGCGAAAGTCCCGCTTAAGACGGCTTGACCGTCTTCGGAGAGCAAGTGGATGCCTTCAACTTTCCCGCTCAATTGCTGCAGGTTCAGTTTTTCGTCCGCAAGCCACTTCCCATAAGCCCTTGCGCCAGCCATCTTGACATTCCAATCGTTCCAACTCGCTTCCGTCAGTAGCGACGCGCCTTCAAAATCGCCCTGCCATTTGCCGTTTCGCTTCTCCGCTGACAGTTTCAGCCACCCTGAGCCTTTGCCTTTGGGCAAATCGCCTTCAAGTTTCAAGTTGACAAATTTCGCCAGTTGAGCGATGTCCAAGTCGGCGAAACTGAAGTGGCTTTCAATTGTCTCGGGAGTTCCCTTCGCTTGCCCGCTCGCCTTCCCTTCCCAAACCCGAATTTGCGGCAACCTCAAATCCCACAACCAACCGCTTCCCACGCGCTTCGCAAAGCCTTGCAAATGGATTCGCTCAACTTTCAAACTTTGTCCCGTTTGCCGACGAAACGAGATTTTGCCCGATGCCTTCTCCCGCCACCTGACGGATGAACCATTCGTTCCCGTTCCGTTCCGCTGTAACTGTCAAGTTTGTGACGGTCAACTTTTTCGCCCTCAATTGCTCATTGCCGTTGTTTGTTTTCAAGTCCGAAACGATGCCCTCAAGGCTCAGCCGCAATGATTTGGGAACTTGGGCATTGACGAAAATTGAGCCGCTGAACTTGCCTTCCGCTGGCAACACTTGCCCACCTTGCTTTTCCAGCCAATGGCTGACTTTACCGATGTCAGCATCTTGCAATCGCGCCGAAGCGCTGAAAGCGACTTTCTCTTTGCCGTTGGTCACCAAGAGCAACTGCCCATTGCTTAGTGTGCCGTTCAGCAAGTTTGCTCGGATGTTCGTCGCCCTCAGTTCCGCTGAAGGTTTGTCAGTTAACGATAACGCAACTTCCAAACCCGCACTCGCATCCTCAAAAACGAGCCCGTTGAATTCAAACTTCGGGACTCTGACCGAGCCATAAGCGAGCAGCAACTTTTTTCTGTCATCCCATGCGCATCTCCATTCACTGAACTGCACACCTTCAGCTAGTTGCAAAACCGAACTGTCGACGACGATGCGTTGATTTGTCAGCTTTGCTGTCGCTTCGTTCAGGAAAGCCGTTGCGCCTTGTGGCGCTGCCAAAAGCGTTAACCTGCTAAGTCGCGTTTGCCATCTCAGGTTCTGCAAGTTGACGAGACCAAAAGGCTCGTCCCACGAAAGTTGAACTTGCCATTGAGTTCCGACGCCACCGAGACCAATTTGCGCTTGACCGCCTTGAACCAAGTTGACGGGCAACTTCAGTTTGGATTGAGCCCACGCAGCCAACCGCTCAATTGCGCTCGGAGAGATTTGACCTTGGACTTGCCAGATGGGCGTTTCTGCGAGAGTGCTCTGACCGCTCAGAAGTGCGAAGGCGTTGCCGTCAAGGTTCAACCTCAAGCCCATGATGTGGAAAGTTTTGCCGTCCGAATGAATTTGCCCGCTGAGTTTCAAGTTGGGCAATTTGTCGCTAACGACTGTGGCTTGGTGGAACTTTGCCTTCAACTCGTCAAGCCGCCACTTCCTCCCCCGCCAAGAAACTGCCATCGTGCCCGAAACCATCCCGCCTTTCAGTTGAGCGGAAGGGCGCAAATGAGTTGGCAGCAAATTTAAAGCGGCAGGGTAAAAGGGCGCGAGAAGGAGATTTGCGATTTGAACCCTGCCCCGACCTTCATTGTCGCTAACCCAAACTTCTGCCTTCGCTTGCCCAAATTCGGTCTTTGCGAAAACTTCAAGGCTTCCAACCCATCGCTTCCCGCGCCGTTCCATGTGGACTTGAGTTTCGGCGGAAGAGACAGCGATGGTTGGGATTTGAAGTTTCCTCAACTCGTCGGTTGGCTGAAGATTCGTTCGGCGGACTACAAAGTTGGCGTCAACTCTGAAACGATTGCCTCTCACTTCCGCCGCAAAATCGCCACCTAAACTGCCACCGCTCAACGGCAAAGGTTGGTCTACGAACGAACGGACTGTTGCGACTTTCAAGCCTTCGCCGCGCCAGCGAACAAGCAAAAAGTTCCGCCGACCCTCAGCAGCGAGCATGCCTTCGCCCAACTGCGGGTGAGTTTTCAGTGTCCGAAATGTCAAGTGCCAATTCCTAACCTGCCTGTCTGCCAACCTGACGGAGAAGGAGAAAGCAGCATCAAGCGGGCTCAAAGTTGTGGGCTTTGAAATCGCCAACTTAGCAACAGCGTGGTTCAGCAGCAACGAGCCGTTCAATTCCGCTTCGGCGTCTTTTTGCTGCCAGTTGAGCGCGAGTTGGGCAACTTCCCCGCTCAGCAAATTGACCCGACCGTCACCGAGAGAACGAATCCGCTGTGGCAAGTCAACGATTTTGATGCCTGTTGCGGTAAGCCAACCGCGAGACTCTTGTCCGACTTCGCTTCTGACTTGAACGATTGTCAAACTCGCTTTGCTGCCGTCCATGCCGAGCGGCGATGCTATTTGCCCTTCGGCTTCAATGTGCGTTCCAGAGTCAACGGGTTTCACTGTCGCTTGGACATTCACCAACTTCAGCCTGAAGGGCAACCCGTTGGGAAGCGGCAAAGTTTCGTCGCCGATGATTAGAGTCCCGTCCCGAACCCGCAGCGCAGGGACTCTCGCAGCAGGGCGGGTCGGTCGCTGGGCGAAAAAGTTTTGGACATTCCACCTGCCCTTTCGGTCACGCCAAAGGAACAAAGTCGCGTTGGCTATGATAACTTGGCTAAGCGCTCGCTCAATTTGTGCTTGGACGACTCGCTTCCACTGGGAAGGTCTCAGGATTTGCCACAACGACCATCGCAACTTCAACTCAGGAACTGTCAAGACATAACCCGTCGGCGAACGGCTGTCAGGTTGAATCATCAGGCTACGGATGGTTGCGCCGGTCAAACCAATCTCGGCGCTCCCGATCCTAACGGGAACGGACAAGGTTGCTTGCAATTCAGTTTCAAGTAACCTCGCCCATTCCTTCGGGTTAGGCAAATTTTTCCTCGCCTGCCAAACCCCGATGGCGATTAGCCCGAGAAAAGTGACAGTCACCAACAGCGGCGCTATCCATCGCGCCATCTTCAATCACCTGTGCGGGAAACTTGGGAAACCAAAGGAAAATGTAGCACCGCGTTCAAGTCGGGTTCACTGGGGGCGAACGGTTGCGCCTTCAAAAGCGACATCGGCAAGGTAGGAACTTCGGACGAACGGTCCAGCGAAAACATATTTGAAGCCAAGTTCGTAGCCAATTCTTCCAACTCGGCAAATTCTTCGGGCGTGACATATCTTGCGACGGGCAAGTGCCTTGCTGTCGGGCGGATGTATTGACCGATGGTCACGATATCGCAACCGACGGACCGCAGGTCTCTCAAAACTTGCACAACTTCTTCCATCGTTTCGCCCAGCCCGACCATCAATCCCGACTTGGTCAGCATTTGCGGGCAAAGTCCCTTGACAATTTCAAGCACCTTCAAACTCGCTCGTAACTTGCCTGCGGTCTCACCGACTTTTGAAGCCTCGGCACGGTCTCAACATTGTGGTTGTAGACATCGGGCGATGATTCAACGACAATGGCTATCAAGTCTGGGCGAGCCTTGAAATCGGGTGTCAAGACCTCAACTGTCGTGTTGGGGCACAAAAGTTTGATTGCCCTGACAGTTTTCGCGAACTGGTTTGCTCCTTGGTCGGGCAAATCGTCNCTTGCCACGGAAGTTATGACGGCGTGGCGCAAGTTGAGTTTGCGAACCATTGTGGCGACCTTCAAAGGCTCGTATGGGTCAACAGGTTCGCCGCGACCTGTCTTGACGGCGCAAAACCCGCACCTTCTCGTGCAAGTTTCGCCGAGAAGCATGAAAGTTGCGGTGCCGCGCGAAAAGCATTCGCCGATGTTGGGGCAGCGGGCACTTTGGCAGACAGTGTTGATGCCCAATCGGCTCAGTTCCTGTCTAAGCGGTTCAGCCAACCTGCGTTTCGGGACTTTTGAGCGAATCCAACTGGGGATTTGGTGCGCGGCAAAAGGCATCGCTGCCACCTCTGCTTAGTCGTCGCCGTATTCAGCCCACTTGCGGACACCTTCGTGGACGCGAACTCGCAACTTAAAGCCGGGCAGCACCTTCTTCAGTTCGCGATGCAGTTCCACCGCAATGTTCTCAACCGTCGGCACTGCTTCCATGACATCGTTCAGCATAACATGGTCGTATCGCTGCAGGACTTCCCAAACCCGCCGTTTGAATTCGCCGAACTCAAGGAGCATGTCACCTTCAGGGTCGCCCTCAATCTCAATGTCAACTTGGTATGTGTGCCCGTGGGGTCGCCCGCATTTGGGGTGACCCGGGATGAAGTGACCTGAATCAATGAACTCGGTTCGCGCCAACTTTATGCGACTCATATTCGTTCGCCTCCTGTCAAGCCAATGTGTGCCTTGATGCGCTCCACATCCGCCCGAAGGGAGCGGACTTCTTCAGCCAATTCTTCCCTCGCCTTCGTCATCAATTGGACGGCGGCGACAATCATATCCGACAAAGTGTCAAGCCGATTTTGAACGGCATCAAAGCGTGAAGAAAAGCGGTCACTCAACCTGTTGATGTCGTCGCGCCACATCATCTGCAAACGAGGCACCCACTCCGTCTCCATCGCTACCCTAATCTCCTCCCGCACGATCATGCGAATTCGCGGCTCCCATTCCTGCTCAAAGGCGGCACGCATCTCCTCACGAACAATTGCACGGATTTTTGGCTCAAGCCGTTCAAACTCCTCGTGCACGATTGCCCGAATTCGTGGCTCCCACTCTTGCTCAAAGGCGGCACGCATCTCCTCACGAACAATTGCACGGATGTAGGGTTCAAGTTGCCTGATTTCTTCTCGGACAATTTCTCGGACAGTTGCCCGAATTCGTGGCTCGAGAACTTCCGTCAGCGCTTCAATGACGATGCGCTTGAAGAAGTTTTTTAGCCCCAAAGTTTTTCACCCCCTCACCATTTGCTGACAGCCACGACCCTACAGGATGCCCTCCCACTCGGCGAAGACATCGTAGGGATGGATGCTTTCAAAAGAGTCGCAACGCACCCTCGCCCAGACATTGGGGAAGCGAGCCTTCAGGGCAACGACGCAATCTCGGACGACATCTTCAACGAACTTGGGGTTTCGGTGCATCGCTTCAACAATTTCCTTCTCCTGCGGTCGCTTGAGCAGAAGCCTGACAGGTGTTGAGAAAGCTGCTTCGGCTATAGCGACGAGTTCTTCGGGCGTTATGTTGTAGCCGTTGGTTTGCAGGTCAATCCTGAGAGCGCCCCTTTGGTTGTGTGTGACGCTTCCCGTCATCGCCATCGCGCACGGGCAAGCCAATGCGCCCTGCACTTCAACGCCCAAGACCCTTTGCTGCGTCGCTGTGTCGTAACTTGCGAACAGTTTGAACGGATGCCCTTCAACATGCGACTCCGCTTCCAGAGTGACGGTGCAGTATTGGGCATAGTTGTGGGCTTGGAGCAGTTCGTGGGCTAACCTTTCAGCCAACTCCTCAAAGGAAGACGCTTCAAGTGGGAACTCAAAGGCTCGGATTATCTCCTCAGCGAACCGACTCATGTGGGCGCCTCTTTGGTCTGGCGGCAAATTGACGGACGCTTCAATGGTCACGAAGACCTGCAAGGTCTCGCCGTTGCGCCTAAGCAAGACGGGATAGCGAAACCGCGAAACACCGACACGCGTCAACGCTATCTCATGAACGGGGCGCTCCGACTGAATATCTGGGAGCGCCTCCTTAATTTTCTCAATCGCGCTCTTCAGCCTTGCTTCACCTGCCATCGGACATCACCCGCTCAATTATGAGCACTTTCTCGGCATTTAGGCAACAATAGCCGTTGATGATTGTCAACCCAACTTGATTGCGACGAAGATGC
>JGI26465J51735_1000425_pt1 | contig 16570 bp, 19 predicted proteins | sample PerSpoBPS_BMetaG_FD_51735 | JGI IMG/M metagenome (IMG submission 51735) | reverse complement strand
GTCTGGGGCGCGCGGGCCGGTGATCCCGAGAGAGGGAGTTGAAAGGTCCTCTTCAGCCCGGGACCTCTTCCTGGAATTGGATCGATGTGATGTGATCCCGAGAGAGGGAGTTGAAAGATTTTTTCAGACCAGCGCTCAACCTTTTCTTTAGCTGCGCGGGTGATCCCGAGAGAGGGAGCTGAAAAGCAGCCGAACAGCGAGAGATTCAGGTTATAGGTCTCGAGTGATCCCGGGAGTAGAAGTTGAATGGAAGTAGGGCAGCCAGAAACCTCCCACATCCACCGGTTTGAAAACCACCTCGTCGCCGACCGAGACGTCCTCCGGTCTCGCGTAACCCGTCACCCTCGCGAGGATCCTGACCCCTTCCTCGAGGTCGACCATCGCGATGGCATAGGGCATCTCTCCCTCGAAGGTCTTCATCTCGCCGATAACTACCCTCGGTACCGTGACGCTGTAGACCCTCCCCCTTCCCGATGACTCGACCCATTCGAGCTCCCTAGAGCCGCAGGAAGCGCATCCGGGCCTCGGGTAGTGCTGGTAGCTGCCGCAGGCCCTGCACCTCTGGATCAGAAGCTTCCCCGCCTTGACGCCCTCCCAGAAGGGCTTCGCGTACTCGGAGACCCTGGGAAGCGGACGGGACGACATCGATCCCATTTTCCCGTTCGCTCTTTATAAAATGGACGTGAAAGACGGTGAGGACGCTGCTCAAAGGTGAAAGGTGTGAAGGCGGTCAGCCGCTGTACCCAGGGAGCTTCGATATCACACGCGCCACCTCGAGGTTCCTCCTCCAGCTCTCCTCATCCCTGACAGAGACGATGATGTTGCTGATCCTGTCCAGCATGACCGGCTTGTAGCCCGTTATCCCGTCGACCCTCCGCTCGAATTCCCTCAGCTCCTCGAAGGTCGGCGAAGCTTCCTGCGGCAGCCTCTGCCTCGACTCGCCGAGCCACGCGTAACCCTTGAACTCGGTGAAGTTCGGCCTGAATCTCTTGATCAGCTCCGCATATCCCTCAGGGTCCTTCATGTTCAGCCCCTTAACGAGCGTAAGCCTGATCACTGTCCTGCACCCGCGCCTCTCGAACTCGCCGAGCAGCGATAGGCTCTCCAGGACCCTCTCGAACGCGTCGGGAACCACCGACTTCGTCACCTTCACGTAGTCCTCGGGGTTTGTGGCGTAGACGCTGACGAAGAGGTTCGTCGGTATCGCTTCCTTCTCGAGCATCTCCCTCAGCCTATGCGGCATAGTACCGTTCGTGACGAGGAAGGTCGTCATGCCCTTGGCGTGGATCGCCTTGATCAGCTCGGCAATCTTCGGGTAAAGCGTCGGCTCGCCGTCGAGGGAGATGGCTACGTGTGCTGGCCTCAGCGCCTTCCTGTAGTACTCCTTGTCGGTCTTCGGGTTGCCTCCGAAACCTGAGATCAGCTGCCTCTGGGCCCTCACCATCTCCCTCACGATCGTCTCCGGCTCGTCCCATTCCCTTCCGTGGGCCTTGTGCCTGTAGGGGCCGAAGGGCCTCCAGCACCAAGGACACGCGAAGTTGCAGAAGTCCAGCGTGGGCGTCATCTGTATGCACCTGCCCGAGTCGATGCCGTAGACCGACTTGTAGCAGTTCCTTCCTCCCCTCAGCCTCGACTTGGTCCAGCGGCATATCTCGACCGCCGAGTGCTTGAACTCGCCCACCACCCTGTAGCCAGCCTTGTGGTAGCGCCTCAGGTCCAGCTTCACGAACTGGACGCCCGCCTCCGCTCCGTCAGCCATAGCCCCTCTACCGTCTTCCCTGAGGTCCCTTGAGAAAAGCCTTAAACTGTCACACTGAACGGCAAAGAAAAACCCCATAGAAGGAGCTGAAAGAATGGGAGCTCATTCCCTGCGCTCCGGAATCCTCAGGTTCCGCTTGACCTCCTCAGGGAGGACCGAGTAGATCCTGTCGTAGGAGGCCTCGAGGAGCTCCGGGAGCACCTTGGTACCGCCGATGACGGGCATGAAGTTCGTGTCGCCGACCCAGCGCGGAACCACGTGGACGTGGAGGTGATCCTCAATCCCAGCACCTGCTGCCCTACCGAGGTTCATCCCTATGTTGTATCCGGAAGGTTTGTAGGCTTTGTTCAGGAGCTCTACGCAGAGCCTCGTCAGCTCGCTGAGCTCGTAAAGCTCGTCGCGCCTCAGGGCCGTCAGGTCACCCACGTGCCTCACAGGTGCTACCATGAGGTGGCCGCTGTTGTAGGGGAAGGCGTTCATGACCACAAAGGCCCTCCTTCCCCTGACCAGTATGAGGTTCCTCCTGTCGTCGCTCTCCCTGTACTTCTGGCANAAGATGCAAANNTCNCTTTCACCGCTCTTCAGAGCCCTCTGGATGTAACCCATCCTCCAAGGAGCCCNGAGCCTCTCCAACGCCCGCAAATCCTCAGGCGTCGGTAATAGCGGTTGAGGCGCTCAACCCGTTCCCCTCTTTCCGGTCAAAGCTTCCATCAGCTCCCTCAACAGGGCCTCGTGCTTCCTCTCGTCGAGGTCCACCGACATGAGGAGGGCCTTGACCAAAGGGTCGTCGCTCCTGATGAGCTCGCTCAAGTTCTCCGACTCCGCCTGCTCCTCGAACGCCAGCATCTCCCTCAGCACCCCGTAATCTCTGACCTGTGATGGGGTTCCTCCCTCCAGCGTCCTCAGCAAAGTGGTCAGGATGTCGGCGTGCCTCATGCTGTCCGATGCGATCTGCCTGAGCAGCATCGAGAGCAGAGGGTCGTCGCTTTTGCTGGCGAGCTCGAGCGCCTTCGCCGCCGACCTCTCCTCCAGCTCTATCCGCTTCAGGACCCTGAAACGGACCGAGTCCTCGAGCGGCCTCTGGTGAGGTGATGCCTTCATCTCGCGCAGCAGGTCCATAACGAGCTCCTCGAGCTCCCCGCTCCAGGACCTCGTGAGCCCGAACCGGATCCCCTTCGCCACCTCCTCCGAGAAGACCTCTATCCTGCTCCAGAGCGCCGGATCTCGTCTCAGATGCTCGACCTTCCCCGTCCTGCCCTTGAGGTACTGCGTCACCGTTGCAGGGCTCACGCCCAAAGCTCTAGCAGCGTCTGAAGGCCTGATGTTGTGCTGCCTGACGAGGGTTGTCGCCACCGCACTCCTCACTGCCGTCAGCAGCTCCTCGAACTTCATCCCGCCGAGCTATGGGAACCCCCATTTTTGCCCTTCCCCTCGACCGGAGAACCCGTCAAATACCGTCGAGGCGATCCGTCCCCGGGTTGGGCAGGACCTACCTAGTAGTGAAGTGTCAGCGCTGCGGCAACGTGATGGCTATCCTCTCCTCGAAGCGGTTCACTTGCAGGTTCTGCGGAAGGGAGAACGAGCTGGCCGAGGCTTCGGTCCTTTTCACCACCGACGACGCCAGGAAGGCTAGGGAGATGGTCGCTTCGATCAAGGAGAGGATGAGGGAGGGATCCTGATCAGACCGAGTGGAGCTCGACTACTTCGCCGCTCAGCTCCTCACCGTTGAACCGCGCTGGGCTGTACTTCACCTGTTCCTCACCCTCGACCGCCTTCAGCGCGAGCTCCGCGATCCCTGCGGCCCTCATCAGCCCGTACCCGTCAAGGCCGTCTACCAGGTAAGCGTTCTCGAGTCCCGGGATCCTCCCAATTACAGGGTATCCGTCTGGCGTGATGCTGCACGGACCCGACCAACCGCCTTCGACCCTGAAGTCTTCGGGGTTGAAGACCCTCTCGGCCAGCAGCTCGGCGATGTGCTGCACGTACTCCTTCTCGAGCCCGTCCATCGCGTCCTCTGGGACCTCGACGACCTTTGCGTATCCGTTCCCGGCTATCGACGTCCCTCCGACGTCGGGCCGCATGTAGAGGTGCTCCCCCATCGTGTAGAAAGGCACGTATTCGCCTATTCCGTCAGCCCTCACCCTCACCACTTGACACTTGTATATTGTGAGGAAAGACGCTCTAATTCCGATCTCCCTCAGGACGACCTTGTTCCACGGTCCCGCAGCCAGCACATAGCTCTCCCCCCTCAGCTCTGTACATCCGTTGACCGACACCCTCCCGATCCTCGCCCCGTCGAGGGAGATGACTGTCCTGCCGTTCCACTGGTAGAGGTCCACGCCCATACCGCTCAGCACCTCACTGAAGGCCCTCCCCATCTCAGAGGCGTCGACGGTCATGTCATCGAACGTCAGAATTCCTACCTCGTGGTCGTAGAGCTTGAGGAACGGGACGTACCTCTCCACCTCGTCTGCCTTCAGCACCCTGAAGGTGGTTCCGTTGGCTCTTAGCGGTTCCAGCGACTCCTCAAGCGTCCTCTCAGGCAGCACCGTCAGGAACCCGGTCTTCTTGTGGAACGGTATGCCCGCAGCTTCACTCACCTCCCTGAAGACCTCGATCGTCCTCTTAGCCATCGCAACGTCCTCAGGCAGGCTCAGCTGGACGGTGACGATCCCGGCACTCCTTCCCGTCGCTCCGCTGCAGAGGTGTTTGCTCTCGACTACAGCCACCCTGTACCCTCTTGAGGCTCCGAGGTACGCCAGAGAGAGCCCGACCGCTCCACCTCCGATGACCACGATGTCGTAGATCGCCATTTTCCCACCCGTTGTTTGGTGTATGGTCTCACAATATAATTGTGATTTGATATAAAGCCTCGTACCATAACATCCTGCCAACTTAAAAGTGCAGCTTGTTATGATAAAAGTGCCTGTAATAGGAAATCATCCATCAGATATGCCTTGCTGAATTCAGTGATTCTTCTTTGTTAAGTATTCGGAGCAGCTTTTTTACTACGTCAACTGCGTCCTCACCAAATATGGTTATCATCGGTTCTTTGCCGAAATCGCCCAAGTGGTAAACTATGTCCGTCACTTTACCGGCCTGGTTAAATGCCTCCCGAACGCCCCACCTGATGCTCATCCCCTCCACGCTCTTGATCTCAGGAGGCTCCCTGGACCTGTCGTAGCTCGAGACGCTCATGCCGAGCCTGACCGCGGACTCGAGGATCCGCTCGTCGTACCTGACGTTCATCGCAGCCCTGACCCTCCTGTCCAAAGAATGAGCCACGAGGACAGCCGATGCCACATGCCTCGACCCTCCAGGCCTGGGGCACGAAGAAGCCCTCAACCTACCTCCGACGTTCACTATTCTTCCCGGTATGCCGACGACGTCGTCGTTGGAGGACCCGTATGGCACGACTTCCGCCAGGTTGATCATCGATTCGGGACAGATCCAGCCTATGCCATCAACGCGCTCGAGGACCTCCGTCGCAACCCTTACGTTCTCGATCGCCTCGTAAAGCCATGCCTTCCTCAGCGTCGCCCAGAGAGGGTTCACCGGCCCTGATCCCTTCCCCAAATCGAGCCCATATCTTATCGCGTCCGTGACGAACTCCTTCGCCTTCCTTACTGCCTGCACGATCTCCGTTCCGTGAGCCAGGTGCGCCGCGATGGCTGAGGCGAATGTGCAACCGGTACCGTGGGTGTTCTTCGTCTGTATTCTCTCCGATTCGAGAACTATATAATCGCCGTTGAAGTAGAGGACATCGCGTGCTACGGGTCCATCGACGTGTCCTCCCTTGACAACGACCGCTCTCGCTCCAAGCTCAGCGATCTCCTTGGCAGCCCTCTTCTGATCCTCCAGCCCCTTCACCGGTATCTTCGTCAACCTCTCGGCCTCCCTGGTGTTCGGCGTCACGACGTCGGCAATCGGTATCAGCTCCTCGACCAAGGTCTTGATGGCGTCTTCCCTCAGGAGAGGTGCACCGCTCTTCGCGACCATCACCGGGTCGACCACCTTCGGTGCCGAGATCTTCCTGAGCTCGTCAGCGACTGCCCTGATGATGTCAGACGTGTGAAGCATCCCAGTCTTGACCGCGTCGACTCCTATGTCCTCCACGCAGACCCTGATCTGCTCCACCACCATCTCGGGGTCGAGGTCCACAACCCTCGTGACGGAGTAGGTGTTCTGCGCGGTTATCGAGGTGATCGCTGACATGCCGTGGACGCCTAGGGCTGCGAAGGTCTTTAGGTCCGCCTGAATCCCCGCACCGCCGCCCGAGTCGGAGCCTGCAACAGTGAGGGCCCTCGGGATCCTCACCCCACCTCGCCCCCGTCGACCACACTCCCCTCTCGACGGACAATAAACGGTTCCCTCAGTACCAGAACGATGTCGACCCTTCCCTTCAGCTCGTTCAGTCTAGTCCTCTCGATTGCCGTGATCCCGGAGCCCTTGTCGTCGCTCAGGCGTTCCCCCTCGTAACAGGTGGCGACGAACGTCTCAGCTGCCTCCAGCACCTCCTCCAGCAACGAGGGATCACCCGCATGCAGGTAGATCGTGAGGTCGTTGACCAGCAGTATCCTGGTGGGCCTCTTGAGGAACTCGAGCAGGAGCGACCTGATCAGAGATGCGTTGCGCTCCGCTAACTTGAGGACCTCGGCTGCGTTCCTGCCAGCGAGCCGGGGCGGTGCAATCCCGTCATCGGTAAGGTACCTTACCCGCCTCACCGATTCCGTCAGTTCCCTAAGCTTCCCTCCGATCCCCGAGAACCTGAACGGTGCCATGTCTATCACCGTGATCTCTTCCGGACCGAGGGCCTCCACCATTTTCTCGAGGATGCGGGCCAGGAGGTGGGACTTGCCGGTGCCTGCCTCTCCGACGATCAGGGTCTTCCTGCCCAACAACCTACCGACCTCGAGGCCCTCCATCACCTTCTACCCTCCGATCCCGGAAAGATGTCGGGGAGCGCTCTGCTTAGGACCAGCGTCACGATGTAGCCTATCGAGGCGCCGATGAGGGAGCTGACGGCCCATCCGGACCAAAAGGTGAGCAGGGCCGCTACGACGGTCTCCCTCGAGAGGAGGTTGACGATCGAGGGGACGTTCAGCAACGGTCCTATGATGAGGAGCGAGAGCGTGCCTCCTATCAGGACGGTACCTACGGGCTCCGCGAAGGCCGAGAGGTACCTGATCCTCGGGTCCCTGAACCTACCTGTTACGAACCTGTGCAGGAGGCCCACCATGACGGTCCCAGGTATGCCTCCGGGGTAGGCGAAGACCGTTCCTATCCCGAGCATCAGCCTGACCGTTCCGACGATGACCGGTACAGGGATCGACCTAAGCGGCCCCAGCAGGACTCCGGCGAGGACGTTGACGAGGTGCTGACCGGGGAAGGCCCTTGTGCCGAGGAAAGGGAACCAGAAGAACGGCGCCAGCACTATGCCGAGGACCGATAGGGCGATGATCACTGCGACCGTCCTCGCGCGTTCGGTCTTGTTGACCATTCCGAATCAGGTAGTGGTCCCCTCCCAATTTAACCAATTTCATAACCCGGTTATTGGTGCGAGGCGAGCAGGTCCTCGACGGCCTTGACGAGGTCCTCCAGCTGCTGCGGCAGCGAGTAGACTTTCCCTGCCAAAACGGCGTGGGTTCCCCTCCTCAACCTGTGGAGGAGCGAGAGCGCCAGACCCTTGAGGCTCATCGCGTGAACCAGCTCGACCTGGAGGTCCGGGAAGAACCTGATGAGCTGGGCAACCGCCTCGGCGGCCGCGGCTACTTGAGCCCTGACCTCTTCAGGGTACTCGGAGAGCTGCGACTCGAGCGTCCTGAGACCGGCAACCCCAGCCGGGTCGCAGACCGCCTTGCACCTCGTAGAGAAGACCGTCGGGAAGAGCCCCACGATCGAGACCTTCAGTGTCAACCTCACACGATTTCAGCACGGTACAAGATTAGATTTGCCCGACCACAACCACCAAGTGACTTCCGGAGCCCTCTCCCGCATCGAGGCTAGGGTCTCACCTGGCGAGCCTGACCAGCTTCTCACGGCCTGCCTTCTGCCTCACCACTACTCCCTCCCTCTCGAGGACCTTGAGGATCGTGCTGACCGTCGACTTCGATAGCCCGCTCTCCTTCACGATCTTCGACTGGGCGACCGCGCCTCCGTGCCTCCTAATCACCTCCAGGACCCTCCCGACGTCGTCCGAGGCATACGCTGCGCTCCTCTTGTTCCTGCCGCGGGTCAAGGCTACAGCTCCGATCGCGATGACGGCGGCTGCGGCCCCGAAAGCCGCAAGGACCCATGGGTCTAGGAATTGGGACGGCCTCTCTGAGGAAGGTGAGGGCCCGGTGAGGGGGCCCTGTTGGGTCGGCATGCTGGGTGCGAGGACGATCCTGGGCTCTCCGTCCTGGAAGACCTTCCTCCCCGCCCATCCCACAAATCCTGCCCCTATCGTGTCAGGTTTAGGAGAGACCTCCGCTATTGACAGGTGCTCGGGGAAGACGAACCTCAGCGACTCGCCGTCGAGGAGGACGAGGCCGCCTATGAAGACGTCTCCAACCTCCAGCTTCCCGTCGACGAGCTTGGCGAAGCCCTTCCAGACGAAATCGATCCTGATGACGCCGACGCTCCCCGTCAAAGTCTCCGTGACCTTCGCAGTCACCGTCAGGTTCTCGACGGACATCGGCCTGCCCAGCTGGGACGAGACCCTGCTGACAACAGATTCGAGCCTGCTCCTGTAACTCTCCGCAAGGCTTCCCAGACTTTTGCTGGCCTGATCGAAGAGGTCCGCCGAGTCCTTCTCGCCGAGCGGATATCTGTGCTCGACGGTCCAGAGGGCCGATCCGTCTGTTCTAAGCTGAATTTGATAGACCGTGATCTGCGCTCCCTGACCCGCAACCACAAGAGCTAGCAGCAACAGGGTCAGAGGTGTCATGCGCTGTTCGACCCGATTGTCTGTATTTGATATAGGCTTTTGCGCTTCATAAAAGGCGACCAATCGTTACGGTCTCGTTCAGGAGCTCGAACCGCGCTGCTCAATCGTTGTTGCCGCGTCCATGCCCTCGACCGCGCTCCCCACGCGACTCAGTTGCAGTGGTTGTTGTCGTCTCACTCGAGTGTCGGCCCCCTCTTTCATGACGCTCGCTGGCCGTAGTGGTCGTTGTCGTCTCTTCATGCTGGCCCTGGCCTCTGCCCTGTCCGCGGCCCCGTTCGGTGTTGGTGCTCTCGCTCTCGGCGTTGCCCCTGCCCCTTCCCCTGTGCCCTGTCTGGGTCTGGTTGGAGGTCTGGTCGGTCTGTTCGGTCGTGGTGGTCGTCTGACCCCTCTCGCGGGCCCTCTCCCTCATCTCCTCGCCTATCCTTCTGGCCTCCTCCGAGACCCTTTGACCGAACTCCCTGTTGACCTCCCTCAGCCTCTCCACCTTCTCCTTGACAGCCTCCTTGAGTTCCTTAGTCAGCTCCTGCATGAGTTGCCCTAGCTTCTCGGACGTCTTGCTCAGCGCCTTGAGCTCGTCCTTCAGCTTCTTCAGCGCCACGAGGTACTCCTCCTTCGTCATGTTTCCTGACCTGTAGAGCTCCCTCAGCCTCTCCATCTCATTCCTGATGGTCTCGGTCCTGTTGAGCCGCTCCTCGAGGAACTGATTGATCAGCTCAATCCTCCGAGCGGTTATGTTCTCGAGCTTGAGCTTGAACTCGAGGATGATCGAGCGGACGGCCTCCTTGTGCTCCTCGATTATCGCCCTCAGCTCCGACGTCAGGTCGAGTCCCGGTGAAAGGGTAGGCTCCTCAGAGCTCCCGTTGCCCTCCTGCGCCAGGACATGCGGGACGATCCCTGCGACCAGCAACGCGACTATCGCAGCTCCTATCATGCCCTTCACGAGGCTCATCGTCCCATCCAGGTAGAGACCCGCTGATAAGCCGATCTGGATTGGAATCCTCCAAATTCCAGCTCCCAAAGGTTCCCAAAGGTTCAAACGGTCCAGTGCCCTGAACGGATCCTGAGGTACCGCGTCGGGCGCTTCAATTATTTTAATAACGTACGGGGGTTGACTTTACCGAAAGGGGTAAGTCATGACGAGTCAGCCCAGCTCGACGAAGTACGTGATCGAGGCGAGGATAGAGGTGGACGGACTCGTTGACAAGAACGACGTCGTCGGAGCGATCTTCGGGCAGACTGAGGGCATCTTCAGCTCCGACCTCGACCTAAGGGAGCTCCAGCGCACGGGGAGGATCGGACGAATAGAGGTTCAGGTCCACGCCCACGGCGACAAGGTCGTGGGGAAGATAACGATACCGACGAGCATGGACAGGTTCCACACGGCTCTGGTCGCAGCGTTGGTCGAGAGCGTCGACAAGGTAGGACCCTACTCGGCGAGGGTCGTCGTAGAGAAGATCGAGGACGTTAGGGCCGAGAAGCGAAAGAGGATCATCGAGAGGGCGAGGGCCATCCTGCTCGAGTGGGAGAAGAAGAGGGTGCCTGAGGTCGACGAGGCGCTGAGGGAGCTGGAGGAGTCGGTCGTGAGGGCCAGGGTCGTGAACGTGGGTCCAGACAATTTGCCTGCAGGTCCTGACGCTCTCACCTCAGAGGAAGTTATCCTAGTCGAGGGGAGGGCTGACGTCATCAACCTCCTGAGGTACGGGTACACCAACGTCATCGGGATAGAGGGCGTCAAGATCCCCTACTCGCTCGAGGAGCTGTTGGCGAGGAAGAAGAAGGTGATCGCTTTCCTCGACGGAGACCGCGGAGGCGACATGATCCTGAGGGAGCTGGCCCGGAGGGTGAGGATAGACCTAGTGGCGAGGGCGCCGCAAGGCAAGGAGGTCGAGGAGCTGAGCATGAAGGAGGTGGCTGAGGCGCTGGAGAACGCGGTCCCACTCCAAGAAGCCCTGAGGAGGATAGGGGCCCACGCGGAGAGGGAGCAGCCGCCCATCGCGGAGGGCTCGAGGGAGGTGATAGGTAAGATCGTCGAGGAGGTCGAGGGCAACCTCATAGCCGTAGGCCTGAGGGAGGACATGACGGAGGCATTCAGGGTTCCTGTCAGCGAGCTTTATCAGCGGCTCTCGGCGGGCAATGACGTCAAGTACGTCGTCTTCGACGGCGTCGTGACCCAGAGGCTCCTCGACCTCTTCAGGGATAGGACTGGAACCTACTACCTCATCGGTGCGAGGACTTCCGACCAGCTCGACGTTCCGCCGAACGTGAGGGTCTCCACGTTCGAGGGCATCAAGAAGCTCGCCTGACCTCATCGTCTATCTGATCGCTTGAGGCTCCGTTTCCTTCCTCGTTTCACCTGCAGGGCATGACCATTCGGCGGCAGGCCCGGTTCCGTTGAGGGTGATCTGCTTATCCGTGGGCTTGAAGGACGGCAAGCTGTGAAGGCGAGGCCCGATGTGATAGCGCTGGACATAGAGACGACCTCGCTCCACGCCGACACGGGCCACTTAGTCTGCGCTGTTGTGGGAGACTTCTGGACTTCGAAGCTCAGGTCCTACGTCGTCAAGAGGCCAGAGCACGAGAAGGATGCGCTCGAGCAGCTCCTCAAGAGGGTCGGGAGGTCACACGTGCTCCTTACGTGGAGGGGTTCCTCTTTCGACGTCCCCTGGATAGTGACCAGATGCCTGAAGCTCTCGGTCGATCCATCGCCCGTCTATGCACCGCGTCACATCGATTTGGCGACGGTGGTCGAAAAAGAGCTGAGGCTGAGCAACACGTCGCTCTGGAACGTCGTCAAGTTTTTCGGCCTCAAAAGGGTAGAAGAGTCGACGGGTGCCGATGTCCCGATGCTGTACGAGGAGGCCCTGCTCGGCAGGAAGGGCGGGTTCTCGAAGATATTGAGGCACTGCAGGGAGGACGTCCAGCTGACCATAGCTGTCGCCAGAGCCCTAAGGCCTGTGCTCGCTCAGGTCTTCAGGGACCTTCCTCCTCTATCTTGATCCCGTGCCTCTCCAGTGCCTTCCGGATCAGCTTCACCTCGCGCTTCAGCTCGGCCAGCTCCCTCAGCACGATCTCGATGTCCGACGGCATCACCGGTGAAGGGCCCCTGAGCCTCCTGATCAACGGGTCGTCGTAGGGGTTGACCACACACTTACTCTTGTGGCCCGGTATTTCTTTCCATAGCTTCGGCACGGACAGGTGTCGAGCCGGATTTGCGGATTTGCGCCGTTGTGAGGTGGTTGGCGTGCGTTTATCAGTGAGGGTTTAGGTGTCCTGTCGTGGAGCCCATCCCTTCTGACGGCCTGACCGACGAGGAGATCAAGCAGATCCTGTCACTGAAGAAAGTCGCGGTGGTAGGAATGTCGAGGGATCCGGCGAAGCCGGCGCATTACGTCCCGAAGTACCTGCTTGAGAGGGGATATGAGATCATCCCCGTAAACCCGACGGCCGACGTGATCCTCGGGCTGAGGGTTTACAAGAGCCTGAGGGAGGTGCCTGGGCCGGTGGACATAGTCGACGTCTTCAGGCCTTCTGAGGCGGTTCCGGAGGTAGTGAGGGAGGCCGTCTCCGTGAGGCCCAAGGTCATCTGGCTCCAGGAGGGCATCTACCACCCAGAGGCCGTGGAGGTCGCGAGGGCTAACGGCATCAGGATCGTCTGGAACAGGTGCATGATGAAGGAGCACAGGAGGCTCTTCGGATAGAGGCCGATCTACGCGTCCATCAGCTCCAGAGTCCAAGAGGCCCGAGCTCCAGCTCCATGGCAGCCACCGGCATCTCGAGGCCGAAGGACTCCAGCACCCTGGGATGCACCTCACCGGCGAACCCGACCTCCTTTCCTCCGTGCATCAACGCAACCGACCTCCCAGGCACCATGAACGGGTAGTCACGTTCGACCGGAGCGATCTCCCTCTTGAAGTACCTCGAGAGTTCCTCGTAGATCGACTTGATCTCCGAGTAGGAGGCGTTGGCGTGGGAAACGACGCAGGCGGCCTTCACGACCCTCCTCGTCATCTCCGGCCTCTCCGGATCGTAGAGGACCACGTCTCCGACCTCGAAGAACCTCTGGGGGTAAGGGTTGTGCCGGTTGACGGCCAGCGTCGTCAGGAGACCCGGGAGCAGCATCGTCCTCAGTATGTCGTACTCGGCCGAGACCGGGTTCAGGATCCTCACGGGTTCTGGTCCGCTGACCGAAAACAGCTCGTAATCCCTCCTGTAATTGCTCAGGACTGTGTTGAAGGCCTCCGTGAAGCCGAGGCCGATGAAGGCGGTCCTGACCGCGTCGAGGGCCCTCGTCTCAGGCAGCAGCCCTCCGAAGGTCATGGTGCCCGGGAACTCGGGGACTACCCTCTCCTGCATGGCGATGAAGACCTCCTCTGCGAAGTCGATCGGGTGGAGTATGTCGACCCTGTAAGGAGGGACATGGACCTCTACCGACCTTTTACCACGCGCCCTCGCTTCGAGCCTCATCATCCTCAGGGCCCTCACGATCTCCCTCGCGTTCAAGTCAACGCCCAGAGCGCTGTTCACCGTCTCCACGTCGACCCTCCACCTCTCCAGCCTCAGGTCAGGGGTCCTGAAGCGCTTCTGTCCGTCGACGATCGTCACCGAGTACAGTTTGCCGCCCATGTCGTGGAGCGCATAAACGAGAATGTTCAGCGCCTTCGAGATCGCCTCGGGATCTGTTCCCGTCACGTCGATGAAGACGTCGGTCGTTGAGGTTGTCACCTCGGTCAGGGACGAGTTGATCACCGGTGGGAAGGAGAGGACGTCGCCCTTGTCGTCTATCAGGAGGGGAGCGACACCATACGGTCTGACGAGCTTCGCGTACTTCCTTCCTGTCTCGAGCCTCTCGAGGATCTCCTCCCCGGTCATGGGGAAGGACTCGTGTAGCGGGACGAACCTCACCTCGCCGAGCGGCCTGGCCAGGTACCTTATCGGCGGCCTTATTTTGGAGGCGTCGTGGAGCCCTATTGCGACCTTCCTCCTGTCCCTTCCTAGGACCCAGTGGAGGTCCTCCTGCATCGCTATGAGCTCGAGTATGTCCTGCTCCTCAAACCTCAGCCCTTTAACGAGACCTGCGACGACGAACGGCCTCACGCCCTTCACGCTCCTGTCCACGACGACCTTCCAGCCGGAGGGTCTGCAGGCGATCTTCGGTGCTCCGAGCTCCAGCCCCAGGATCCCCTTCAGGGCCCTCGCGATCCCGGCATGCGACGAGAAGTCGGGCCTGTTCGGGTTGTACTCCGCCTTGACGCCCTCAGGTGTCACCTCGTCGACCGATATCCCGAGCCTCGCCAGCAGGTCAGAAAGTGCCTCAGCACTTATTTCCCTTCCGAGGAACCTCGAGATCCTATCAGGCCTGACGAGCACTGCTGGCATGCGGGCTCACCTGAGGTCGATCGGGTTGACGGAGCGGATCCAGCTGAGGTCGTTCCGGTAAAGCTCCCTGATGTCCTCGACGCCGTAAACGATGATCGCAAGCCTCTCGAGGCCGAGACCCCATGCCAGCACCGGATGCTCGACGCCGAGGGGCCTCGTGACCTCAGGCCTGAAGACGCCCATGCCTCCGAGCTCGACCCACCTTCCGAGGTCCTTCAGGTAGACGTCCACCTCCGCCGACGGCTCGGTGTAGGGGAAGTAGCTGGGCCTGAACCGGACCTCCCTCAGCCCCAGCCTCGCGTAGAACTCCTTGATCACTCCCATCAGGTGCTTCAGCCCCACGCCTTTGTCCATCAGTATCCCCTCGATCTGGTGGAACTCAGCGAGCCTCTTCCAGTTGACCCGCTCGTTCCGGAAGATCCTGTCGACCGAGAAGACCTTCACGGGAGGCTCCCTGTGCTCGGCGAGGTACCTGATCGTCGTAGCTGTCGTGTGGGTCCTGAGGATCAGCCTGCTCGCCTCCTCGACGCTCCACCTGTACCTCCACCCCTTCGACCCCGTCCCTCCGCCGTTCTCGTGTGCGGCCTTCACCCTCTCCGCCAGCCCTTCAGGCACCTTCCCCCTCTCGGGCCACGCGAGGTAGAAGGTGTCGTGCATCTCCCTCGCAGGATGGTCCTGGGGCTGGAAGAGGGCGTCGAAGTTCCAGAACGCCAGCTCCACCAGCGGCCCCTTCACCTCCTGGAATCCCAGCTCGACGAAGGCCTCCCTCACCCTCCTGATCAGCGATGTAAGCGGGTGCTCCCTCGCTGCGAAGACCGGTTTGACGGGTGCGTAGACGTCGTACCTCGCCAGCCTCACTGAGCGCCACTTCCCCGTCTTGATCAGCTCAGGCGTCAGCTGGCTCACCTCCTCCACCTCCTCGATCTGTCCTGCCAGCGAGATTCCCTCCTCGGTCAGCGTCACGACGTGCTCCCTCACCTCCCTGATCGTCACAAGTCCTGCCCTCTTGGCGAGGCGCTCGCAGGCCGATGCCAGTGTCCCCAACTCAGCCAGACTCCTCGGACCATCAGCCAGCGATTCCAGCACGCGCTCCTCCTCGATAGGCCCGTCCGGGTACCTCACCAGCCTCAGGAGCGTCCTCCCTTCGGACTTGGAGACTTCTATCCAGCCGTTCCGCTTGGCCCAGATGATGCCTATCTCGACCGTCCTCTCGCCGAGGGCATCCTTCAGCTCCTCCAGCTCAGCGCTCCCTCCCCTCGTCCTCAGCTCCTCGACCAACCTCCTCTCGGGGAGGCCCCTGACCGCATAATCCATCCCCTCCTCGCTCAGCTCCGCAACCCTGTCGACGACGACCTCCTCGACCCTCACGAGGCCCTTCATCTGGAGCCTCTCGGCCGCCTTCGCAACCGCATCGACCTTCATCCCCAGCTCCTCCGCCAACTCCTTGAAGGTAGCCCGTTGCTTCTCCGCCGCTGACCTCAGAACCAGCCTCTCCATCGGGTGCAGGACGACCCTCTGCGCGTCGGTGCGGTCCGCCATTCCTCGCCTGCTCCTCTCTCAGGACGTTAAAGAGCTTCGGGACTCGGCAGGACGGTGACGAGCGGACTGGGGAGCGACTGGGCTTTCGGCCTCAGATGACCCCCTTGGCCTCACAGCTCAGACGGGTGATCCCTCATCATCGGCCCGATCAGGAATGTTTTGAGACATCAATTTGGATTTTAGCCGTTGTCCCCCCAACTTCAGGAAATGGGAAAACTGCGGAGTCTGGAGTTCGTGTTACATGATCCGCTCATGGAATATGGATGATGCACCTCTTTTATGCGATATAATGCGCTTCTCCAATTTGGTCTGCGTGATATGGGATGACGTATATAATCCGCAACGGCGCCGTCTGGGTCGTGAAGCTCAACAACGTCGACCTCGAGAAGGTCAGCAAGACCGTCGAGGAGATCAAGGCGGACCCACAGAAGGCGATCAGGACGGTCCAGATCGAGGGTTACTGGATGACGGAGGNNAGGAGCTGCGGGCCTGTCGAGTACCAGTTCGTGGCTACGTGCAAGACCGAGAAGGGNACCTTCAACGTNGAGGTGGACTCACCGGGCTTCATGGGAGGCGGCGGTAACAGACCAGGACCGATGCATTACTGCCTCGTGGGGATGGCGTCCTGTTTCCTTGCGACGCTGGTCGGTGTGGCGTCGGAGAAGGGCATTAGGCTCAACAGGGTCGACGTGAAGGCATCCTGCGAGCTGGACTTCAGGAAGCCCCTCGGCCTCGGAGATCACCCTATTGTGAGGAACGTCAGGTTCGACCTCCAGATCGAGGCAGACGTCGATCGTGGTGAGTTGATCAGGCTGGTCGAGGAGGCGAAGGAGCGCTGCCCCGCCATCTACAGCCTAAGGACGCCGATAGAACCCGTCCTGAACTTGCTCTAAACTCCGTCGCAAGCAAGTTCGGCGAATGGCTAAGCGCTATGCTTAAGCTACTCCCTATTTACTGTCCTTTATAGG
>JGI26465J51735_1000418_pt1 | contig 16732 bp, 16 predicted proteins | sample PerSpoBPS_BMetaG_FD_51735 | JGI IMG/M metagenome (IMG submission 51735) | reverse complement strand
TCCGGGAAAGCCATGGCTGAAATGGTCGTGGCGGCTCCTGCTCCCGGGAGCATGAACAGTACTAATTCGATTGAGGGGGCGGGGGATGGTTTTGGGTGCCTTACATCCCCCGACAAAGCCCATGCACCCGTGGGGAAGGGGGTTAATAGATTTTTCTGCGACGTACACCGAAGAGCTAGGAACGGTGAGGGATACAGGATAACGTTCAGTGTAGACGGCATTACGTTCAAGCATGTTGACGGTTTCGCCGAGATTCCGGTTAAGGCTGGAGATAAGGTCTTCGCTGATGTTATACCGCTACAGCATACCGATGGTGCGGTAGAGCTTCTAAGACGTGGAGTAGAGCTCTACTGCCTAAGCCGACTAACGTTGATCAAGGAGAAACGTGAAAAGCTTAAGCTGCCAAAAACGACAAGGGGAGACATTAAAGCATTGATGTCAATAGAGGAACGATGGTTCCGGAAGCTCTCTGAAGACTTCCTGATAATGCGTAGGATGATATCTGCTTACAGGTCTCTACAGAGGACGCATCAACAACTGGTGAATAAATGTAAGTCATTGTCGGAAGCCGAGAAGTACGTGCTGAAGCTAGCCATTGAAACCCTAGAGAATCAGATGAATGATATGGCTAAACAGATAGCCGAGGAAGCCGGTAGAAGATACCCGGCCTACAACAAGGTAGTCGAAGTGCTAGGAATACATGGAAAACAATCAGCACTGGCAGCCTTGGCAGAAGTCTTGACATATCCAAAATGGCATTCGTGGAGGGGGACGAGGAATTACTTCGGGCTATGGCATAGGGACAGAAAAACCCGCTACCATAAGTCCAAGATAGTCAGGCAAGCGCTTGAGAGACTAGTGATGACCCTGAAGGGATACAATTTCAAAGGCAGAGAGCTCGAAGAAGTACTGAAGACGATCTGGCTGACGTTGAAGACCCAGAAGACAGGCCCTCTAGCCTGACGGAGAAAAACCCAGAAGGCTGGAGCGGCCCGTATTTAACACCTGCCACCCTATAGGAGAGTTATTCCTGTAGGGTGGTGTGGCCCCACCGTTACACCTTCCGGTCTTCTGGGTTCTCTAGTGTCGGGCTGGAGGTGCCCAGCCAAACCCCCTCTCTTCCCTCTTCCTTCCTTTTCATGTTTACTGCTTTAGCCTTTTTTATCAGGTTTATCTCTCTTCCTGCGATGAGGAGGAGGTTTTTGTTTTGTTTTTGTTGTTGCAGCCGTAGGCGGTGTTGGTATGGGGTTTTTTAGCCATGTTACTCTCTGATCAATTTACAGGTTATAGGCCGGCTATCGAGATTCCTAGTGAGCGGGAGCTGGCGGACTTCACGCTGATGGACCAGTTTGGTAGGCCATTCACACCTTCCTCACGTTAAAGGCGAAGCCGTCTTGATCTACTTCGGGTATACACTGATCCGACGTATGCCCGCTGGTTCTATCGAAGTTCAAGCAAGTAATAGAGAGGTTAGGGCCGGATGGAGAAAGATCAACTACAGAAAACTGTTGAGGGAGGTATTAGGCTCTAGCCGTTAAAGTCTGTTTCCAGTCGGGATTCTCTTCTCCTTCCCAACAGGGAGGATGAAACGCTTCAGAGTATTTTGGAGAACCTCGCTATCTCTGTTGACAGGGAGCTGTATATTTAAATATGGACCCGCCGCAATATCCGTGGTTCATGGAGTCTTTTAAGGGGGCTGTTGTGTCGAGGCTGTTGGTTGCGGCTGTTGCTATGCTGGTTTTGGTCGGGGTTTTGGCCGCTGGGGCTTTGACGCCCATGTCGAGGTCGGAGGCGGAGAGCTTGACCTCGGGGTTTGAGGAGCTTCTCTCAACAGTGGCCGCGAATCCCGCAGGCATCTTCTTGAACAATTTCCTGGCCTCGCTTTTGATGATGGTCCCCGCCGCGGGGATGGCTCTGGCGGCCTACATCGCCTACAACACGGGCCTCGTCATCGGGGCCGTCTCAATCGTCTCCAACATACCGCCCGCGCTAGCCCTCACAGTTCCCTTCATAACGGTTTACGGGTTCTTCGAGATGTTTGCCTACGGCTTCGCCGTCTCCGAGAGCTTCTACCTCGCCGCCGCGGCTGTGAGGAGGCGTTTCAGGGCCGAGCTTAGATTGTTTCCCGTGATGCTGGTGGTTGTGGTTGGTTTGCTGGCTGTCGCCGCCTTGCTTGAGTGGCTGCTGATAGCTTTCTTCGGGAGTTTACTTCCCGGATAGGCTGTAGAATATCCGCGCCATGATGTCGCCTGCTACGAGGTTTACCAAGTATCCGGCTGTGAAGAAGACGAGGAGGGGTATGCCGGGGGTTATCCACATGTCGTCCCGGTCCGCCTCACTCATATCATCTATTGAGAGGTTGAACCTAAACCTCCTCACGCCGCCGTCGTTTTTCTCGACAGGGCTCCAGAACCTCCTCCCAGCCGCCTTCCTGAGACGTACGCCTATGAAGCATGCGGCAGCCTTCCTCCAGAACCCCTCACCCTCAAANCCTTCGAATATTTTTTCACCTTTTACCAGCCTGTAGGTGTTGTATGCTGCGAAGCTTAGCGGTAGTGCTGCTGAGAGGATGAGGCCGTTGGTGAGGGTGGTGAGGGCTGTGAAGCCGTGGAGCTGGGGCCAGCGGTCTGTGTAGGGCTGTATGAGGGATATTGTGACGAGGGCTTTTGCGTCAGCTCCTCCGTAGAGGCCTGTGAAGTAGAGCCCGAAGGCAACGGCCGCCGTCAACCCCGCCGCAAGCCCGTACCGTATGAGCCAGCCCAGTCCCGCGTCAAGGAATGGGTATGTGTTGATGAGGATGCCGGCCGCCGCAGGGATTACCCAGACCCTGTCGTCAACCTCACGGGTCCTGATGTCGTGGTAGCTGCTGTAAAGCAGGGTTGCGGCGGCCAGAAGCGTTGCATACGGCTCCATAACCAAAGTCGTATTAAAGAGCTAGCCTGTTAATATTAGCCTTTCATCCTTTTAGCGGTTTTTGAAGTCCTAGAGTTTTTTGACTTAATTTGGATTAAGTTAATTTTAATTAAGTTAATATATCCCTACAACCACATCATAATGAAGAGGGTTGAAGGCCGTTCAACTAGCGGTTGAGTGGGCGAGGAAAAACGAGACACTATCAAATCCATTCAGAGCTCTCTTGCTGGCCATAATAGTTAGCATGGAGTCTGCAACGTGGAATGAAATAAGGAATAGGCTGGAGGAGGTCTGGGGGGAGTTTAACCCGAATACACTGGCGTTTCATCTAAACAGGCTGGTAGAGGCTGAACTCGTTGCAAAAATACCGATGGGTGACAGATACACCTATAGACCTACACCAACTGGGATAAAGAGAACCCGCGAAGAGGCAGGCGAACTACTCAAAGAGCTCGGTGAACGAGATGGTTAAAGAAGAAGAACTTTCTCTACTACGATGGAAAATAAGATCTGTCATAGGAGAGTCTAGAGGGATCAATCCACCATACGAACTCCTGAGTATAGAAATAGACAGTCTAAAGGATGAGGGAGAATACGAAAGCGTTGAAGGAAGCTGGAATTATTTCATGCGTAGCGGAAAGTTCAACATTAAGATCAAAAAAGATGATAAGAGTATTGTAGAGTTAAAGATAACTTAAATGGTGTAAAAGCATGGCTTATTTCTTAATTTTTGAGTGGTTGTTAAATGCCTGATGAACATCACTCAAAACCTTNATCGGTAAATCCTCGTCGGGAGGTGAGACTGATATTGTTGCTTGGTAGTTATGATGATGAGACATTTAAGTTGTTGAAGCGGCTTCGGGAGTTTGTATTAGAAACTTTTGGGGGAAACGAAATTTACTGTATAATGTTAGAGGGTGTGGATGTTTATTTATCAGATAGGGTGCAAGTTTTGGCAGAGAAGTGGTCTGAAGATAAGGTTACGCTTTTCGTNTTTACGGAAGGGATGATTCTTGATAACGTTGAAGATATTAATTTAATTGATGAAGCCGTGAAAACAGTAGAAAATTTCCTTAGGATAAAATACCAGGCAACTTTTATTCGGAAAGTCCCTATTCTTGAAAAGCTAGGTATGCTGGCTAACGCATGCAGTCTTATCTTTGTGCTTAGACATCGTGAGCTGACTAAGGGTGGTGAATTGGTTGAGTTGACCTATCTTTCACCTTATTGCGGTGACAGGATGTACTTTTTGAAGAAGGAGGGAATTGGTCTTTCTGCGATGGTAAAGGAGATTCTGGATGTCTTTAACGTGAATCTGAGGACGTATAACGACGAAAGGGAGCTCTTTGATGAAGTTGAGAGAATAATTCGCTATAGATTTTTAGGTAGCTGAACTCGTTTTTAAAACATTTTACAATATTTTGGCGGGGAAAAGGATGGTGTTAAAGAGGGGTTGAAGGTTTGAGTTACGGCCATATCCCAAGGTAGTTGATGGCTTCCGCTACTTTCTGGACGGCTACGGCCATAGCTGCCTGCCGCATCGTTACCTCGTATTTGCGGGAGGCCTCCAGCACGTCTCTGAAGCCCTTGACCATCTTGGCTTCGAGCTTTGCNTGGACCTCTTCAAGTGTCCATGTCTCGCGTTTGAGGTTCTGCACCCATTCGAAGTAGCTGACGGTTACGCCGCCTGCGTTGGCGAGTATGTCTGGGATGACTACTATGCCGCGTTCCTTGAGGACTTTGTCGGCTTCCGGTGTTGTGGGGCCGTTGGCTCCCTCGGCGACGGCTGATGCGTTGATTTTCTCAGCTATCTGCTTTGTTACCGCGTTTTCGAGCGCTGCGGGTATGAGTATGTCGCAGGGTGTTGTGAGGACCTCCTCGTTGGTTATCTGTTTGGCTCCGTTGAAGCCGACGACCGAACCCGTCTTCTCCTTGTGCTCCATGACCTTCTGGGGGATGAGGCCCTTCTCGCTGTATATGCCGCCCTTGGAGTCGCTGACGGCCACTATTTTCGCGCCGTATTCCTCGTGGAGGATTTTTGCGGCGTTGTAGCCGACGTTGCCGTAGCCCTGTATGGCTATGCGTGCGTCTTTGAGGGGTTTGTTGACTGTTTTCATGAATTCTTTGACGGTGTAGACGAGGCCGCGGCTTGTTGCGTCATGTCTCCCAAGGCTTCCGTAGAGGCTTACGGGCTTTCCTGTCGCCACCTCGGGTGTGAGGACGCCCCGCATCTGGCTGTATGTGTCAACCATCCACGCCATCGTCTGGGCATCCGTGTAGACGTCGGGCCCCGGTATGTCGACGTAGGGGCCTATGACCTCGTATATCATGGCTGTGTAGCGCCGTGTGATACGCTCCAGCTCGTTTTTTGAGAGCTCTTTGGGGTTGCATGCCACGCCTCCCTTGGCCCCGCCGTATGGTAGGTCTACTACGGCGCATTTCCACGTCATAAGCATGGCTAGAGCTGTTACCTCTTCAACGTCTACGCTGGGGTAGTAGCGGACGCCGCCCTTGTAGGGGCCTCTCGCGTTTGTGTGCTGGACACGCACTCCTGTGAAAACTTTGATGCTGCCGTCGTCCCTCTTGATTGGGACGGAGACGACGACTACGCGTTTAGGCTGCCTCAAAACCTCGTGAATGTTTGGGTCGATGTTAAGTATCGCGGCCGCTTCATCAAGAGACTTGAGCGCGTTTTCAAGAAAGAGACGTCCCGAACTCAAAACACATCACACAGTAAATAAGGCATGCGGAGATAATAAAGGCATTTCAACCCCAGTACCACAAAAAACTTATATATAACAGATAAAATTTTCTCAGTAAAAGAGAAAAAATTCTTAAATTTTTTCTCGGTTATGGAGAAAATGTATGAGCTTCCGCGACTATGTAGCTGAGTGGGTTGGCAGGGTTTTGCCGCGGTTTGTGATGAGGGAGCTTGAGGTGCCGGCTAGGTTTGACAGGGCTGTGTCTATTATAGGGCCTAGGAGGTCGGGTAAGACGTATTATTTCTACCAGCTGATAGAGCCTGCCAAGCAGGATTCTCTTTACCTGAACTTCGAGGACACACGTTTAATCGGCATATCCTACAGGGAGCTGAGGAGCCTTGTGCGGGTATTTGAGGAGATTACGGGTCGACCCCCTGTCAGGATATTTCTTGACGAGGTGCAGAATGTGGAGCGGTGGGAGTCCGCTGTCAGGGAGCTGCTGGATACGGGTCGTTACCAGATTTACGTGACGGGCTCGTCTTCGAAGCTGTTGAGCAGGGAGTTGGCCACACAGCTGCGTGGCAGGGCCTTCTCCTACTTTCTGCTCCCCTTCAGCTTTAGGGAATACCTGTCCGCGAAAAAAGCGGTTTTGCCTGCTTACATGTCTCTGGATGATGTAGCACGTCTCCAACATCTTCTCCGCGAATACCTTGAGTATGGTGGTTTTCCCGAGNTTGTGTTTGAGGAGGTTGAGAAGGACAGGATTTTGAAGGAGTACACCGAGATGATGTTGTATAAGGATGTTGTTGAGCGGCATAGGCTTAGGAGCCTGGGTCTTGCAAAATTTCTTTTGGGGTTTTTTCTCCAAAACTTTGCGAGAGAGTTTAGCGTGAACAAGGTGTTGAGGGTGGTTGGTGAGCAGTTTGGGAAAAACACCGTCTACAGCTATGTGGATAAGGTCCGTGACTCCGTTGCCGTCTTCTTTGTTGACCGGTTTTCGGAGAGGGTTTATCAGCGGATGAGCTGGCCAAAAAAGGTGTATCTCTGTGACACCGGTTTGTCGCGGGTGGGGAGGTTTAGCGTTGACCTTGGGAGGCTGATGGAGAACGCTGTGTTTCTGCATTTGCTGCGGCTGTCTAACAGAAGGCCTTTGATGGAGGTGTTTTACTGGAGGGATTTGGCGGGGTATGAGGTCGATTTCATGGTCAGAGAAGGTGTTGAGACGACGGAGCTCATACAGGTCACCTACGCCGCCGGGTTTGATGAAATAGACCGGCGGGAGATCAGGGGTTTGTTGAAGGCCGCCGAGGCTACTGGCTGCAGAAACCTGAGANTAGTTACGTGGGACTACGAGGATGAAAAAGGTNNCGACGGCTACACAATATACTTCACACCACTCTGGAAAACCCTGCTCGGCTAGGGCTTGGTTATCCTTCTTCTCAGCTCCTGAAGCTCCCGCAGACCCTCATGCGTTCGCAGCAAAATGCCTATAGCCGGGCCCTTGATTGGAAGTTTGTTGGAAGGGGAAAAGGTGCTTCTGGCCCTCGAGGCCTGGAAGGAGACGGTGGCGCTGAGGATGCTTGGAAGATGTTACAGGATGTGCTTCCTCCTCATCACCGAGAAGAGGCTCATCGAGCTCGAGACGGACGTCCTGAAAGAGAGGGTTACGAGTTACGCGATGCCGTACGGCATGATGAGCGAGATAAAAGACCCGCTCGACCTGCCCTGGAACTTGCTGCAGAACATGTTATTGGATGTGGTGGTGGAGAAAACAGGCATCAGGGACAGGAAGAGGGAGAGGGAGGAGGCGATGGGCGCGCTCTCGGGAGACAACGTGGNCGAGGTCCTCAAATTCATTAGGGGTTACTTGGCGCCGAGGATGAAAATCAGAGAGATAAGGGAGAAGCTTGTAGCCTACTACGACGAATTGGACAGGGTCAAGGTGAAGTGGAGCAGCTGGGGCGCAGGCAACATCTTAAGGATCGAGGCCACGAAGGGTGGAAGGAAGCTCCGCTACGAGCTTCCCTTCTCGGACGAGGAGTCCGCACGCCTTGTCAAGGAGAGGTTGGCCGCGCTGGGCCTACCGAACTTCGAGGTCCTGTGACACGCTCACGAGTGTTGCATGTCAGGTAATAGAGGCATACGCGGCTAACTAGGACGTATAGCCTTAATCCCCAGGGTNAGCAAACACTAAATTTCCCCACAGCAGCCAAGCATTATGGAGACGAGGACGGTAGGCGGCAGAAAATTTCTCATACTTTCGTGGGCTGACATCGAGAAGCTCGTGGAAAACATCGAGGAGGAGTTGGGGAGGGACGGGTATAGGCCGGATACGCTTGTCGGTATACTGAGGGGTGGGATGATTGTCGCCGACCTCCTCTCAGACCTCCTCAACATACGCGAGGTTTACGTGGTTGGCTGCAAGTCATATGCGGGGCTTTCGGCCGGCGAGGTCAGGCTCTACCACGACCTCCTGCTCAAAGACCTCGGGGGGAGGGATGTCCTGCTCGTCGACGACGTGGCCGACACAGGCTCAACACTTGAGACAGCGGTCGAGAAAATACTTAAACCACGCAACCCACGCACAGTCCGCACAGCAACCCTCCTCATAAAACCCTGGAGCAAATCCAAGCCAGATTACACGGCCGCGTCAACCGATGCATGGGTAGTCTTCCCGTGGGAGAGAATGGAAACCGTCAGGGCTGTTGGGAGGATGTGGGCTGAGAGCCTGGGCTTCGATAGGGCGGCGGCGGAGCTGGCGGAGGTCTCGAGGCTTAGACCGGAGAGGGTCTCCAGAACTTTGAAGGAACTTATTTGAGCCGCTAGCTTCTCTACGTTGGTGGGCCTGTATGACGGCTGGAGCGGCACGTATAGGTGGTCTTCTGGTGGGTGTGGGGCAGCCTGTCAGGGTTATGGGTGTGATAAACGTCAGCCCCGAATCCTTCTTCCCGGGGAGTGTGAGGAGGACGCCTGAGGAGGTTGCTGAGACCGCCGCCGCGATGGTTGAAGCAGGTGCGGAGATAATCGATGTGGGCGGGATGTCCAGCGCCCCCTACAAGGAGGTCTGGGTGAGTGAGGATGTTGAGGTTGAGAGGCTTAGGTGGGCTGTGAGGGCTGTAAGGGATGCCGTGGATGTCCCTGTCTCCGCCGACACCTTCAGGGCGAGGGCTGCGGAGGCGGCGTTGAGGGAGGGGGCTGAGATGGTTAACGACGTGACGGGGCTGAGGAACTCACCCGAGATAGCNNTCCTCGTCAAAGAATACTCCGCATCCCTGATAGTTATGGCGAACGACGTGGGCGGGGATGTGGATGTAATTGAGGGGGTTCTGAACCAGCTTAAGGCATCCCTGGAGACGGCGGAGAGGCATGGGGTTGAGCCCGACAGGGTGGTCATCGACCCAGGGGTCGGCTTCCACAGAAGACATGCGAAGAAATGGTATGTCGTAGACGGCGAGATAGTTAGGAGGCTTGGGGAGCTCAGGGTGCTGGGCCGACCCATATGCGTCGGTGTTTCGCGGAAAAGCTTCATAGGAAAGGTCACGGGAAGAGACGACCCCGCCATGAGGGTTTACGGCTCAGTCGCCGCAGAAGCCCTCGCAGCCTACAACGGAGCAGACATCATAAGAACACACAACCCAGCCGAAAGCCTCGACGCAATCAAGGTCGCATCACACATAGCCGGAAGACCCAGAAAATAGATGGACACATACGTTTATCAAGTGCGGCGGATTTTTGATGACAGGTCTTCGGCGATGGCTGGGCGGGTGTATGCGGAGGTTTACGGGTGCTCGGCTAACCAGGCCGACGGCGAGATAGCGCTCGGTCTGCTGAGGAGCCGGGGCTACGAGGTCGTCGACAGCCCAGCCGAAGCAGACTACGTTGTCCTGGTCACCTGCGCAGTCAAGAAACCCACGGCAGACCGCATGGTCCACAGGATTAGGAAGTTTTCACGTTTCGGGCCCCGGCTGGTTGTTGCGGGCTGTATGGCGACGGGTGAGAGGGAGAGGGTTCTGAAGACCGCTCCACAGGCCCTGCTTGTGCCGCCAAAGAACATCGCCGACATCCCAAACATAATCGAGAACGGGGCGGGGCTCGGCGTAACGGCGAAGCTCGGCCTACCACGCCTCAGACGCAGCCCAGTCATCTCAATCATACCTGTCTCGGAGGGATGTAGGTGGAGCCGGTGCAGTTTCTGCATCGTCCCAAACACGAGGCCCGGCTACGAGAGCTTCCCCACACGTCTCATCGTCGAGGAGGTGAGGAGGAGTGTTTTGGAGGGTTGTAGGGAGGTCTGGCTAACAAGCCAGGACATGGGCAGCTACGGCCTCGAGTCAGGACACAACCTCCTCCCCGAACTCCTCGAAGCCGTCAACAGCGTTGAGGGACGGTTCTACACACGCGTCGGGATGATGAACCCGATATACCTCGGCCCAATACTCGACAGACTCGTCAAAGCATACATGGGCGGGAAGATATTCAAGTTCCTCCACCTACCCGTCCAGTCCGGCTCCAACAAAGTCCTCAAAGAAATGAACAGGGGCCACACAGCAGAGATGTACCTCCGCATAGTAGAGGCCTTCCGAACCAGGATACCCGGCCTAACGCTCTCAACCGACATAATAGTCGGCTACCCGACGGAGACGGAGGACGACTTCGAGCAGACACTCAAACTCATCGAGGCCTCAAAACCGCATGTCGTTAACATCTCGAGGTTTTTCCCGAGGCCTGGGACGCCAGCCGAGAGGCTTCCGCAGCTGCCGCATCGGAAGGTCGCTGAGAGGGTGGCGGTGCTGAAAGCAGTCGTCGAGGAAATACAGCTCCGCCTAAACAGCGAATGGGTTGGATGGTGCGGTGAAGCGCTTGTTGACGAGGTTGGGAAGAACGGCGAGATGGTGGCCCGTAACCACGCCTACAGACCCATCGTCCTCAACACAAGAGAAAACCTACTCGGAAAATTTGTAGAAGTCGAGGTAGTAGAAGCCGGTAAAACATACCTTAAGGGCAGGCTGGTCAGCGTGTCCTAGCCCTGTTGTGTCTGTGTTTGGGGTATGGGTCCTTCGACGACGTTTACAGTGCCGACCATCCAGGGATGCGGCGTACAGTGGTAGGGGTATATCCCGGCCTTGCCGAACGTAAACGCCCAGCTNNCCCCCGGGCCGAAAAGCCCCGAGTCAAAAAGTCCCTGGTCCGAGGTGACCGTGTGACCAACCGCCACCTGCTCGGCGTTAACCCAGATAACAGTGCTGTTNTAGCCCGCCAAAACCCTAACCGACGCCGGACTGTAGGTCTCCTTGGCGGAGGGGTCGAAGGAGCCGGGTAGGATGACTACGGTGACGTTGAAAGGTGTGGGGCCTACGGCCCCGATAATCTCTTCACCTTTGAAGGGCCCGATCTGGAGTGCTGCGGTCGTGAGGATGAAGGCCGCGAGGCCTATGCCTATGGCTCCGAGGCCTAATGTCTTGCCTGAGCTGAGCTGGGGCAGCCCGCCCCTAAACAGCCCTATCGGAAGCATCACAACACCCAAGGCCAGCATAAACCCTGAGAACTCCGCCAAAGGCCGCATAGTCTCCGAAATACCCATGAAAGGTATGTAGATGCCTGCCACACCCATTATTATGAAGAGTATCGCAACAGCCAGCAGCGTGTCGTCCATGAGTAATAGTTTTGTAAAACTCCTTTTTAGGTTTATTTCTAAACAAAAGGCAATATGTAAACAACGCCCACTTCACATTCGAGAGCTAAGGCTAACCTTCCTCTACCAAATCAATAGGACATTGCACTACATGACGCCCGCCAGTCGTTAACTCTAATAGCCAGCTGATTTACCACTACGTCGTGCAAAGCAGCGACTTTTTGGACAAAATAACAAACAATCCCCGTGCCGACACCGTCGTCAAAGGCGGTGTTTTAGTCAACGTATACACGGGTGAACTTTACCAAGCCGATGTAGCCATAATGGGAGGAAGAATACTTGCCGTAGGTGATGTAGCGGAATTAACCTACGCCGGCACAAAAATTATAGAGGCTACCAACTACTATCTAATCCCTGGATTCATAGACGCCCACATACACTTAGAATGTAGTAAGCTTTCAGTCACGATGTTCGCAAAGCTCGTCATACCTTACGGCACAACAAGTGTTGTTTCGGGGCTTGATCAAATATATGTAGTGGCTGGTCTTAATGGAGTTAGAGATTTTCTTGCAGAGGCCTCAAGAACACCTTTAAAAATATTTTGGGGTGCACCAAGCAAGTTACCCTACACGATCCCACCATCCACCGTAGGATACAAGTTCACCTTAAAAGAACATCTAAAATCTCAGAGATGGAAAGAATGTGTTGGGGTATGGGAGACAGTGAAAGAATTTGTGTTAACGGCAGACCCAGAAGTAATTAGAGCCATGAAGCTAGCTGAAAGAAACCGTCTGCCTATAATGGGATGCGCTCCCATGGCGGGTGGAAAACCATTACAGCTGTACGCTGCGGCAGGGGTCAGAGCTGACCATGAATCATATTCAGCGGAAGAAATGCTTGCAAAACTACGAAGCGGCATACTCCCCATAATAAGAGAATCCGCTGTTTCACATTTCCTTAAAGAAAATATCCAGCTCATAACGAAATATAACATAAACCATGACAAATTCGCATTCTGCACTGACGACATATACTCAGCCTATGTCCTCGAGAAAGGTCATTTAGATCATGTGGTCAGAATGGCTATAGAAGAAGGGGTTGACCCCGTAAAGGCCATTCAAATGGCAACAATTAATTGCGCTGAAATCTATCGCATAGACCATTTAATAGGTTCAATAAGTCCAGGACGGTTTGCTGATATCTTATTAGCTGACAGATTAGATAAGTTAAAGGTCAGGAAAGTTATCGCGAATGGGGTTTTAGTCGCATCTGATGGCAACATGACTGTTGACATACGGCCGCCAAAAAGACGTCCGTATCTAAAACACACTATTAAGTGCAGAAAAATAAATTCAAAAGACCTCCTAATTAAAACACGATACCCTAAAGTAAGAGTGCTTTCAATGCAAATGTCTTCTGATCTACCATTCGTTAGAAAAAAACGTGAAGCAGTTTTAAACGCAATGGATGGCTACCTAATGCCTGATATAGAGCAGGACGTCCTCTATGTAAGTGTAATTGAACGCTATCATAAAAATGGAAGAAAGGCAACAGCCTTTGTCTCAGGTTTCGGATTAAAGAGGGGTGCAATCGCTTCTTCCACCTCGCCTGACGACAATAACATTTTATGCATAGGGGCGGATGTCGATGACATGGTTTATGCAATCAACAAAATTATTGAAAATCAAGGAGGGCAGATAGTAGTTATGAACAGGAAAATAATTGAGTTTCTCCCATTACCGATAGGTGGAATAGTAACTGACTCAGAACCCGAGGTAGTGGCTGAGCGTGAAAAAAAGCTTGATGAAGCCGCTCGAGAACTTGGATGTGGTCTTCCGTCACCTTTTATGTATATGATTTTCCTCTCTATAACAGCCATACCCGACTATGCGATAACAGACAAAGGTTTGGTTGACTGCAACAGCTTGAAAGTCATTAACCCGTTGCTGGGTCCGGCAAAGTAGATAAAAATGTACGCCATTGAAATCAACAACTTTAGCTGGAAATACCTAGGCTCCGAGAATTGGGCATTAAAAGACATCAATTTACAAATAAAAAAGGGAGAATATATTGGCGTGATCGGACCATCAGGTGCAGGCAAGACAACTCTCGCACTATGTATGAACGGCTTGATTCCGCAAAGAATTGCTGGCGTTTTAAAGGGTGAAGTTAAAGTCTTAGGAAAATCTGTGACTAAAACCGACATTTATGAGCTATCAAAACATGTGGGTTTGGTCTTTCAAGACCCTGAAACACAGTTTGTATCAATGCGGGTGCGCAATGAAATAGCCTTTGGCATGGAAAACCACGGCCTACCACGTGCGGTAATGGAAGAGCGTCTTCAACAAGTTGCTGAAAAGCTTAAAATTTCAAACCTTCTTGACAAGAATCCTACGGAACTATCAGGCGGACAGAAACAAAGAGTTGCTATTGCCTCAATTTTAGTTATGAACCCGGATATTTTCGTATTTGATGAACCCGTAAGCGACCTTGATCCATTGGGGAAAGAAGAAGTGTATCAGGCCATAGCGAAAGTCCGGGAGGAATCAGATGCAACCATGGTAGTTATAGACCATGAAATAGAGGAGTTATCGAAAAGCGCCGATAGAATAATTTTGATGAATGAAGGAAGAATTCTACTTGACCTACCACCCAATGAATTTGTCGAATACGCAGATACCATAGAGGCTGTTGGTGAAACAATTCCAGCCATATCCAAGTTATTTTATCAGATGAAGAAAAGTGGGCGATGGCATTCAAAAATTCCGATAACCGTCGATGAAGCAATTACGTTAATCAATGATGATTTAAAGAAAGAGTTTGCGGCTCGCATTCGCAGAAATGAAAAGATATATGGTTATGGCGAAAAATTGGGTGAAGAAATAATATCTGTCAAAAACCTTACACACGTTTATCCTGACGGTACTGTGGCCATATCTGACGTCAATCTGAGTGTTAGACGTGGGGAGTTTTTGGCGATTATTGGTTCAAACGGTTCGGGGAAAACAACATTAGCCAAACACTTGAACGGTCTTTTAAAACCAACCAAGGGCACGCTCAAGGTATGTGGCATAGATATACCTGGTCCCCGTGTCGGTGAGCTTTCGAAGCATGTGGGATATGTTTTCCAAAACCCTGACCATCAGCTTTTCTGTAACACTGTAATGGATGAACTTATGTTCAGTCCTTTAAAGATGGGCATACCACGGGAAGCGGCCGAGAAAGAGGCGTCGAAGGTTATGAACTGGCTTGGGTTAACTCCATGGCGTGATGAGCAACCTTTCTTTCTTGGAAAAGGGCAAAGGAGATGTCTTGCGGTTGGGGCTGTTTTAACCGTTAAACCAGAAGTGCTGGTTGTAGATGAACCCACTACGGGGCAAGATTGGAGGGGATCTGTAGAAATGATGAACCTACTCACACAACTCAATAAAGAGCTTGGAATAACCGTTTTGATAATAACACATAACATGAGACTTGTCGCCGAGTATTGTGAGAGAGTTATAGCCATGAGCGCAGGAAAGATAATCTATGATGGCTTAGTAAAAGATTTTTTTCTAAATGATGAAATCTTGAGACAGACGGCAATCAAACCGCCACAGCTCATAACATTCTTTAAACATCTTTTTAAAAACCACGACGTACCTATAACATTCAAAGAGATTGAGAATTTTCAACCCATTAGTAAACTTTAAATATAATTAATAATATACTGGTTTGAGAAAATATGGTTTCCGAATCTGGTGAGACATACCTACCTAAGCGTGGTGTAAGCCCGCTACATATCGTATTGACGGCTGTGATGGCAGGAGTTCTTTCTTTAATGATCCTATTTGCAGCTATAACCACGACGGTGGTTCCAGGCGTCGCGGCGCTTTATCCCGCAACTGCGTTTGAGGTTGTTTTCGGTATATGGTTCGGTGTGTGGGGGGCGCTGGCAGCATACATAGGGCTGGTAATAGCGGGAACATACGCCGGCTGGTTCCCACTACCACTTGGAGTAGTCTTGTCTTTAAGCGACTTTGCAGCAGCATTCATACCTGCAGCGGCCTTTAGACTTTTGAAGGCGGATCCAGCGCTGAAGCGAGCGAGAGACTGGGTTACATACATTGTTTTCGGCGTGGTGCTTTCTTCAGTTATACCATCGTTTTACTATAATTCCATAAATTTGGCCATAGGTTGGATACCTAGTTGGGAGGCTTTCGTGTTGGCGGTGGTTAGCTGGAACATCGGCAACTACATAGTCACAACTGTGATTGGAATACCCATCTTAAAAATAGTAACCCCATACGTAAAAAGGTCCGCTTTATACGTCCAGCACTGGCTTTCATGAATCGGAATGGTCGCCAAACGGTCCTTCCTTTTTTATTTACCGGAAACCTCCCCATTTCTAAAAATTTCAGCGGTATCTAAACTTATTCTTGTTGCGTCTGTTAGCCTAGCTGCTCTTTCAATATTGGATTTTTATGCAAACCTTTCAATATTTTTGTTCACAGCCTGTCTAATGTTTATAGCACGTGTTCCCTTGAAAAACTTGAGGCTTTGGTTATATGGTTTTGCATTCATGCTTTTTTTCTTGACAACAATGTATACATTTTTAAGCAGAATACCAGGCCAAACTGTGTATTTTGTCTTCCCTTGGGGTACATACATAACTGAAAACACGTTGCCAAGAGCGATGTCAGTAGCATTCAGGATATGGTCTATGATTTTCGCGGCGCTGATTTTCCTTTCAACCACAACCGACACCGACATTATGATGTCCTTAGCAAAGCTGAAAGTCCCCTACACATTCTCTTTTCTAATCTCCCTATCTCTTCGCTCTATACAGCTATTCGCAGAAGACTGGAAGTCGATAATTGACGCACACTACTCACGCGGTGTTGACATCAACAAAGGCAGTATAATCAAACGCCTGAAAAACTACATATCTCTTGCAGCACCTCTCCTTATCACAACAATGAACAAAATCCGCGAGATAGACTTCGCCGCCGAGTCTAGGGGATTTAAGCTTGGACTAAAAAACCGAACGTACATCGACAGTTTCGAATGGACTATTGGGGATGCTGTTTTAATAACCATAAGTGTATTGATCGTTGTTATCACATATGCATATATTTCTGCAGGTTAACTGTGTACGGCTAGAGTTTAATAAGTTTTGAAGTATGGTTTTTCTGTATGAAAATAGCTGTTCTCGGCGGGACGGGTGAACTCGGGTTCGGGCTTTCTCTGAGGCTTGCCAAGGCCGGTGTCGAGGTTGTTGTGGGGTCGCGGAGCGCTGGGAAGGCGTTGGCCGCAGCTGAGAGGGTTCGAGGGGTTTTGGGTGGCGGCAGTGTTTCAGGCGCGGTAAACAGGGAGGCCGTCAGGGGATGCAGGTTTGTCTTCTTCACGATACCGTACGAGGCAGTTGACGAGATAGCAGCGGATGTTGCCGCCAACTTGGAGGAGGGGTGTGTGGTTGTTTCCTGTATCGTCGCACCTAGAGACG
>JGI26465J51735_1000379_pt1 | contig 17378 bp, 15 predicted proteins | sample PerSpoBPS_BMetaG_FD_51735 | JGI IMG/M metagenome (IMG submission 51735) | reverse complement strand
CTTCATGATTACCTGTATCACTCATATACTTTTGTAAGTGAAATCTCTTCAAACCTTGAAACTAGTATAGACGTATAGGTTTGAATTCTAAAACCTCCCATGCTACTCTTGTGCACACTAAGACCGGAGAGGTTTGAGGCCTACAAGCATTCTAAGCTCAGTTTACCCGGAGGGGAGTTGATATACCCTCAGGTGACTGGAAGGCTAGAGCTCCCCTAGAGTGATATTAAAGTCTAGCAAATCTCGCCTTTCAATGCGGGGTAGGACCTAAGCGTCAACAAACCTTTAGAGCGTAAAGCCTTTTTTAACACCCAGGGGTGTACTGCTAGGGTGGTGATGAGGCTCGATTGAAGTCGAGGGTTTGGGGTCGCGAGGTTAAACCCCGCCTTGGAGCACAACGTATCCCCGGGCTCGGATGAGATGTTGGAAATCATAATCCCCCACCTGGAGGGGTGACACCCTAGACCTAGGGGTTCGAAACCCCGTCCTAGAAGGGCGGGTAGGGGTTGTCTAGGTCTTGTTAACTGTTGAGAGGCTGGGTGGCGGGGATCTGAAGCTGGTGGAAAAGGAGAGACTACGAGCTATTATCTGAGAAGCGGTAAAGCTGTGCTATTCTCCTAGCTACCCTCTCAGCTTCTTCAACTGCCTTCTCGTATAAATCTCTTGTTACCAGGTTTTCCTGTAGGGCTCTTTCTAGCTCCTCGGAATCTTTGATCTCAGGCTCTTCTCCGGGCTTCTTAATGACGTCGATGTAGAGGTCTAGGTATCTTATTGATTTAAATCCTATCTCAGCTGGAGTGTTAATGTTAACGTAGACTCCTAGGAGTTTTCCATCCTTGCTATAGTACTCGTGGATTGTATGCCATTCTCTAGTGTCAATTATGGTTCTAGAGTAGTCTCCGGGCTTCTTTTCCACATTAAGCCCGTCTAGGGTTCCGGGTGTTTTGAAGACTCTTGTAAGCACCATTCTAACACTATCGCCTACAGTGTAGCTGTCCACGGTGAACGGACCTAGGCTGGCTTTCCTACCATCCGGGATTCTATGGTCTATGGTGACCTTCCTACCTTTCAGGTTTGAAGCTATATATGATATTATAGCTAGGCCTATCCTGCTCGTGGCGTAGCCTAGCCTTAGGGATTCCTCGCTGAAGTCGACTAAGCTGGATTCCTCGAAGCCCCCTGCTTTGAGGGAGTGGTGGTACTCTATTGTGGGGTGTATCTTAGATCTAATGTTGTCGAGTAGGCTCTTAGCGGGGGATGTAATGTAGATTAATGATATGTACTCGCCTCTAGCTAAAATCCTTGGCTCTCGCTGAGGGGGGTCGCTTGCTAACCTCATAGCCATCTCAGCTAAGCTCCTAGCCTCGCTTGCTACCTCTACAGGCTCCCCGTACTTACTATTACTTCTAAATCTAACGTGAACCCTCGATATATCAACTTCAGCCTTAATAGACTCAACTAGTTCAAGCCTCCTAGCATCATCTCTAACATGCTCGCTGAAACTAAAACCATCACCTGGAGTGTACACTGTAGTGTAAAGACCCACAAGTGCAACACCACTCCTTACAAAAACGGGATCCCCTCTAGATAGCGACTCTTTAACAACATAACCTCTAATAACCTCGCCTTTCGGAGGACACTCCCCCTGAACAAGACCTTCAACACCTCCAGGTAGTAGGGCTTTACAATCACCTAAGCTTACAGCATCAACAACAGTATATAGCCCCAGCCTACCCCTCCTAACACTAACGTATCTTAACTCCTCAACTATAGCCTCCTCAACCTCTCTACCATAATCCCAAGGGCTACCTAGGACTAATAGCGTATCAGCATCATCATCAACACTTTTAACTGTAATCTCAGCTGGGCCCTCGACAACAGGTTGTCTAAGCCTATCCCTTAGAACGTCGCTTACATCGGCTAGCATGAAACCCCTATCAACTAACACCTGGGAGAGAGCGGTAGCATATATACCCCTAACTCTAACTCTGATCAAGACCTACAACCTCCCTATCCTAGATTCTACAAACATGTAAGGTCACATCGAATATCAATCCTTAACAGTTTCAAGCACTGATATAACCTGCCATATCCTAGTCCTAGCGTGGAACGGCATGTTGGGATCCTGGCTGACATCGTCTAGAATGCTTATAGCGTTAGCCGCTCTAACACCAAAAGATAACCTCGTATCCCTAAGCTGCGTGAGAGCATTAACAGCAGCCCTCCTAATATTCCTTGGAACACCGGTATCATTGATTATAGAGGCTAGTAGTGTCATAGCATACTTAACCTTAGCCTCGTTAGCCGTTTGAACATCCGTGGACACCTTAAACCACCCCCTCCCCTAATAGCATTAAACACGTTTAAACAATATAAGCCTTTAATAACACCTCACACTCCCAATCATTAACCGGGGAGTTAAACGGGCATTCGAAAGCCTAGAATCTAGAGCTTGTTCGATGATGGTTTCCCATGTGTAAAGCTTAAAGCTATCAGACTGTCTTCCCATGTGGGTGGAGTTTCATCTCCGGGGGTTTTCGGAGGTGTATCTTAAGCCTAGAAAGAGCTTGCCTGATGTAGGGGAGCTTGTTGTAGGTACCGTTAGAACTGTTATGGATATGGGGGCTTACCTAGAGTTGGATGAGTATGGTGGTTTACAGGCTTTTCTACCGTGGAGCGAGGCTACATCTAGGTCTGTTAGGAGTATTGAGGATGTTGTTAGGGAGGGTCAGAGGGTTGTGGTTAAGGTTATTAGGGTTGATAGGGTTAAAAAGCATGTTGATGTTAGCCTTAAAAGGGTTATGGAGGGTGAGAGGAGGAGGAAGATGGCTTTCTACAAAAGATATGTTAAAGCAGCCTCCCTGATAACATTGTTAGCTGAGAAGCTCGGTAGGAGTGTTGATGAAGCGTACAGGGATGTCCTGTGGAAGCTTGAGGACGCCTACGGGGATCCCATGGTGGGGCTTGAAAGGGCTGTTTTAGAGGGGGAGCAAGCTCTTAGGAGCTCCGGTATCCCAGAGTACTGGGTTGAACCCCTCCTTGATATAGCTAGGACTCATGTGGAGGTTAAGGTTGTAAGGGTATCAGGTATACTCACAGTTAGATCTACAGCTAGCGATGGACTATACAGGGTTAGAAGCTTCCTCTTAAAGGTTAGGGAGTTGTTTGAGGGAGAGCCTAAGATTAAAGCAAGGCTCTACACTGTAGGAGCTCCGAGATATAGGGTGGATGTGGAAGGCCACGACTTCAAAACACTAGAGTCAACTCTTAAGAGGGTTTTAGAGGAGGCGGCTAGAGAAGCTGAGAAACTAGGGTTAGAGTTTAACTTCGAAAGGCTTAAAGAGTAGTGTTGCATATGAACTGGCTCATGAGGAAGTGTGTTAGATGCGGGAGATACACGTTGAGAAGAGATACATGCCCCTACTGTGGTGGAGAACTAATAGTACCCCACCCTCCAAGGTATTCTCCACAGGATAAGTACGTTGAGTACAGGTATAAGCTCAAAAAGGAGAAAGGCCTGCTCTAGCCCACGCAATTTCAAACATTTAATAGTGTGAGAGATCCCGCTACCTCCTCATAACAAGCAATCCTACAATTAGAGCTCCTAAAACAATAATCACTATGGCTACAACAGCTAGAATCACACCCCACGTTAACCTCTCCCCACCCCTAACAGCCTCAGGAGCAGGCGTTGTAACCTGCGGTGGTGACGTGGGCGTAGTGAGGGTCGTTGGAGGTGTTGTAACCCCCGGTGCTTGTAGCAATGATGCTAGGTAGCTCTCCACCACCTTAACATTCGGGTCGTCAGGCTTCTTCCCAACGTATCCAGCCATTACTGTGAATAGCTCATCCCAGGATTTAGGCTCAGCCCCAACCTTAGCCTTAACCCTCTGTGATATCTCAGCTCTCACAAACTCATCTAGGCTAGGGTATTTACCGGACGCACTTCTAAACATAGATACTACCCCATCCCAAGGAGGGACTATACCGCCACTCATATGGCAAGCAGTACAGCCGAGGCGTTCGAAAGCAGATTTAGCTTCAGCCTCACTAGGCTGAGCTAGAGAAGCCAAGATCGATGAGGTGAGTAGAGCTCCAATAACTGAGACTAACAGTAGGGCTCTAATCATATTAAACATCATATTAGACTCCTCCCTCCAGGAAGGGCTAGCAGTCCTAAGGCTTAATAACAAGTGGTATATACGTTTCACTTGTTACCTGTTAAGTTTACATTAGAAGAGGATTAGATGAACTTGTCTTTTGACTCTCTCAGAGCTTGGAGAATTATATGCTGTGATCTCTTTCCAAGTGATTGGCGGTGGTATTGCTTGTTCAAGGTGGTTGGGAGAGAGAGGGTTGGGAGGAGTAGGTATTCAAGGTATATTGTTATGTTTTCAACTAGGTGGCCTGAGNGAGCTCGTAGCGTTTATCTTGTATCTACGTTTACCTCACTCTATCCTGGTAGGTTTGAGCTGGCACGTTTCAGGGATAAGGGTTTTCTAATGCTAAGTTTATGGGACGATCTATATCCCTACTGGTTTTCCGTTAATGGTTTCTCCTTAGACCTCGATGGTGACAATGATGAGAGGGTGCAGGTTAGGTTGGCTGGTTTAGAGAGACCTCTTGAGGCCTCACTTGCAAGGATTGGTGTTAACGATTACGCCATGGCCTCTAGTGGTTTAAGGGATTGGGTTGATCTAGTGGTTCACGATGAGAGGAGCCCTATTTTCATCTCAAAGATGGAGGAGTATACGGTTTTAAGGTTATGGTTGCCTAGAGGTGTTGTTGATAATGTGATACTTGAATATAAGGGCTCAGGCCAAGGGGGTTTTGTTGAAAGTGATATGGAATTGGTTGGGAGGAGTAGGTATAAGGATTACTATGAGGTGTGGGTGAAAGGGGGTGTTGAGGGCTACCTTTTCAAGCTTAGGGTTGACGGTAAAGTTGTTCTCTTCGGTAGAGATGGTGTAGGAGACGGAGCCCCGATAACCCCTGGTGTGCCGCTAGGGTATAACGAGATACCGTGGTGGGTTGGAGCCACATACTATATGGTGTTTGTTGATAGCTTTGAGAGAGCTATTGAAAAGAAGGGTGTTAAGTTAATCGATGTCTACGAGCCTAGGGAGCCCGGATACTATGGAGGGGATTTGATTGGCTTGCTTAGGAGGATTGATCATGTAAAGTGGTTGGGCTTCGACGCTCTATATCTAACCCCTATCTATGTCTCAGCATCCTATCATAGATACGATGTTATAGATCATTTCTCCGTAGATCCACTATTAGGAGGCGAGGAGGCGTTCGAGAAGCTCCTAGAGGTTTTAAGGTCTAACGAGTTGAAGCTAGTCTTAGACATAGTAGTCCATCACACATCGCCATGCCATAAGAGTTTCCTNGAGCTCCTAAACAAGGATGTAAATAGGATGTACAGGCTGGTTAGGCGTGTTAGTGAGGTAGAAGAGAGAGTATTGAGGAAGCTCGGGGAGTTCATAGATAGAGGTTGTAGGGGTAGGATCGGGTTAGAACATGAAAGGAAACCCTTCTACGAGTCGTTCGCAAGCACATGGTATATGCCTAAACTGGATCACAGCAAATCACATGTCAGGAGTTATGTTAAAAGAATCCTATCACATTGGCTTAAGAAGGGAGCTGATGGTTTCAGATTCGATGTAGGCCACGCTATCCCAGATAGTTTCATGAAAGAATACTATGATCATGTTAAGAGGGTGAAGGGAGACGCTGTCGTCATAGCGGAGGTCACGGTAGGAGTTGATAGCTACCCTCTAGGAACCACTATGGACTCGGCGACAAACTACGATCTTAGAGAGAACCTGGTAAAGTTCTTCGTGCTAAGAGAGCTTAACGCTCATGATATGGAGGGATTGCTAGCTAAACAGTACTCTAGGATACCCGTAACCTCGGCATTATCTCTCATAAACCTACTTGGAAGCCATGATACACCGAGGATTAAGACTATAGCTATGGAATGCTATCCGGATTGCATNAAGAGGATGTACTTCNCACTCTTCATACTACCGGGAGCTCCCNCAATATACTATGGTGATGAGATTGGAATGGAGGGCTCTGGAGATCCAGATTGTAGAAGACCCATGATATGGGATGTGGATAGATGGGATAAAGATCTCTTAAACTACATTAAGAGGCTTCTAGATNTTAGGAGGAGGCTTAAGGCTTTAAGATATGGTAGCTTTAAAGTTAGAGCTCTAGACGAGGACACCATGGCGGTGTACAGGAGCTATGAGGGAGAGCATGTTCTAGGTATTGTAACTCGTGAGAAGCGAGTNAACTCTGTAGAACTAGGTCTAGGCGGTGTAAGAGAGGTTTTAGTGGGCTCTGTTAACTATGGCAACGTGGTACTAGAGGGTGGTGTTGCACTATTAATGATATGAGTAAGCCGATGTAAGTTATTTAAAATCCCCTCTCATCCTATCCTCTGGTGACGGTTCGTGGAGGGTAGCAGGCTTCTAAAGGCTTTCACGCTACTAGCACTGGTAATCCTCGCTACATCAACTCCCTTGGAGGGCCAGAGAGTGCTAGTATCCGTCTCAGACCCTGAGGGTGATGATAGGGGTCCTGGGTATTACGGTTATCCAACAAACCCTGTGTTTAAACCTGGTGTTTTCGATATGGTTAAGTTTGAGGTTGTAGATGAGGGTGCTAGGCTTAGCTTCCGTGTTACATTTAAAGAGCTAGGTGGTAACCCTTGGGGTGGCCCTAATGGCTTCAGCCTCCAGAACATCCAGATATATGTTAGGACTACCCAGGCTGGTTTACCGTCTAGAACTGATACTCTAGGGCTTAATGTCGTCTTCGCCCCCTCATATGCATGGCATTTTGCCATAGTAATAGTGCCTGGTTGGGAGGAGAAGATAGTCCCTGAGGGGCAGAGATCCGGTATATACTACTACGGCTATAGCGTAGTCCAAGACGGGGTTCTAGTTGTTAAAGTTGATGGTAACACTATTACAGCCTCTGTGGATAAGAAGGCCCTTATAGATGTAGATAACGTGGCCTCATGGACCATAGTTGTAGCTGTAGCAAGCTACGACGGCTTCGGGCCTAACAGGGTTAGACCAGCAGGGCCCGTTGGTGGAGAGTGGGTTTTAAACGGTACTAAGTATGCTACGCCAGAGCAGAGAGCCNGAGTAGCTAAGGCCATAGCAGCTGGAATCGAGCCAAGGATCTTAGATCTCCTAGTCTACTCGCCAGAGTATAAGGCTGGTATAACAGCTGAGACTCAGTACAAGTGGCTTGACAGTTACAACCCCGATCTAAAACTTCTAGCTACAATACCGCCAATCCAGATCCCACCAACCACGGTAACCATAACTAACACTATAACTAGTACCGTGACTAGCACTATAACGAAGGTTGCAACAGAGTTGAGAACAGAGGTTCAGACTACTACAGTAACTGAGATCAACTGGCCTATATCAATACTCCTCCTAATTGTAGGCTTAGTAGTAGGCATTATCGTAGTTAGATTTATCCTAAGATAATAGAGCTCCTTTAAGGGAGAGGACTCTTTTAAAACCCCAGAAGACTCCCTCTTTCTACGGTGCTACCGGGTATGAGTGAGGCTAGATTAGGGGCTGTAATGCTTATATTGCTCCTTCTATCCAGTACTATATACATTAGCTCTTATAGAGTTGAGTCTCAAGGAGCCGAACCTTTATACCTGGTTATTGTATGGCATTATCATCAACCGTGGTATTACGATGTTACAGGTGGTAGCCTGGTGCTACCGTGGGTGAGAATGCATAGTGTTGGTAACTACTATAAGATGGCCTACATACTATCCAAGTACTCCGATATTAAGGTGTCCTTCACATTCTCAGGTTCTCTGCTAGCTCAGCTCAAAGCTTATGTTGATGGTAATGTTACTGATTTCAGGCAACAACTGTCATGGAAGATTGCTAGAGGTGATAGTCTATCGGTTGACGAGAAGTTTTCAATGCTACAGATACCTGGAGGGTTCTTTGATATAAACTGGAATAGGATAGTTAACGTAGTCCCAAAGTATAGGGAGTTGAGGGATAAAGCGCTGGAGGCTTTTAAAAAGCATGTAGGTCTCCCCGAGGAGAGGTTTAAGGAAGCAGTTGTGGGGGAGTTCACAGAGCAGGAGATCCTAGATCTAGCATGTCTCTTCAACCTATTCTGGGTAGATCCTCTAGTCTTAAGAGAGGTGTATCCTGAGCTCTACAAGGTTAGAGAGGGGTATCTAAGGGATAGGGATTACAGGTGTAGTAGAGATGTTCTGAGAGTGATACTGGAAACTCATAACAGTATAATGGCTAAGACGATACCGGCATACAGGGAGCTCCTGGAGCGAGGTCAGGTTGAGATAGTACCAGTACCCTACAGCCACCCGCTAGCACCTCTACTCACAGCCTCTGGGATGGGGGAGGATTTAGAGTTACACGTTAACCTAAGCTTGAACTTGTTCAGGAATGTCTTCAACTACAGCCCAAAGGGTGTATGGCCTGCTGAGCTAGCTGTTAACGAGGATGTTTTCAGGGTGTTCTCTAAGCTGGGATTATCATGGTCTATAGCCGATGATACAGTATTATCTAAGTCAGTCCCCTCTCTGAAAACATCTCATGTGAGTGGTGTAAATGTTGCTGAGAGCTACTTCTGGGTGTTAGACTTCGACGGCAGCCTGTTCCACGTTCTATTCAGGAATAGTGATCTAAGTAACTTGATAAGCTTCACCTACAGCACCCTACCGTATATGAGCGCTGTTAGTGATTTAATGTCAAAGCTTAGAAATATAGCGTCAGCGTCCCCAGGAGGTGTAATTGTGATAGCCCTAGATGGTGAGAACCCCTGGGAGCACTATGAGGAGTTCGGAGATCTATTCCTCCTAGAGCTCTACAAACAACTATCCCAAGCTCAGAAGGAGGGGGTTATCAAGACTATAACTCCTAGCGAGTACATAGCTATGAAGAGAGGCTATGCCAGGGAGCTTCCAGCGCTTGAGCACCGCTATTTAAACCTTAAATCCAAGGATATATCAGATATACCCATATCGTACTCTGAAGATGCATACACAATACTGCCGAGGGAGCCTAGAAGGGCTAGGATTGCCGAAGGATCGTGGGCTGGAGGAGAGCTAGCTATATGGATTGGCCAGAGGCAGGAGAACGTAGCGTGGATGCTCATGGTTAAGAGTAGAGAGGATGTACTAAGAGCTGTTGGTGTTACAAGCTTGAAGGAAGCTTTTCACTTAAACCCAAAGGCTGTAATGTATATTCTAATGGCTGAGGCTAGCGACTGGCTATGGTGGTATGGTGGTGATGGTGGTGGAGTGTTCCCCTCCAACGTTCTATTCAAACAGTACCTTAGGAAAGCCTACGATGCGGTAGCTCTAAGAGCTCCACACTTCCTCGAAGCATTGTTTAACCCAGATGCTACCCCTGTGGGTGTTCTTAATACAGATGTACCTAAACCGGTTGATGCAGAGCCTAGGCTCGATGGTGTTCTAGACGAGCCTCTGTGGGGTAACTCTCTAAGAATTAATGTTGGCGAAAGGCATGTTAGGGAAGCCCTTGTAGCTGTTAGCCCTCAGAACCTCATCATTGGTTTAAAGTTGGCTGGTGTAGACGGTACAGGTTTAAGATTGGCTGTTTATCTAACGAATCCATGGAGGAGTATAAGCCCCTACGATCCAGGTTATAATAGCTTCTTTAGGGATGGAAGTATAGCCCCTATGGGCCTCTTCTACGAGGTACTCGTAGATTTAAGGGATGTAAGGGCTAGCGTTAACGTAGCTGATGGTAGAGGGGGGTGGGTTAAACTATTTAACATAGATAGTATAGCTGTAGGGGGGTCTGTGGAGCTCCTGGTTCCATGGAGGATGCTCTCCCTATCGTCAGGCGATATAGTCTACGTGGTGGTCGCCGTGTATAGTGGTGGTGTTCTCGTTGAGAGGAGTGATAGGGTTGGATTAACACATGTAGTCCACGTTCCAAGGGCTGTGGTTGCCCCACAGGCTAGGGTAGTATTTGAAATGGTGGATCCTGAGGGTGATGATGATGGTGCTGGAGGTTACCGCTACCCGTTGAACCCTGTGTTCAAACCNGGTGTCTTCGACCTCCTCAAGTTCAGTGTTAGCGTTACCGGGGATAAGGTGGTGTTTAGCGTGTATGTTAAGAGCCTAGGTGGTAACCCTTGGGGCGGCCCTAATGGCTTTAGCTTGCAGTACGTACACATATACATTAGAACCACCTTGGGAGAGCGGGGTAGGGGCGACACGCTGGGTCTCAATGTTAACCTAAGCGATGATAGTAGATGGCATATAGCAATCCTCATAGCACCAGGCTGGGGTTCGGACCCTGTTCCTAAGGGTGAGAGGGCAACCATATACTATGCTAATGGCACTATGGTAGTTCAAGATGCTCTCTACAAGGTCTACGCAGACCCCGTAGCGGACGCGATAGTAGCTGAGGTTTCAAAGATGCTACTACCAGATGTTGACAACATAGAGCGGTGGGTTTACACTGTATTCCTAACAAGTTATGATGGCTACGGGCCTGATAGGATAAGACCCTTCGGTGTTGAAAGCCAGGAGTGGGTTGTAGGAGCTGGGGCAAAGTATGCTCAAGCCATCCTCTTCAATGTCATACCCAGGGTTATGGATCTACTCGTTCCCACAAAAGATGAGCAGTACGCCACGCTTAACACATTCAAGGTTGATAGGGAGAGGGGTGTGGCTCAGATGGCGGTCGTTAAGGGTGTTTCAAAGATCGCTGTAACCCAGCCTCCAACCAAGACTGTTACCGTAACNGAGGTGGTGGAGAGGAGTGTAACATCTATAGTTGAGAGGTTTATCGAGAAGCCTAAAACCATAACAGAGGTTCAAACTAGGACGAGCGGGTTGCTACTAGCACTCCTGGCAGGCCTAGGACTTGGACTTATCCTCTCAGCACTCATGCTGAGGCGGAGATAGCCTAGCTACTGTCTTAAATTCTCTCCTGTATTTCTAAATAGTGGATGAGAGCTTGGCCGATGTCAAACTTAGGGGTGTAACTAAGAAGTTTGGTAGAGTCGTAGCTGTCAACAGGGTTACACTCGATATAAGTGATGGGGAGTTCTTCGCAATCCTAGGTCCTAGTGGTTGTGGTAAGACTACACTGTTAAGGCTCATAGCAGGTTTAGAGTTCCCAGATGAGGGTGAGATTCTAATAGGAGGGAGGGTTGTGAACAACCTACACCCCAGGGATAGGGATGTAGCTATGGTATTCCAGAACTACGCCTTATACCCCCACATGAGGGTTTTCGATAACATAGCATTCCCCCTCATGGTTAGGAGGAGGGAGCTGGGTCTCGATAAGGAGGCTATTAGGAGGAGGGTTGTTGAGATAGCCAGGGTTCTAGGCATAGAGGGGTTGCTCGATAGATATCCTAGAGAGCTGAGCGGTGGTCAGCAACAGAGGGTTGCTCTAGCAAGAGCTCTCGTTAGGGAGCCTAAGGTTTGGCTTCTAGATGAGCCTTTATCAAACCTGGATGCTAAGCTTAGAGTTCAAATGAGAGCTGAGCTTAAATCACTGCAGAGGAAGTTCGGGGTAACAACGGTGTATGTAACACACGATCAAGGGGAGGCGATGAGTCTGGCTGATAGGATAGCGGTCATGAACGAAGGGAGGGTACTACAGGTTGGAACACCAGACGATCTATACCTAAAACCATTAGATATCTTCGTGGCAACATTCATAGGAAGTCCCTCAACGAACATAATACCATGTAATGTGGTGAGCGTTGAAACGCTAGAACTAGAGTGCGCTGGGTTCAACCTGAAGACCGGTATAAGCTTAGATCCCGGTATCCTGAAGCTGGGAGATAAGGTCTATCTAGGTGTTAGACCGGAGCACGTGGAGATACGTAAATCCCAGGATGAAGGTGTAACATTAAAAGGTAAGGTTACCATCATAGAACCCCTAGGCTCTCAATCCATAGTAACGTTAAGCTTGGGTAGCGAGAGTATTAGAGCTCTGACCTCTCGGGATTTGAAGGTGGATGTCGGCGAAGACGTGTACATTAGGATAGATGTTAGCAAAACACTATTATACGATGCTAAAACAGGCAAACTCCTGCTATAACCAGCATGATGATGGGGTAAAACCCGTAAGGGTTACCTNAAGAATCTCTAGGGACATTTATATTAACTCTCAGCTAAAACATAGAACTAGAGGTGGTAGGCTTGGCTACCAGTTCACCTAGAATTATTATTGCTGTAGCAGCCCTCCTAGTCCTTATCATCATTGCAGGTATCCTATTGGTTACAAGGGAGGGAGCTCCAACAACTCCCACGTCGCCCACACNAACCCCAACACAAACTCCACCCATAACAACTCCCCCCACCCAAACACCTCCTGTAACGCAACCCGAAACTGTTAGAGAGCTTGTTATAGGTACTTCTAAGATTAGAGTTCCACCTGACTTCTACGAATTCGTATCTAAGGTTAAGAGGGGGGATGTGAGGGTTACCATAAACTTCTGGACCGCTATGATGCCCTTCGAGGTTAAGATAATCGATAAGGCTATTAAACAGTTTGAGTCAGAGTACCCGGGCGTGAAGGTCCAGTATACTGGTACTGTTGCTAACATGAAGGAGGCTATTAAGGCGGGGATAATAGCTGGGGATGTCGAGAATACAGCACATGTATTCACATGGGCTCATGATTGGACAGGCGAGATGGCCGATGGAGGTTTCATAGTGAGCTTTTCAAAGTACCTGCCAAGAGAGACTATAGAAGATCTAAGGAAAGAGTACGCGGCCTTAGCCTTTAGCTCTGGAGTCTACAAGCTGGAGCTCTACGGCCTACCTTGGGCTATTGAGGGTATAGCTTTAATATGCAACCTGGATATGACCGGGGGTGCCCTACCGGGGAAGTTTTCGCAACTGGAGGAGATTATGAAGAGATGGTATAACCCTGAGAGGAAAACCTATGGTCTTGCATGGCAGATAGACCCGTATCACGTCTACCCATTGATAACAGCTTTCGGGGGGTTCTACTACGATGAGGATAGGGACGCTGTGGGGGTTAATAGTGCTGGGGCTGTGGAGGGCTTCAAATTCCTTCTATCAAAGGTCTTCCCATACATGTTCACAGGAGATCTAGGTCACGAGGCTCAGTTATCTATATTCGAGGAGGGTAGNGCTCCCTGTATAATAACGGGCCCCTGGAATATACCTAGGATAAAGGAGAAGGTGGCAAGGATAGCTGTTGGCCCCATACCGGAGATTGATGGTATGAAGCCGAAACCCTTCTCTGGAATCAAACTACTCTGGATTACCAAGGCTGCCGAGGCTGATAGGAATAGGCTCTATGCTAGCATACTCTTCGCTTTATGGTTCACCTTAAACGATGACGTCACTAGAATGTTGATGGAGGAAGCAGGCTTCATCCCCGTGAAGGTTTCATCACTAGACTTCCTAAGAGCTAATAGGGATAAGTACCCTATTATAGCAGGGTTCTCCATGGCATTAGCTGACAGCACCCCCATGCCTAAATCAGTTAAAATGGCTAAAGTCTGGGGTCCNGTAGCTGAAGCTCTATCGAGTATGATAACAATCTATAATGAGAAGGGGCGGGAGGAGGCTGTAGCTAGTGTTAGCAAGCTACTAGACGAGGCTCAGAGGAAGATACTCGAGGCGTTTAAAGGCTAGGTGGAGGGCATCTAATGACCTCAGCTAGAGAGAGGCTCCTCTACCCTTTAAAGATCGCAGCTCTCTTAATCCTAGGTAGCCTGGTGGTCTACATTTCATTCTCGATATTCCCTATAGCATACTCCATATACATAGCGTTTACAGATGCCTCCGCAAAGAACATAGCCCCAGGCCCTAGACTCTACGAGCTTAGAGAAGCTAAATCCCGTATAACAGAGTACCTTGAGTCTAGGAAAGACTACATTGTAGGCGAAGCCGTTAAAGCTAAGACTCTGGTAGACGAGACTATAACCATCCTCGATGAGCTCTCAACGACAATAGCTAGTGCTACACCGGAGAATATATCGGTAGCCGCTATCAATAGGATGAGAGGGGATGTGGATGGAAGGTTGCTTGAGGTTAAAAGTATCGTGGTATCAGAGTCTACGAAACTCTACTTGGATCCAAGCATAGTTAACCCCTTGGATAGAGCTCTAAGAACACTAGATTACAGGGTTTGGCAGCCCGTNGACCAATTACTACTCTACAAGATACATGTCACAGAGGAGGATCTAGCTAGGTTGAAGGAGACAGTGCTACCAGCAGTAAACGAGGCTAAGATACTGTTAGGTGAAGCTTCCCAATCCCTAGAACTTGTAAGCTCTAACTACAAAGGGTTTATAGGTAGAGCTATGGGGGAGATCGATAGGCAGATTGACGAGTTAACGTTACACTTCGTGGGATTGGAGAATTTCAGGAGATTATTTGATAACCCTAGATTTCCGTACTCACTATTTAAGACCCTACTCTTTGTTGTAACAAGCGTTCCATTAAAGATGATAGCGGGGGTTACCTTAGCTATCATATACACCTCACCCCTTATACTTGGTAGGAGGTTTACGAGAGGCCTCCTCCTACTACCATGGGCTATCCCTATACTACTTAGTGTAACCACGTGGAGAATACTTTTCACGCCTGAGAGGGGTTTCCTGTCATCTACTATAGAGGGGCTTCTAGGCTACAGGGTTGACATATATGTTAACGAGTGGCATGCATTCGCTNTATACAACATTGTAGAGGTGTGGCTAGCATACCCCTTCGTTATGACAGTCACCATGGCAGCCTTGGCTAGTATACCTAGAGAGTATTTGGAGGCAGCTTTAGTTGATGGTGCTAGAACATTTCAAACCCTTAGGAGTGTAGTCCTACCACTAATACTTAGACCTCTAGCCTTCGCAGCTATCCTAACCACTGGAGCCTCGCTCCAAGCCTTCATGATACCCCTTCTAATCAATAACGGGGGCCCTGCGAAATCAATATCTCTACCCGGTTACACTCCAACCACTGGTTACTCTAATGAGATGATGGTGTTATACGGATACAATAGAGCATGGCTAGACCAGGATTACGGGTTATCAGCCGCCACATTCCTTGTTGTAGTCTCCATACTTTTAGTCTATGCTGTAGCATGGTACTATCTACTCTACAGGAGGGGGTGGGCTAGTGTTTAGAGGGTTCCTAGACTCCATGCAGGTTATTATAAGGATCTTCTTAACAGTACTAGCTTTAATCCTGGTCTTCGCACTACTATACCCTATCATATACGTTGTCATCGTATCCCTACTCGTAGGTCAAACCCTCATTATATCCATTGATGCTATTAGGATGGGCTTAACCGTTGATAGATATCTTGGGACTATTAACGATCCTGATTTCGTTAGAGGGGTTACTATGAGCCTTGTAGTAGCGTTCCTCCACATAGTCTTCTCAGTACTCCTCATAACCCCTGCTGCCTACGCCTTCTCAAGGTTTAAGTTTAGAGGTAAGGATACCATACTAATACTCTACCTCATACTAAGCCAGGTAGGCGGAGGCTTCGGGATTGCAGCATTAATAGCTTTATACGTTCTACTTGTTAAACTCAACTCCATAGGGCTACCGGTCATAGGTAANCCTGTAGTCCTAGCCCTCATATACACTGCGTGGGCCGTCCCATTCCAGACATGGCTTATAAAGAACTACTTCGACTCCCTTCCGAGAGAACTCGACGAGGCGGCTTTCATAGATGGTGCATCGTGGGGTACGATAGTGTTTAAAGTTATACTACCTGCATCAAGGCCCGCCATGACAGTCATAGCTCTATTNTCCTTCATGGGGGCGTGGGGCGAGTTTATTATAGCTAGCTTCATTAAGGTACCAACAGTGGCAGCCTACATATATCAGACGGCCGCAGGTCAAACAATATTCTGGGGGGATTTCGCTGCTAGAACAATCCTCTTCTCAATCCCANTAGTCATACTCTTCGTTATAGCACAAAGGTATATAGGTGAAGCTATGAGGTATGGTGCTGGCAAGCTTTAAACCCCATAACCGTACATTAACGGCTCCCCAATTACTACAGGTTTACACTACCTGTTTGTTTAACTTGTCTACATTAACCTGTATCTCTCACTAACTATCCTCATAAGCTCGTCCTCTACGTGCACCTCCTCGAACCTCTCCGCACTCCCATCCAATCTGTGGAGCTCCAGTAGCGATCCATTATACTCTTTAACCCTCCCCACTACGGTTGCCTCCACTCCCACTCCTTTGAGTCTCCCCAGGGCCTCCTCTACCCTACCCTCTGGTATTGTTGCTATGAGGACCCCTGAGCTTATCAGCTTCAACGGATCTACTTTTAGAGCTCCACATATAATCCTAGTCTCCTCTGCTATTGGTATACGGTTCTCCCACACCTCTATTGTCTTCTTCGAGGCGTAAGCTACCTCAGTCAAACCCCCTATGAGGCCCCCCTCTGTTGGATCGTGCATTGATGTTGCGTAGCGTCCCTCCGCTAGCTCCAAGGCCTCCCTTACCACGCTTATCATCTTAGAGTACCTCTTGGCCTTCTCTAAAACCCATCTAGGCACACCTCTGCTTAGAGCTCCTCCTCGAAGTCGATAGCTAGGATTGATGTACCTTCTACGGCGGCACTCTTAGTCATAACAACGTAGTCTCCAACCCTAGCTCCGCTGGTTAAGACAAGCTTATCCTTCTCCACAAGACCTAGAGCAGTCATAGAGATTATGGGTCTATCAAGACCTGGGGTGTACTCAGAGTGACCACCAATAACCATAGCCTCCAGCTCCCTCAAGGCAGTATCAATCTGAGATGTTATGGAGTCTACGAGATCCAAAGATGAACCCTCAGGTAGTAGGATAACTGGGAGGAACCACCTAGGCCTAGCACCTCTAACAGCAACATCATTACCGGCAACGTGGACGGAAAGCCAGCCAACACAGCAACTGCCCCAGTGATAGGATCGGAGTGGACGACAAGGTAGAAACCACCAAGATCTATTATAGCTGAGTCCTCGCCAATAGCTGGGCCTACAACAACACTAGGATCTCTAACACCAACCCTACCAAACACCAGGTTAACGAGAACGTCAGGTCTAAGCTTCAACTCAAACCCCCCATGACAGGTTAGAGGCAACCTTTAATAAACCTAGCCCTTCCAAGCGTTAAAGAAGTCTACCACGTGATTCCCGCAATCCACTCAGCATGGATAACATGGCGTCAACCTAGAGCTCTCAAGGAGTCACCGGCTATGCCCATCACTACTACATGGTGCTTATTCAATGCGAAGCTACTACGATGACCACAGGTGCTATCTAAGGTAACTCCTACGAGCATTATGACAGCTACCCGCTTATGAGCTTAGGAGCCTTTAG
>JGI26465J51735_1000369_pt1 | contig 17495 bp, 18 predicted proteins | sample PerSpoBPS_BMetaG_FD_51735 | JGI IMG/M metagenome (IMG submission 51735) | reverse complement strand
TTCGGCTTCGCGTTTCTTCAACCTTCGCGATGCTCTCTTGCATCATCTCAGGGTAAGGCATCTCCGTTCGCCTCCCTCGGCAAAAATTATGCTGCGGTTATTGCGCTCAGTTCAGCAAACATTTGCTCCTCGGCAAAACCCTCAAGGTCAACGCTGTGGTTGCGGCAAGCAACGGTGCAAGCGCCGCAACCTGCACATAAGCCGGGATTGACATAGGCGACCACCTTGATAAGGTTACCTTGTCGGTCGCGAATTTCCTTCCTCTCAATCGCCCGATACGGGCAAGCGCGCTGACACTCAAAGCAACCGACACATGTTTGCTCGTTGACCTTTGCAATAGTCGGTTCGCGTTCAATTGCGTCTTGGGCGAACATTGAGAGCACTTTGCTTGCAGCCCCGCTCGCTTGTGCTACAGTGTCGGGAATGTCTTTGGGCGCTTGGCAAGCGCCAGCAAGGAACATTCCCGCAACCTGAGTTTCAACGGGGCGAAGTTTAGGGTGAGCCTCTGAAAGGAAGCCGTGTTCGTCAACAGGGACGCCCAACTTTTGAGCCAACTCAACGATTCCGTCTGATGCCCTAATAGCAGTCGCCAAGACCACGAGGTCCGCAGGGATTTCCACAGGCATCCCGCTCAAAGTGTCAACCCCTCTGACGATTAACTTGCCGTCCTGCTGGTAAATCTTGGATACTCGCCCTCTCAGGTAGACGACGCCCTCCTCTTCAACGGCTCGCCTGACGAACTCTTCGTAGCCTTTTCCTGCAGCGCGGACATCCATGTAAAAGACGAAGGCTTGACCATCGTGGACTTTGTGTTTGAACAGGATGGCGTGCTTCGCCACATACATGCAGCAAATTTTGGAGCAGTATGGGATTCCTTTCGCTCGGTCTCGCGAACCAACGCACGAGATGAAGACGACGGACTTGACTTCCTTCCCGTCAGAAGGTCTCAAGACTTCGCCATTAGTCGGACCTGAAGCCGAAAGCAATCGTTCAAACTGAAGCCCGTCAATGACATCTCTGTATCGCCCGCCGCCATACTCGCTGTAGATGTCGGATGGGATTAGGTCGTAGCCCGTCGCCAAAACGATTGCTCCGACCTTCTCGGTCAGCAACTGGTCTTGCTGGTTGAAGTCAATTGCCCCTCGCGGGCATTCTTTCTCGCAAAGCCTGCAACCGCCTCGCCTAAAGTAGGCGCAATGTTCGCGGTCAATAACGGGGATGTTCGGAACTGCCTGCGGGAACGGGATGTAGATTGCCGTTCGTCGCCCCAAGCCCCTGTCGAACTCCGATGGGATTCGCTTTTGCGGGCATCTTTGGATGCAAGCGCCGCATCCGGTGCAAACTTCTTCGTTGACATAACGAGCCTTTTTGCGGATGGTGACCTCAAAGTTGCCCACATAGCCCTTGACATCCTCGACTTCCGAGTAAGTGAGCAACTTTATGTTCGGGTGTTGGCGGACTTCAACCATCTTGGGCGTCAGGATACACTGGGAGCAGTCAAGGGTTGGGAAGGTCTCGGAAAGTTGAGCCATGTGTCCGCCGATGGACGGTTGCCGCTCAACCAAAATGACCTCGTAGCCTCCGTTGGCGATGTCAAGTGCTGCTTGAATGCCTGCAATGCCGCCGCCGACAACCAACGCCCGCTTGGTGACTGGAACGCGAATCGGCTCTAAAGGTCGGTTTCGCTTCACTTTCTCAACGAGAAACCGAACCAACTCAATGGCTTTCTCCGTCGCTTTCTCGCGGTCGCTGTGAACCCACGAGCAATGCTCCCTAATGTTTGCCATCTCGCAAAGGTAAGGGTTGAGTCCGACGGCGGCACAAGCCTTTCTGAAAGTGGGTTCGTGCATGTGCGGCGAGCAAGCAGCGACCACAACCCCGGTTAGTTTCTTCTCAACGATGGCATTGCGAATCAGTTCCTGCCCCGGAGCTGAACACATGTAGCGGTAGTCAACAGCGTGGACGACGCCGGGATGCTTTGCCAGAGCGTCTCGGACCTTAGCCACATCAACTGTCCGGGCGATGTTTTCACCGCAGTGACAAATGAACACGCCGATCCGAGCCATAAACCTGAGCCCTCCTCAAACGAGTCCTTTCTCCCTCAAAATTGGTCGCGGGTCAATGATTAGCCTGTCAAAGCCAAGTTCGCCCTCGCTGATTCCGAGAGCGAGCCCTAAAAGTTGCGTGAAGTAAAGCACAGGCATGTTGAAAGTGACTTTGTGGCGTTTTTGGATGTCCAATTGGCGCAAGTCCAAGTTGATCTGGCACATCGGACACGCAACCGAGACGACATCCGCCCCTGCGTCTTTTGCTGCCCGCAAGATGTTGCTTGTCAACCTCAGGACAATTTCAGGGTGCGGGACTGCGTGAAATGCGCCGCAGCATTCGGTCTTGAATTCCCACTCCACAGGCTCCGCCCCAACCGCTGCAATCAATTCGTCCATCTTCTTGGGATTGTCAGGGTCGTCAAAAGCCATGACTTTTGGCGGGCGGACGAGCAAGCACCCGTAGTAGCAGGCGACTTTCAAGCCTTTAAGCGGCTTTGTCACCCGCTCCTTAACTCCTTCGAGCCCAAATTCGTGAATGACTTCAAGCAGGTGAAGGACACGGAAATCCCTGCCGTTTAGTTTCGTTGGCTGCACGATTTGCTTGACTTGCTCCCACAAAGGTCGGTCATGTTGCAAAGCGTGAATGGCTGTTTTGAACCTGTTGTAACAGGCAGCGCACCCAGTCACAATCGTGTCGCTTGGCGACAGGTCAAGGTTTTGGGCGACAAGGGCAAGCGAAAGTAGGTGGTTGACAGCGTGGGCTGGTGACGCGCCGCAACAAACCCAATCGGGAATTTCTTCCAACTCAATCCCCAACTTGGCACAAACGCTTTGAGTCGACCGGTCATACTCTTTCGCCGTCCCGTGAGCCGAACAGCCGGGAAAGTATGCGTAGGCAGTCATTGTCTCCGTCCCCCCAACGCATCGAAAATCTTCCGAACGATTGCACCGTTTCCGGAAGGTCGCAACGGCAATTTGCCCTTGAAGAGCATCAAAGGTCCTTTGTCCGCATCTTGAAGCAGGTGACCGCTGCGCAGGTTGTATTGGAGCACCAAAGTCGGCTCAAAGACGCGCCCATAGCGCTGGATGTTGTCAAGAAAGGAACGGAAGAAGGTGACGACTTCTTTGTCGGCTGCGAACTCTTTCTCCAGCGCCATCTCCCTCAAAGTNTCCATAACCTTTGCCNGGTCAATTTCCTGCGGGCATCGGGTCGTGCAGGTTTGACAGCCGACGCAAAGCCAAATCGCTTTGCTTTTCAGCACCCTTTCGCCTTGCCCCAACTGAACCAACCTCATTATCCGCGAAGGCTCTATGTCCATCGCGAAAGCAACTGGGCAACCGGCAGTGCATTTACCGCATTGGTAGCACCAATCAACCCTTTCGCCCGAACGCCTGATGACTTCCTCGGTGAACTTTCTCGCTTCTTCGGTCAAAACAATGGGCAGTTCGTCCGTTCGGGTCAACTGTTCTCGTTCCGTTGCTTGTTTCATTCACCTGCCTCCTTTCGGTTTCGCTCCCTGACGGGGCTTTTTCGTGTTTAGTCCTCGTCGGTCTTGGTTGGCACGAGTTCTTCGGGCTCAATATCTCGTTCGGCGTAAAGTTTCCGAAGGGTTTCTTTGTCGGCTTTCATCAGCGCCTCAAGTTCGGCGTCAAATTTGCCAGCCTTTATCTCCTCAAGCCGCTGCGTTAGGTGTGGAGCAGGTGGCGTCAAGTGCTTGGCGTAAAGTCGGCGCGCCAACATGGCGACATGGTAGTGGGAAATTTCTGCCGGGCAACGGCTGGTGCACAAACCGCACTGGATGCAATCAAAGGACAAATCTGCTGCCTTTGCAATGTCGCCTCGCATCGCCGCCGCAATGTAACGCATCACATCCAGTTCCTGTGGGCAAACCTTCAAGCAAGTGCCGCACTGCAAACATCTGGTGACTTCGGGATAATGCTTCAAGATGGCTTCCGCAGTCGGGCGAAGGGCATTGATGTCGTAGATGGCTTTTGCAGCCGGGTAGAAGGGAATTTGCGTCAGATACATGCCGTCTTCAACCACAGTTTGGCAAGCAAGCCCAACTCTCAAGCGGAAATCGCCAGCCTTCCTGTAAACGGTGGCACAAGCACCGCAGAACCCCCCGCGACATCCGACACCCCTCACTAACCGATAACCGGCATACTCCATCGCCTTCAAAATGGTCAAGCCCTTCGGCACTTCGTAGCGTTTGCCCATGATGTAAACCGTCACCGTTTCGGTCACGACTTCAGTCTGCAACGCCATGCGTGTCACCTGCCTTTCTACAATGCGTGCATGCGTGTATTCGTGTATGCGTGCAATGCCCGAAAACGCTTACACGCTTGCACACTTACACGATCGCCTTAATCGCCAGCCCACGAGACGGGTTCAGCCTCTTGCAACTTCCAAGGGTCGTAGCCTTTCGCTTCCTGACAAAAGATTGTGAAACCGCACCACTCAAAAGCCATGACATACTTCCGCATGACTCCTTCCACTGCCACCGTCGCTTTCCTCATCGCCTCTTCATCGTTGGGGTCAATTCCCAGAGAGTTCAGGACTGCAGTCGCTATTTCGTCCACGACCTCAGGCAGTCGCTTGCACTCCACCAGCAAGTGCAGTTGCATTCTCGTGGGGATGCGTTCAGCGATTCGTTTCTCTTCCATCGGACATCCCTCCTTGACCGTCACAAACCCAACTCCATGACGGCAGGTCGCGGGTCAACGAGATGGTGCTCAAAGCCGAGGACGAACGGTTCGGCGCCCATCGCCAGCGCCATCAGTTGCGTGAAATAAAGCACTGGCACAGGCGTAATTTCACCGTTGCCTTCCAGCATCCGCATTTGTTGCCAGTCAAGGTTGAACTGACAAAGGGGGCAAGTTGTGACGAGAAGTTGCGCGCCGATTTGCGAAGCCGACCTCAAAATTGTCGCCGAACATTGGGCTGCAATTTCCGGTCTGTTGACAATCATGAACGAGCCGCAACACTCAACTTTGCGCGGGAAATCCACCACCTCGCAGCCCAAAGTCTCAAGCAACTGCTCCATGACCGTCGGCTCTTCTGGGTCGTCCAAGCCGATTTCTTTTGGCGGTCGCAGCAACAAGCAGCCGTAGTATGGCGCGACGCGAACACCTGTCAAAGGTCGGACAACTTTTTGCCGAACATTGTCAAACCCTATGTCATCGCGAAGGACTTCCAACAGGTGGACGACGCTGACGCTGCCGTCATACTGGAAGTTCTCGTCGAAGACTTTCGGCGCTCGTGTCTCCCTCAGGAAGTCAACGACCTTCTGCCGCCTCTCCGCATCTGTTGGATGACAAGGTTCGCCCGCTTCAAGGTGTTGTAGCAGAAGGAACACAAGGTCATGAGTTTGTCGCTGATAGTCTGGGCATCGGCAAGGATACGGATTGGCGCCAATAGTCCCATGACCGCATCGGTGACTTGTGGCACCAAGCCGCCACAGCATTGCCACTCAGGCAGTTCAACGAGTTCAATGTCCAGTTTTTGTGCGACCCACCTTGCCGTTTGGTCGAAGGCTTTTGCCTTGCTTGCCAGTGTGCATCCGGGATAGTAAGCCAATCTCATGGTCGCTCACCCTGTCGGTCACAAACTCAACTTCCTGAAAGCGCTCACTGTTGCCAGTTGCGGGACTTCGGCGACCAATTCTGCTGGCGGCAAAAAGACCTGCAAAGCGCCTCTTCCTTCCCGCAACTGGATTGTCCGAATCGCTTCCATCACTTTCGCCACATCAACACCTTTTGGACAACGGGTTGCGCAAGTCATACAAGCGACGCAAAGCCAAGGCGCTTGGCTGGCGAAAACTTCCTTCGTCATGCCCAACTGCAGAAGCCTCATGATTTGGTGCGGCAGCAAGTCAGCCGCGAAACCCAACGGGCAACCGGCAGAACACTTCCCGCATTGATAACAGGCGTAAAGGTTCTGCCCGCTCAGTTCCTCAATCTCGCTCAGGATTTCGCTGCTCAACCTTCGCGACGACAGCCTAACCGTTGTCACGATGAACTCACCTCAGCGCCGACGAGTTTTTGCGCATACTCGTAGCCCGTCTCAAAAGCCCTCAAGTTCAGTTCCTCAGTTCCTCTCGGCACGGAAGTCCTGATGGACTCCCGCATCGCCTCTGGGCTGACGATTCCGGTGACGCCCGTCAAAAAGCCGAGCATGACCATGTTCGCCACGATTTTGCGCCCCAGTTGCTCAGCCAACCTCGTTGCGGGGATTTTCAGCAGTTTCATCCCTTCCTTCTCCTCGTTCGGGTCAACCAAATCCTCGTCAATGATCAGCAAGCAATGCGGCGAACGCTTGGCAGCGTAGGTGTGATAGGCTTCTTGGGACATGACCACCATGACCTCGGGGTCGCTCGCTCTCGGGTAGTCAATCTGCTCGTCGCTGATGACGACCTCAGCTTTGCAAGCGCCCCCGCGAGACTCTGGACCGTAGGACTGAACCAAACTCGCTTCTTTGCCTTCATAGACCGCCGCTGCTTTCCCCAAGACATAACCGGCTAAGACGATGCCTTGACCGCCGAAGCCAGCAATCAAAACTTCGCGCCTGCTTGCCATTACTGCTCACCTTCCTCGCTTTCCTCAAATCGCTTTTGCTGCGCCCTAATCATGTCAAGGAAAGTTGGGCGCTCAATGTCAACGAACTTGCCGACGACAATTGGACCGTCAAGGCTCAATTCGCACTCCTCCAACGGTGCAAAGTGCTTTATGACCGTTCGCTCTTTGTATCTGCGCAACTCGTCAAGGGCTTCTCCCAATCGGTTGCGCCGACCGTAGTTGGTCGGGCAAGGGGAAATGACCTCAATGAACCTGAAGCCTCGCTTCTGGAAGGCTTCCGCTATTGAATTCCTGAGCCTGCCCAAATCCAGAACTGTCCAACGAGCCACATAAACTGCGCCTGCAGCCGCCGCTAACCTCGGCAGGTTGAACGGGTATTCTGGGTTGCCGTAAGGCGTTGTGGTTGTCCGACCGCGAATGTGCGTTGTTGGTCCGCTTTGACCTCCCGTCATCCCGTAGTTGAAGTTGTTGATGCAGATGACCAGCAGGTCAACATTGCGCCTCGCAGCGTGAATGAAATGGTTGCCACCAATCGCCACAATGTCGCCGTCGCCGCTGAAGACGGTCACGATGAGTTCAGGATTGGCAAGGTGCAAACCGATGGCAAAGGGAATTGCCCTGCCGTGAGTGGTGTGGAAACTGTTGCAGTTCATGTAGCCGGCGACTCGCCCCGAACAGCCGATTCCCGAGACGACGCAGAGTTTGTCAAGGTCTATGTTCGCTTGCTTGATTGCGGCGACGAAAGCGTTGACGGCGATGCCAATCCCGCAACCCGAGCACCAAATATGGGGCAACCTGTCGCGCCTGAGCGCCCACTCTGACGGGTGCTCAAAGACGACCTCAACGACTTCGGTTTCAGGCATCTCAACTCTGACCAATTCTTCCGTCCGAACCATCGTCATGTCCCGTCGCCTCCGTGCAAATCAAGCGAATGGCGATTTGTCAACCCTCCGCGACTTCACGCAAACTGGCTGAAAACTTCCCGCTCCATCATGTCAAGGAAGGTGAGTTTTTCGATGTCAACGAACTTGCCGACGACGATTTGTTCGCCCATAAGGTCGCCCTCGGTTTCGGGCGAAGCGAAGTGCTTGATAACCGTCCGACCGACAAACGAATTCAACGCCTCCATGAGTTCGCTTGGCTCTTCTGTGAACAAGGTTGGCATCACGACCTCAATGAACCTGAAGCCCCGCTTGTATAGGGCTTCGGCAATCGTGTATCTCAAGTTGTCCCAGTGGAAAGTCGTCCACCGGGCGATGTAAGGGGCGCCGCAAACGGAAAGCAGGTAGGGCAAGTTGAAGGGCGGTTGCTCGTCACGCCCGTCCAACGCCAGTTCGTGCAAGCAAATGACGAGCATGTCAAGGTTCCTCCGTGCAGCGTGAATGACATGGTTGCCGCCGAGCGCCAGAATGTCACTGTCATCGCTGAGCACCGCGACTTTAAGCGATGGGTTGCCCAAGTGAAGCCCTATCCCGAAGGGAATTGAGCGACCTTGATGGACTCGGAAGCAATCGCACTTGAGCGCTTCGTAAACGGGCGTTAAGCAACCGACGGCTGAGACAACGCAAAGTTTTTGGGTGTCAATTTCCGCTTGCCTGACCGCTTGGACGAAAGCGCTTATGACGACGCTTATCCCGTTTTGAAGCGTCCAGATGTCAAAAAGCCACTCCTTGCGAGCCTGCCAATCTTCAGGCAAAAGCGCCTTCAATTCCTCGGGCAAGTCCTGCCAAATCTGCTCCGGGCTCGGCATTTCCTGCCACAGTTTCACTTCCAACGCTTCTTCGCGACGAGCCATCCGCATCCTTTAAACGCCTCCTGTTACGCATTACGCTTTACGAATTACGCTTCACGCCTCAAAAGTCCTTCGGCAATTTCGCAAGTTGCGCTGCGGTGAAGACTGGACCGTCCTTGCAGACATAGTAAGGACCGACATTGCACCGCCCGCATTTGCCCAGCCCGCACTTCATTCGGTTCTCAAGTGTCGTGTAAACTTGCTCTGGCTTAAAGCCCAGTCTCTCCGCTGCCAGCAGCATGAAGCGAATCATGATGGGTGGACCGCAGGTGACCAAGATTGCGTTGTCCGGCGTGGGTTTCAGTTCCTCAAAGACATTGGGCGCTAAGCCGACCTTACCGTCCCAGTCGGGAGTCTCACCGCCGGGGTCAACAGCCTTGACCAGCGTGACGCCATCGACTTTCGCCCACTCGTCCATTTCGCTCTTGTAAACCAAATCGGCGACCGTTCTGGCTGCGTTGAGAATAAGGATTTCGTCGTAGAGTTTTCGGTTGTCAAGGCAGTATTGCATCACGCCCCTCAAAGCGACCGTGCCGATTCCGCCGCCGACGAAGTAAAGCCTTTTGCCCTCCCACTCCTCAACGGGGAACCAGTTGCCGTAGGGACCGCGAAAGCCGATAGTTTGACCGATTTCCATGTCCCGCAAAGCACTCGTCACCTTGCCCACTTGGCGGAAGGTGCACTCAATGTAGCCTTTCCTCGTCGGCGAATTGGCAATCGTGAAGACACATTCACCGACTCCGAAGACCGAGTATTGGGCAAACTGCCCCGGCTTCCAGTCAAAAGTTTGGGCTACCTCTGGGTCTTTGAACTGAAGCCTCAAAGTCCGAGTGTCGTGGGTCTCGTCCCTCATGTCCACGATGGTCATCAAGTAGGGCTTGTAAATGTTGCGCGAAACTTTCACCGTCTCACGCGGCATCGCCATCCCAGTTGCAGTCACCGTCACCATCTCTGCTCACCCTTCCGTTTTGTTTGCGTGCATTCATTGAAAGCGTGCTGGAACAACGCTTACGCGCTTGCACCTTTACACGCCTACACGCTCACTTGCTTGAGCGACTTTCTTGACGACCTCGTAGATGTCCATGCCGACGGGGCATTTGATGACGCATCGCCCGCAGCCAACGCACATGTTTCGCCCGTAGGTTTGAAGGAAATAGGCGAACTTGTGCAGAACCCGTTGCCTGTAGCGGTGGGCTTGTGTTGGGCGCGGGTTGTGACCTGAAGCGTGCAAGGTGAAAAGGGCAAAACCGCAACAATCCCAGTTGCGGCACCGAACGCCCTCAAAAAGAGTCGCCTCGTCAACGATGTCGTAGCAGTGGCAAGTCGGACACGAATAGGCGCAAACCCCGCAACCCAAACATTTGCGGGCGATTTCCTCCCAAACGGGATGCTCAAACAACTCGGAATAAGTCTCGGCAAAAGTGGGCAGACTTTCTTTCCGCAGCATTTTGGCGATTGCTTGTTCGGTCACCTGTTCTTTCGTCAAATCGCCGGCGTCGGCAAACAAGTCCGCGTATTGGTTCACCAACTGCTCGCCCTTTTCCGTCAGCACTTCAACGAGAAACTCGTCACCGACAGGAGTGAGCAAGATGTCGCTTCCTGCCTCGGAAGTCGGCGAGAGCCCGACGGCTGCGCAGAAGCACTCAGGTTGCGGCTCAGTGCACGATAGCCCGACAACCGTCAAGTTCCGCCTTCTCGTCATGTAGAACTCGTCCTCGTAATCGCCACCGAAAACGCTGTCAAGGATAGGGATCGCCGCTGCATCGCACGGGCGAAGGAAAAGTGCAACGGTTTTCGTGGCATCAACCTCTGGGTCTTCAAGCACAGGCTCGCCATCAACGATGCGATAGTGCAGGATAACTTCGGTGGGCGGGAAGAGCCACTCTTTGAAGGGCAAATCGGTTTTGGTGTAGTCGGCAGCGATTTCGGCACTGCTGGTTATCGGTCTGAAGAGTGTCAGTCCTCCTTTCCCGTCCCTCGCCCCTCGTCCCCCGTCCCGTTCTCGGACGGGTGCGATGACCCTCAAACCGCTCGCAACCAGACCGTCAATCCACTTGTTCAGGTTTTCTCTCGTCAATCGCTTCCGCAACATAGTTTCTTGCCTCCTTATCAACGGTCAGGCAGGAGCCTGACCCTCCAGTTCAACGGATGAAGTCTTCCTTGTCGTCAGGGCGATGGGTTGACAAAGGCGTTGGCGCTGAAGGGTCAAAGCCGGGGCGATAATTGAACGCCCGTTCAACTTCAATCGCCAGTTTTCGGTTCAAAAGGTCAAGGCGAATCCCAACGGGGCAAACGCGGGTGCATTCACCGCAGCCAACGCACCGACCAGCCAAGTGCCATGCCCTAATGATGTTCCAAGCCAAATTCCCTTGCGGGTGCGGGCTCGTCGGTATCCACTGGGGTCGGTGCTTTTCGGCGATGCAAGGTTGACAGTAGCAGAGCGGACAAACGGCGCGACAAGCGTAGCAACGGATGCAGCGGGCAAATTGCGGCATCCAGAAATTCCACCGTTCTTCGGGCGAAAGGCTTTCCAAGTAAGCGATTTGGGCGTCAAGGGGATGTTCGGAAGCCGTCGTTTGAACGCTGCTGGGGTCGCCTACAAGATGGTCGTAAATGTGCGGGACTTTCACTGGGCAAGCGACGCATTTATCTGCCAACCTGCCATTAACGACGACGCCGTTGCACACGACGCCGATGATGGAGACATCTTCCCGCTTGATTTGGTTCTCCTGAATGAGCCCGACGATTGAGCGGATGTCGCAGCCTTTCGCCACTATGCCGACCTTGCCGAACTTTTTGACCAGCGGGTTGGTCAAGTAGACTGCAAGGTTGTGGATGCAGTGTTCGTTAAAGATGAGTCGGTCGGCATCTTCAGGCTTATTGACAAAGGTGGGCGTCGCCGCGCCTTCCCTCGCTCCTGTCGCTTTCTCGTAACCGACGACGACGCCCACCTCTCCTGTCCCAAGCAATTGCTTTGCGATTTCGCNAATCTGTGATGTCAATTCTGGNGGCGGCGATGGCGGCAGACCAATTTCTGGCAATGAAGCCTCAATTTGGGTTGCCCCGTTGGTGGGCATCGCCCAAGTCGGGGCAGGTCCTGCCTGCCGAACCTCTTCAACGATTTCGTTGACCAAATGAGCCCACTTCGCTCCTTCGGTAGCGCTCACCCATGCGAAATGCAACCGCCTCAAGTCCAGCCCCAGAAAGTCCATGAGTTTGCGGAAGACAATCCAACGCCTCCTCGCCAACAAGTTGCCGCTGACATAGTGGCAGTCGCCGGGATGACAACCTGAGACAATAACTCCGTCAACGCCGTGTTGAAACGCGCGGATGATGAACAATGGGTCAATCCGACCCGTGCAGGGGAACCTGATGATTCGGACATTGGGCGCATATTGCATTCGGCTCGTCCCAGCAGCATCAGCGCCCACATAAGTGCACCAGTTGCAAACGAAAGCCACGATTTTCGGTTCCCAGTTTCGTTCCCTCACTTCGTTTGCCATTGCCCTATCACCCTCTTAGGGTTTCGCGGCTAACGCCGCTCCTACAAATTTCTTCGCGGCTGACGCCGCTCCTACATTCGGGAGGGGCAGCGGTTTTTTTCGCTGCCCCTTTAGGTTTCGCTACTTTCCAGCAAATGCCTTCACGATGTCGGCTCGGCTGACGATGCCGACTAACTTGCCCTTCTCGTCAATGACGGGAACGCGCTTGATTTTCTTCTTCGCAAGCAACTTGGCGATTTCCTCCACGGGCGTGTCTGGCTTGACGCTGATAACGCGCTTCGTCATGATTTCCTCAACGGTCTTGGCGCCCGGGTGAGCCAAAACATCCGCTTCGGTGGCGATGCCGATGACTCGCTTCTGCTCATCAACGACTGGGACACCGCTGATTTTCTTCGCTGCCAACAACTCGGTCAACTCCTTGACAGTGGTGCGAGGTGACACGGTTACGACTCGCTTCGTCATGATGTCTTTTGCCGTCAACGCCATTTCAACCACCTCCTTGATTGGCGCCCTCAGGGGCGCTCCCTGCCGGCGTCAAGAGACGCCAATTAGTGCTCCCGCTTCAACCTCAGCAGCATGAACTGTCCCGGGCGCCAAAGGCGTAGCGCTCTCGTATCAGTTCCGCTGCTGCCGTGACGGTGAGTGGCGTAACGCCGTGAAGTTGCGCGAAACAGCGTAACAACTCAACATGGTCACCCAGAACGAGAACCTGATGGTGGAAGCCGCGAAGTTTTCGGATGTCTGTCGCATCGTCCAATTTCACAGCAACAGAAGTCCTGCAACCACCCCAAGGCGGCGTGTTCAAGTTCTCAACGATAGTTCCAGCCCCAGCCATCAAGTTGTTGGGACCGAGGAATCGGGTGACTGTCGCTCGCTTCCCGACTTCCCAAAGGACTTGCACCGCCACGCCTGTGTCGGATTCAGCATGGCTTCTCAAGATGAAAGGTGCTGGCTTGGAAGCGAAACCNCCCAACTTGAGCGGGCAAGTGCAATGGGCAGTGATTAGGACATGGCGAACNGTGTCGGGGACGGGGTTGCCCATAAAGCCGGGTCGGTCAAGCAAGTATTGGGTGAGCATCAATGTCAAGGTCGCGTCTCGGTCTGCTTCGCAACCAGCGGGGAAACCTTCGTCCCTGAGATGAGTGAAGGCAAGACACGGTGGCGGCGCTTGTTTGTTGGCGACGAGCGGAAGACAATCGGTTGCCACAGCGTCGGCATCGTAGGCTACCATGATGTTGCGGTGAGCGAAGTAAGTTCGCGCCGCGTGAATTATGTCCTGCTCCTTCGGCTCAACAATCTTCCTCGCCATCTTGCGATACATTTCAGCTAACGCGCGAACGCGCTTGTCGTCGGGCGAAATCTTGTTGAACTCCTCAACATAGCGTTTCACCGGCACAGTGGCGATTTCCGTTCCCAACGGCTCAACCCTTGCTCGGTCTTCCTTATCGCCCCAAATGACCGCCATCCGGCTATCGCGCATCAACCTTCCTGCCTTGATTGCCTTCAGCGCCTGCTTTACTCCCGTCAAGTCCGTTGACGAGACATACCAGACTTTTGGTCTGTTGGCGAAAGCGTGCATCGGACCGATGAAAGCGGTGCCAACAGGGGCGTAGATGATGGTCTTAACTCCCGAGCCGACAAGGGCTTCAACCAAGTTCCAAAGGTAGAGGTGGTGCAAGACGACGAGCAAGGCATCAGGCGGGTCAGTTTTGAGCCTCTCAACAAATCGGTTCGTTTCCTCGGCTGTAGCGATGAACTTCGGCTCAATGACCAAATCAACGCCGACCTCGTTCGCAATTCGCCGCAGTTCAGCGGAAATCTCTCGTTCTTCTCTCAACGGGATAAGCGGCACCCGGCCAGCCCATCCACCAAGGTGTTGGTAGCCTGACGAAAACCGCTCGGACAAAAGGTTTTGGTTTTGCCCTTTGCCGCTCCAAGCCGCTCAACTCAACTGCGAAACTTTCATTCAAGGCAAAAACGATGGGCAAACCGACCGCAGTCATCCCCGCAGCCCTCAAAAACTTTCGCCTCGTCACTTTGTCCTTCATCTTCCTCACCCCCAGAGCAACAATTCGCCCAATTCTGCGTGTTGGACGCACTCGATGGGTTTGCCCGAACGCAAGTTGCCATAGCACCCCTCATTGCAGTATCGGCACTCAATGATTTTGTCAAGTTGACCCATCTTGGTTTTGAGCGCCCAGAATGGGTCGGCAATTAACCCGCGACCAATAGCAATCAAGTCGGCTCGCTTTTCCCGCAAGGCTTCAACGGCTCTTGCGTGGCGTGCCATCTTGCCGACTGCGATGACGGGAACCCGAACGGCTTGCTTAAACGGCGCCGCTAAATCCGCTGGAGCGTTCTCGCTGGCAGGTGAAATGTCCAAGATGTCAATGCCCGCTTCCTCAAGCCGCTTGGCAAATTCCACGCTTTCATCAACGGTGTAGCCTTCATACTCCTTCGGGGTGTGCCGGTAAAGGACGAGCATATCGTCACCGACCGCTTCCCTGATTGCTTGAACAACTTGCAACCCGAGTCTCATTCGGTTTTCAAGGCTGCCGCCATACTCGTCGGTTCGGTGATTTGTTCGGCGGGAGAAAAACTGGTTGAGCAAAAAACCGTGAGCGCCGTGCGGCTCAACGCCGTCGAAACCCGCTTCTTTGCAAATAAGCGCAGCCTTTTTGAAACGCTCAATGCTCAAGCGGATGTCGCTTCTCGTCAACTCATCAGGCGAGTTGCGACCGTCAACGGGAGCCATGAAAAGTTGGATTGCGGCGACAGCGCCCTCACGCTTTATGGCTTCTGCGAGCCTGCTCAAGTTCCTCGCGTTCAATGTGCCGTCTTCAAACTTCGTCGTCCTCGTTGCCTCAACTANGACCAAAGCGACGCCACCGTGAGCGATCCGGCGATACCACTCAATCCCGTCATCGCTCACGATGTCGCGATTCGTCACCATCGGAGGGCAAACGATTCTGTTGCGCAAGGTCCATTTTCTGACCTGCAGCGGCTCAAACAAGATTGCGTGTTCTGGCAACATCTCCGTTTCACCTCACATGACCGCTGCAAGTTCGGCAAAGATTTGCTCCTCGGCGAAACCAGCTAAGTCCATGCTCTTGTTCTTGCACGCGACCACGCAAGCGCCGCAGCCCTCGCAAATGCCCTCGTTGACTCTGGCAACGACCTTGATCAAGTTGCCCTGACGGTCGCGAATTTCTCGCCGCTCAATTGCACCGTATGGGCAAACACGCTGGCACTCAAAGCACCCGACACATGTTTGCTCGTTGACTTGAGCGATCGTGGGTTCTCGTTCAAGGACATCCTTTGCGAGCAAAGTCAAGGCTTTGGCGGCAGCGCCGCTGGCTTGTGCAACCGTTTCTGGGATGTCCTTCGGACCTTGAATGACGCCAGCGACGAAAACGCCCGAAGTCAAAGTCTCAACGGGTCTAAGTTTCGGGTGAGCCTCTTGCGCGAACCCGTATTCGTCCGTCGCAACTCTCAGTTTCTGCACCAGTTCGTTGCTGTTGGAAACGATTGCCATCGCCAAAACGACCATATCGGCTGCAATTTCAATTCGCTGCCCGCTCAAAGTGTCAATGCCTTCAACGAGCAACTTACCGTTTTCCGGTATGACCTTTGCGACTCGCCCTCGGATGTAGAGCACGCGCTCTTCTTCCATCACCCGTCGGATGAATTCCTCATAGCCTTTGCCTCCAGCCCTGATGTCCATGTAGAAGATGTAGGCTCGCCCGTCAGGGACTTTGCGTTTGTATAGCAAGGCATGCTTTGCCGTATACATGCAGCAAATCTTGGAGCAGTAGGGGACGCCGTTTGCAGGGTCACGCGAACCGACGCATTGGATGAAGACGACCTCCTTGGGGACTTTACCGTCGGATGGGCGATGGATTTCGCCGCCCGTTGGTCCTGACGCCGAAAGCAGCCTCTCAAACTCAAGACTATCAACGATGTCTGGATGCTTGCCGTAGCCGTATTCACGGACTTTTTCAGGCGGATAGAGTTCGTAGCCTGTCGCCAAGATGATGACGCCGACCTCCCGCTCAATGATTTGGGGCTTGTCATCGTAGTTGATGGCTTTCGGTGCGCACGCTTGATAGCAACGCTCGCAAACCAGTGGGAACATTCTGGGCGTGTTCAGGCAATGTTCGGCGTCAATGGTGTAAACTTGCGGGACTGCTTGAGGGAAGGGCAAATAGACAGCCTTCCGCCAACTAAGGTTACGGTCAAATTCGTTGGGCACATCAACGGGACAGGCTGAAGCGCAATCGCCACAACCGGTGCACAAATCTTCGCGGACATACCTTGGCTTGCGCAAAATTTTGACCTTGAAGTTGCCCACATAGCCCGAAACATCAACGACCTCGCTGTATGTGAGCAACTCAATGTTCGGGTGTTGCTTGACCTCAACCATTCGTGGGGTCAGGATACACTGAGCGCAGTCAAGGGTCGGGAATGTTTCGGAAAGGCGAGCCATGTTGCCGCCGATTGACGGTTGCTTCTCAACAAGGGTGACGGGAATGCCTGCTTCCGCTAAGTCAAGGGCTGCCTGAATGCCTGCGATGCCACCACCGATGACCAAGGCTCGCTTCGTCACGGGAAGGCGGACAGGTTTCAGCGGCTTGTTGCGTTTCACCTTTTCAACGATGAACGCAACCAATTCCTTCGCCTTCTCCGTCGCTACTTCTCGGTCTCGGTGAACCCACGAGCAATGCTCGCGGATATTTGCCATTTCGCAAAGGTATGGGTTAAGCCCCGCCATCTGACAAGCGTTTCGGAATGTCCGTTCGTGCAGGTGAGGGGAGCAAGCAGCGACAACGACACCAGTCAGGTTCTTTTCGGCAATGGCGTCGCGGATGAGTTTCTGCCCAGGTTCGGAACACATGTAAACATAGTGGGTTGAGTAAACGACACCTGGCAACTTTGATGCGAATTCGGCGACCTTCGCCACATCAACCGTCCTCGCGATGTTTTCACCGCAATGGCAAACGAAGACGCCTATTCGCGCCATTGCCTTCAATCCCCTTTCGGAGGCTTACNCTTTGCCACCATCAAAATGGCTTCAAGGATGTCTTTTGGATCGTGCATTTTCCCTCCTGCGTGCGGGACGACCACGACTTGACAGTTATCCCTTGCGCAACGCTCAACCTCTCTCGCCATTTGACCGTAGTTGAGTTCTGGGACGACGAAGCCTTTGATGTGCTTTGAGATTTCTCGCACCCGCTTCTCAGGGAACGGCCAAGCAGTTATTAAGCGGAAGAATCCGACCTTGATGCCCTTCTCTTTCGCTTCAGCAACCGCTCTCGTCGCTATTCTGGCTGAAATCCCGTAAGAGAGCACCACGACTTCCGCTCCCTCAACATCCCGTTCCTCCCAATCAACGATTTCGTCCTCGTAGCGCTTGATTTTCTCAATCAACCTTCGCACCAACTTGTCGTGGGCTTCTCCGGTCATGACGGGATAGCCCCGTTCGTCGTGGGTCAAACTTTCGGCGAACACATGATAGCCCTCACCAGCACTCGGCATCGGCGGCACCAAATCCTCGTCAGGTTCGTAGGTTTTGAACTT
>JGI26465J51735_1000350_pt1 | contig 17837 bp, 19 predicted proteins | sample PerSpoBPS_BMetaG_FD_51735 | JGI IMG/M metagenome (IMG submission 51735) | reverse complement strand
CTATGAGGTCGCCGATTTCAAAGTTGGAGAAATCTTCGAGCCCGACCCCGCACTCCATGCCTTCGGGAATTTCNGTTCGGTCTTCGGTGTAGTGGCGAAGCGAAACGATACGCGTAGTTGCTATGACTTGACCATTCCTTATGATTCGGCAAGGGGCATTGAACACCAAACGCCCAGAACGGACATAGCAACCTGCAACAATGCCGAAGCGAGTTTTGAAGGTGGCTCTGACTTCAGCGACTCCGAGAACTTCTTCCCTCCGAATTGGCTCAAGTAGACCGACAATTGCCTTCTTGACATCATCTATCAACTCGTAGATGATTCGGTAAAGCCGGACATCAACCCTTTCATGTTGAAGTGCTCGCCTTCCTGATGGGTCAACCCGAACATTGAAGCCCAAGATGACGGCATCGGAAGCAGCAGCCAACATGACATCGTTTTCAGAAATATCGCCGACGCCTTCATGGATTATGTTGATTTTCACCTCAGGGTGCTCCAAACGGCTGAGGGCATAGGTGATGGCATCCACAGAACCTTGGACATCTGCCTTGACGATAAGGTTAAGTTCCTTGACTTTGCCAGCCTGCATTTGGGCGAAGAAATCTTCCAAAGTGATTCGTCTGGTTGGTTGAAGTTGTTGGAGTCTTTGGAGTTCAGCACGCTGTTCGGCAATTTCTTTGGCAACCTTCCCGTCCTCAACGACCTCAAGTTTGTCACCGGCGTTGGGCAGTTCCTCTAAGCCCAAGATTGCGACGGGTTTGGAAGGTGGTGCCTCCTTCACTTCGTTTCCTTTCCAATCGGTCATCAATCTGATGCGACCATAAGTTGTCCCTGCCACAACCCAATCTCCCTTGCGCAGCGTTCCCTGCTTAACGATGACCGTAGCCGTAGGTCCTCGTTTGGGGTCCATTTTGGCTTCCAGAATGTAACCCCAAGCAGTTGCTTCTGGGTCGGCTTTTAGTTCCATCAAATCAGCGACCAACAAAATCATTTCCAGTAATTCGTCAATCCCTTCCCCTTTGAGAGCGGAAATCGGGACACAAATCGTCTCGCCACCCCATTCTTCTGGGACGAGCCCAAGTTCCGAGAGTTGGACTTTCACCCTGTCAGGGTTTGCGTCTGGTCGGTCAATCTTGTTGATGGCGACGATGATAGGGACACCTGCGGCGCGAGCGTGGTTTATTGCTTCCACCGTTTGGGGCATTACGCCGTCATCGGCAGCCACAACCAAGACAACTATGTCGGTAACCATTGCTCCCCTCGCCCTTAGTGCTGTAAAGGCTTCGTGACCGGGAGTGTCAATGAAGACAATGGTTCTCCCCTTCCAGTCAACTTCGTATGCACCGATGTGCTGGGTTATCTGACCATACTCCCGTTCGGCGATGTTTGTCTTACGGATGTAGTCAAGAAGCGTGGTTTTCCCGTGATCTACATGCCCCATGACAGTGATCACGGGAGGGCGTGGGCGAAGTCGTTCGGGGCTAACCTCCGTAGGCTTCTCCTCTTCCTCAACGGTGATTACCTCTTCAGTTTCAGTCTCCACGACGGTGGTCTCCTCTTCCGTGATAGTAACTTCTTCTGTAGTTGCTACTGCGGTCTCCGCTTCCTCTCGTTTTTCTCCGTCCCGCTCAAACTGGAATTCGTATCCCAACTCTTTAACCAACTTCACAACGACCTCTAATTCAAGGGGCTGGGTTGGTGCAACGATTGTTCCCCATTTCATCAACTGGCTCATGATTATCCCCAAATCCACTTTCAAACGCTCTGCAAGTTCAAGTGGTGGCAGTGCTCGGCGTGGCAATAAAACAACCTGTTGGGTAGGTTTCCCCCCAAACTTCTCCCTCAGCAATTCACGAACAGCATCAGCGGTTGCTTCATCAATAGTGCTTGAATGGCTTTTGACATCTTCTCCGAGTTCCCTAAGCAACCCTATTAGTTCGTTGTTAGTAATGCCCAATTCTTTTGCGAGTTGGTGGATGCGAATTTTCGCCAAACGGCATCACCTCTTGGTCGGCTTTTTACCAAAGCCGGGTCAAGTCACCTGACATCCATAGGATGTGACGCTTTAACTGGTTCAAAAGTTCGTTCAATGTCTGAGCATCTATCGGTCTCTTAAAGGCGTAAGCCCAAACCTTCCTCTTCGTCGCTGCAATCACACAATCCGTAACGGGACAGACATATGCACCTCGTCCGCCTAAATTTTTTGCCTCATCAATGATGACACGCTTGTCACGGAAAGCAGATATTCTGATCAACTCTCGTTTCTGCCTCAATTGGGAGCAACCAAGGCACACGCGCTCGTTATTGTTCCCCTTCCTTCGCTTCCGTTTCAGCGCCACTTACTAAAGCCTCCTCTCCCGCTGCGGCTGAAAAGTCTGTCTCAGGTTTCAAGTTGGATGTTGATGCGCTGGCTTGAGAATCATTGGCGACAAGGGTTTCGACTTGAGCGAGTTGCTCGGAAGGGATTTCCCTTCCAAGTTGGTTGGCAGTTCGGATGTCAATTCGCCAACCTGTCAGTTTAGCAGCGAGGCTCACATTCCGCCCTTGCTTTCCGATCGCCAGCGATAATTGGTCTTCACTGACTACGACAGTTGCCGTTCGTTCATCAAAATTCATGATAACTGTTTCCACCTTCGCAGGGCTAAGTGCATTTGCGACAAATTCCGCTTCGTCTTGGCTCCAGGCTATTATGTCAATCCTTTCGCCCCTGAGTTCTTGGGTTATGTTGTTAATTCGCTTGCTTTGCTGCCCAACACAAGCCCCAACAGGGTCAACTGTTGGGTCTTTNGAGGCAACTGCTACTTTGGAGCGATAGCCTGGGTCGCGAACCAAACTCTTTATCTCCACAACACCCTCTCGGATTTCAGGAACTTCTGCTTCTAACAACTTGCGGAGAAGTTCTTTGTGAGTTCTTGAGACGATGATAATAGGTTCTGTGCTGCCAGTGGGCTTTCGGATTTCGTAGATGTAAACGCGGATTCGTTCGCCTTTCTGGAAACTTTCGGTAGGAACTTGTTCTCGGCGGGGAAGCAATGCCTCGGCTCGGTCAAGGCTAAGATAAATGTTGCCGTAAGAATCCCATCGGGCGACCTGACCGACGACGATGGTATTGATGCGGTCTCTGTAAAGTTCATAAACGCGGCGCTGTTCTATTTCGCGAATTCGCTCTTGCATTCTCTGTCGAGCCAGTTGCATAGCGGAGCGGGAAAATTCGCTTAAAGGCAAATCAACCCTAATCCTCATCCCCAGTTGGGCGTCAGGGTTAATCTTTCTGGCTTCTTCCAAACTGATTTCCAAATGTGGGTTTATCGGGTTTTCAACGATCGTCTTTTCCAAAGCCAATTTCAACACCTTGTTTTCCAAGTCCAAAATAGCAACCACACGGGGACGAATGCGCTTCCTCTGATGCCGTCCTATATCGCGCATGAATTGCTTTTCGTATGCATGGCGGATGCCATCGCACATTGCACTTAAGACTTCCTCCAAAGGCAATTCTTTATCTTTGGCAATTTGTTGGACAAGAGCGACCAATTCGGCACTCATCTTCTTTCAGCACCTCGCTTAGCGAAAGCGTTCAATAAAGGTTCAAAAGAAAAAGTGGGTGAGACGACCACCCACTTCCTTCGCTCCCTTTCACAAGCCACCTTTTAGTTTAACCTTGTCGCCTGCGGTTGGAAAGAGTTGCTTCGCCTTCGCTCCAAGCAAAACCTCCGAACGCACTTTCGTGCCAAGAAAGTGTTCTAAAAGTCCTATTTGTGGCTTTGCGCCACAGGCTTCCGTCAATGCAAAACATGCTACGAACTTCAGTCCATAATTGATGGTGCAACCGAAAGCAAATCATGCTACGGACTTCAGTCCGTAGTTGATGACGCAGAAACTGAGCGAAGACTTTAGCGGCGAATTTTCTTGGAGGGTCGGGCTTCTGCCTGACCGCAAATTTCGGCATGGCAGTAGCCGTGCCCTCCAGAATTTTTCGCCGAATGAAATCGGCGCTGATAAAATTCGTCATCAACCACTGGCTAAAGCCAGTGGTATGAAAAAGTTTTAGAACACTCTCAGCCCAAATGGTCTGGAGGTGGTTCGGTGTGAGGATTGAGGATGTGAAGGTGTTCGTCGTCAACCCAATTGCGGCGGAGAAGTTTGAGGGCATTGGGCATTTGTATCGGCGAGGTGGCATCAATTATGTCGTCGTCAAGGTTCTGACCGACGAAGGAGTTTACGGTGTCGGCGAGGGGACATTGCACGCCAGCGAACTTGCAGTTGTCGCAACTATCAACCACTTGAAGGAACTGCTCATCGGCAAAGACCCGCGAAATACCGAAGACATCTGGAACTTCCTGCACCGGGCAACCTACTGGCGTGGCGGACCGATTTTCAAGACGGCAATCGCCGCTATTGACATGGCGTTGTGGGACATTAAGGGCAAGTTAGCGAACATGCCTGTCTATCAATTGCTTGGCGGGGCGTGTCGGAAAGGTGTCCTCGTTTACCGCCACGCTGACGGTCGTGACCCCAAAGAAGTCGCCGAAAATGTCCGCAAGTGGCTGGAACAAGGTTACAAAGTCGTGAGAGCGCAGATGGGTGGTTACGGCGGTTCCGGTAAGTTGCGTCACGAACCTGCCGAACGGGAAGGTTTGCCCGCCACGACTTACTTTGAGCCGACCCGATACTTGCTGGAAGTGCCCAAGTTGTTTGAGTATTTGCGCAGCGAATTGGGCATGGAGGTTGAATTGCTCCACGATGTCCACGAGCAACTTTCGCCCATTGAAGCGGCTCAACTCGCTAAGCGCTTAGAGCCTTACCGCCTCTTCTTCCTTGAAGACCCTGTCTCGCCCGAGCACAAGGAAGCGTTAGCCTTTATCCGCTCTCAAACGACGACGCCACTTGCCATCGGCGAAATCTTTTGCGACCGCGAACAAGTCCTGCCGCTTTTCGTTAACCGTTGGATTGACTACATTCGCATCGCACCGATGCATGTCGGTGGCATCACCGAAGCGAAGAAAATCATGACGCTGGCTGAACCTTTCGGGGTCAAATCGGCATTTCACGGCGCCGCAGACTTGGGACCAATTTCTCAAGCAGCAGCAATTCATGTGCAAATGAGCATCCCCAATTGTGGCGTCCAAGAGTGGACGGATTTTCGGAGTATTCAGGTTTTCTGCGATTTGTTCCCGACGCCTTGCGAAGTTCGCGACGGATACGCTTACCCCAACGAAGCGCCGGGCTTGGGCATCGACTTCAACGAGGCTTTAGCGGAACGCTTCCCTTACTCGCCCGTTTACATGCCTCAAATTAGGCGAACTGACGGGACCGTTCACGGTTATTGAGTTCACACCATCGTCAGCAAGGCACCATGCATGACCGATCTGGCGCTCAATAAAGCGGTGTCTTTGCCGGACAGTTCCATAACGACAAGCAGCAAGAGCAAACCTGCGATGATGACAGTTTCCCTGCCCCATTCCATGCCGGGCACTTGTCTGCGTTCACTTGCTGGGATTTTTGACAACCGTTCAAGCCACTCCTTTATCGCTTCCGGTCTGATGGGAAGCCCGTGAATGCGGGAAGCGTCAAATGTCCGCAGGTTCAAACGGAAGATACCCAATTGCGCTGCGGTTCCGCCGGTGAGCACTAAAACTGCTGCTTCCCTCAGCATTTGAGCGGCAGGTTGCAGTTGCTCAATTGCGAAATTGCGGCAATCTTCTATCTGCTTGCTGGTTGGCGGGTCATCGGTTAGGAACTGTTCGGTCAAGCGGCGCGAACCCACAGGAACGCTGAGCCATCTTTCAGGCTGTTGCAGTTTGCCAATTGACACTTCTGTGCTTCCGCCACCGACATCGGCGACAGCAAAGAGGGCGTCTTTGTGGAAACGAAGTTTCAAACCCGAAGTCGCCCCAATGAAGGCTAACCGAGCCTCTTCGTCAGCGCTGAGGATTCTCAATTTGACCCCAGCGGTTTTCTCCAGTCGTTCAATGAACATGTCGCTGTTGCTCGCTGACCTAACCGCTTCGGTTGCGAGAAGGATGAACATTTTAGCGTCAAGGGATTTGAGCCGGCGCATGAAGGCGCTGACAGCCCCAATGGTCGCTTCAATGGCTATGGGTGCAAGTTCGCCCCGTTCCGCAAGACCGCGACCAAGCCCAGTTATTGAGCCGCCAACTTCAACATCAACCCATTCGTCGCCCTTCCTTTCAGCCAAAAGGTAGCGGACAGCGTTTGTGCCTATGTCAATAACTGCGACCCGAAACATCTCAACTCCCCCTTTCAGCCACAAAACAATCGTGCCACTTCCGCAGCATACTTGTCAGAAGAAAGCGTGCAAGAGTGCAGGCGTGTAGGCGTTAAAGTAAAGGAACACCTGCACGCATGCACGCTTACACGCTTGCAAGACTCTCAAGGAGGTGGACGGGAAAATGGAGTGGGTGACGGAAGGTTCAATCACGACGCCCGAAGGCTTTTGGGCTGCGGGAGTTGCTTGCGGCATAAAGGCGACAGGCAGAAAGGACTTGGCTGTGGTTTTCAGTGAATTGCCTTGCGTTGCCGCCGCGACTTTCACCACCAACAAAGTCAAAGCATCTCACATCTTCGTCAGCAAGGAGAACTTGAAGCCGCAAAAAGCAATGGTTCGGGCAATCGTCGCAAATAGTGGCAACGCCAACTGCTGCACCGGACAGCGCGGGATTGAGGATGCAAAACGAATGTGCGAAATTGCAGCAGCTGAATTGAGCGCTCAAAGGCAAGTGAATGTCCAACCGCACGAGGTATTGGTGGCGTCAACGGGAGTAATAGGCGTCCCATTGCCTATGGACAAGGTTGAGCAAGGGATAAAAGCGGCTGTCGGCAAATTGTCAAGGGATGGGGGGCGCGAGGCAGCGGAAGCGATAATGACCACCGACACGAAACCAAAGTTCGCCGCTTTGAGGCTGGAAATCAATGGCAAAACGGTGCACATCGGCGGAATCGCGAAAGGCGCTGGCATGATTGCTCCCAACATGGCGACGATGCTTTGCTTTATCGGAACTGATGCTCGCATCGGGCGCAAAGCGTTACAATCGGCGCTCCGCTACGCTGTTGACCGAAGTTTCAACAGCATAACCGTTGACGGTGACACTTCAACCAACGACACCGTTTTCGCTCTGGCAAATTGGATTTCTGGCGGCGACGAGATTCAGGAAGGGACGCAAGCCTTTGAGCAATTTCGGGACGCCTTAACGGCATTGTGCCAAAAACTTGCCAAGATGATTGCTGCGGATGGCGAGGGTGCGACGAAGTTGATTGAGATTCGCGTGACAGGGGCGATGAGCGAAAGTGAGGCGAAAGCAGTTGCCATGACAGTTGCTAACTCGGCACTCGTTAAAACGGCGCTTTTCGGCAACGACCCCAATTGGGGGCGAATTGCCGCAGCGGTCGGTCGCTCACCCGCTCGCGTCAAGCAGGAAACTTTGACCATCCGCATCGGCGATTTTGAGTGTTTCCGAAACGGTGAACCCCTTGCCTTCGACAAAAACGCAGCCCACGAATGGCTAATAGCCAACAACGAAGTCGTCATCGGAATTGATTTGGGCTTAGGAACTGCTTCGTGGACCGTCTGGACATGTGACTTGAGCGAGGAATATGTCCGCTTCAACGCCGAATACACGACCTAAACGCTTTGTTGGGTAGACGGATTGGGAGGGCGAGGTTCCTGACGAAACGAAACGGCGGCGAATAGCGAGTAGCGAGTGGCGAATAGCGAATAGTGAACAGCGACTGGCGATTAGCGACTGGTAAAACGGCAGCGAGTGGCGAATAGTAAACGGCTTTAACTTGGGTTGCGCGTTGAAGGTTGAGAGTTGGGCGTTGTAAGTCAGGTTTTCCTCTCAGAACGCGCAACTCGTAACTTTTTCGTGTCCGAAATTTCGCCGACGGCGCTCCCTCACTGGCTAAAGCCAGTGGCATGTTAGAATGCTCTCGGGGCGATGGTGGGTCTCCAAAGTTTGGCTTCAACCTTCATCATGGAAAGCCGATGAATTCCATGAGCGCTTCTTCGTAGGCGGGGTTGCCCGTCATGGGCACATGGGTCATTTTGCGGGCGAGTTCAACTGCTTTCCTTCGTTCCTCAACAGACCTGAGAGCCAATTTAGCGCCAGCACCCGCCGCATTACCGACGATGGAGAACCGTTCTATCGGCAGAGGAGGCAATAAGCCAATTCTTTGGGCTGACCTCAAATTGACGAAAACCCCGAACGCACCAGCGACAATCACTTTCGAGACTTCCTCCCATCTGAGACCTGCGACTTGCAGCAAAACCTCAGTGACGGCTCGGATTGAGCCTTTTGCCAACTGCAATTCACGGATGTCCCGTTGCGAAAGGACAATGCCCTCACTCCGTTCGCTCAGTTCGGGCGAAACTAACTGGAAAGCCTTTTGACCGTTGACAGAGAGAATTCGTTCCTGCCATCCCGCCAAATTGTCGTTCATTCGCCCTGTCTCATCAACGATGCCGAGTTCAAGCAAAGCGGCAACGGCGTCAATGAGACCTGAACCGCAAATTCCCTTCGGCAAAGTTCCGCCCAAGGTTTGAACCCTCAGCCAAACTTTGGCGTTCGTTCGCTCAACGGAGACTTGAGCGATAGCGCCCCTCTCAGCCCTCATGCCTTGATAAATCCGACCGCCTTCAAAAGCAGGTCCGGCAGCAGCGGAAGCGCACCAATACCTTCCCTTGTTTCGCACCACAATTTCGCCGTTCGTCCCGATGTCAAGGGCAACGACAGGCTCACCGTCAGGTTCGTGAAGATGGGTCAAAACGACAGCCACAGTGTCAGCGCCGATGTAGCCAGCCACGCACGGAAGCGTTGTCAAAAAACCGTTGGGATGAATTCTCAGCCCCAACCTCCAAGCCTCAACCGTGACAGGTTCGTTGAACACCGGCACATAAGGGGCAAGGGCAATCGGTTCAGGATTGACGCCCAAAAGCAAATGCAACATGGATGTGTTGCCGACGCAAACGAGTTCGCAAATGTCGCTTGGGGACGCATTGATGATTTGGCAACTTTCGGCAATTATCTCGTTCATGCCCCTAACGACGGCTTGCTGAAGTTGACGCAAGCCATTGGGATTTTCCATAGCGAAGCAGAGCCGGGAAACTACATCGTCACCGAACTGAACTTGCGGGTTGAGCCGGGCAGCGTAGGCGAGTTCTTGACCAGTGTCCAAATCGATTAGGTAGCCGACAATGGTCGTCGTCCCAATATCAAAAGCCATGCCCAACAAGGGTCGTTTCATCTCAAAACTCGGCGAAACTTCGAGGACGGACACTTGTTGACTGTGAGCCGAGTAAACTGTAACAACTACTTGCTGGCTTTGGCGAAGGGTTGTGGGTAAGGAGCGCAAAACGGAGAGGGAAAGTGAGGACGCAGGGATGGTCAAGCCATGTTGATGCTTCAAGGCGTCCAAAAGCCTCTGGACATCACTTCGTTCGTCAGCCACCGACGGTTGCGGGACAGTGACAACAAATCGCTTGACTGCTGGCTGCAATTTCGTTTCCCGTTCAACGGCGGTTGTCAGAATTTGAGCGATTGCGGGTCTGCTTCCCTCTGGGACGAAAATTACCGAGTTGCCTTCAACTTTATGCCTGCAAGTTAAGCGCCAACCATCTTGCAACTCAGCCGCCGACAAGTGCCTGATTTCCTCGGCTGTCGGTTCTGGCACATGACCTTTCAAAAATCTGACGAGACACTTACCACAGACACCAAACCCACCGCACGGCGTTTCAACGGAAACGCCTGCTTGCCAAAGCGCCCTAACCAAAGGAGTGCCATCGGGCACCTCAATTTCCAAACTGTCAGGCTCAATTCGCAAACTTGCCATCGCTTGTTCCTCCTGTTCCCCAACCTTTGCCTCAAAAAGTTTGACACGGATGCTTCTTCAGGTTGGCTACGATTGTCCGCCGAGTCTTCAAAGCACCCTTGAACGCGCAACCCTCAACTCGCAACTTCTTTTCCAAAGAGTTGCTCTTGCNTTTCCGCAAAAGTTCAGGCAACCTTAAAGCGGTCTTTACTTTGGGGCAAACCTGAAGCAATTGCCGTTGCGGGTTTCCGAGCACCTTTCAAGGCGGAGGTTGATAGCCATGCCGAGGAAAAAGGCTCAGCCGTCAACCGAGCAAAGGTTTTACTCCATAAGCGTCGTCTCAAGGATGTTGAACACTCACCCGCAAACACTGCGAATGTATGAGCGGCTGGGGCTAATCAAGCCCCGCAGGAACGAGCGCGGCGACAGGCTCTTTTCCGAAGAGGACATAGAGCGAATTCGCAAGATTCAGGAACTGACCCAACGCATGGGCGTCAATCTGGCTGGCGTTGAGGTGGCTTTCAAACTCATGGCTCGGATTGAAGAATTGGAGGCGGAACTCAACCAACTGAGGAAGCGTTTCTGGCAAGCGGTTCAAGAGCAAGCGGAACAGTTGGCGGCGAAATTAGTGGCTGAAAGGTGGGAGGAGTTTATCCGACAGCGCTCTTTCCCTGTCCAAGTTTGGCGTCGCACTCCAATCGCTAAACGCGTCAAAATTTCTGTCACACCACCAAACCGAGAGGAGACATAGATTTCGGAGGGAGCGATAACTTATGCGGGAGAGAACCGCATGGCGTGAAATATTGCTTTGGCTCATCGGGGTTTTAGTCGGCGCGGGTCTGGTCAATTTGGGGCGATGGATGGGAAGGCAGGAAGTCGTTTTGCAAAACAATCAAAACCAACCTGTCGCATTTCAACCTGTATCCGTGCCTAAGATAGAGCGCGTTCCAGAGATTCTCTCGCCACCCTCTCCCATTGACTTTTGGGTGCCTATCGTTGAAAAGGTGGGGAAGGCGGTCGTGTCCATTGAGAGCGAGGAAAGATTGCCCGGCGGGCAAAATGCAGGTTCAGGGGTCATCTTTGACGGCAAAAGGGGGCTAATCGTCACTAACTACCATGTCACTGAAGGTGCGAGAAATCTCACCGTTATGCTCAAGGATGGTAGGCGCTTCAATGCAAAGGTTCTCGGAAGCGAACCCCATGTCGATATAGCAGTCCTGCAAATTCCAGCCCACGACTTACCTGAGGCAAAGTTTGGCTCTTCTGAGGAACTCAAGGAAGGGGCATGGGTAATCGCAATCGGCAATCCTTTCGGTTTCTCCAACACGGTTACCGTTGGTGTCGTCAGCGCAAAAGGGAGAAGTCTGAGGGATGAGGGAATCTTCCTTGACGATTTGATTCAAACCGATGCCGCTATCAACCCGGGAAACAGCGGGGGTGCATTGGTCAACAGCAAAGGCGAGGTCGTCGGGATCAATGTAGCGATGCGACCCGGCGCTCAGGGCATAGCGTTTGCCATCCCAATTGAAACGGTGCAAGATGTCGTTGAGCAACTCCTCCAACACAAAGAGGTCCGTATGCCCTTGCTCGGAGTAAACTACGAAATGCTCCCGGAGAACGAGCGGGTAAAGTTGGGCGTTCCGGCTGAAAAGGCTTTGCTCATCAGTAGCGTGAGACAAGGGATGCCTGCCGAGAAGGCAGGGCTTAAAAGCGGCGATGTGATAATCGCCATAAACGATGCTGCGGTTCGCGACACCAACCATTTGCGCTACGCCGTCAGAAAAGCGGCACGGAACAGTCAAGCAGTGAAACTTCGCATCTTCCGGAGCGGAAGGGTTTTCGACATACTTGTCAAGCCGGAATGGGTGCCTATCAGGCAGATAGTGAGGCAAAGGTGAACCGATTTGGCAAGTCAAATCTCTTCCCACAGCGAAATGCGTTCCCGCCTTATCATCTCAACGAACTCGGAACGGCGATTTGCGGGCACCGACCCTTTCGGGATTTGAAGGACTCTCACTTCCCAGCGTTCCCAACCCACATCGCCCTCGATCAAATCACCGACGCGGATTTCCGTGGCAGGTTTAGCGACCTTGCCGTTGACTTTAATGCGACCGGCGTCGCACAACTCCTTCGCCAAAGTCCTCCGTTTGACCAGACCCGTCAATTGCAGAAATTTGTCAAGCCTCATGAAGCGTCACTGTTGTTAGCGCTGGGGTTTGGGGCGCGGGGTTGCATCGCCTGGTAAAACGCCCATAGCCCAAAGGATACCGCCGAGCAAATGTTGCAGGAACTTCTCATCGCGCCACAAGTATTCCTCATGCCCGAGGGCGGTGTAGAAGACTCGTCCCTTCCCGTAGTAGCGGCACCACGCTAAGGCGTAATCGTGGTCGGGTCGGTTGCCTTTCGAGATGTCAACGGAAGTCGGGTCAAGGCTGAGCAGGACGCGAACTTTCTCACGAGACCAATTGCGGAAGGTGTAAATCTCGTCCTTCAGTTCCCAAACATCGCCGAGGTGTTTCGTTGCGGGGTGTTCTTTGTCCTCAACGATTATCCGAACCGTCTGATGCCACGGGTGACCAGCGAAATAACCGCCAATTAATTCGCCAAACTCAGGCCAATTGTAGAAGGTGTCTGTTGTGCTGTGGACACCAATGAAGCCCTTGCCGTTGCGGATGAAGTCCAAAAAGGCTTGCTTTTGTGCGTCGCTCATCGGCAACTCGCCTGTAGTGTAGAACATGATGGCATCGTAACGCTGAAGGATTTCGGGGACGAGCAAATCGGTGTCCTCGGTCACTGTCGTTAGGAAGCGGGGTTTTGAGCGCCAACCCAACCGAACAACTGCTTCCGCTGCCGTTGCTGTTGTGTCGTGCCGAAAGCCCATTGACAAGTTGACGAACATCAGCCTCTTAACTTGTTGCCCTTCCGCACCTGCTTCCTCCGACGGCAAATTTGCCAGCATCAACCCAAAAGCCACCATGACCATCCCTCCTAACAAAAGCCACAAATTTCTCCGCACAGCCCATCACCTCTCACTGCAATTGCAACGGTCCGACAAAAGTTTAACGCAAGTTCCGCTAACCGCTTCAAGGCCAGTATCGGAAACTTTGACTTGGCACATTATCTGGCAGCAGGGCTTTGACATGTCCGTCGCAGAAAGCGAAATTGGAACGACCGTGATGGCGGGTGGTTGGGTAGTTGCCTTCTGGCAAATGGTGACCGTCATCGGTGCTGCCGTGTCCTGTTTCCTCTTCGGTGAACAAGATGATGTTCGCCGGTTCCTGAATTGCAGCGAGCGGTAAACCGAAGTGAAAACCAGGACCCACCTTCGCAACTGGGTTTGGCGACAAAGCACCGTTGTATGCGTAACTGTTGCCTTGACGACACCTGTCCGATGGGCATGTGTAGATTGGTGCGTTCCTGATGTATGGGTAGATGCTGCCTTTGGATGGGTCAAAGTTTCCGGGTAAGCATTGACCAAAAGTCGAGTAGAAAATCCAGCCGCCGAACTTGCCCTCGCCATCGTAGTAGTCCCAAAAGCAAGGCAAAACTTCATCGTGGTCTTGAGCATACATCAAAGTCGCTGATGCCAATTGCTTGAGTTGACTGATGCAGGTGGCTTGCCTCGCTTTCTCCCTCGCTTGATGAAAAACTGGCAGCAAAATTGCAGCTAAAACAGCGATGACAGCAATGACGGTCAGCAACTCTATCAGCGTCCAACCTTTGCGAAAGGGCATGGCAATCACCGAACCTTCAACGCAGTTGCCTGCGGTTAAATGCCCGCTTGCTTCCTCACCCTGATGCGACCCAACTCAACGATGACTAAAACGCCCTTCAAAGGTTGCCCGTGAAGTTGCTTTAGGGCTCCCAATAGGGCTGCGACCCTTTGCTCTTTCGTCCCTTGCAAACGAACGACAATGATGCCGTGATGTATTTCGGTAGGGAAACGAGTTATGTCAGCAAAATCCTCGTCGCCTGTTACCAAGATTGCTTGCCGCTTTTGCGCTTCTGCAAAGACAGCCTCGTCGGTAGCGCCCTGCATGTTGAGTTCGCGGACGCTCTCAACCACATAGCCCTCTTCCCTGAGCCTTTGAACAGCCAAGTTTGGCAAACTTTCGTCAACGAAAAATCGCCACATCATCGCTCACTGGTCACATAAATGGTTTCGTTAGCGACAATCGCTGCCGCATAGCGCACAGCAGCCCTCACATCTTCCACCGTGATGCCATATTCCTCGGCAATTTCTTCAGGGCTCATGCCGTTCGCCAGTTCATGCAAGACAACGACGACAGGCACCCTTGTTCCCTTTATGACAGGCTTGCCGAAGCAGACTTTTTCGTCAATGACGATTCTCGGCGCAATCTCAATGGCTGCCATGACCATCACCCGCTTATGATTTTGCAACTTTGTTTCTACCCTTGCCTTCTCACCCTGATGCGACCCAACTCAACGATGACTAAAACGCCCTTCAACGGTTGCCCGTGAAGTTGCTTTAGGGCTTTCAGCAACTCAGCATTTACGACCCAGGTTGGAAGGATGTCAGGCACACGGACGACAATGATTCCGTGATGGGTGCCCAAGGGAAAGCGGCGGATGTCTTCAAAATCTCTGTCAGCAGTGACCAAAGTGGCTTGTTGTGCTTGGGCATACGAGAACACCGTATCGTCGTCAGAACCTTTCAGGCTGACATCGCGCACATCCTCTGCCCAGTAGCCAAGTCGGCGCAATTCCCTTGCAGTTGAGCGCGGCATACTTTCGTCCACAACAAATTTCCACATTACTTTTGCTCTCCCGCCGGAACAGGCAAAATGGTTTCATTGGCGATGATTGACGCTGCATAAGCGAGGGCTGCTCGGATGTCCTCCAAGGTGATCCCGTATTCTTCGGCTACTTGCTCCATCGTCATGCCACCTGCCAACTTAGCCAAGACGATGTAAACAGGCACCCTTGTTCCCTTTATGACTGGCTTGCCGAAGCAGACTTTTTCGTCAACAACGATTCTCGGCGCAATCTCAATGGCTGCCATGACCATCACCCGCTTGAGATTTTGCTGCACAAAGAAAGTTGCGGGTTGTGCGTTCAGCGTTGCGCGTTCAGTTACACACAAACGCTGACTCACACAACCCGCAACCTTTAAACCCGCAACTTCCCTCAAGCAACCGTCACACATCAAAGTAGAGGTAGAACTCGTAGGGGTGCGGGCGAATGTTAACTTCGTCTGCTTCCTTGCGCTTCATTTCAATCCAAACCTCAAGGACATCACGGGTGAAGACATCGCCTCGCAAAAGGAACTGATGGTCTTGCTCCAAAGCGTCTAAGACTGCGTGCAAAGAACCTGGCAGCGACTTGATGTTGCGGCGCTCTTCGGGTGGCAAATCGTAAAGGTTTTTGTCCATCGGTTCGCCTGGGTCAATGCGGTTGATTATTCCGTCCAAACCGGCCATCAACATTGCTGCAAATGCCAGATAAGGGTTGCATGACGGATCAGGCGGTCGGAACTCTATGCGTTTAGCTTTCGGGCTTCGGGAGTAAACCGGGATGCGGACACACGCGGAGCGGTTTCGTTGGGAATAAGCGATGTTGACAGGCGCTTCGTAGCCCGGAACGAGCCGACGATACGAGTTAGTCGTGGGGGCACAAAATGCCAACAACGCAGGCGCATGTCGGAGCAAACCGCCAATGTAGTAGCGAGCGATTTCGGAAAGTTGAGCGTAGCCTCGCTCGTCGTAGAAAAGGTTCGTCTCGCCTTTCCACAAACTTTGGTGTGTATGCATACCTGAACCGTTGTCACCAAAAATTGGCTTGGGCATGAAAGTAGCGACCAACCCGTGTTGGCGAGCGACCACCTTGACGATGTATTTGTAGACCTGAAGTTTGTCAGCCATCCGAACCAAAGTGTCATAGCGAAGGTCAATCTCGCATTGTCCCGCCGTCGCAACCTCGTGGTGGTGGACTTCCGCTGGCACGCCTGCTTTTTCCAACGCCAGCACAATTTTTGAGCGAACATCTTGGAGCGTATCCGAAGGCGGCACAGGGAAGTAGCCTTCTTTGTGGCGAATCTTGTAACCCAAGTTAGGTTGCTCGTCCTTGCCGCTGTTCCAAATTCCCTCACGGCTGTCCACCCGGAAAAAGCCTTCGTTGGCTTTGTAGTCGTAGCGGACATCGTTGAACAGGAAAAACTCCGCCTCAGGACCCCAGTAACTTCTATCGGCGATGCCCGATTGGACGAGAAACTGTTCCGCTTTCTTGGCGATGTAGCGCGGGTCGCGGCTGTAAGGTTCACGGGTTATAGGGTCGTAGACATCGCAGATAAGCACCAGCGTCGGGACTTCCAGCACTGGGTCAATGAAGGCAGTGTCGGGGTCAGGGACGAGAATCATGTCGCTTTCGTGGATTTCCTGAAAGCCTCGGATAGACGAACCATCAAAGCCGATGCCTTCCTCAAAAAGTTCCTCCGTCAGGTCACGAACGGGGATGCTGAAATGCTGCCATGTGCCTGGCAGGTCGGTGAAACGCAAGTCAACGATTTGAACCCCGGCTTCTTTAGCCATGCGAATGACATCTTGCGGCGACCTCAAGTTGCGCTTAGTCACTTCAAATCCCTCCTTTTGTGTTTTTGCTTTATGCACTCCGCACCCCGCACCTCGCACCCGATTAGTTAAGCCTCGCGCATTTCAAACTCAGGGTATGCAGTGATTCCGTAAAGGCGCAAATCTGCGCCAGAAAATTCGTCTATCGGTGCGAGTCGGAGCAAATTGAAAGCAGACAAAATTCGCCCTGCTATCCAAGCCGCTGAAAAGCCGACTAAAAACGGCACAGCCCAACTAGCGAAGCCTGCTCCCAAAAAGGAAACCTTCCCAACCCATTGGACCGCCAAGCCAATTAAGGGCGCAATTCCCTCAGCCGATACGATGCCAACGGGATCGTCAATGAAATGTCGGTCAAGGGTTAGGGAGACCGAAACTGCTGCTATGCCGCTGAGGATTCCCGTTAAGACCGAAAGGGCGAACGAGACTTTGCCGAGAGCGAGCCCTGCGACTAAGCCAGTCCAAAATCCGGTCACGGTGAACGAAGGGTCAACTTTACCGAAACGCCATTTCGTCCATACCAACGAACACAACAAGGCAACGAATGCACTCAAGGTTGCGGCATCCCAAATGGGTTGGGAGAAACTCTGCGAGCCAATCCAAAGCAGGAAAACACCGATCCCAGCCAAAGGCAAACTGTGGGCTGGAATTGCCGTCGGGGTCCCGTTTCGGTTGTAGCGACCAACCCTCGGTCCTGAAACTAACAGTGCACCTAAAGCAGCACCCCCAGCCAAAGTGTGGATTGACCAAACGAAGGCGTAATCGGGTTGCCAAAGGTTTGCCAGCAAATTTTTCATTGCGTTCAAAGCAGAGAAAGGTTCAGGGAGAAAAGTCGCTGATGACGCGGCGACAAAACGGTCAAAAACTACGACCAACTTGTGAGCGATGCTGATTCCCGCTGCCAAGAAGACCGTTGCTGCCAAAGTCACTCGGTCACCGAGCCCGACAGTTGCCAAAAGAGCGACTGTCCCGCAAAGCATCGCATCTGTCCAATCTCGCCCTAAAGCCCCGAGCAAAACTCCGACAGCGAATGCGGTTAAACCTTTGACCGAGCAATGCAAAGCCCCTTTCGCTCTTCCCATCCCAACTTCAACCAGCAAAGCGCCCAAAGCGAAAAGCGGCAACAAGTTCACCTTAGAACACCTCACGCATTCCGTTGAAGTTTTTGCGCGAACTCGAGCCCCATAAAAGCCAAAAGCCCTTTGACCTCGCACCGTGACAAAAGCACGATACGGGTCAAAAGGCTCCATTGCCCACTGCTTGGCTCAAGCCCCATTGCTTGAGCCGCAAAAAGGATAACACGGATGTGCCACGATGTCAACGACGAAAGAGTATGTTCGAAAATGGTGTTATAATGGGGTGATGAGGTGAGGAAGGATGGAAGGAAGGGCAAGGATGAGGCTGACGACAATTCCAATTCATCAAATC
>JGI26465J51735_1000324_pt1 | contig 18598 bp, 20 predicted proteins | sample PerSpoBPS_BMetaG_FD_51735 | JGI IMG/M metagenome (IMG submission 51735) | reverse complement strand
CCGACGCCGGCCGCGCGGCCCTCGCCCCGCTTGCGGCGGCTCTCGTCGTCGCGATCGCCGCCGTAGTTGCCGTGGTGTGGCGCTACTTCAAGCTCCTGGCTGACGTAAGGAGGTGGGGTTAGGCAGTTGGCTAAGTGAAGCTCCTCATGTCCGGAATTTTTAATTATATAAAATTTCAGAAAGTTTTATAAAAACATAAAGGGTTAAGCATAATGAAGACCCTTGTCTCCCAGGCCGTTTCAAGACTAGCCAGGTGGGGCACCAAGTGGTCTCTCTGGCCGCCGCATCTCGTCACCGCCTGCTGCGGCGTAGAGGTGGGCCACCTATTCGGCTCAGCCTACGACGCCGAGAGGTTCGGCATGTTGCCCATGGGGAGCCTCCGCCAGAGCAACATCATTATAATTGAAGGCACCATCACCCTCAAGATGGCGAAGTTTGTAAAATACATATATGAGCAGATGCCCGAGCCTAAATACGTGGTGGCCATGGGCGCCTGCGCCATAAAAGGCGGCGTATTCTACGGAAGCTACCACATGGTGCCTGCCGCCAAGGTCTTGCCGGTACACGCCTACGTCTCCGGTTGCCCCCCCACCCCCGAGGCCGTCCTAAAGGCCGTGACGAAGGTCCAGGAGCAGATAGCCCATGCAGAAAACTGAGTGGCCCTTCAACCTAGAGGTAGGCCGCACCTTCTTCGTCCAGTCTGAGGAGGAGCTGAGGGGAGGGGGGCGGGGGCTGACGCTTGTGGTGGGGCCGCAACACCCCGGGTCGGGACACATGCGGCTTTTCGTCGTCGTTGACGGGGACGTAATCGTGGACGTGGCGCCGGACCCCGGCTTCGTGCACAGGGGGATTGAGAAGCTCGCTGAGAACCGGCCCTACTGGACGCTGATTCCGCTCGTGGAGAAGGCCTCCATAATGGACTCAATGAACATCACCTACCCCCTTGTGCTTGCCCTGGAGAAGGCCCTCGGCCTCGAGCCGCCGCCGCGCGCCAAGTACCTCCGCGTGTTGATGGCGGAGCTCAGCAGAGTAAGGACCCATCTCTACGACTTGGCTCTGCTGGGCGTCTTCCTGGGCCACACCACGGCGTTTATGTGGGGCTTCGCCCTTATGGACATGTACGCAGAGGTCTTCGCCAAGATCGCCGGGGCGCGGACCACAATAGCCTACCCGGTCCCCGGCGGGGTGCGGCGCGACGTCAAGCCGGACCACGTGGAGGCCGTGAGGCGGCTTCTAGAGGTGACGAGGAGGAAGCTGAAGGACTTCAAAACCCTATTCCTCGACAACCCAGTCACCAAGGCCCGGCTGGAGGGCGTCGGCATAGTCGACGCGAAGAAGACAGCGGAGCTGGGCGTGGTGGGGCCNTTCGCNAGGGCCTCAGGGATAGACTACGACGTACGCAAGGTTCATCCCTACGACGCATACGGCGACGTGGATTTCGAGGTTGTGGTGGAGAAAGACGGCGACGCGTGGGCGCGGACGCTTGTTAGGTGGCGCGAGATGTACGAATCCATGTCTATCGTGGAACAGGTCCTAAAGGCTCTTCCGGAGGGCGATGTAATCGACCAGGCGCTTCTATTTAAAAACCCCGAGTACAGGCGGGAGGGCGTAGGCGGCGTGCTGGGGGTCTACACCTACATATACCCCGAGCCGGGGGAGTACCTCGCAGTTGCCGAGGCTACGAGAGGCGCCACGCTGGTCCACCTCTGGGCCACAGGATTGCAACGGGTGCACCGGATGCGCTTCGTGACCCCCAGCTGGCGCAACCTCCGCGCCATGGTGGAGGCCATGAAGGGCGGCAGACTAGCCGACATGCCTGCTGTCTACATGTCCTTCGGCTACTTCCCGCCGGAGGCAGATAGGTAGTATGCAGATCCGGCTCTTCGACCTAGACCACAAGCGGGAGGTCGTCGTGGAGATAGACGGAAAAGCCCACGTAGTTGACTTAATACAGAAGCTGAGAGACGCCGGCGTGATTAGGCCGAACGAGACGGCGATGATAGGCGTCCCCATAGACGAGAAGAGGATCGCCTACGTTCCAGCCGTAAACCTAGAACAGCTTGTGGCCTACGCAAACCAGAGAAAAACGGTAGTCGCGTTTAAACGATACCCAATACACGGCTACGTTCCGCAACAACGATAGCCATCTAGTTAACCGTCGCACTATACCTGGTTGAGTCTTCGTGAGGCCGCCCTAGCCCGTTAGGCCCCAGTCTGGGACTTTGTAGTCTTTGCGCAGTGGGTAAAGCGGCTTGCCGGTTTTTTCATCTACGCAACAGTCGGGGTCTAGGAGGAATCGTTTGCCCATGTGCGGGTTGCCTTCGAACCATATTCCGAACATCTCGTGGCATTCCCTTTCCTCGTAGTCGGCTGAGGGGTATATGTCGGCTATGGAGGCTATTTTGGGGTTGTCGCGGGGGATCTCGGCTCTTATGTGTAGAAGCTGGCTTCTGAGCTCGGGGGTTAGGTAGGAGGCGAAGATGTACGTCACCAGGAACCTTCCCTCGGCCGCGTAATCCACGGCGCTTAGCGAGAGGACGTGGTCAAAGCCCATGTTCTTGACGGCGGCCGCCACGTCCCTGATCTTGTCAGGCGGGACCAACACACAGAGGTGCCCCTCGGGGGTTACGCCGTGGTTCAGCACCACGCCGCCGAACGTCTGCTTGACCTTTTCAAGCAGTGGGTGGTCGCCCTGCGGCGGGCATTTGGGCGGGAGCTTCGCCGCCATANTACGCCGCTGGGGCTTGTTGTGTNTGCTGAGGCGCGGGTTTCGCAGGCGGCTTGGGCGGCGGCGGGAGAAACGGCGTTAGGTCGACCTTGACNGGCTCCACGTAGGGGCCGGGCTTCCCCTTGATCTTGTTGTGCACCATCATAAACGCCCTGATGACCGCCTCCGGCGTCGGCGGACAGCCGGAGATGTAGACATCCACCGGCACCACCGTGTCCACCTGCACCACGTGGTAGGAGTTCCAGAAGAGGCCTCCCCTAACCGCACAGGCGCCCATGGCAATTACGTACTTAGGCTCGGGCATCTGCTCGTACACCTGCTTAAGGACCTTCGCCATCTTCCTCGTGATGGTGCCCTCCACAAGTATGACGTTTGACTGCCTCATGGTGTGGAAGGGAAGCACACCCCACCTCTCCGCGTCAAACCCCGGACCTGACGCGTGGGCAACCTCCACGCCGCAACAGGAAGTGACCAGGTGGACGGGCCAAAGGCTCCACCGAACCCCCCACTTAAACAGCGACTCTAGCTTAGCCTTCTTGAGCAAAAACTCCCTCAATGCCTGCGACATAGCTACATTGTTGAAATCTCCTTATATATGTTGCTACCACAACATAAATCCTCCGTAGACATCACGCCGCAGAAAGCCGAAAAACGTCTGAAGACGTAGCTCAGGCCCCCCGGCTACGGGAGGTTTGCCGGGAGCTCACCAGGTCACGTAGATTATCCTCTGCGAGATCTCCCAGCCGAGTCTGTCGAGCCTCCTCCAGTCGTCGTCTGAAAGCATCCAGCCCGCTGCGCCTGCGTTCTCCACCGCCTGCTCAGGCCTCTTAGCGCCTGGAATGGGGTATATCCACGGGTCTCTGACCAGCCAGTTAAGCGCCACCTGGGCCGGGGTCTTGCCGTAGGCCGCGGCGAGGCGCCTTATCTCCTCCACCAGCGGCCACGCCAGCTTCAAGTTCTGCGGCGTGAAGAGGGGGTCGTTCCGCCTGACGTCTTCAAACGCCGGCGGATTCTCCGGCGTGTACTTCCCCGTGAGGACGCCCTTGGCGAGGGGGCTCCAGGCGATGAGGACTATGCCCTCCCGCCGTAGATACGGAAGAAGCTCCTTATCCGCCTCGCGCTCCACCAGGTTGTATCTGTTCTGCGACGTCACTATGTCGGTGCGGGAGAGACACGTCCTGGCGTAGTCGAGGAGCTGAACCGGGAAATTACTTACGCCGATGTACCTCACTAGGCCCTTGTTTACCAGCTCCTCCAGGGTTTTCATGGTCTCGCAGATAGGCGTGTTGTGCCAACAAGCAGGCCAGTGTATCTGGTAGAGGTCTATGGCGTCCACGCCGAGCCTCCTCCGCTGGTTCTCCACCGACGTCAATATATCTATACGCCTCAGCCACTCGCCGTGTATCTTCGTGGCTATGTAAACCCTGTCTCGGAGGCCCAGCTCCTTTATGGCCCTGCCGAGGTACTCCTCGCTCCTCCCCCGCCCATACACAGCCGCGGTGTCGAAGAAGTTTATGCCCACATCCACGGCCTTNGCCACAACCGCCTTGGCCTGCTCGTAGCTTATGGCACCCCACGCGTCGCCGGAAAACTGCCACACGCCCATCCCAACACGGGAAACCCTCATATCTGTCCGACCCAACCTAACCACTTCCATGTCCATCCATCACACTGCACCTATATAAACGAGACGACCCAAAATTTAAAAAGAGAGACATCAATAGACACAGCGGCGGTAGTCTAGCCTGGTTTAGGATGGCGGCCTTCCACGCCACCACGAAGACAGCCGTTGATCCCGGGTTCGAATCCCGGCCGCCGCATTGACTCCCCCACGGCTCCTCTACCCAGCAGACTGCGTTATTAGACTCTGCAAAACCCGACGGCGTCGGTCGACATTCCGTCTCCTCTTACACCCCACAACGCGAAATCAGTCCACCACCTTGAACTCCCTCCACCGCCACAACCAGTTCCACCGCACACAGAGAAGCCCTTGAGCCGCCTGCAACACCTCTCAAACACGCAAAGAGCCCCTATATTTACGACAACGCCTGCAGTACGCCCTCAACCGCCGACTAAGGCCTACGTTAGACAAACCCCAAATCTAAACCCAACCTGTTACTATCGCGAAGGCTCCCACCGCGATTACTCCTAGCGAGACGTAGTAGTATTCTAAGATCGCTACCGGCGGCTTTTGACCAGCTCTATTAACAACTTCTGTATCTCCAAGAGGGTCGTCTGCACGGCATCTATCNTCTTGTTTGTTTCGTCTATTCTCCTATTCGTCTCAGCTATCTGCGCAGTTAGGCTTTTCGTCAAGTCGTCTATTCTCCTATTAGTATCGTCGATTCTTTTGCTCATCTCATCTATTCTTTTGTTCGTCTCGTCGATCCTCTTGTTTGTTTCGTCTATTCTGCTGTCTAGCCTGGCGATGTCGGCACGTATCTCTCTCAAGTCGCTTACGATTGTGCCGAGGTAGAGCACCAAGATGTCCTCAGTAGCCAGCTTCTTACCCTCCTTGATTTTATCCAACACATGTTCCACCGCCATCTTCAACGCGTCGTATGCGATNCNAGAAACATCAGCCACAAAAACTACGCCGCACCTCTATAAAAACATTACGCATAACAGCGTTTGTGAGGTCTTAGTTCCTCCCTCCAGATCTAAACCACCTGATGCGGCATCCGTCGGAGCACGCGCCAAGGTCCCCTTCACCTACTTCAGCGCCTTTTCCAGCTCGTTGATCCACTTGACGCCTCCTCTACCTCTACGCGTCTCGCCACCTCCGCGGCGAGCCGCCGCCTCCTCCCTATTTCTGGACTTCCACAGCGCCGTGTCTGGGTCTAGGCCGCGGCGCTGGTAGTCGTGGATGTCAGGTGCCGTGGAGTTCCACGCCGTGACAGCCTCGTGACCCACCTTCTTAAGCCGAAGCGAAAGAACAAGCATCCAAGACGTGGGAGCCCTTAGAACGGCTGTAGACTCAAGCCGCCTCAGCTCCTCTTTGCTTTAGCCAAGACCTTCAGCATGTCCAGCTCAAGTCAGAGGAGTTGCCAAAAGCGCCCTCCACATCTGAGACGCCTTGCAACCGGCGTTGCGGGTCCTTCAAGAAGGAGAAGGCGAGTGGGGTGCCCGCAAGCTCCTCAAGAGGCTACCTCGTAGACGACGCCAGAAGGCTTGGCAAGGGCCTCTTCAAAACTTCAGCAGTAGCCGTAGGGCTGACCTCCTCCCCGCCCTAAAGGGCGAGACTTTCCACTATCTGTAATCGGATGTCGCTTAAAGTTATTGCCGTGACCAGATAATCGTTGCCCTGTGGTGCTTGCCCTGTCTGAGGTTTTGGTAGGCTTGGTTTATCTCTTCGGGCTTGTAGCGGTGGGAGACGAGGCGCCGCGGGTCTATCTTCCCAGCGGCGGCGAGGGACAGGAGCTCTGGTATGTCTGTTCTGGGCTTGTAGCCTAGGCTACCCACTACCTTTATGCCGTTCATGACTAGGTGGCTTGCCGGGATTTCTAGGTTGGATGTGCCGAGTCCCGTCGCCACTATCGTCCCGCCTCTCCTGACTGTCTCGAGGGCCAGCTTGAGGTCGGGGTTGGGCTTAGTCTCGTAGACCACGTCGGCGCCCTGCGGCAGGATCTCCCTCACCGTCGACAGGGGATCGCCGCGGGATGCGTCGACCATATGCGTCGCGCCCAGCTCCTCCGCCTTCTTGAGGGCGGGTTCCCTCACGTCCACCGCCACTATGGGGCGCGCGCCTAGGGCGCCGGCGAGCTCCACAGCGGCGAGGCCTACGCCCCCGACGCCGATGACCACGAGGGATGTGCCTGGCCCGGTCCCGGCCTCTCTCAACGCCCTGTAGGCGGTGCCGTATGCGCATGATATGACTGCGGCTGTGTGTACGTCAACCCTCTTGGGTATGGGGAATACGGCGGTTTCGGGAACTGTCATGTATTCGGCGTGTCCCCCGTTTAGGCCTATGAGGCCGGGCATCCTCGCCGCGGCGTATGGGCAGTAGTTCTCCTGTCCCCTGGCGCACCAGTAGCACTTGCCGCAGGGAATTATCCAAGAAACGACGACGGGATCCCCGGGGGAGAGGCCGTGGGGGTTTTCGCAACGGGGGCCGAACTCCACGACCCAGCCAGACACCTCGTGCCCCAGTATGAAGCCCTCCGGCGGGGGGATCATCTCCCCGTCNAATATGTGGAGGTCTGAGTGGCAGACGCCCGTCGCGGCGACNTTCACAAGGACNTCCCCCTCGCCGGGGGTCGGGGCGGGGACTTCCGTTAGCTCCAGCGGCTGTCCAGGCGCCTTGTAGAGGGCGGCTTTCATCCGTATCGGGATTTTCATTGTGTGCCCACCTTCTGCGCCGCCTTGATCATGGCCAGCGCCGCGGAGGCGTATTGGGCGAGGGTAGCGAAGCTCCCCTTCTTCACTTTTATCTTTCCGAGGACCATGGCGGGTATGGGCTGGATTTTCCCGGCGATGACGTCTAGCCAGGTCTTGTAGTCTGCCTCGAGGATGTAGGGGGCGTCCGCCCGGGTTGCGGCGTCTCCGACGTACGCCTCCGCGCCGTGGCACTGGCCGTGTTTCAGGAGGAACTTCATAGCCGCCTTGTCGCCTTGCCCAACCTCGGGCGGTATATTCACCGCCAGGAAGATTATGTCGCCTTCCCACCTAGAGGCGGATGTTCTGTATTCGGTGGATTCGTTGAGGGCTTGGCAGAAGGCCTCGGCCCATTCTTTGCTTGGGAACTTGGGCATGTATAAATAGTGCCGAGTATTTTTATGTTGTGGTTTTCGACGTCGTAGTTATTGGGGGCGGCGTGNTGGGTCTCTTCGTGTCTTTTGAGCTGGNNAGGCGGGGGTATTCCGTGGCTGTTGTGGATAGGTATCCCGAGCCTGGGTGGGGCGTGTCTAAGCGGCATGCCGGCGTGCTTCACGTCATTCAGTTGCCGTTTAGTTCTTACAAAAGCCGCCTCGCGAGACGCGGCAACCCCAAGTACGTGGAGATCTGCAGATGGCTTGGCGTCGAGTGTAGAGAGGTGCCGGCGTTGCTTGCCGTCGATAGCTGGTGGAAGTTGCCCGTGGTGCTGGCCGCGTTTCTCTATCTGCGGGTTCACGGGATTGACGCCGCTCTGTGTCTGAGGTGCCGGGGGTACAGGCGGGATTTCAAATTCGCAACCGCCGTGTTGGTACGTGGCTACAAGGTGGTGGATTCCTTCGGCCTCTTATACCGTCTCTATGACGCGTTGAGGGAGGCTGGCGTGAGGTTCTTCTTCGGGTGCCGTGTGGATCACGTAGAGGAGGGGGCCGGCGATGTAGTGGTGCGTACCTCCTGTGGGGAGCTGTTGGCTAGGTATCTGGTTAACGCCGGGGGGCTGTACGCAGACGAAATAGCCAGGAAACTGGGCGTCAATGTGGATATCGCTCCGGGGAAGGGGGTTATGGCGGTTTTCCACGGCAGGGAGGTTGGGGCTATTCTGGCACCTCTCACGCTTAGGCCTCATCCGCGGACCAAGGGCGGCGCNGTCATTCCGACCGTCTACGGCACCGTTCTTTTCGGCCCCAACTTGACCGAGGCGAGAGACAAGGAGGACTTCTCCACAGGCAAAGAGGATTTCGAGCTTTTGGTGAAGAGGTTCGGGAAGTACTTCAGGGATTTCGAAAACCTCACGCCGGTGAAGATCTTTGCAGGGAACAGGCCTCTGTCGCCCACCGGCGACGTGGTGGTAAAATCGACAGGTAGGACGGTACATATCCTGGGCACTGAGTCTCCGGCTTTTACCGGGGCTCCGGCTCTCGCCGAAGACGTGGTTAAGGCCCTGGAAGGTCTCGGCTTGCCCAAGAGGGAGCCCGAGGAGCTTCCGCCGCCGAAGCCGTATCCCAAGTGTGGAAAAGTGGTGTGTTTCTGCAGGGGGGTCACGGAGTGCGAAATTAGGGAGGCCGTGAGGAGGGGGTCACGGACTCTCGACGGGGTTATGGCTAGGTTTGGGATGGGGATGGGGCCGTGCCAAGGCAGTAGGTGCATGGCGGAGGTACTCAAGGTAATGTCTGAAGAGCTGGGCGTGGAGCCCAGAGACATCACAAAATTCGGCGGGGGGTCATGGCTCGTGTTGTAATTATAGGGGCGGGGCTTGGGGGTCTCTACGCCGCGGAGAAGCTCCACGACGCGGGCCACGAGGTGGTGGTGTTGGAACGTCTCGAGAGGCCCGGCGGCGTGTGGATTCTACATGAGGACTACGCAGTTGGGGACTGGCCCTGGGTCCGCTTCGGCGTCACTGCCACCGCTATTGACGGGAAGTGCGTGGCGACGGACCGGGGCGGGTTCTGCGGCGACGTTGTAATAGAGGCTACTGGCTTCAGGGAAAAGACGCCGGCGGAGCTGGGGATCTTCGGCACCAGGCCCGCGGGGGTCTTCGCATTGTGGACCGCGATGAGGATGACGGAGCTGGGGTGGCGTATTGGGAGGCGAGCGGTCATCTACGGCTGCAACAAGTGGGCTGANGGGCTTGCGAGGCGGCTCTCAGACGGCGGCGTCGATGTGGAGATGTTTGGCCCCTCTTTCTGGTGCAGAGAGCGGGCCGTCNTTAAGGAGTTGCGGGGTTCCGANCGCCTGGCCCAAATCGTCACAGATAGGGGTGTTATCGACGTTGATACGCTGGTTATTGCCGAGGCTGTGCCGCATAGCTGGCTGGGTGCGGCGTATAGAGTTGGCAACTCCGCCATTGTTATCGACGACGTGAGCTACATGAGACTTGCCGTGGAGTTTTTTGTAAAGACGCTAGAAGGCGGCAGGTTCAGGGTATATGCAAGCGGGCTTGAGGTCTTCCCGAGCGTGACCGCGGGGGAGGTCGTCGTCAAGGTGCCGGCTCCCGGCGTTGTGGAGATATGCGGCGTCGAGGCGCAGGTTTCTACTCAATACGCAGTCTTTAAGGTGAGGGAGGGATGCGCGTTGAGGTATGTACGGCGTTCTTGACATCGGGACGACTAAGATAAAGATCTTTGTATACGACAAAGAGCTGTCTCTGCGGTATAGAGAGATTGTGGACAACGTCACTTCCCCCGACGGAACACAGGACCCAGGCCGCATCGCCGCCTCCATTAAACACTTCCTCAACGTGGCTAGGGAGCGGGGCGTCCGTAAATTCGGCGCGGCGACCTACAGAGCCTCCGTGGTCGCGTGGGACCGAGGGGGCAGGCCCCTGACGCCGGTCTACACCTGGCTCTTCGGCGAGGTGGACGACCTATACGGCAGGAGGTTTGCGGCGTTGCAACACCTGCCTAAACTCGGCATCCTCTTCAGGAAATATTCGCCACTCTTCAAGTTTCTAAGAGCCTATAGAGACGGCGGCCTTGGCGGCTGTCTGAAGGCGGGTACGTGCTTCCTCTGGACCTTGGACGGCTTCGTGGCGTATCTACTCGNGCGGCGGTACATAAGCGACGCCACCAACGCCNCTTTAAGCGGCTTCATACACCCAAGGAGCTTCAAGCCTATCCCGCTNGTCAAGGAGCTAATCGGCGTGGAGCTTCCGTTGCCGGAGGTTGNGGACAACTACGGCGAGTTCGGCGACGTTGAGGGGATGGAGTTCCGCGTGTTGATAGCTGATCAACAGGCGGCGGCTGTGGCNGAAGGCGCGACGAANCGCGGCGTAGTTAAGGTAACCCTGGGCACNGGGCTTTTCGTAGATATGCCCACNGTCCAGTACGCAGAAAGAAGGGGCTTAGTCCCGCTGGTNCTCTATAGGGTGGGCAGAGATACGAGGTACGGCTTGGAGGCCTATCTGCCAGCCGCTGGGCATTTTATAGACGGCCTAGTCTCGCTGGGCCTGGCGACTTATGAGGAGCTAAGCGGTCTAGACCCCGGCGGTGAGTACCTCTACGTGCTTCCNGCCCCCGCTGGTCTTCAGTACCCTCCTGCCGCTTGGGTCAGAGGCGCGTTGATGGGTCTGAGGCTCTACACTAGGCGCAAGGAGTTGCTCTCCTCCGTTGTGGCGACGCTCAGCTTCTACGTGAAATACGTCCTGGAGGCCGGNGGGTACAAAGCCGAGCGCGTCAGAGTAGACGGCGGCGGCTCTAGGCTCGGTAGCTTCCTCCGCTGTTTAGCCTCGGTAGTTGACGCCCCAGTGGAGNGNCCGGAAGACTACGAAGGGACGGCGCGCGGCGTCTTGTCGCTTCTCGCCTACGGCGACGGCCTTGTGGAGCTGGGGAAGCCGCTCGGGAGATTTACGCAGATAAGCGGCAAGTCTTTATATTGTAAGAGGAACTTCGAGACGTGGCTGAGGAAAATGAAATTCTTAAAGAACTTGAAGCCCTTTTTCCAGGCCGTGTAGTTACCCCCGTCCGGTACGTCCAGGAGAGCTGGTGGCCTCTTGCCTGGATTAACCGTAGCTACCTCGGCTCTGCGGTGGCTGCGGTGGTTCCGGAGAGCGTGGAGGACGTGGTGAGGCTAGTCAGATTCGCCTACGAGAGGGGGGTCCCTCTAAATATTGTGGGCGGGGGGAGCTCGGTGACCGGCGCCAGCGCGCCGCGTGGCGGCGTCGTGGTTGATTTAAAAAGGCTCAACAAAATACGCGAAGTCGATAGCCGCCAGAAATATGCCATTGCGGAGGCCGGCGTTGTTTTGCAGGAGCTTGAACAAGTCTTGAACCAGGAGGGGCTTACCCTTGGGCAGTTTCCGCAGTCTATAGACGTTGCGACTCTGGGCGGCTTCATCTCGACGATGGGTAGCGGCCATTCGAGTAGCGGCTACGGAAACGTGGAAGACGTGGTGAGTAGGTTGGAGGTTGTGGCTCCCCCCGGAGAGGTCTACTGGACGAGCTTCAGAAGAGTGCCCAGGTCTTCCCTCGGGCCTGATTTGTCCAAGGTCTTCGTGGGGGCTGAGGGTGCCTTCGGCGTCATCACGGCGGCTGAGGTTAAGCTGTACGACTTGCCTAGGTTCATATGGGAGGACTCTACGCTTTTCCCCACATTCGAGGAAGGCGTCGAGGCCGTGGAGAAGCTGGCGTCGCTGGATCTGCCCCCTAAGATGGTTAGGTTATACGACGAGCTTGAGACCGCGTATTACACGGGGCTGGAAGGCGCCGTGTTGATCTTCCGCTTCGCAACCCAAAGCAAGGCCTTCTTGGAGGCGGCGAGGAGCGAGGTCTCTGACATTTTGAGGCAGGGCTTCAGAGGGCCGGAGTTGGTTCATAAACTGCTCCAGGAGCGGCAGAACTACCGAGAGCACATCACGAGGATCCTTCATAGGGGGTTGATTGTAGATACGGTGGAGATCGCCGCCAGNTGGGACAAAGTTGCGGATCTCCACCGCGCGGTGAAGGAGGCGCTGAGAGGAGTGGAGGGCGTCTACTTCGTCACTGCNCATCTCTCCCACATCTACCGCCACGGCGCTTGTCTCTACTTCACAATACTCTTTATGCCTAGCGAATCTCTCTATTTCAAGATATGGGATGCTGTTTATTCAGAAGCCGAGAGGTTCGGCGCCACCATCTCCCACCACCACGGCACGGGGGTTGTGAAGCAACGTTACCTAGAGCTTGAAAAACCAGCTGAGCTTTATAGGAGGCTTAAAGCCGCCCTTGACCCCAAAGGAATTTTGAACCCCGGCCGGCTTGTCCCCTAGCGCGTCTCCGAGTTCTTTCTCCGCGTAAGCAACATGTCGAGGGATTTCTTCTCAAGCGGCCCCAAGGCTTCTTTCAACGCCCTGCAACCGGCGGAGTCGCTGTCTCTACACCGGCTGTATCTCGCCAGGGCCTTCTCAGCCAGCTTCTCGTCCACGCTCTCGCTTCTCCTCGCCAAGGCCCTCAACACAGCCAGCGTCTCAGTGACGCAGTCTACATCGGGGCCTTGGGCCCTTTCTACAGAGCCGTCGCGCTTATGGGTGACCAAATACACGGTGCAGGTCTCGCGGTCGTACGACATCTCCACCTTCTCCGCCTGCTGACCCGCCACGGCCTTTATCCCGCCTATTAAAGCCTCTTCTATCCTGGAGACGTAGCGGAGTAGCTTCATGCCGAGTCTCAGCGATTTCCTGTCTAGCCTCCCCAGGAGCTTATACGCCACCCTCTTCACGTCGAGCAACTCCTCGAAGGTCAGCTGGGTGGGGTCTTTGTCGAGAATCTCGTCTACTCTGTCTAGGTCCTCCTCGGTGAGGGGCCCCGTGGCGGCCACGCTCTTTAAGGCGCTGGCCTCCGCAGCTGTGATGAGGCCCTTGGAGACCAGGAGGGATGTCAGGAACTCCACCAACACGTAGTCCCTCTCCCTCTTCCGCACCAGCTCTGCGTAGAGCGGTATCAGGTATAGCTCCAGCGACTTGATCAGCCTGTATGTTATAAAGCCCAGCGCCGCCACCGCCGCCGTGAGTATAGAAAGCAAAACCAGCGTCGCCTCCACGGGTCTGACTCTTAAACGGAATTTATAAATCTATGTACTGAAATGCCGCCTAGGCGGGTCAAGTTCTCATTAACCGCAACGTCTCTATTTAGATATGGATAATATTTATAAAGTGTGTAAATACTTCACTATATGTTAGAGTTGTCACAGATTAGGATCAGTTGGTTTATTGTCTTTATAGTTTTGGGCGCTCTTGCGTGTTCGCTTCTAGTCAACGCGCCTGGTATATTTATCGGCTTCGGCCTAGCTGACGTCGTCTTGTTGCTGGCGTCTTGGCTGTACCCGCCGCTTTGGGCCGCGACGGCTGTGTTCGGCTCCATGGCCTTGGCAGTGCCCATACTACTCGCCACTCAGTCCATGTTTCTTACAGTTGCTGTGTTGCACCTAGTTGTGAGACCTCTGTTTGCCTACGCCGCTTCTTGGATACGGCTGAGGAGGGGGCTTTTCGCCTCCTCTGTGTTTCTCTTCTCGGTGGAGTCTCTGGTGGCGGTGTTAATCGCAATCTTGTACTACGGGGGCGACGGCATTGAGACGGGGCTTGTGGTCTTCGGGCTTTTGCTGGCGCCTTATGCGTACCTCATCTACGTGTCTCTGCGGAGCAGACGCAAAGTGCTTGGGTTTATGGCCAGCGTCATGGCGCTGTTAGCCTACTACTTCGCCCTCTACGCCTTTCCCGCGGCGGCAACAGGGGTCTTAGCTGTGGTTGCCTTGGTGGTTATGTTGATGTGGACCCGGAGGGGGGATCTCTGGCCACCTGCGGCGGCTCTAGCGCTTTCGGTGATAGGTCTAGCTCTCGGAGGCGACGCCTTAAGCTACAACTTCAAAACCGCGCTTTACCCGTTCCAACCCGCTAGTTGGAGCGAAAGCCGGTGGGCACAAGTGGACCCAGGTTGCCCGCCCACGCACAACGTCTTTGAAAATACCTACTCGCCAGCTAGGCTCAGGATAGTCAAGACCTGCGCCGTTGCGGTCGGAGAGGTCACTGGCGAAATCTCTATATCTGGAGACGGGGATTTCACGTTTAACATAGTGCCACGTCCCGAAAACGCCAGCATGCTGAGCATTGGCAGTATCATCTTGCGGCACCGCACTCTCCACATAGAGGTGGTCCCCGCGGACCAGGAGAAGGTGCTCGGGCCTATAGGCGGCGTGTGCCCCGGCGACGTGGTCAAAATCACCGGCGTCTTCGTGATCGACACCGATCACGGGATGCATTCAGAGCTTCACCCCGCGTATAAGATCGAGATTTTGAGCAGGCGGCAGAACGCCACGTGGCCCCAATGTATCATTAACATACCTCCCGAGCTCAGGAGAGAGACAGGTTAACGCGGTCGGCGCGCGTTTGATGCGAATTTAAATAGATGGTTGAGGGCTTGCCTATGAGCTGGAACTTGGTCGTCGCCACGGGCTGGCGTCAAGAGAGACTCTGCATGGAGGAGCTGTATCGCATCGGCGACATCGTGGGGCGGAGGGTGGACGAGGTCTGGTTTACCGGCTTCGACGGCCTCCTCACGGCGAAGGTGGAGGGCGACCCCGTGGAGTTTGTAAAGATGCTCATAGACGTCGTCAACAGCGGCTACTACATCCCAAGGTTCGTGCTCAGAGCCACGCCTATAATGGCCGTGGTTAAGACCGACCTCGACGAGATACAGCGGACAGTCGGCGAGCTTGCGGGGCGCCTCATAGCCCCGGAGGAGACGTTTAAGATAGAGCTGAAGAAACGCGGCGTGAAGTTCGACAGGGTGTCCGTCATCGAATACGTGGCGAAGGCCGTCAACAGAAAAGTGGATTTAACGAAGCCCGACAAGGTGGTGTGGATCGAGATGTTCCCCAGCAGAACCGGCGTTTCGGTGATACGGGAGTCCGAAAACTTCTCTCTCATGCGGGCGCGCTCGGCACATGAATGAGCAGTACATCACCGTCGCCGGCAGGAAGGTTAGGCTTATAGCTGGCGGCTCCGGGAAGCCGCTTGTGCTTCTACACGGCTGGTCCTTCAACGCAGAGACCTGGGTGGAGTGCGGCGTCTTTGACGCGTTGGCTCGGCGGTACGCCGTATACTCCGTAGACATGCCATACGGCGTGAGGACAAAGAGTGACCGGTTCCACGCGCCTAGACCTGAATACGCCAGGTTCTTGCGGCATGTGCTCGACGCCTTGGGCCTGGCGGATCCGCCGCTGGTAGGGCCTAGCGCCTCGGGCGAGGTGGTGCTGTGGTATCTCGCCCAGAGGCTCCCCGCCAAGGCGGCCGTGGTTGTGGGCCCCGTGGGGCTCGTCGGCGAGTTGCTGAAGGCGCTTGAGGAGGTGGAGACCCCCATCCTCGCGGTGTGGGGCGAGCTAGACGAGATCTCGCCGCCTTCCAACGCCCAAGTGCTACGCGGCAGAAACGTGAAAACAGCGATGCTGAGGGGGGCTGGACATGCCGCGTATCTAGACAAGCCTAAAGAGTTCGTGGAGCTTTTGCTGGAGTTTTTAGGCTCTGTCTACTAGCCTCAGCGCCTCGCCTAGTTTCACCGCCTGCCTCGTCTCGCGGGGGTTGTGCGTCCTCACCACGTGGGCCCCGTTAAGCACTGCTACCGCCTCCGCGGCTACTGACGCCGGCAGAACCTCCTCCGGGCTGTCCACCCCCGCCACCCTTCTTAGGAAGGACTTGCGGGAGACTCCTATCAGTACGGGCTTCCCAAGCGCCCTCAGCTTGGGCAGGTTGGCGATTATGTGGAGGTCCCANTTCCACCACGGCCAGTTCTCGTCGCCGTGTCTGTACTCGCCCCTCACGACGTNNGGCTCNTCTCTGGGGGGCAGAAGCGGGAACCCTATGCCTGGGTCCACCGCGATCCTCTCGGGGTCTACGCCGCACTGCTCAAAACGCTCGACAGANCCCCTCAACGCCTCCAACACGCGNTCGATGGGTTGCCGACCTTTCTTGGGCGTTTTTTCTCTTGCCATGAGCACGACGGAGGCTCCGTGGTCCGCGGCGACGCGGCACATATCTGGGTACAGCCAGCCCCCGGTCACGTCGTTTATTATCGACGCCCCCATCTTGAGCGCGTATTCCGCCACCTGCGGCCGGTAGGTGTCTACGCTTATTGGGATCTTTACGTTTTTCACGATATCCGGGAGGACGGCCTTGAGCCTCTCCAGCTCTTTCTCGGGGGGGATCCACGTCTCTAGATACGGCGCTGTGGACATGGCCCCTACGTCTAGGAAGTCTGAATACTTCTCAAGCTCCAACGCTCTCTCCACGGCGGTTCCCAGCGCCACGGAGCCCTTGTAGAAGGACTCAGGCGAGAGGTTTAGAACCGCCATTATCCTAGTGGGGTGGCCGTCGCCTATCTCCACCCCGCCTAGCTTCCCCCTTATTTTTTGCACGTCAACTTTTTTATTTCTGTCGTAAATAAAGTTGATGCAGAAAGTTATTAGAAGCAAGACGTACATATTTGAGGGGGAGTTGCCGGAGGAGATATCCAGCCTGCTGGAGAAGTGGGGGAGGCTTGTGAAGAGGGGGGAGGTCGCGACGTATTCCATAGAGTCGGGGGAGATGAGGATGCGTAAGGTGGCGGATGGGCCTACGTATTCAGTGAGGAGGATATATGTGGAGCCTGCCTGCGGCTGTCTTCTCGAGATAGACGAGAGACGCGACTTCGAGGAGAACAAAGTCTCCTATTCGATATACAGTAAAACCCTTTGCCCTCAGCATCAAGCTTAAATCTCAGACTCGGGGACGTTTCCCGTGGGTAGGGCATACGTCGAGACGTACGGCTGCTGGCTTGCCAAGGCAGACGCAGAGGTGATCAGGCAGAGGCTAGGCTACGAGGAGGCCTCCACGGCCGAGGAGGCAGACCTCGTCTTGGTCTACACCTGCGCCGTGAGGGANGATGGGGAGGTTAGACAGCTGGCGAGGATTAGGGAGCTAGCTACCTTAGGCAAGGAGATGGTCGTCGCCGGGTGCCTCGTCAGGCTTAGGCCNTACACGGTGAAGACCGCGGCGCCCCGCGCCAAGTTGCTCTACCCCGCGGAGGTGGAGGGCGGGCGGGAGAGGGAGATGAGGATCCTCCCTAGGTACGACGGCGGCGTCATCTACACCGTGCCCCTCCAGGTGGGTTGCCTGGGCAACTGCACCTTCTGCGCCACTAAGTACACAAGAGGCGGCGCGGGCTACGTGAAGAGCGCAGATCCAGATGACGTGATTCGCCATGTGAAGGAGGCCGTGGCCAAAGGCGCGCGGGAGATATACCTCACGGGTCAAGACGTCATAACCTACGGCTTTGATATGCGGTGGAGACCGGGCTGGAGTCTGCCTGACCTCCTGGAGAGGATTCTGCGCGAGGTAGATGGCGAGTATCGTGTGAGGATAGGCATGTCGGAGCCTTGGGTGTTTGAGAAATTCGCCGACCAGCTCTTGGACATCGCGAAGCGGGACCACAGGGTGTACAGGTACTTCCACCTCCCTGTGCAGTCTGGTAGCGACCGCGTGTTGAAGGCGATGGGCAGGAGATATACGGTGGACGAATATCGCGCCCTTTTGCGTAAAATCAGGCAGGTGCTGGGCGGCCACGTATTCATAGCCACAGACATCATCGTGGGGTTCCCGGGCGAGGACGAGGAGGACTTCGCCGCCAGCGTAAGGCTGGTGGAGGAGCTACAGTTCGACAAGGTCCACGTGGCGCGGTTCAGCCCAAGGCCCTTCACCGAGGCTGCGGTGATGCCCCGGCAGGTACCAGACGCCGAAAAGAAGAGGAGGAGCAAGACACTGTCTCAAGTCGCCTTGAGAGTCGCCCACCTCCGGAACGGGCTCCGCGTCGGGCAGAGAGATGCGGTGCTTGTGGACGAGGTGGATCACGGGCTGGTGGTTGGGCGCGCCAGCGACTACAGACAGGTGGTGGTTAAGAGAGGACCCGGCGACGGGCTCATGGGGAGGTTTGTCGACGTGACCCTTGTGGCGGCGAGCCCCGTGTATCTATACGGCGAAATTATAATATAACCTGCTCCCAGGGGTACTTCTTGGCGGCTTTCTGGCTCCTCAGCTCCTCCAGCTTTTGTAGAAGCGTCTTCACCTCCGCCTCAGTTATTTTCCTGAAGAGGGGCCTTACCTCGCCCAGCGCGGCGCCTGGCTTCGGCGGTTTATATGCCTCATCCCACCTCAGCTCCGCGGACTCGCCCATCATCCTCCACAGCTGGTAGGCGCCGTCTGGCGCCACAGGCGCGAGGCCGACTGCAAGCATCTTCAGGGACCAGTAGGCGCGGTGGAGCACCGCCTGCGCCGCCTCCACGTCGGTTTTGACCAGATCCCAGGGGGCCCGCGTGTTTAGGTAGCGGTTTCCCTCCCTCGCGATCTCCACCAGCGCGTGGAGCGCGTCTTTCAGCTCTATGGCGTCGTAGTGCCTCTCCGCCTTCTTAAACAGCTCGGTGACTCTTGCGATGAAGTTTTCGTCTTCGGGGGCTGGCCTGCCCGGCGGGGGCACGACGCCGCCCATCCGGCTCTTTATAAAGG
>JGI26465J51735_1000303_pt1 | contig 18893 bp, 20 predicted proteins | sample PerSpoBPS_BMetaG_FD_51735 | JGI IMG/M metagenome (IMG submission 51735) | reverse complement strand
TCAACTCCCTCTCTCGGGATCACCGAGCCCGATTCCGGGATTTTCCGGCTCTCCGCGGCGTTTTGCCGCGGCACCTCTTCGCACATATGATTTCTAAGACCACTATTTGAAGATATAACCGCTACTCGGCTTAAAGAAATTTATATCAGAACTCGCTGTACTTTTGTCACCTGGTGCACTTAGTTTATTCCGCAAGAATTTCGCTCTAAAAATTGCGAAAACCACAACTTTTGACGGAACCGCGTGAAGTGCCGGAGGCGGGGAGATTAACCCACGAATCCTACGGTGCAGACCTCAACGCTGCACCTCTGACCAGGCCAAACCCCCCGCCCGGAGAAGAGACGCCCACAACTTCTCAATAGAACTTGACCCAATGAGGAACCAAATCGAACGTTTTTGGGTCGTCGGGCCCGACCGGAAGAGGGATGATAGTCATCGACAGCAACGAGGCGGCGGAGGCTCCGACGATCGCGGAGATCCTCAGGACAGGCGCTGAGGTGGCAGTAAGGCAGCTGGAGGCCGGCGACTACCTACTCACGGGCCAGTTCGGGTCGGTCCTGGTCGAGAGGAAGAGGGTCCCCGACTTCCTGAGCAGCCTGAAGGGGAGGCTCTGGGACCAGCTCGAGCGCATCAGGTCCTTCGAGGGGACCAAGGTCCTGATCCTCGAGGGGAACGTCGGCTTCTACAGAAGGACCGGATGGAACGAGACGGCGGTCCTGGCGATGATCGACAAGATAGCGGTCGAGATGGGGATTCCGATAGTCCCGACACCGGACGAGAGGGGAACGGCGGCCTACCTCCTCTGGAAGCACAGGAGGCTCGGAGAGGTCAGGGAGCCGAGGGAGTACCCCCTGAGGGTCGCGAGGAGGGAGATGACGCCTGAGGAGAGGGCCCTCTACACGCTCGAGGGTATGTGCGGCCACAAGACGGCGATGGCGCTCCTCGAGCACTTCGGCACGCTCGGAGACCTGATCTGCTTCGTCCGCTCGAACCCATACCCTGTTGTTGAATCCAGGCTCTCGGCCGTGAAGGTCGGAGGGAGGAGCATACCCGAGTCGACGATCAAGACGATCTATGCCACCGTCAACGCGGCCTACAGGCGGGGAGGTGAGCGATGAGGGGATCGGTCGTTGTGGCCGAAAAGCCATCGGTCGCAAAGGCCATCTCCAAGGTCCTCGAATCGATAGGAGAGGATGACGTCCTCGTCACGAGCGTCAAGGGCCACCTCCTGGACCTCGACCTCCCCATCGCCTTCAGGAACTGGAAGGGGAGGGACCCGGTGGAGGTACTGGAGCTGGCCCTCTCTGACCTGAGGTACGTGGTGAGGGACTCCGATTCCTACAGGAACCTCCTGAGCGTGTTCAAGGAGAGGGCGCCGCTCGTGATAGCGACCGACAACGACCACGAGGGCGAGCTGATAGGGGCCGAGATCCTGATGGTCTACAGGAAAGTCAGGGGCGATAGGTCGAGGTACTTCAGGATGCGGTTCAACTCGGTCGACGAGGAGGAGCTCCTCAGGGCCTGGCGGAACCTGGAGCCCGACCTGAACTGGAGGTGGGTCTACAAGGCCGAGTTCAGGAGGGCCTTCGACCTGCTGACGGGCGCTGCCTTCACGAGGTTCCTCACGCTCTCGGCCGAGAAGAAAGGGTTCGACGGGCTGCTCAGCTGGGGCTCCTGCCAGACGCCCACGCTCTACTTCGTCGTCGAGCGAGACCTGCAGATAGAGAACTTCAAACCCGTCCCCTTCTGGTACCTCGAGGCGGTCCTGGAGACCTCCAGGGGAGAGCGCCTGACCGCAAGGACGGAGAGGTTCTGGGAGAAGGCGGAGGCCCTTGAGCATCTGAGCAGGGCCACGTCGTCGGAGTTCGCGGTCGTGAGGGATTGGAAAGAGGATGAGGAGGTGGTGAGGAGGCCGTTGCCGGCGAGGACAGACGACGTCCTCAGGGACCTCGTCTCGATCACCGGAAGGACGGCCAGGGAGCTGATGGAGGTCCTCGAGCGGCTCTACGCCGAGGGCTACATCTCCTATCCGAGGACCGATACGAACCGCTATCCAGAGGGCTTCAACTTCGCGAGGGCGGCGAGGCCTGTGGTCGCAGCGGGTCTGGTGCCCCCGAACGTCTTGACGAGGCGACCGGATCCGAGGCAGGGCAAACTCGACGACGGAGCCCATCCACCGATCTACCCGATCAGGCCCTTCACAGGACGCGGCATCCCGGCCGAGGTATGGGAGTACATCGCGAGGAGGTTCGTAGCGAACGCCTACTTCGACGACGCGCTGGTGACCAAGCAGGGCGCCCTGATCGACCTGGGAGGCGTCGAGTTCTCAACCAGCGGCCAGAAGATCCTGAGGCGCGGCTTCCTCGAGGTCTTCCCGTACCAGCACGTAGCAGAAGACCCGTTGCCGAGGATGGCGATCGGTGAGAGGTTGCGGGTCCTGGAGGTCAAGCTGAGGGAGGGGAAGACGAGTCCTCCTCCGAGGATGACGGAGTCGGAGCTGCTGGGCGTGATGGAGGCCCATGGGATAGGGACCGACGCCACAAGGGCCACCTTCCCTTCGCTCATCGTCTCAAGGGGATACGCGGTCAAGACGGGGAAGAGCATCAGGTCGACGGAGCTCGGGAGGGCACTTGTGGAGGCGCTCCGGTCGGTGGACGAGAGGCTCGTGACGCCTGAGACGAGGAGGAGGGTGGAGGAGAGGATGGCGCAGGTCGAGAAGGGCGTCGCCGACTGGAGGGAGCTCCTGAAGGAGTCGCTGAGGGAGTACAGGGAGCTCCTGATCGAGTGCGTGAGGAAGTGGGAGGAGCACGGCCGGAGCCTGTCCGCACTTGTTGGGAGCCTCTCGCTCCAGAAGCACACTATACCTGAGAAGAAGGAGAAAGGGGAAAGGGGTTCGAGGAGTAGAGGTGCCCTCAGACCCTCCTGACGTTCTCGAGCAGCTTCAGCAGGTTCGAGTCCGAGACGGTCCCGATCGCGTTGCCGTTCTGGTCGTAGACGTGGAGCGTACTGTCATCTTCCCTTGCCACGAGCCTGTGCTTGCCGGAGCAGATCGGGTAGGTGTCGGAGAGGCCGCACATGCAGATCCAGACCTCCTCGCCCTTCTCGGTCACGTGCCTGTGAGGTCTCTTGGCGGTGTGGATCACGATCCGTGCCATTTCGTCAGGAGCGGCACCTGCCTTCGCATAAGCGTTGCACGACCACGCAGGAGATCACGCCTCGGGGACCTCGAGGGTGACGCAGTGGATCCCGCCGAGCCCGTAGAACAGCTCGTCCGACCTGACCGTCACGACCTCCCTGCCCTCGTACGCCTCCGCTATCCTCTGGACGGCCTCCTCGTCCTCCGGCTGTCCGAAGACCGGGACGATCACGTGCCTGTTGGTGACCAAGAAGTTGAGGTATGTGGCAGGGACCTGGACGCCGAGCACCTTGACCGGTGACGGCATCGGGACCTTCACCATGCTGTAGCTGTCCGGACCCGTTTCCCTGATCCAAGCGCTGAGGATCTCATGGACCTCTTTCAGCACCGCGTAGTTAGGGCTCTCCTTCCTCCTCTCCTCTGCGACCAACAGCACACCGCCCGGCGCGAACCTGACGAAGGTGTCCACGTGGCCGTCGGTGTCAGTCACCTTGAACGCCCCTCTCGAGCCATATCACCTTCCTGACGCCGAGGTAGTTCCTGAGGACCGATTCGATCCTGGCTCTGCTGTAACCGGGATTCCTCCTCTTGTCGAGGGCCGCCTGCTTCGTGATCAGGGCCTCCCCTCTCTCACCCACCTCCACCATCCCTCCCTCCAGGACGACGTTCGCGAAGAAGCCGAGGGCCGTCGAGGACTCGAGGACCCTGAAGCCTATCGCGTCGTCCCGCTCCAAATCCTTGTATTTCCCTCCCCAGGCGTTGAAGACCCACTTGACGCCTGCCAGCGTGTTTCTTCCCACCAGGAAAGTGGGGCCGTAGTCCCTGATCCAGACGTCGGTCACCGGCATGCGGTGGAAGCTCACGCCCTTGGTCCCGTAGTTCTCACCGATCCTGCGTTCTGCGTCGGCGAGCGCCTCGTGGCCTGAGACTATCACGTTCACAGCCTCCGACGAGCGGACGGTGCCGATCAAGGTGACGAAGACCTCCTTCACCCTATCGATTATCTCTGCGGGGAACGTGCCCTCGTTGGTGGGCCAGACGGTCCAGACGGCGCTCTGCTTCGAGAACTCCGGCGGCTTCATGAGGCCGAGCTTTGAAGGGTAAAGCTGGAGGCGGGAGAGCGAGCCCATCCTTCGTCTACCTGTACAGCTCCGGCCTCCTGCACCTCAAAAACCCCCACCCCTCCCTCACAGCTTCGGACTTGCTGAGGTCGACGCGCCTGACAGCAACGCCCTCCTCGTCGCACCCCATCCTGCAGAGGACGGTCCCGAAGGCATCGGTCACGAACGAGGAACCCCAGAAGGTTATCCTCCCCTCGGTCCCTGTCCGGTTTACGGCGACGACCGAGAGGCCGTTGGCGATCGAGTGACCCCTCTGGACCGTCTCCCACGCCTCCTTCCAGTCCCCCTCGGTCTGCTCGACCCCCTCGACCCATCCGATGGCAGTGGGGTAGAAGACGATCTCGGCGCCCTGAAGGGCCAAGGACCTGGCCGGCTCAGGGAACCACTGGTCGAAGCATATGAGGACGCCGAACCTGACGCCGAGCGCCTCGAACGGCCTTATAGGGCCGTCTCCCGGAAGGAAGTACTTGGACTCGTGGTAGCACTCGTCCTCGGGTATGTGCGTCTTCCTGTAGGTCCCGATGAGGCCTCCGTCAGGCCCTATCACCGGCGCCGTGTTCCAGTAGCCCCTTTCTCCGCGCTCTATCAGCGATCCGCCTATCAGGACGACGCCGTGCTTCCTCGCAACGCTTGAGAGTTCGTCGACGACCCGTTGCCAGAGCGACGCGCTCCTCTCGAGAACTCCGGGATCGGGATGCGGGTCCTGCGGGTAGTACCTGAACGGGAAGAGCTCCGGGAGGCAGACGAACTCGGCTCCCTGCGATGCCGCCTCGCCCGCCAGCTCGACCGCCCTCCTGACGTTCTCCGCCACGTCCTCTACCATCCTCATCTGTACTATCCCGACCCTGACCTGCTTCCTCCCCAAACCGCTCACTTTTTTCGCGAAGGTGCTTATATCCGAGACGCACCGGTCGGAAGGACGTGAAGGTAAGGGAAGTGATGAGTAGGCCCGTTGTGACGGTCGGGCCCAAAGACGCAGTTTGGTACGCACTACAGGTGATGATCTCGACGAGGATCGGGGCCGTGGTCATCGCAGAGGGCGAGAGGCCGGTAGGGATCCTTACGGAGAGTGACGTGGTGAGGCTCCTCGTTGACAGGGGCATGGGGATTGTCGAGCTCCTCTCAGTACCGGTAGAGAACGTGATGAGCAAGCCGGTAATCACGTGCAGCCCCGACGAGGACCTCGTCGACGCGTTGACGCTGATGCTGGAGAAGAGGGTGAGGAGGCTTCCGGTCGTGGAGAACGATAGGCTCGTGGGGATCCTGACCGAGAGGGACCTGATGGGAGCGATGCTGCCCCTGCTGAGGTCCGCTAAGGCTGGGGAAGCGAGACCAGACACTCGAATGTGATGCCGGAAAACTTCTCCCTGAGGGCCCTCGCCGTTTCGTCCAGCACCGCTACCGCGAAGACCCCGACCGGTTCGGCACCGAACCTCTCGACGAACCTGAGGAGGGCCTCGACAGTCTTCCCGCTCCTGACGAAGTCGTCCACTATCAGGACCCTCTCGGAGCGCCTGATGGTCCTCTTCGGCAGATAGATGTACTCGACGACGGGCGGAGACCTCACGATCCTCTCCTCGACGAAATCGGTGTAAACCGGGTCCTTCACGGGCTTCGCGATCACGAGCTGGGCTCCCAGCTCGGTGGCCACGTGGACTGCCAGAGGAACGCCGTCGGTCGCAACCGTCAGGACCTTCTCGACGGCGGATCCGGAGAAGAGGAGGGAGGTGTAGAGGCCGATCGTCCTCAGGATCCTCTGGTCCTGGAGAATCTGGCTGAGGTCGTAGAGCCCCTCCGGCGTCCTCCTGAGGAGCGACTCGAAGAACTGGGGGAAGTAGTCACGCCTTGCAACTTCGATGATCGCCATCGCTCTTTCACGGGTCGGCATCACCTTGCCGTGGACGTACCTGCTCAGGACCGATACCTGGATCCCCAGCCTCTCGGCCAGCTCCTTCAGCTGGTACCTCTGCCTCAGCGCCCTCAACGTCTCGAGGGCCAAGAGCTTCAGCTTCGTCTCGTCGAGCTTGTGCATCGCAACTCTTCCGTCATACCTCATTTCGGCAAATTTATGTTGTTGCTCCCATCAGGTCAAGGGCCGGCAAACGCTCAATTGAGGGCGTCCCAAAGTCTGGGAGGATGAAGACCGTTTACAGGAGGACGTTGACCTCGGTGGGCCGGAGGTCTTTCGCGGTCGTCCTGCCGAAGGAGTGGGCCAAGAGCAATTCGCTGGAGCCCGGGGATCCGGTGCTGATCGAGGTCCAGAGCGACGGGTCGTTGCTCCTCAGGCCAGTAATTTCGGGGCAGAGGGCCGCAGTCCAGACCACCAAGGTCATCGGGGTCGGAGCGACCCTCAGGAGGGAGATAACGGCAGCGTACCTTGCTGGGTACGACAGGATCGTGCTGAGGTCTGAGGAGCCTCTCTCGAGCACCGACAGGGAGGTGGTGAGGAGGACCGTGAGGGGTCTGACGGGGGCCGAGGTCGTCTCGGAGAGCAACAACGAGATCGAGATACAGGTCCTGCTCGACACGTCAGCGGTTGAGCCCGAGAAGGTCGCGAGTCGACAGAACGCGCTGGTCGCCAACAACATCGAGATCGTGGCCGAGGCGATAGCGGAGTGGAGCGCCGACAGGGCAAGGGTCGCCATCATGATGGACGAGGAGATCGACCGCCACTACTTCACCCTCGTCAGGGCGATAAGGGCCTACGCGAGGTCAGGGCGCCTCCCAACGGTCAGGCTCCTCGACCTGAGGCTGGTTGCGAAGTTCGTCGAGGACATCGGCGACCGGCTAGTGAGGATATCGGAGCTGATCGTATCGAATGCCCTACCGAAGCCGAGTCCTGACGTCCTCAGGGACGTCTCCGAAAGAGCGAGGCAACTGGTCTCGACCCAGAACAGGGCCTTCGCCTCGTTCATGGGGTACCAGGTCCAGATGGCAGAGGAGGTGATCGCCGAGATCTCCACTATTATCAGGTCGCTCGCCGAGCTGGAGGTAACTCCTGGCGTTCAGGGCGATCAGAGGCTCCTCGCGATCGTGAACGAGTTGAGGCGGATAGCTGAGGACCAGATCGACATAGCCGACATCACGGCGCCAGCGCCTTAGAGCCGACGGTCATCCTGTGCCGAAGGAATCGATCTCGACCATCGTCCTGCTGACGCCTCCCTTCTCGAGCTTCTGGAGCATCCCGTCGACGCCCTTCTCCCTGTCGCCAGCTATGAACCGCGCACCGCCGCATATGCCGTAGTACGCGCCATCCCAGTCCGGAACGAACTCCCTTATGTCGTCGAAGAGGACGTGGCGACCCAGAATAGTGACGACCCTACCGTTCCTGTCGTCGCCTCCGAAGAGGTCCTGGATTATCTCCTCCCTCGAGACGTCGTGCTCCCTCGTGAAGTTCACCAGCAGGTGAAGGTCCTTGTACTCGTCCAAGAGCCTCGGCATCAGCCTCCTGTAGATGAAGTCCTTCCTCGTCCTGTTGACGTAAAAGAGGTGGATAGAGGTGTTGAGCTTCTTGTCGATCGCGTACTCGATGAAGCACTTGAACGGCACTATGCCGCTCGACGCCGCGAGGAAGACCACGGTCTTCAGCCTGCCCTCTTCGATCATATTGAGCGCCTTCCTGAGGAACCTTCCGTAGGGCCCCTCGACGATCACGAGGTCTCCCACCTTCGCCAGCTGGTGGAAGTAGGGCGCGAACGTCCCGCCCTCGCTCTTTATCATCAGCTCGAAGTAGCCGTCGGTCCTCGTGGGCGATCCGGCTATGGAATAGAACCTGAAGTCGCCCTTCTTCAGCGGGGTGTCGAAATAGAGCTTCACGTCCTGCCCTGGGTGGTAGTCGAAGATCCTCCTGTCGCCGACGTTCTTGAAGATGTAGGTCTTAGCGAGCTCGGTCTCCGGAATGATATCCGTGATCACCATGGGGTATTGGTAGATCAGCTGGCCCCTCTGCTCGACGACCCGTACAGTCCTTTCGGCAGGAGCCTCGATCCCCACGTGCAACAATTCCGTTAGCCAGTATATTAGGGGAAACACCGCCACCCCGCGAAGGCAGTCAGTCCGTTTTCAATTTTGAGTGTGGGCCGACGTGAAAGCTGCAGACCCTCGGTCGACAACGACGCAAGCCGCCGCAGGACTCGTCACACCTATATCCGCGAGGGACGGTACTTCACCACGTGAGCCGTCAGGGCAGTGGTCAGAACTCGCGCATCCAACGCCCCTCTTCGACCGTCACGGTTCTGAAGACGATGCTCGTTCCCGTCAGGTACTCCGTGGAGAGGTGGAGCTACACGCTCCAGCGCGTGACAGGTGTCGTCGTCACCCTCTACTTCGTTCTGCACGTCATAGAGACCGGCAACTTCATCGGCGGCCCGACCGTCTGGTACGTGCCACCTTACGACTTCGCCAAGGCCTACTACGAACACGTCAAGGAGTTCCTCCACAACCCCATATTCGACGTGGGGCTCGTGGTCATCGGCTGGATGGTGGCCTTCCACGCGATAAACGGTCTCCGGCTGACGCTCGCCCACTTCGGCATCACACTCGGCAGACCATCCAGGGTCGAGCCTGAGGCACCGCCGAGGTCTTTCTCGACGCTTCAGAGGGCAATCTTCTGGTTATCGATAGCTCTGGCCGTCTTCGCGGTCGTCTACAGCCTGAACGCCTTGATGGGGGTGTTCGCGAGGTGAGCGAGCGGAGGCTCATGCTTTTACATTACGTCACGGGCCTAGGCATCCTCATCACCGGAGCGGTCCACATCTGGGTCGTCTTCTTCACAGTCCCGCTCGACCAGACGATATGGGAGACGACGATGCTCTTCGACAACCACCCGTTCGCGATACTGAGCGTTTACAGGAACGCGCTCCTCGCATCGACGCTCTGGCTCCTCCTGGTCTTCACGACGTTCCACGCGATGAACGGCATCAGGGTCATAATCATGGAGCTGATACCGGACGAGAGGGTCATGAGGGCTGCCAAATGGCTGCTGATCGCGCTGGGCGTCTTTCTCGTGGTTTACGGCACCAGGACCATCCTCATAGCTTACAGCATAAGGTGAGTCGGGGATGGAAGGGAAGGTCGTCTTCACCGTCTTCAGGCACGACCCCTCCGCTGGAGGGAAGCCCTGGTACGCCTCCTACGAGGTGCCCTACAGGAGAGGCATGACGGTCCTCGACGGCCTCCTTTACATCAAGGAGCGGATCGACCACACCCTCGCTATCAGGTACTCCTGCAGGATGGGGATCTGTGGTTCCTGCGGCATGAAGGTCAACGGTCTGCCCCGTCTTGCCTGCTTCACCCAGGTCTCCGAGCTCGGGAGGACGATCAAGGTGGAGCCGTTGCCGAACCACCCACTCGTAAGGGACCTGGTCACAGATTTCAGCACCTTCTTCGCCAAGCACAGGTCGGTGAAGCCTTGGCTGATCAGGCTGGACGTCGAGGAGCAGGAGAACCCGACTGGGCAGTACCTGCAGAGCGACGCCGAGCTCGAAAGGTACATCCAGTTCTCGTACTGCATCTCCTGCGGTCTCTGCTACTCAGCCTGCCCTGTCGTGACCGCGCTCCCTGATTTCCCAGGTCCTCAGGCTCTAGCTTGGCTTTACAGGTTCTACGCCGATACGAGGGATCAGGGAGGGAAAGAGAGGCTCGAGATCGTCAACAGAGCCAGAGGGATCTGGCGTTGCCACTTCGCTGGCTCCTGCAGTCAGGTCTGTCCGAAGGGAGTCGATCCGGCGTTGGCTATCCAGCTCCTCAGGAGGGCGCTGATCAGGGGTTAAGGTGTGACCCGAACCGCACAGCCGCGTTCCTCACTCCGGGATACCCTTATACCACATCAAGCCGTCCGATGCTAGCGGAACGATGAGGCAGGTCGACATATCTCACAAGCCTTTCGTCGTGAGGGAGGCGGTCGCCGAGGGTTACCTCCGTCTCAGGCCCGAGACGATCGAGAGGATCAAGAGGGGACTGGTCGAGAAGGGTGACCCTGTCCAGCTGGCTCAGTTGGGAGGGATAATCGCCGCTAAGGAGACGCCGAGGATCCTGCCGCTTTGCCACCCGATCAGGCTCGAGTCGGTCAACGTGGAGGTCACGCTCGATGAGGAGAGGTCGTTCGTTCGTGCGAGGGCCACCGTCAGNGCGNTNGAGCAGACGGGCGTTGAGATGGAGGCCCTCATGGCCGTTGCGGGAGCGCTNCTCAACGTCTGGGACGCCGTGAAGCAGTACGAGAAGGACGAGGCCGGTCAGTATCCGGTGACGGAGCTGGTCAGCGTCAGGGTCGTGAGGAAGGTGAAGGGGGTTGAGGAGTGACGAGGCATCTGGCAGGGTGCTGATGCTGGGGACTGGTACCCTGAAGCCCGGTCCAAGGAGGTACGGAGCTGGGGTCCTCCTGGAAATCGGAGGGCTCAAGCTGCTGTTGGACTGCGGCCCCTCAATAGTCCAGAAGTTGTTCAGCGCAGGAATCGACGCGACCGAGCTCGACGCGGTCTTCCTCTCTCACTTCCATGTCGACCACACCTCAGACCTTCCTGACCTGATCTCGTCGCTCGCCGCCGACAAACTGGGCTACCCGAGGAGGCCAGAAAGGCCCCTCACGCTCATCGGCCCTCCAGGACTCGTCCAATTCCTCGAGACGGTTTTAGATCGCAACCCGTATTACAGCTACGTCGGCGAGTGGAACAGAGCTCTCAGGCTCGTGGAACCTGTTGAGATCGGAGACAAGAAGGAGCTCCGGATAGGGGACGCTGTGCTTCGCTTCGCCGAGGTCGATCATCCGAACGGTTACGCCGTCAGGGTTAACATCGGAGACCTCTCCGTGACTTACTCCGGCGACACCGCACCTACCACGTCTCTCGTCGAGCTCGCATCGGGAACAGACCTGCTGATCCACGAGTGCACCTTTCCTTCTGAGGCGCTCATGGGAAAGCACTCATCGGAGAAGGGGCTGGCTGAGGTGGCTTCAAGGGCTGCACCTAAGCAGCTCGTGGTCACCCACCTCTCCCCGGCCTGGACAGGAAGGGAGCACGAGATCGTGGCTGCCCTCAGACCCTCTTTCAAGGGGAGGGTCATAATTGCCCATGACCTCCTAGAGATACGTGTGCGACCGAGGCTGGCTACTGAGGCGACACCTCCTCCCAGTTCACGAGCCTTTCACCAGCTCCGGTAGCCTCACCCCTCTCTGTCCCTGATACCTTCCGTGGTACGGCCTCTCGACCTCTGATGTCAGCTTCGCGAAGACCACGTGGAGGAACCTCTGCCCTGCATGGAGTTTGACCGGAAACTCTCCTCCCACCATCTCGATCGTCAACTGGCCCTCGAAGTTGGCGTCGATTATCGTCGGCGGTATCGAGAGGCCTAACCTTGCGAAGGTGCTCCTCAGGTTCACGAACCCCATCAGGTCCTTCGGCATCGAGAGGTACTCTATCGTGTGGAGGAGGACGTGCTCCCTGGGTCTTATCACGAAGGAGTCGCCACGCTCGATCTGGTAGAACTCCGAGACGTCCCCGTCCATGGTGTCCAGGACCTTATCAGTGCTCCTGAGCCTCGCTATCTCGCTGCCGATCCTGAGGTCTAGTCCGTTCTCCCTGACCGTGTCCTCGAAAATCGGCTCGACCCTGAGCCTTCCGCTCCTGATGTAGTTCCATAGGTCGAAGTCCGAGAGGATCATAGCCTGTCGTGGGAAAGGAGAGCGCTTTGACGTAAAAAATTGGAGGGGTATTCCGGGGGCACTCGCTTTAGGTCATACTCCAGCTCTTTCCTCGTATGATCCCTCGCTCGGCTCCCAGCTGGACGTCATCAATGACGACCTGTCGGCGTAGTGCTGGACGACCCACTTCGGCTTGAGGGCCTTCACGATGTGCTCGAAGGCCGCCTTCGGGTCGCTGTGGTCCCCGCAGGTGAAGACGTCTACAGCCGCGTACTTGTACATGGGCCAGGTGTGGACGGCGATGTGGCTCTCCGTGATCAGCGCCAACACCGAGACGCCTCCCTTCACCCCCTCGACCTTCCAGCTCTTGACCTCCATCAGCGTCGCTTTGGCCACCTTCACGGCCTCCCTGACCACGCGGACAATGAGTTGCTCGTCGGCCAGCGCCTCGGCGTCGCAGCCGTAGAGGTTTCCGTAGACGTGTTTGCCTACGATATGTTCCACGTCATGCCTAAGCATCTTTTGTGTTCCTGCTGGACTGAGCCTGTCCAACTTCTTCCTTGTCACCGGTGCTCTGCGAAGTTTTCTTATAAATTGTACGTCACAGCCTTTCAGGTGCAGCCCTCTCAGCTCACTTCGCGACCTAAGCCCCTCTGCCGCCTTTCCCCGCCATTTCCTGGCCCCCTATCGCAACTAGGGTCTCCTCGCAGGAACCTCTAGGTTGACTTGTTCATCAAAGGTAAACCTTTGATGTTTGATCTTAAACATCAAAACATTAACGATTTACCTTTAAGCCATACGCATAGAGAGTCCCCATCTTGCCGAAAGTTCGAGTTAATTCATAACTATCTGTTTTAGACGATCCTCCTCATTACTTAAAAGTTTTTCAGATTCGATAATCCAGTCTTAAGCGAGTTAACTGTCTCACCGTGAAAACAGGGCTTCAATAAGCCAAATCCTCATTTAAAGTTTTGGGATTCATCGCGGCTGATCGCACCCCCACAATTGCGAATCGGTTGGGGGAATGTGTCTGGATTGATAAACCTGTCCAGATCGAATTAGGTGGATGTCAGCTGTTTGGTGGTTTACCTTCTACGGTAGATGGTTAACCTTAAAACTAGCCAAAGCCTTAGGGCCGCATGCCAAGTAGACCCCAGAGGGGGTCAGGTGAGCGGCAGAAGGGGTCAGCTGAGCGGACGGACAGGGGGAAAGGGAGGGGCCCGGAAGCCGGGGCGAGGGCGCAGATCGACAGGAAGGCGGTCCTGGTGAGCGTCTCTCAGGCGGTCTCTCAACCGAGATTGGCCTTTTACTCGCCGGTCGCCGCTGCGGTCCTTAACTACCTGAAGAACACCCAGCCGAGGTTCAGCATCAGCAGCGAGCTAGCGAAGCTCGTTGAGGCGGAGCTGGCGAAGAGGTACCCGATCCTCTTCTCGCACGTTAAAAGGGCACTCGAGGCGAAGGGGGTGAGGAGGAGGGCGAGAGCCGGTGGAGCCGGGTGAACTGATCAGGTCCGCGTTGATGAGAGCTATGGAGGTCTACCGAGAGCTGGAGAGAAAGGGGACCGCCACTCAAAGGGTCAGGCGAGGGAGCTTCGGCGACTTGGCGATGGTTGCCGATCTGATGTGCGAAGAGGCCATATTGAGGGAGCTGGCGAAGTCGATCGACCTTCGAAGGTGCACGGTCGTCACCGAGGAGTCTGGCATAATCAGGGCGGAGCAGGAGGAGCTGGTGGTACTGATCGATCCGGTCGACGGCAGCACCAACATGAGGCGGAAGCTCAGGCACTTCGGTGCCGGCATAGCCATCTCGTCCTCTCCCAGGTTCCGGGACGTATTCGCGGCAGGTGTGTTGGACTTCTACAGCGGGGAACTTGTGCTGGCGGCCGACGACGGCGTGGAGCTACCCGAGGGCGCGAAGGGACCCTCTGGCGTCGAGGACCTCAAGGAGTCTGTGGTGACCCTCGATTACAGGGCGGCCAAGAGGGGGCCGAAGGATCTGGAAAGGTACCTTGCGATACTCCGGAACCTCAAGCACGTCAGGAACCTCGGTTCGTCGCTCGTCGAGCTGGAGCAGATTGCGCTGGGAGTGCTCGATGCCTATGTCTGCCTGACACCGGAGATGAGGGTCTTCGACATAGTCCCCGGGATGTACGTCCTCAAAAGGCTGGGATGCCCGCTGTGGGCTGGCGGCACCGACCCGGATGAGATGGAGCTCGTCACCAGGAACCGTTACCCCTTGATCGCTGCGAGCAACGTCCGGCTCATGCAGCAGATCCTAGAGATCGTCGGAGGATAGAGGGAGAACAAGGACAACCTGGCTTGACGTTACACGTCGAAAACGCTTATAGCAGGTCGTTGATACTGAGTAGCCAAGGAGAGATGGCGACAGTAGATGAACTCATCATCAACAGGTTCTGGATCAAGTCCTATCCGGAAGACGTAAGGCCCGAAATAGAGGTGCCAGAGAAGGGATACCACGAGCTCTTCCTCGAGTCGGCAGAGAAGAGGTCGAACAAGGTGGCCGTGATCTTCGCCGGTTNNGAGTTCACCTACGGGCAGATCCTCGACAGCGCACTNCGGGTCGCCGGGTACCTCAGGTCGATAGGTGTGAGGGAGGGCGACAGGGTCTCGCTGGTGCTGCCCAACTCACCGCAGTTCATCGCCGCCTACTTCGGCACCCTGATGACCGGAGCTGCGGTCGTACCGATCAACCCGCTGTACAAGGCAGGGGAGATCAGCTACATGCTGGGGAAGAGCAGGGCGAAGGCGGTCTTCACGCTCGACCTCTTCCACGACGAGGTCCTGAAGGCCGTGGAGGGCACATCGGTCGAGAAGGTGATCGTATCGAACATCGCCGATCACCTCCCGCCTGCTAAAAGGATCTTGGGGAAGCTCCTGAGGAAGGTTCCTTCCAAACCGGTCAAGAGGGACGTCATGGTCGAGAGCTACAGGCGCGTCCTCTCCAGCAGGCCGATATCGAAGGACGAGGTAGCGAGGGTCGATCCGGCCTCGACGCCTGCAGCGATCTGCTTCACCAGCGGCACCACCGGCCTTCCGAAGGGAGCCGTCCTCACACACAGAAACCTCGTCGCGAACATCCACCAGAGCTACGAGGTCGCCAAGACCGTCCTTTCGGAAGACGAGACCGTGCTTGCTGTGCTCCCGTTCTTCCACATCTACGGACAGACAGCGATCATGGGCATCAGCCTCAGCTTCGGCTTCAAGATGGTTGTGTTACCGAGGCCCAACGTCGACGAGATCCTAGACCTGATAGAACGGTACAGGATCACGATCATCTTCGGCGTCCCTGCACTTTACAACGCTATGATCTCCTCGCCGCGCTTCAGGAAGGAGATATTCTCTCACGTAAAGCTCTGCGTCTCAGGTGCCGACAAGCTCCACGTGGAGATAGCCAAGCGGTTCGAGAGCGCTACCGGGATAAGGATAACCGAAGGTTACGGCCTCACCGAGACGAGCCCTGTCACCCACCTCAATCCGCCCAAGAAGGTGAAGCTGGGATCGATAGGACTGCCCGTCCCGAGCACAATGGCTTGGGTCTTCAAGCTCGACGCCAACGTACCGGTCGGCGTGGGGCAGGAGGGAGAACTCGCGATATCAGGACCTCAGGTCATGGACGGCTACCTCGAAGACCCCGATGCCAATAGGGCCGCGTTCTTCACCCTCTTCGGGAGGCGTTGGTTCAGGACCGGCGACATAGCGAAGGTCGACGAGGAGGGGTACTTCTACATCATAGAGCGGAAGAAAGACCTGATCAAGTACAAGGGATGGTCGATTTATCCCGCTGAGGTCGAGAACGTCGTGCTAAAGCACGAGGCGGTCCAGGCGGTCGGCGTGGTAGGCGTACCTGACGTCGAGGTCGGCGAGAGGGTGGTTATGTTCGTGGTGCTGAAGCCTGAGTACAGGGGAAAGGTGAAGGAAGAGGACCTGATGGAGTGGTGCAAGCAGAACCTCGCGCCGTTCCAGGTGCCTCAAAGGATCTTCTTCAAGGAAGAGCTACCCGTCAGCATGACGGGCAAGGTGCTGAGGAGGGTGCTGAGGGAAGAGGCTGCGTCGCTCCTGAAGTCCTGAGTTCCCTCCAAAACCAGTACCCTTCTATTTCTTTCAGATTTGGAGAACATCGGTCGCTTGAGTGGAACCCTCACTCGCCCTTGAACTCCGGCTTCCTCTTCGAGAAGAATGCAGATATCCCCTCGGCCAGGTCCTTCGTCGAGAAGAGGTGGGCGAACAGGCTCGACTCGTAACGCAGGCCGTCGTCGATCGAGACGTTTAGCGCCGTGTTGATGGCCTCCTTCGCGGCCGCCAGAGCTATCGGGGGCAACTCGGCCAGCCTCGCAGCGAACTCCCTCACCTCGCGCTCGAAGCTCTCAGCAGGCACCACTTTGTCGAGGATGCCCAACCTGAGCGCTTCGTCTGCCTTGATCCGGTCGCCGAAGAAAATGACCTGCTTAGCCCTTGAGGGACCTATGAGCCTGGTGAGGCGTTGGGTCGCGCCCCCTCCAGGGATGAGGCCGAGCCTGATCTCGGGCTGACCGACCTCCGACCTGTCGGAGGCGATCCTGAAGTCGCAGGCGAGCGCCAGCTCAAGGCCACCACCTAGGGCGTATCCGTCTATCGCGGCAACCACCGGCTTAGGCGTCCTCTCGAGCTTGCGGAGGAGGTCGTTGAACTTGAGGGAGAACTTCAGGGCCATCGGCACCTTGCTCTCGGTCGAGAGGATCTCGGAGAAGGCCGTGATGTCGGCACCGGCCGAGAACGCCCTACCGCCTGAACCAGTGATCACTATCACCCTGACGGAACGGTCTGCGGAGAGCTCGTCTACTGCGTCCTCCAGCTCCTCGATCATCTTGGGAGAGATGGCGTTGAGGCGGTGAGGCCTGTTCAGCACGATCCAGCCTATCGGAGGCTCCTTCCTCACCTCTATCTCCTCGTACTTGGCGGCTGCAGGTCTGGGCTGCGCGACGAGCGAGAGCAGGTAGGGAGAAGGTTCGTAGCCCTCGCCGAGATCGGCCCTCAGATCCGAGAGGACGGATCTGACCTTTTCCGGAGTCAGCTCGGTTGCGTATCCCAGCACACCGCGGGGGAGGTTGAGGCCGAGCTTCATGGCGGTCTCGACGTCCTCGTGTGTAGCTATGCCCTGCTCGACCAATCGTGCCGCCTCGTTCATTCCCGGGATTATCAAGTACCAGATGTCGACGTCCTTCCCGACGTCCTGAGGTATCGTCGGCCGTGCACCACCCGGCCACTCGTAGAAACCCTTTCCCGTCTTCGCGCCCAGCTCGCCCCTCTCCACGTACCTCCTGAGGAGCTCTATGGGCCTGAAGGTCCTGTCGCGCTCCGCTATGACCTTTGAGACGCTGTAGGCAACGTCGATGCCTACGTAGTCCGCAAGCTCGAAGGCCCCCATCGGGAATCCAGCTCTGTACTTCAGGGCCGAATCGATCTGGACCGGCGTGTACCTTCCCTTCTCGACCAGATGGCACGCTGCCTCGAAGAACCTCGTGAGGACCCTGTTGACTATGAACCCGGGGACGTCCCGCTTGACGGTGACGACGGTCTTCCCGAGCGACCTGGCGAACTCGGTGGCGAGCCTCCTCGTCTCTTCGCTGGTCCTGCTGCCGACGATGACCTCGACCAGCTGCATTAGCTGAGGCGGGTTGAAGAAGTGGATTCCGAGGAACCTCTCTGGGCCTTCGACGGCGGCCTGGAGCTCGTCTATGGGGATCGAGCTGGTGTTGGTCCCGAGGACCCTGGCCCCACGCGCAGCCCTGCTGGCCCTCCTCCAGGTGTCGAGCTTGACGTTGAGGTCCTCGAAGACCGCCTCGATCACCACGTCCGCGTCCGAGCAGGCCGACTCTAGATCGGTGGTCGTGCTAATCCTCTTCAGGACCCTCTCCACGTCATCAGGTCTGACCCTACCGCGCTCTGCGAACTTGCTAAGGCTCCACCTTATCCTCTCCAGGGCCTTCCCGAGGATCTCTTCGGAGATGTCGACCATGGTGACGCTGTATCCTGACATCGCAGCGACTTGGGCTATTCCGTGGCCCATCGTTCCCGCTCCTATCACAACCACCTTCCCGAATTGAGCTGACAAACCTGATCGTTAGAAAAATGCGGCGGGTTGCATATAAGCTAGCGGGCGTCTTTCAACCTCACTTTCTCCACGTCACTCGCGATGAGATGTATCGTGCTGGTGCTCTTGACCCATTGGAGAACAAGCCCTGTCAGAGGCTCGGAAGTCGTTGAGAGTGAGTCGCCTTCCCACGCCTATCACGTTTCGTCCTGCCCATTCGGTGTCTGGACTGTCTTCGGTTGTGGGATCTTTCGGTGCCGGGCGTCCTATTCCCAAAGTCGTGGCTTTCGCAATTTTTGTGGGACGATTTTTGCGGAAACAAGCAAAGTGCACCAGGTGACAAAAGTACAGCGAGATCTGCCTTATAAAGCCCTTATAAAGGGGCGAAACGATATATCCAAATAGTGGTCTTAGAAATCATTTGTGCGAAGGGCTGCCGCGGCAGAAAGCAGCGGAGAGCCGAAAAATCCCGGAATCGGGCTCGGTGATCCCGAGAGAGGGAGTTGAAAGTGGTACTAGGGCCTCCTCGACCATGACGGCTGCTAGGTGTGATCCCGAGAGAGGGAGTTGAAAGCGCCAGACGACGTAAAGCGTGCCATCGATCACCTCAGTGATCCCGAGAGAGGGAGTTGAAAGCACAATCCGCGCCTACCCGCGTCCTCTCCAGCTTCCTGCCGTGATCCCGAGAGAGGGAGTTGAAAGTTCTACGAGCTCGGAGTGAAGAATCCGAGGGAGAACCTAGGTGATCCCGAGAGAGGGAGTTGAAAGATAGCGGATATGAACCCATAGCGACTTAGCAGTTGCCTGACCGTGATCCCGAGAGAGGGAGTTGAAAGCTACGATTATGTGCTTTCCCTGCTTTTCAAGTACTAGCGCGCCCCAGTGATCCCGAGAGAGGGAGTTGAAAGTC
>JGI26465J51735_1000301_pt1 | contig 18909 bp, 17 predicted proteins | sample PerSpoBPS_BMetaG_FD_51735 | JGI IMG/M metagenome (IMG submission 51735) | reverse complement strand
AAGATGATGACGTTGATGAGTTGCCCGGACCGAAGCACTCAACGAACAAGGAGACTTCGACAACATCATCTGCAGGGAGGACTACACGTCACCGGACGAGGCGCTCGGGCTCATAGCCTCTGTTGCACCNCCGGGGATCGCGGTCAACTTCACTGTGGTGAAGCTGATGAGGAGCGGCAACGGCGTCGTCGAGGTCGACCACAAGATCTTCTCTATAGTGTGGGGCGCATTCGACCCGACCAGGTCTTATTCCGCAGGGACGAACTCGCTCACATGCAGCAACGACAAGGTCGTTATACTGGCGGTCAGCAGGGGCTGACCTTTTTAGCGCGAGATTCTTCCTAACTCTGGATGAGGGTCGAGCTCTTCAGCCACCTGAAGAGGGCTGCAGGCTCCGGGACCATTGAGGTCAAGGTCGAGGGCGAGCTGTCGCTGAAGGACGCGTTGAAGCTCCTCCCGGAGGGCGTAAGGGAGCTGGTCATAGACGAGTACGGATCGATCAGGCCGGGACTTCTGATCCTCGTGAACGGCGTCGACGCTAGGACGGTTCACGGTTACAAGGTCACGGTTCGGGACGAGGACGTGATCTCGATAGTGCCGATGATACACGGAGGAAGGGCTGCAGCCTGAGGGAAAAGAAAAACGGTTCACTTGAAGGGGTCGAACCTTCCGTCGATGGCAGTCCATCCTCCGTCCACGAAGATCACAGTTCCGGTGACGTAGCTCGACGCGTCCGATGCGAGGTAGATGACGGCCCCCACGACCTCCTCGGGAGTCGCCCACCTCTTCAGCGCCGTCTTCTCAGCGTATGCCTGGGCCCATTCGGGCCTCCGCTTGATCTGATCGGTGAAAGGCGTGTCGACGATCCCGGGAGCTACGGCGTTGACCCTGATGCCGTAGGGCGCCAATTCGGCCGCCATGGCCTTCACCAGCTGGACGACGCCTGCCTTAGAGGCAGCGTAAGGTCCCTGTCCGGGTTCGACGGTCACGGCCCTCACAGACGAGAAGAGGATGACGCTCGACCTCCCGGCCCTTTTCAGCGCCTCGAGTCCCTCCTTGACGGCCGCGAACGGACCGAAGAGGTTGACCTCGATCACCTTCTTGAACTCCTCGTAGGTATAGTCCTCAATCCGCTTCCTGAAGTTCACGGCCGGAGTCACGACGAGGACGTGTAGTCGGTCTATGTCGTTGTACAGCTTCCTCAACGACCCGACGTCGGTCACGTCGCAGAACCTCTGCTCGTCTCCGATCCCTTCAAGCGCCGCCGTCTTGATGTCAGCAGCTATCACGTACGCGCCGAACTCCTTCAGCCCTATTGCTGTCGCCCTGCCGATGCCCGAGGCCGCGCCGATGACCAGCGCCTTCTTCCCCTTGAGGTCGAAGAGCTCCCTGAGGCCGGCCATCGCCGATCAGAACAGCTTGAAGGTCACGCCGATGTACCAGACCGCGAGGTACGTGTAGATCGCCGTTATCACCAGCCCGACCACCAGCCAGATCAGGCTCGGCCTTGACCAGCGGAAGACCCTCGGGAGCATGCGGAAGCTGATGTAGATGGCTGCGACGTGCATTATCGGCCATGCGAGGAAGTTCAGCACCCCTCCCCAGACGAGCAGCTCGGCGGGTTGAGCCAGGAAGAGGGTGACCGCCGTCCAGATGGCGAAGAACGTCGCGAGGCCGTAGTACCACCTCGTGTACGATATCTTACGGGCCCACTCGAAGTTCGTCTGGAGGATGTCGGTGTAGAGCCGCGGGACCCAGTCGAGGATGACGATGTAGGTGTCGACGATCAGCGCGGCACCGACCACCAGGAAGAGCCTGAACCCGACCTCTCCCCACACCTCTCCCCAGAAGTTCGCCTGCTCGACGACGAGCCTGTACCCGGAGGGATAGAGGCCCTTCGGGTGGAGTATCGCGTAGGCGAGGTACGCCATCAGTATCGTGGTGAAGAGGTTGACCAGGACGCCCCAGGTGTTGTTGACCGCGATCGCCCTCATCCACCCCCTGAACCTGTTCCTGTTCTCCTCGTTCTCGAAGGGTGCGTAACCGGTTGCCGGGATCGGTTCTGGCTTCCCGGTGATCGGGCTCTTCAGCTTCGGGACGTAGGCCGCCATCCCAGCGCCCGCGGCCCTCAGCCACATCGGGTACGTCAGCTGGAAGAAGCCTCCTAGACCGAGGAAGGCGATGCTCGTCAGCAAAATCGAGTTGTCTGCAGGGCTCCAGTTCGGAGGCAGCGGGTTGGGCGTGAAGAGGCCCCTGAGGAACTCGGGCCAAGCGCCGGCGACGACAGGGTGGAAGGCGACTATGATCACTCCGCCGGCTCCGATCACGATGCACGCCGTCATGAAGTACTCGACCACCTTGTGGACCGTTCTAGAGAGCAGGAGGGCGACGTACGAGAGGACCATCGAGAGCAGAGCCCAGAAGTTCGTCTGGTCCCTGGCGGACCATCCGGGTGGGAACCCTGTGAGCGCAGCGAGGGCCGTCCCGCCGGCTGCGGCGTAGCCTCCCCACCACGCAAGCGTCACGATCGCGAAGGCCCAGTACAACAGCGAAAAGACCCTGGAGATCCTCGTGTAGGCGGCCCAGGGCGATTCGCCCGTAACGACCACATACCTCGCCAGCTCGTAGTTGATCCACCACTGCATGAGGCCCGCAGGTATCATCAGCCAGACCAGCGCCAGTCCGTACTTCGCCGCGAGGTAAGGCCAGAAGATCAGCTCTCCTGAACCGAAGCCGAAGGAGGCGAGGATCACGCCCGGACCGAGCAGCGCCAATGGTCCCAGAACCTTCGGCATGTCGGCCCTCTTCAGCGGCTCGAGTTTTCCAAGACGCACGGTCTCCTGCTTGGGAGCCGTGGTCTCAACCATTGCGCATCAGCTGTAATTTACCAGAATAAAAATCTTCAAGCGAAACCATTTGGTACTGACAAGTTCACTCAACAGGTCGTCGATGCGTTACTGGAATCGTCCGCAATTGCCTCCAATTCCGACAGGCATCCTCGTTAAGGGAATTCGATCAGGACGTGGGGGTCAGGGGACGATCGTCGCACAACCTTTATCGTTGGCCAAGGCAGGAGTTGGGAGGAGTTGGCCTCTCCGATCGCAGGGACGATCGGTGGCTATGCGGCATTAGGCTTCTTGCTGGCCTCCTTACTCTTCCTGCTGTTGATGCGGAAGAGGCGTCGCCTTGAATCCGACCTCCCCGAGAGGGCCCATCCGGCGCTGATGGTCACGTCCTTCCTGAGGTCTGAGGAGCCTCTCCCTCGGAATGATGTGCTGAGATTGCTCGAGGCGCTGAGGTACTCCGGTCTCGTGAGCGGAAGGCGCCTGGGCCTCTCTGTGCTCGCGCTCCGGTACCTGGCGAGGGGGCCCTTTGCCGATGCGATCGGAAGGAGGATCGTCAGGTGGGCGCTGAGGGTGGTCTGAGGAGATGGACGCTCCGGAGCTGAGGGAGCTCGTCTCCAGGATCAAGGAACAGGTCCACCGGGCCATCGTCGGCATGGAGGACGCGATAGAGGCCCTGATCATATGCCTGCTGGCCGAAGGTCACCTACTGCTTGAGGGACCGCCGGGACTGGCCAAGACGTATCTGGTCAAGAGCTTCGCCCGGGCTTTGGACCTCTCCTTCAGCAGGATCCAGTTCACGAGCGACCTTCTCCCCTCAGACGTCACCGGGTCCGTCGTCTACGACCGCTCCACCTCGCAGTTCGTCTTCAGGAGGGGGCCTGTCTTCGCGAACGTAGTCCTCGCCGACGAGATAAACAGAGGTCCTCCGAGGACGCAGTCTGCTCTCCTAGAGGTCATGCAGGAGCGTCAGGTAACCGTGGAGGGTGTGAGCTACCCGCTTCCAAGGCCTTTCATGGTCATCGCGACGCAGAACCCGATAGAGTTCGAGGGGACCTTCCCGCTGCCAGAGGCAGAGATGGACAGGTTCCTGATGAGGGTCATCGTGACTTATCCGAGCAGGGAGGAGGAGGTGATGGTGCTTCGGTTGAAGCAGCTCCAAGGTGAGGAGCCCGAGGTTTCGCCTGTAGCCGATGCGCAATCTATAGCAGAGGCGATAAGATACACCGCATCAGTATATGTCGACGAGTCGATAATGAATTACATCGTGGACATCGTCAGGAGAACAAGGGAGCTTCCTGATGTGTTGATCGGCGGAAGCACAAGGGCTGAAGTCGCTTTGATGTACGCTGCGAGGGCCAAGGCTGCCATCTCGGGTTACAGGTTCGTGACGCCTGACCACGTCAAGAGCGTTGCGCCGCTGGTCCTGAACCACAGGATCGTCCTCAGGACCAGGAGGACGGGTTTCGATGGGGAGGCACCTGAGCTGGCCCTCGTGAAAAGGGTCCTCGAGGAGGTGGAGGTCCCGGTTTGATAAGTCCCGCCTTAGCTCCTCCCAGTCGTCGTATCTACTTGTTTCTTGACTAAGAGTTCCCGGAAGCTCGGCCAGCTTACCGTATCCCAATCCCTTTTCCACGTCACCCCTAACTTCAGGAGCAGGTCAGATAGATAAAGGGTGGTCGGAAACCATTCACGTTAAAGTTGACAACAGCATTTGATAGGCTTCATGAATTCGGATTTACAATACTGTAGAAAAATGTATGCAGTTGTATACTTTTTTACACCTATGATTAAATATTACTAGCGGGATGTATAATAATGAATGAAAGAGGAGGAGGGTTCAAGTCTCTTCAATCGTCGCGACTTCCTAACGGCTTTAGCCGCTGTCGGAACCGCGACAGTAGTTGGCTCCCTCATCAAACTGCCGCGTGACACACTTCTAAGCGTCCAAGAAAACGTCTTACACAGCAAATATGGCTTCCAGTATCCTGAGGAAGATTACGTGGCTTCGACGTGTCTCCAATGCCCGGCGGGCTGCGGTATAGCTGTCCGCGTTGTTTCGGGACGGGCCGTAAAAATCGAGGGCAATCCACTACATCCGATTAACAGGGGGTCCATCTGTCCAAAAGCACATTACGGGCTACAGATTCTCTACGACCCGGACAGGATCAAAGGCCCTATGATAAGGGCTGAGAGAAGTTCTAAGTTTAGGGAAGTAAGCTGGAGTGAGGCCCTTAAGCTTGTTGCCTCAAGGCTGAAGGAGTTAAGGGACAGTGGTGTTCCTGAGAGGTTTGTCTGGCTTGATGGTCGTGTAAGGGGAAACATGGGGGACTTTATCTCACGGTTCACAACAAGCTTCGGCACACCGAACAGAATAGGNCACAGCAGCATATGTTCTGATGGGGCGGTAATAGCCCACTANCTCATGCAAGGNGTGAAACACTACTTAGCCTATGACTGGCAAAACACGAACTACNTGCTCCTCTTCGGTGCGGGGTTCCTTGAGGCCTGGAGGCCCACGACAAGACTTTTACGTGCATACGGTCATGTCAGACAGGAGAGACCTNTCAGGGCAAAAATAGTGGTCGTTGAGGTTAGAATGTCTACTACGGCATTGAAAGCCGATGAATGGGTGAGAATAAACCCCGGCACCGACGGGGCCCTCGCATTGGGAATCGCCCACGTAATAATTAGAGACAAACTTTACGATAGAGAATTTGTTGAAAAACATACGTATGGGTTTGAGGAGTTTTCAGAACTTGTACTCTCTAAGTATCCACCTGAATGGGCGAGCAAGGTCACCGGTGTCCCTGTTGAGACCATTGAGAGAATTGCGAGAGAGTTTGCGACGACGAAGCCCGCGATAGCAGCAGGTCAGAGGGGTGCGATGATGCAACCCAATGGAGTCTTCAACTACATGGCCATACATGCCTTGAACGCGTTAGTTGGAAGTCTCGGAAAAAGGGGTGGTGTCATAGTTCAGAAGTCACCACCATTCACACCATGGCCGGCGATTGAGCTGGACGAAATTGCGAAAGAGGGATTGAAGAAGACCCGTGTCGATTATGCGGGAACCGAGAAATATCCTTTTGCGAAAAATGTCTACCAGCAGGTTCCAGAAAGCATTCTGTCAGAGAAGCCGTACCCCGTCGAGGTGCTGATGTTGTACTACACAAACCCGCTCTTTTCATCTCCCAATGTAAAGGTTTGGCGTAAGGCCTTGGAAAAAGTGCCATTCATAATTAGCACCTCTCCGTTCTTCGACGAAACAACCCAGGAGTACGCGGACGTTATACTCCCCGACCATACGTACCTTGAGCGGTGGATGGACGACGTGATATATCCGAGCCTAGGATATCCGGTGGCATCGATAAGGCAACCAGTCGTACACCCTCTGTATAACACAGCCAACACTGCAGACGTTCTGCTGGAGTTGGCCCGATTGATTGGGGGGAAGGTCGCAGAGGCTTTTCCATGGCAGTCCTACGAGGAGGTGATCAAGTTCCGGTGGAGAGGCATTTGGGAGAGCAAAAGAGGCCGCGTAGGTCCGAAACGTGTTAGCGACATGGTCAGCTTTGATGAATTCTGGTCAAACGTATTGAAGTACGGCTTCTGGTACGATCCGCCATACAAGTTCGAGGACTATTCTCATGAGTTCCAAACGAAATCAGGGAAGTTTGAGCTACGGTCAAAGACCTTGGAGACGAAGTTGACCGAACTCGCCAAAAAGAAAGCTGAGGAGGAAGGGATTTCTGTCGAAGAAGCGTATGAGAAATTATTGTCAAATTTAGGTATATCAGCACGTGGTGTTGAAGTTTTTCTCCCACATTACGAGCCCCCAAGATTCGCCGGCGAAAGCACGGAATTCCCACTAATTCTGATAACTTATAAGACAATAATGCATGCAGAAGGTAGAGGCACGAACTCACCATGGGCCATAGCCGCATATGCACCCTACGCTAGATGGGGTTGGAAGAACTGGATCGAGATACATCCCGCGAAGGCGGCTGAGCTGGGAATAAAGACGGGTGACATGGTTGTCGTGGAATCTATCCGTGGCAGGCTCGTGACGAGGGCAGTGGTCAGGGAGACCTCTTCACCCAACGTCGTCGCCATGCCCTTTGGTATAGGACGCACAGCATACGGACGCTGGGCTTCGAAGACCGGGGCAAACGTGAACGAGATACTGGCCGAAGAGCGTGAGTACCTGTCCGGCTCTGCAGGATTCTCCAGCACGCGTGTACGCGTCTACAAGGTGGTGAGTGGCTAATGGTCAGGTGGGGCATGGTTATTGATTTGGATAAGTGCACGGCGTGCCAAGCATGCGTTGTAGCTTGCAAGGCTGAGAACAATGTCCCCATAGGCAGTGAAGAAGAACAGAGTAGCGGGAGGCAGATAGCTTGGATGGACTTAGTCGTCAAAAGGCTTGAGGACGGTGAGGTCTTCCTGCCGAGGCCCTGCATGCACTGCGACCATCCGCCATGCGTTGCCGTCTGCCCAGTAGGAGCAACCTACAGACGTGAAGACGGCATCGTCGACCAAGACTATAACAGGTGTATCGGATGCAGACTCTGCATGGTTGCCTGCCCATACGGTGTAAGGTACTTCAACTGGCATGCCCCCGAATGGCCTGAAACCTACAGAAACTATCTTAACCCGACTGTGCCTGTGAGACCCTCAGGAGTTGTCGAGAAATGCACATTCTGTGTCCACCGCATAGAGCGGCTTAAACGTGACATAGTGTTAAAGAAGGCCCCGCCCGTTGTGTTAAAAGAGGCTGAGAAGGCAAGTAGTCTTGAAGAAGCTGTTAGCAACGCCATCGACGTTTTGATGAGGAGGTTGCTGGAGAAGGGTGATGAAGTCGTCGAGGCAGAGGACCCATCAAAATGGGAGGATTTCGACTTCAGAGAGCTTAACTACCTTCCTTCATGTGTAAGGAGCTGCACAGGGAGAGCACTTATCTTCGGAGACCTCGACAACCCCAACAGCATTGTCTACAAGCTTTCAAGAAGCAAGCGTGCCATGAGGCTCTTTGAGGAACTAGGCACGGAACCTAAGGTGATTTACCTGAAGGAGGCGAAGTGAGATGGCTGGGACGAGACCATTGTACCACCCATCGCCATTCACAAAAAGCTCTGCAGCCTTCTTGCTCTTCCTACTAACGATTTTAGGGCTTGCGTTTTACGCATGGTTGACACAGCTTAGAGAGGGGCTCGCAGTAACGGGACTCAACCGCCCCGTCGCATGGGGGGTTTACATGGCGAACTTCGTGTTCTTCATCAGTGTAAGCATGTCAGGCACCTTTATCTCAGCCGTCATAAGGTTGCTTAAACTTGATTGGGGGAGGCCGATAAGCAGGGTAGCAGAGGTACTGACTGTGGGGGCATTGCTGATGGCGGCCCTTAACATTCTTTTTGATGTGGGACAGCTTTGGCGCGCCCTCCTCTATATACCCGTTTATGGGAGGATACAATCACCGGTAGGCTGGGACGTAATCGTGCTCCTGTTCTATCTGCTTATGAGCCTAGGGTATCTACACTTATCCGTTATCCCCGATGCCGCGTTGCTTTCGGAGACCGGAGGCAGACTCTCTAGGATCTACAACCTGCTCCGTTATGATTGGGTCGGGGATGAAAAACAAACCCATCTGCTTGAAAACGCATTGAAGATATTGGGTATTGTAACAATTCCTGTTGCCATAATGATGCATACGGTCACGGGTTGGATTTTCGGGATAATGAAATCCGTGCCGACATGGAACGACGCCTTGATGGGGCCCTACTTCATCATCGGCGCTCTACTCACAGGCCTCTCACTCGTCATCTTGACCGCGGCGGCGATCCGGTGGAGATACCATTTAGAAGACGTAATTACCGACCACAGCTTCACACAACTTGCGAAACTTCTCGCAGTCTTCTCGCTCGCATACCTTTACTTCTTTATGACCGAAACATTCACGGTCAGATATGCTGCAGTGGAGGAGGACATCACAGTCTCCCAATATGTATGGCTGGGGCCTCTCAGTCCTTTGTCATGGTATGTGCTGGCGTCGCTTGTTATACCTTCCGTGGTGTTGCTAGTTCCGAGATTCAGAACATACAAAACGACTGTGGTAATGGCTGCAATCATTCTACCGGCCATGTGGGTGAAGAGGTTTTTGATAGTTGTGCCCGGTCTGTTGAATGAGCTGAGGCTTCCTACAGTCCAGTCAGCAACCCCATACTACATACCTACCGTTATTGAGGTATTGCTGACGGCAGGCTCCTTCGCAGGGCTGGCCCTCGTGGTCTTTGTTTTCACCAAGCTCTTCCCACCGGTCCCCGCGTGGGAGGTGTGGGGAGCCAGGAAACTTACAACGCGTCCTCCCTCGATCTTCTCATTGAAGAGCGTTTTCCTAGCATGGGTCGTGGGTTTAATTATGTCGGCTGGCTTTGTCTTTGCTTGGAGCGTCACCACAATTACTGTGGGCGGAGACCATGCACTGTACCTATACGCTGTAAGGCCTCAGGACCTCCAGGTCCTCAGCTTCCCCCTCATGGAAAACACCCCAATGCTAAACCTCCTCGCAATAGTCGTCCTATCGGGACTTGCCGTGCTATTCTTCAGAAAATTATTCCAAAGAGGGTAACCAGTAACCACAGTAGAGGAGAGACTTAAGACGAGGGTCTGAGGATTGCTAAGGGAGGACGTTCGGATGATAACGGCCGAGGGGAAGTCAGTCCTAGTCGAGCTCGCGCTCTCGGTCCTGCTCTTCTCGACGTTCCTTTACAACCCGGTCCTGCTGCTCTCGCTGGTGTTCCTGACGGCCTTCTTCACGTTCTACGTCGTCGGCGCATCGCGGAGGATCGCGTCTTTCAGACCTGAGTCGGTCACGGTCAGGCGCTCCCAGCAGGTCGTCGAGGTCCTGAGGGGATCGAGGTTCGAGGTCAGGACGACGGTCGAGCTGGACTGGCACGGGAACGTGGAGGTCTTCGACGCGGTTCCACCCGGAATAAGGGTCGTCTCAGGCAATCCCACCTCCAAAGTCAGATGCTCAGGCAGATCGACGGTCCAGCTGAGCTACGAGGCCGCCGTCTGGTCAGGGTACAGGGTCGTCAGGTTCGAGGGTGTGAGGTTGGTGCTCCACGACCCTCTGGGACTTGTTAGGGGCACCGTTTTCGTGCCTGCGCCGATGGAGGTCAGGGTTCCCTTCGAGAGGACCAGACACGCCGGCCTCTGGACGACCTCGATGGTCAGGCTCTCNCCNGGNTCNGGGACTGTGCTGAACCAGCTGATAGGGGAGGACTACAGCTTCGTAGGCGTCAGGCCCTTCTCCGAGGGCGACAAGGTCAGGGACGTCCACTGGCGCAAGACGGCGGCCCTAACCGAGGAGGACGTTCTGTTGGCGAAGCGTTACGAGAGGTTGGGGAGGGGTAACGTGGTGGCTGTGGTCGACTGCTCGCCGGAGATGTCCTTCGGCCTCGAAAACGACTACCTCGATGCGGTGCTAGGCGCCGTGTGGATGACCGGCAAGTCGGCGATCGATCAGGGGAGCTCCTTCCGGATCGTCCTGATCCGCCCGAGAGGGCCCGCCGTCTTCACGTGCGGTTCAGTCGCTGACCTCTCGGAGGTTCTGGCAGGTGTTGACGTCGAGGGCGAGCCGGTCGCATCGCTAGCCGAGCGCGAGGTCTCGGGAGCGTTAGCCTCGGGAAGCTTCGTCACCGTTTACACCTCGCCGGGCTCCAGGAACGAGGGGGCTGTCACGCAACTGATCTCCCTGGCGGTCAGGAGGTCCTGCAGGGTCACGGTCGTCCTCCCTGAGTTGAGGGATTACGGCGCCTCGCTCGAGCCGTCAGTCCTCAAGGCGCTGGAGAGGTGTGCGGAGCGTTTCGTCTCCTCCCTTCCACGCGGCTGCTCTGTTAGGACCATCGGCCACGCTCCAAGCCCCTACGTCATCAGGAGGACCCTGCTCCATGAAGGCGGGTAGCTGGATCTCGGGCCTGCTGGCGCTCTCCCCCTCCATCTACCTAACGGCGCTCTCCTTAGCGATGGTCAGACCCACGCCCTTCACGGTCATCGGCTTCCTCTCGCTCCCCTCGGTCTTCCTCCCGCTGAGGTACCAGAACCTCGGCATCCTCATGATCTACGCTCCCGCGCTCTACAGCATCTTCGAGCTGATGCAGGGGAGGGGGCAGTACCTGATGGAGCTTGCGGGCTGCTACGTCCTCAGCCTACCCGTCCTCTCGGCGATCTCGCTGCTCAGGGGCTCGACCTCCTCCGGCGTCGTCGGCTCCTACCTCTCATCCGTCATCTCAGGCGCCATCGTCTACGCAGGTGTCAGGGCTGCTCAGGGAGACCCGAAGCTCGTGTTGTACTCTCTGGTGCAGGCAGTGATCTCGCCCGGAAAGAACGGAGGCGGACGTCCTCAGGGCTCCGGCGCTCCAGTACCTGACACCCCTCGTCGCGGTCTCCCTAGTCGCCCTCGCTGTATACGTCCACCTGAAGGTCGGAGGGGGTGCTGAGCCTTTCTACAGGACGGTGATCGGTGCTGGAGCTGCTGCAGTCGGCGTCGTCGCAGTGACCGTCCTCTACTCCCTCCTCTTCGAGGACGTGACGCTGTTCATACTCCTGATAAGCTCGGCCCTCCTGGTGGTGTCTGGAGTTGCTGGCCTCGCGTTCGCTAAGGAGTGAAGTGGCCGTCGCGGTGCTCATCGCAGCGCTACTCGTGGCCTCAGTTTCGCTTCAGACCTCCCTCGCGCAGGAGTCCTTTCCTGTGTTGCTGGGTTACGGAGGGCGGAGCTATCTTCCCTTCGTCGGCGGCTCCGAGCTGGTCTTCATGGTCGGCGAGACGCTGGTCGCCTACTCGCCAGCCTCGGAGGTCGTGCTGAAGCTTTTCCCTCCGACTGGTGGGCCGATCACGCTGACCCTCCAGCCAAGAGCACGCGTCACGGTGAAGACCTTCGGCACCGAGGACGTGGGGACTTGGCTCCTCGAGCTCCCTTCCGGTGAGAGGATGAGGATCAGGGTGGTCGATCCAAACGCACCGCTCTTCGGAACGATCTACGTCGAGAAGTGGTCGGACGATCAGGTCCTGCTCAGGGTTCAGGGTTCCAGCGCGGTCGGCTTCGAGGCCGAGGCTACCACCGGCTCTCCAGCTACTCTGAGGGCCCTTCCCGGCGAGAGGCTGACGGTGAGCGTTCCGGTGCCTTTGAGGGGAGCGGTTGCATACCTGATGTATCCGGATAGGGTGACCCTTTCCGGGAGCATCGGCGGCATCCCGTTCACCTACAGCACAGACGCGGTCATAGCGAGGTACGACTTCGACGTACCCTTCGGCATGACGAACTTCACGGTGCAGCTGCCTCTGCTCGGCACGGTCGGGCCCGGCGGCACCTTCCCGCTGAGGTACGGCACCGTTGTAGTCCAGATCTCCGGTATCTCGCCGGCAGGTCAGAGGGCCACGTTCACGCAGCAGGTCGAGGTCACGCCGTTCGGCACCGACGTTCCGAGACTGGTCAGCACCAAGATAGTCAGGCTCGGAGATCTGCTGGAGAAGGGAGTCGAGCTGGTCTACCTGAACTACAGGACCGGAAAGGTCGAGCGTCTCAGGCTCAACATACCCTATTACGGCATCATGGTCGTCGATCCGAGGAGGGACGTCATCGTAGCCGACTACTCGGTCACTGTGCCGGGTCACACGGATTTCAGGTCTGGGAGGATCACCTTCTTCCTTCCCTCGGCTGTGAGCATACCTCCGTCGTCGGAGGCTGAGCAGAGGACGCTGAGGGTCACCGGCCTGAGGGTCCACGGATTCGACGTCTCAAGGGTCGTGGGAGAGGTCGAGCTGAGGCCCAACGTGGTGACCATGGTCTCCGTCCCCCTCTCGAGCGTTAAAGCTGAGGGTCAGGGTCGCGGGCACCGAGAGGCTCCTGAGCGCGTCGCTTTTCGTCAACGGCTCAGGGCCCTTGAGGGTCGAGGGGAGCGCGACCTTGGTCCTGCCTTCAGCGTACTACAACCTGACCGCTGTGACGCCGCTCGGAACGGTCTCTAGGGTCGTCGGCGCCCACTCCGACGTCGAGGTGGACCTGGTCGTCTACAGCTTCTCGGAGGAGGCAACGCTGCTGCTGGCGGCAGCCTTCCTCCAGGCCTCTGTCCTCGGGTACCTCGTGCTTCGGGCCCTTCGCTTAAAGCACCGAGCGGCCGGCGGTTCAAGGTAAAATCCATGCTCGGCACAGCTGATTCGGGCCGGGGTCCCATAGCGGCCATTGGGGCGGCCTCGAGATCTCGGGTCTGCTGGCCGGATGTGATAGCCGCTGCCCCCTCGGGGGGCGCGCGGGTTCGAGTCCCGCCCCCGGCGCCTCGCTTGGTTGTGATCCCGAGCAGGGGGACTAAAGGAGCAGCGACAGTTGTATACAGTAGTATCAAGGTTATTATAGTCTGCCGGACTGAGGGACGACGAGATGCCTGTAAAGGGAAGGATCGTCTGGGTCGCCGGTCCTGCGGTCAAGGCCGACGGAATGATGGGAGCTCGGATGTACGAGGTCGTCAGGGTCGGCAAGGACGGCCTCATCGGAGAGGTCATCAAGCTCACTGGCGACGTGGCCTTCATCCAAGTCTACGAGAACACCTCAGGCCTCTCACCCGGTGAGCCGGTCGTCGGCACAGGCCTACCCCTCTCGGTCACGCTCGGGCCTGGGATGATAGGGAGCGTCTACGACGGCGTCCAGAGGCCCCTCGACAAGATCGCAGAGCGCGTGGGGCCCTTCGTCAAGAGGGGCGTCACGGTCCCTCCGATCCCGGAGGACAAGAAGTGGCACTTCGTCCCCACGGTCAAGAAGGGCGAAGAGGTAGAGCCAGGCACGATAATCGGCGAGGTCCAGGAGACGCCGCTGATCACGACGAAGATCATGGTACCTCCGGACGCGAAGCCCGGCACGATAGTCGACGTCGAGCCTGAGGGCGAGTACACGGTCAACGACGTGATCGCGACGGTCGAGTCGAAGGAAGGGAGGTACGAGGTGAGGATGGCCCACCGCTGGCCTGTCAGGGTCCCGAGGCCGATCAAGAGGAGGCTCGATCCGGAGGTTCCGCTGATAACTGGTCAGAGGGTCCTCGACACGCTCTTCCCCATGGCGAAGGGAGGGACCGGTTGCATACCTGGAGCCTTTGGGACGGGTAAGTGCGTGCCTCCCGACACACCGATCCTGCTGCACGACGGAACCCTCGTCACGATAAAGGAGCTGTACGATGCAGTTCCAGCGGAGGAGCAGTTCCTCGACGGAGAGGGCCGCGAGGCCGTCAAGGAGGTGCGAGGAGTCCGGGTGATAGGGTTCGACGGGTTGCGCCTCAGGGAGTTCGAGGCCTCCCACGTCTACAGGGGTCGTTCCGACAGGCTCGTCCGGATCGAGACCTCCTCCGGCAGGGTCCTGAGGGTCACGCCTGCCCACAGGCTGCTCCGATTGAACCCTGAGACGGGAGCTATAGAGGAGGTGCCGGCGGCGCTGATAGGTCCCGGTGATCACTTGGTGATGCCCAGGAAGATCGAGCTCCACACCGATTACCAGCCTTTGAACATCGACGGACCTCTCGGCGACCTCAGGGTCGAGGACAAGGAAGGGATGAGGAGGGCGTTGCAGGTTCTGAAGGAGAGATACGGCACTTTGAGGCGCGTCGCCGAGGAACTCGGCCTCAGCTATGACGTGCTGATCGGCTACTGGAGAGGGAGGAACCTGCCCACGCTCTCAGCTTACCTCAAGGCGATGCGGGAGGCAGGGATCGAGGTGCCTGAACGGCTGACGGTACGCCCGAGGAAGGGGAGACCGATCAAGCTCCCGACGGTGATCGACGAGACCCTCGCTGAGCTCCTCGGCCTCCTACTCTCGGACGGAATGGTCACCGGCAGGAGCGTCCGCTTCTTCAACTCCGACGAGGCGCTGATCGCCAGGTTCCAGAGGCTGCTGAGGGAGGCCTTCGGCATCGAAGGCGTCAGGACCCGATTCAGGACCGTTGACGGGGTCCTCGTGAACTCGAGGGCCCTCGTCATGTTGCTCGCATCGCTCGGCTTCCCGTCGAGGAAGAAGTCGAGGAACGCGATCGTCCCTCCGGCCATACTCAAGTCACCCGAGAGCGTAGTGGCGGCCTTCCTCCGCGGCTACCTCTCAGGCGACGGCCACTTCTCCAAGGGCGTTCTGGAGGTCACCTCTGCTTCCCGGGCGATGGTCAGCGGCCTGGCCTACCTCCTCGCGAGGCTCGGCGTCCTCTTCACGGTCTCCGAGAAGGGAAGATACTCGAGGCTCTTCGTCACGGGCATCAGGGAGCTGAAGAGGCTGTACGAACTGGCCCTCTCCGAGGCTCCTGAGCTATCCCTGTCAGAGAGGGTCCGGCGTTACCTCGAGACGACGAGGGAGAACAGGACGGCCCGCGACGTCGTTCCGCTCTCGCCCGAGTTCCTCAGGGGAGCGCTCGCATCGGCGATGGGTACGCTCAGGAAGGGAGGCATCAACTTGCACAATTACGTCGCGCTCGGAGAGAACGTGAGCTCCGTTATGCTCTCGAGGATTGCAGCGGTCGCTGCTGCCCAACTCCCCGCGCAGCTCGTCGCCCTCGCGGAGGCCACCGAGAGCGTCTTCTTCGACGAGGTGGAGGGCGTCAGCGTGATCGAGGGCGACTTCGAGGTCTACGACCTCACGGTCCCTGAGGTCCACAACTTCGTCGGCGGTGAGGTGCCTGCAATACTCCACAACACCGTCACACTGCACCAACTCGCGAAGTGGAGCGATGCGAAGGTGATCCTCCACATCGGTTGCGGTGAGAGGGGGAACGAGGAGGCCGAGGTCCTGACGGAGTTCCCGCACCTGACCGACCCTTACACCGGAAGGCCCCTGATGGAGAGGACCGTGCTGATCGCCAACACGAGCAACATGCCCGTCGCAGCGAGGGAGGCCAGCATCTACACAGGCGCGGCGATAGCGGAGTTCTACAGGGACATGGGATACGACGTCCTGCTCGTGGCCGACTCGACCAGCAGGTGGGCCGAGGCCCTGAGGGAGATCAGCGGCAGGCTCGAGGAGATGCCGGCGGAGGAGGGGTACCCGAGCTACCTGGCCAGCAGGCTCGCCGAGTTCTACGAGCGCGCAGGCAGGGTCGAGGTCATAGGGAAGCCCGAGAGGATAGGGAGCCTCACAATAGTCGGTGCCGTCTCACCGCCAGGAGGCGACTTCACGGAGCCCGTCACCACCCACACGCTCAGGTTCGTCAGGACCTTCTGGGCCCTCGACCCGAACCTCGCCTACACGAGGCACTACCCGGCAATCAACTGGATGATGAGCTACTCCGGTTACGTCGAGACGGTGAGGAGCTGGTGGACCTCCAACGTCGCGCCAGACTGGTACGAGCTGAGGTCGTACGTTTATAGACTGTTGAGGAGGGAGGAGGAGCTGCTGGAGCTGGTGAGGCTTCTGGGGCCTGAGTCGCTGGCCGACGAGGAGAAGCTGATACTCGACGTGGGGAGGATGATCAGGGAGGGCTTCCTCCAGCAGAGCGCCTTCGACCAGATCGACTCTTACTGCAGCACGAGGAAGCAGTACCTGATGCTGAGGCTCTTCGTCACCTTCCACAAGCTCGCCGAGGAGGCGCTCTCGAGGGGCGTGCCGCTCGCTAAGATCAGGCAGCTTCCGATCATAGCCAAGCTGATGAGGGTCAAGGCGGAGGTGCCCAACGAGGATGCTGACCGGTTGCTCAAGCTCGAGGAGGAGATCAGGTCTGTTATGTCGGCCCTGAAGCCGGAGATCGTCGCCTGAGTTCCCTCACCTTTCCTGCTCTACGTTTTCTATCATCAGCTCGCTACCGATCCTGAGGCTTAGTTCCCTTGCGGCGCTCCCGCGGTTCACGGAGACCTCGAGGAAACCAGTTCCGCCGAGCGTCAACAGCAGCTCGCCAGGTTCGGCCTCCGCGTAGGCCCTCAGGAACCTCGCTCTGAGCTCCCTGCCACCGACCCTCACCCTGAACTGCCTGCCTGTCCTGAGCCAAGGCGGGACGTCCTCGGATCCGAGGTTTGTGATGCAATTTCCGAAGCGGTCGACGTGAAGGACCTTCGCCCTGACTCTGCCTTCCGTAACCTCCGCCTTCCCGAGCTCGAGCTTGACCAGCGTCTCCGGGTCCACCTCCCTCATCCTCGGCCTCATGCCGCAGGCCAGCTCGGCCGCAACAGGGCCAAAGACGTCTCTGCCGTGAAACGTTTCACCTCCGTACCTCCGGTATCCTTCGAGCTCGATCTCGTAGCAGCCGACGATTCCGTCTTCGTTAGCGGCTGGATACAGCAAGCCGTTGTCCGGCCCCACGAACCAGTACCTCCTCGTGGCGATGACCACGCCGCGCCTCTCCGTCCCTACTCCGGGGTCCACGACAGCCAGGTGCACGGTCCCCTCAGGGAAGAACCTGTAGGAGAGGTAAAGGAGGAAGGCGCCGTGGAGGACGTTCTGCGGCTCGACCGAGTGTGTTATGTCGACGACCCTGATCTCCCTGCAGACCGAGAGCATTTTCGCCTTGACCTCGCCGACGTACGGATCGTCCAGCCCGTAGTCCGTCAGGAAGCTGACCACGCCCGAGAACGTTTTCGTCATCCTACAGCACCTCATCGTCCTCCGTTCGAGCAAACCTTAATCCCTTGGAGGTCCCTTCCTCTCGCGGAAGGCCGTGAGCGAGTGGGACGTTGAGGACTTCAGGAAGCTCTTCCCGGCGCTCTACGACGAGATGACGAGGAGCAGGCCGATAAGGGTTAGGATCGACGTCCTGAGGGGTTACACGCCGACCGTCACCGACTACCTGGCCCGTTGCTCCGACGAACAGGGAGCGATGGAGGTGATAGACTACCTCGAGGGGAAGGGAGAGATCACCAGCGAGCAGGCCAACGAGCTGAGGGAGAGGATCAAGAGGGAGGGCCTCAGGAGCATCGTCGAGAAGCGGGAGGAGGGCTACTATCTCAGGAGGTATTGGCTCCGTTAGGAAGCCGGCGCCTGCACCGCCTGCTCTTCGGGCTTCCTTCCCTCGTAGACCCACTCGGGCAGCCTGACGACCTTCGACTTGTAGACGCCGACGTGCCTCGGTATCAGGATCTTCTTCACCCTGTTGAAGATGTCGGACCCCATCTTACCTAGGACCATCTCGATCGCGAACTGGTCGTGGTTCAACCTCTGGGCGGCCTCGGTGAAGACCTGATCCATAATCTTCCTGATGTCGCGCATCTTCCCCGAGCGGATCCGCTTCTGCGTGAAGACGACGCCGTAGACCCTGAACCTGAAGCCGTCACGCGTCTCGACGTCCCTGATGTACTCGACCTTGCTGGTCCCGCGCCTCACGAGGCTCCTGAAGTACTCCCGGCCGTACTCGTGGCCGTAGAAGACGGTCTCAGCGTAACGCCCGTTGACCCTCACGACCTTGAACTTCACGAGCAGGTAGTGCTTGGTCGGGTCGTCGGTGAGGTTGTAGAGGCTCGTGATGACGGTCCTGCCTATCAGCTTCTGCGGGTCGTCGGCGAACGTCACGCCCAGCTCCCTCTCCCCGAAATAGGGAGGGGCCCTCACGACGTACTCGTCCTTCTGCTTCTCAGCGCCAGGCATCCCTCAACCTCCGCTACCTTTTGCGTAAAATAGGTTATGACGAGCTGGGGTTGTTCGATGGGGAGGTGGACAGAGTCGAAGTCGAAAGGATCGTGCTTGTTCTGACTGGAAGGCCGTCCGCATGACCTATTGAGGACCTCAACGGTGTTACAAGCTTGATACGTTGTGAGGGGCCGTAACCCCGATTAGAGATGCTCCGATTCAGTCCCGCCCCCGGCGCTACTCTCGATTCTGTCAAAAATCGTGGTTTTCGCAATTTTTGTACCACAATTTTTGCGGAACAAACTAAGTGCACCAGGTGACAAAAGTACAGCGAGTTCTGATATAAATTACTTTAAGCCGAGTAGCGGTTATATCTTCAAATAGTGGTCTCAAAATTCATTTGTGCGAAGGGGCGCCGCGGCAGAAAGCCGCGGAGAGCCGGAAAATCCCGGAATCGGGCTCGGTGATCCCGAGAGAGGGAGTTGAAA
>JGI26465J51735_1000288_pt1 | contig 19179 bp, 16 predicted proteins | sample PerSpoBPS_BMetaG_FD_51735 | JGI IMG/M metagenome (IMG submission 51735) | reverse complement strand
ATTATTCCCTCCCTTATCCCCAAACCCGCGGGGGTTAAGGGCAGAACATAAGAAGCCACGAAAGAGAAGGAATAAACGAAAGAGATTTCCGGATAACCGAATTTGAGATTTAGAGCCCTTGAGGTGAAGTACGCCGAAAGTCCGGCAAGAGACCAATAAACAAATGACAAAATTAGGGGAATTAAGGTTTTAATGGAGAATTTCCATAGGAAGAGAACCAAAAGCAAAACAAATATTATACCCAGCTGGATGTATAAAAATTTTGGGAAGATCAGGGAAAAGAGCCCTGCGCCCGCCATTAAGATTAAGTGCTCGTATAATGTTGCGGAAAATACGGATCCGGAAGGATGGTTTAGGATCGCCGCCCTGCCCACAAATTGCCAAACCTTACCCGGTATGTACCTCCCTATGGAAGATAGGTACCAAGAAAATACCGCATCCGGGAAGGAGATGAATATTCCGAAGATTTGAGCTACGAAGAACCATATAAGGGGTAAGAGGGTGTAAGCAAGGAGCATGATCAAAACCGATAAGAGGAAACTTGAAGGGGAAAATTTAATATCCGGAAGGCCGTTTTTAAAGATCGGGTATAAAGCAAAGATCAAACCCAATATTGCAAGGGAATATTTTAGGAATTTTCGGATAGTGCCGGGGGCGGGACTTGAACCCGCACGGGCGTTGAAGCCCAGCGGATTTTGAATCCGCCGCGTCTGCCATTCCGCCACCCCGGCAAAGAAAGTATTATAAGGTTAGCTTCGGACTTAGAATACAAAATATGGGAATTGTGAGGGAGCTTTGGGAGGTTTCTTTTGGAAAAAAGGTGGAAATTAAAGGGGAAGATCTGGAGAATCTGGAAAAGAGGAATAAGGAATTTTACGAGCTTGCAAAGGACAGGGTGATATATGGCTTTAATACGGGACTTGGACCTATGGCGGAAATAAGGCTTTCGGAAGAAGATTTAAGGGATTTTCAGATCTTAACCCTAAGGAGCCATTCAACCTCAACGGGAAAACCTTTACCTATCCCCCTCGTTAGGGGGGCGATGTATTTGAGGTTAAAACACTTAATTAACGGGGGTGTGGGAATAAGGCCTTTGGTTTTGAAAAGGTTGGAGGAATTCTTGAATTTGGGTATTACGCCCGTGGTTTATGCTTACGGTTCGGTTGGGGCAAGCGGTGATTTATCACCGCTTTCTCATATAGCCTTATCTATGATGGGTGAGGGTTGGGTTTATCTTAAAAACCGCAACAAGGTACCCTCAATAGCAGCACATAGAATGTATAATTTAGAACCGATCTCCTTTGAGCCGAGGGAGGCCCTTGCCCTGATAAACGGTTATTCCTTTTCCCTTTCAAACTTGGGTTTGGCAATTTACGAGATAAGGAACCTCTTGGAATTTTCGTATAAAGTATTTTACCTTTCTTGGAGGGCTATAGGGGGGAGGAAGGCGCCATTTGATCCAAGGGCGGTAAAGATGATGGGGGATAGTTATGCATTAAAAATTGCGGAGAGGATTTGGAAATTTATAGAGAAGGAAGAAGATGGTAAAAGGGTTCAGGATCCTTATTCCTTTAGATGCTTCCCGCAGATAACATCTCCACTTTTAAGGGCTTTGGAAGTTTCGGAGGGGATATTTGGGGAGCTTTCCTCCGGATGCTCGGATAATCCAATTTTTTCTGATGGGGAGATTTTCTCAACGGGAAACTTTCATGGGCAAAGTATCTCCTTTGCGAGCGACATTTTGGCAATTGGTATAACCGCTTTTCTGGGTTCTATTGAGAGGAGGGTTTTTTATATCTTGAGCGATAAATCGGATTTACCGTATATGCTCTCGGAAAATCCGGGGAAGGATCCGGGTTTGATGATGCTTCAAACCGCATTAGCTTCAATATTTGCTGAAAGTAAAGTTCTATCAACACCTTATTCCTATCAATCCGTCCCAACGGGGAACGATCAGGAAGATTGGGTCCCTATGAGCTTCGGAGGTACCTTAAGGCTTCTAAAGTTGGCGGAATTTATGCTGATGTTTCTATCCGCAGAACTTCTCTGTGCATATAAAGCCTTTAAATTGAAGGGTTTGAGGGATGAAACTTTTGACGAGCTTGAAGAATATTTCCCCCAATACAGGAAAAACCTTTCCCTTTATGAGGAGTGGGAAATAGTTCAAAAGTTCATTGAGGAGAGGGTGGAGGGGATAATAAGGTTGTGATCCCTCCACCCAGTTTTTTTACCTAACTATCACCGTCCTGTAAAGGTTATGTCCCTTAACCCTGAAAACGTATGTCCCCTTCTTCAACTCAACAAAGGCGCTCCTATCTACCTCTAACCCTTTCACCTTCCTACCATCCGTCGTGTATATCTCCACAAACGCTTTCCTTCCAGTCTCAACATTCACCCCTCCCTTCACAGGAGAAACAAGAAGATATACGCCAGCAAGGTTATCCTCTTCTTCAACCTTTAGCTCCTCATCCTCTCCAAGAACTCCACAATTGTAAATTGGATAGGTATAGTCAAAAACAACAAACGAGAAAGTATAACAACAGTCCGACATAGCTACAATTTCCACACATCCGTCGTTATCAACATCACCTATCGCTAAACCCTCAAAGGATAAGGGAAGAATATCACCTGAATATGTCCATTTAACGTATCCCATTGCTCCATCTAGCACTCGTATGTACGGTGATGGTCCATAACGCGCACCAGCTAATATTATCTCTATCCGCCCATCCCCGTCTATGTCCGCTATTCTCCTTGCATGAGCCTGATAACCGCTACAAGGACTAGAATAACTCCATATTGTACTACCGTTTGTACCCCTAAGGACGTAAACATATGGATCAAGACACCCTAAACTCGTATTCCACCTATAATGACCATACACGATCTCCCTCCTTCCATCCCCATTTACGTCCGCTATTGTGGGAGAATTCATAAAACCATCAAAGTACGAGCCTCCATAACCCATATTTCTACTCCAATATAAGGTTCCATTGTGTCTTAAAGCGTAAAGCCAACCATTCAGAAGAGCAACAACTATCTCCTTATATCCGTCGTTATCAAGATCCGCAATTGCGGGATTTCCCCGAGAACCAACGGTATAACTCCACACGAAAGCTCCATTGGTAGCCCTCAAAACTATAACTCTCCAACTGCCCCCCGAGTATCCAACCGTTACAACCTCATATTGCCCATCGTTGTTTATATCATTTATAGCTATAGATGCAAATCCATAAATAGTGGATTCTGAGCTATTGCTATTAGTCGCAGGGTATGACCATATTTTTGAACCGTCTGTGCCCCTAAGAGCGTATATGGAGTCTCCTGTAACATATACCTCTCCAACACCATCACGGTTAGCATCAAAAATTGTAGGGGGAGAAGCATTAGCGTGTGGACCACCTATATATCGGCTCCACAGTATTGCCCCGTCACTTCCTCTTAAAACATATACAGTTTTATTAGCTCCATTTGTAACCGCTATTTCTAAACCAGGAATTGATGGATTTAGTTGCCCAACTGCTGGTGAAACAACACCATTATAAGAAGCACCGAAAGATCTACTCCACAATAAGGTACAATTCGTACCCCTAAAAGCCGCTACGCCCCCGCCTGACCAATTGGGTATCACTATCTCGTTTAAACCATCACCATTTATATCCGCAATTACAGGATCACCCTCGCCACCATAACCTAAATAATAAGAACACTTAATATTCGGTCCAAACACAGCACCCTTCATATTCTGTACTCCCCTCAGCGAAGTCGATCCATGGTGCATCATCCAGGTACCCACAGCGGCATTAACGGGCGGAAACTGCCCGTACCCTAATACGGGCAGTAAGCCTATGCTTAGTGCTGTTAAGATGACACGTTTCATATATCACCTCCTCGGGTGGTATTATAAGGTGGTAAAACTTAATGAATCTGAATTGCCTCCCCCATTTTATCCTCCCTAATTATCTCGCTTATAAAATCGTATGCCCTCCTTATTAAATTTAGCCTCCTTTCCCTCTTTTTCTCCTCCAAGACCATAACAGGTACGTTTGCGAAGAACTCATCCAAAACCTCATAAAGCCCCAAAAGTTCCTTTCCATACTCCATCCAAATCTCAAAAACCTTTTCTCCCTCAAGGTTCCAAATTACCTTTTCCGTCTCCCTTGCCCTTTTCAGCTTACCTTCAAGATGCAATAGGTATTCCTCCAACTTCCCCTCATAATATTCGTTCCCGCTATCATCCAAGAATCTTCCCGGCTTACTTTCAAGGATATTTTTTACCCTCTTAGTTATTGTAATAAACCTTTCGGAAACTAAATCCTCCAAAACCCTTGCCTTTACCATCTCAAGGAACAAATTTTTTGCCCTGAAGGTTAGAACCGCAAAATCGCCGGATTTTGGATAATAGGGATAGTTGAACCTGCTTTGTAAAAATTCCAATGCGGAAGGTAAGATATCCTCAACGAGAGAAAGGAAAATTGAGGAATGGGGGGAAATTAGGTTTAAGAACTCGGAAAATGGGATCTTTCCCAAAACAAAGTTTTCGTTATCGTAGAGTAGAAGGGAAACGAACCTTCTGGCGGATGCCCTTATTCCCAAAGGGTCCCTTGAAGATGTCCATTTATAACCCATATCAAGCAGTCCCTTAATTTGAACTAAACTGTCTGCTAATGCAACTATATGTCCCTCCTTAGTCTTAGGAAAATCCCTACCTTTTGGAAGATGGGAATCGTAAATAGCCCTTGCGAAATCCTCCTCCCCATAAATTTCCCTCCAATAGTAATACCCTATCTTCCCCTCAAGCTTCGTAAATTCTTTACCTTCACCTATCATTGAGGTTGATATGTCAAAAAGGTAATAACGTGCAACTTTGGTTACCTTGGAAGCTTCCACCCCTGCAAGTTCGGAGATCCTTGAGGATACCTCTTTAACTTTCTCCACCTTATCGTAAAGACTTCCTATACCCTTTAACCAAGTAATACCCTTTAGGTTCTCAACGAAATGATCCGGGCTCTTTTTAAGGTCTTCGGTTTTGTAAAACAGGGCATCATCAAGCCTCGCCCTCAAAACGTTCTCAAACCCCCTTACTTGCTTCTCCAAACCCTTAGGATTGTTTGAGAATACGACGAAACCCGCCTTAAGATCACCATTTTCTATATGCGGTATATACCTCTGGTGGGTTACCATAGCGGTGGTTATAACCTCCGGATAAAGCTCCTTCAAAAATTTCTCATCAAACCTACCATAAATGGCATAACCCTTCTCCACGAGCCCCGCNATCTCATAAATCAAATTTTCAACATCAACGTTAAAATTTTCAAAATCCTCAGGCGAGATTTTAAAGAATTTCCCCGTTTCCTCCTTGATCCTTTCCTTCCTCTTCTCAAAATCCGGAATTATCCCATTTTCCTCCAAAACCCTTTCGTAATCTCCCGCCCTCTCCAAATAAATCTTCCTCCTTTCTGGAACCCTTGGGGTGTAGGTAAAATTTGAGGATCCTATGTTTCCCACCTTGAACTTGATAACCTCATCTTCAAGTAAGCATAGTATCCACCTTATAGGCCTTATGAACGTTAAACCGCTATTATCCCACCTCATCCTTTTCGGTAGGGGTGCGGTGTTTATAAACTCAAGGATGATATTCCCTATATGCTCCCCAACAAACTCTCCCCCTTTTTTTAACCTAACCCCCACATATTCCTTTCCCCCTTCTTTTATTATAAAAGTGTCTTCAAGGTTTGCGTTTAGGGATTTTAGGAAGGAAAGGAGGGAAGGGGTTGGATTTCCCTTTTCATCGTATGCCACCTTTAATGGAGGACCTTTTTTTTCAACAAAAACCTCCTTGCTATAAGGTTCAACCCTAATTAGGGACGCGACCCTTGTTGGTGTCGCAAAGTGCTTACCCTCCTCGACCTCAAAGTTAAGCTCCCTGAGCCTTTGAACTAAGAAGTCGTGTAAATATTTCCCCAATCCTTCCTGGACAAAGGCAGGTATTTCCTCACAACCTATTTCAATTAAAAGCTCCTTCACGGGTGGTAATTTTAAGACCGTTAAACTATGGTAAAATTGCCACCTTGAAAAGGTTGGATCTTTACATTATCGGAAGTACGATAAAACCCTTTTTTGGAGCCCTCCTTGTAACAACTTCTATTTTGATCCTTGATAGGGTTTTTGACCTGATGGACTTAATTATCAAAAAGGGGATCCCCCTTGATGTGGTTTTTCAGGTGATGCTTTACTCTTTACCCTTCATCCTCTCAATGACAATACCCATGTCGGTTTTTGTTGGTTCATTAGTTGCCTTCGGTAGATTAGCCCAAGACCTTGAGATTTTAGCCCTTTTATCTTCAGGGGTAAGCCTTAATAGGATAGCTTTCCCAGTTGTCTTTGTCTCCATTTTTATAACCCTCTTTATGTTTTGGTTCAACGACAGGATAGTTCCTGAGAGTAACTATAAGCTAAAGAACCTCATCCTTGATATAGCGGAAAAGAGGCCCACCTCCCAAATTAGGGCTGGGACGTTTTCGCAGGTGGGGAATTTCTGGATATACGTGGGGAAAAAGGATGATAGGAGTGGGGAAATATGGGATGTAATAATTCAAAAGCTGGATGAGAGGGAAATGCAAACCGTCGTATCAGGGGAAGGGGTTATGTTTATAGACCAGGACAGGAACTTAAACTTCGTTTTGGGAAACGGCTATATACACGATTACGATAGGAGAAGTGGGAATTACAAGAGGGTGAAGTTTTCAGAGTACAGGATCTCAATACCCCTGAACGATGAGCTTATAAGAAAGCAGAGGGAGTGGAGATCGGATAGGGAGAAAACCGTAGGGATGTTTTTAAAGGAGTTAAAGGATCTTGAGGGAAATTATAGGAATAGTAAAGACGAGGGGATAAAGAGGAGGATAAACTCCATTAAGGTGGAGCTTCACAAGAAGTTTTCTATGCCCTTTGCCTCAATAATTTTTGTTTTCCTTGCTATGTACATAGGTTTCATCCTCAGGAGGGGGGGATACGGGCCCGCCTTTGGCGTTTCCTTCTTCGTTTTTGTAATATACTACATATTCCTCATAAGCGGTGAAGATCTGGGAAAGAGGGGGATAATACCCCCAGAGCTTGGTATGTGGTGGGCAAATTACTTTTACATAATCCTAACGTTATTGATCTACAAGTTCGTAATAAACCAATAAGTTATACAGCACAAACGAAATAATAAGGAAGCTCATAGGGATTTACGCTTATGGCCTTCTCCCCCCTCGAAAGGATCAAAACCTTGGCGCTTTCATCCTTGAAGCTTACGGAAAAGCCCCTTTCAATTGCAGTGGAGACGAGCTCGGGTATTGAAAAAAAGGAGACCAGCTCCTCATGGGACATTGAAAGGACCCTCCTTTTGTCCATATGCGTTAAGGATGCGTAAGATCCCCCCGAAAATAGGTATATCCTCCTGTGGGATCTGGGGGATGAGCCTATTTCGGAGATCTCAAAGGAGATCCCCCCTGAAAAGAAATATTCCATAAAGGACTTTATCGTTTCAAAGCGCACATTCATACCCTCCGCCAAATCCCTATAAACAAAAGGTTTTGAATGATTTATTATAACAAAGTTCAAGAACTTTCTCAAAAATTCCTTCTCCCTGATATCGTAAAATTCGTTGATGGAATTTATGGAATCGTAAATCGCCCTTGAGAACCTCCAAATTTGGGGGAAATTAACGAGGTACTTCCAAAACGCCCTCTCAACTTTTGCGGAAACCTTCCTTAAAGATAGAACAAATCCCTCAAGATCTCCATCCCAAAATGCCTCCGAAATCTCACCAAATTCCTCCCTGTTGAACCTCAAGATCCTTAAATCTACATCTCCAACAAGGATTGGATATATCAAAATTACGGTGGTATCTTCGTCAATATAGTCCTTTATGAATTCCGTGTCCTTTATCAAATGGGCGGAGTTTATTACTACGAGTTTCTTACCCCCCATAAAGGAGATCCTAGTGTAATAAAACCTTAATGCCTCTTCAAGCATCTCTGGGATAACCTCAAGTCTTGAAAGGTCAAAAAAGAATGTGGAAAATTCCCCATTCTCGTTTGCCCAACTTTGACAAAACCACATTATATCTTCCCTTCCGAGCCTACCGTAAGGGGCCCAGATCCTTAAAATTCCCCCCTTTTTTATTCTCGGAAACCAAGCTTTCCCCTCAAAATTCCCAAGCCACCAAGGATTATCTTCGAACAAAAGATCCGCCAGATACATATTTTTTGGTGTAATATTCTATCGTTGCCTTTAAACCTTCCTCAAGGGTAGTTTCAACCTTCCACCCCAACTTTAGGATTTTATTGTAAGAGAGCCGGTATCTCCTGTCATGTCCAGGCCTATCCTTCACGAAAGATATAAGATCTTCACTCTTTCCCATCATCCTCAAGATCATTTTAACAAGTTCTATATTTTCAAGCTCGTAATCGCTCCCTATGTGGTATATCTCGAATTTCTCCCCCTTTTCAAAAACTTCCATTATACCCCTTGCCACATCCTCCGCGTATATCCAAACCCTCCTCTGCTTTCCATTCCCATAAACTGGTATAGGTGTTCCCATAAGGGCGTTCCTTATGATCGTGGGTACGAACTTTTCGTCGTGTTGTCTTGGTCCGAAGGCGTTGGTGGGTCTTACTATGGTTATGGGTGTCCCGTATGTGTTTATGTAGCTTTGGGCAAAGTGTTCCTGTGAGGCTTTCGCGGCAGCATAGGGATTTCTGGGTTTTAGTGGGTAGCCCTCATCCGCCTCTCCCTCCATAACCTCCCCCAAAACTTCATCCGTTGATACCAAAACAAAGAAACCCTCCTTACCCCAAATTCTTCTAAAAGCTTCTATTATACTGTAAAATCCTATTATCTCCGACCTCACAAAATCCCAAGCGGATTCTATGGATTTATCAACATGGGTTTCCGCGGCAAGGTGTATGATATAAGGCGAAAATTTCAGGATCCTTAACATCATCTCGTGATCCTCAACCGAATCAATTATTACCAGAACATCAAGCTCGCTTTCAAGGAAATCCCTTATGGCACCTTCTATATCCCTACACCTCTCAAAGTTTTGATCCTTGAATTCCCAAAGGGGTTTTATATTTCCGTCCCTTAATAATATCTTCCCCCAAAGGATCCTGTCCTCTGGTTGTAATATTCTGATCTTATGACCCTTTAGATATTCAGGGTTTGCCGCATAGGTCAGGGCGTCTATCACTATAACCTTATACCCTCTCTTTATGGCTTCATCCACCACCCAACTACCCAAAAAACCCAAACCCCCAGTTACAATTATGGGCTCCNTCAATTTTANTCCTCCANNATTACTCCCCTTCTCCTACGCCCCTCGGGCTTTTCCCTTTGAGGAACAGGAACGAATATCTGAGGCATAGATGGAACGATCTGGACCCTGAATATCCTCTCAAGGGTTAGATCCCTAAGCCTTGTGAGCATATCGTCAAATAGGGCGAAGGCCTCCTTCTTGTACTCAACGAGGGGATCCTTTTGTCCGTAAGCCCTGAGGTTTGTCTCCTCCTTTAGATGGTCAAGCCTGTATAGGTGATCCCTCCAGAGCTCATCAAGGGTTGTAAGTAGCACAACCCTCTCTATCTCCCTCATCTGTTCGCTCCCAAATTCCCCTTCCCTTTGGGCATACATATTTAAAATGTACTCCAAAACCCTTTCTTTCAGCTCCCTCCTGTCCCTTATCTCTTCAATAAAGAAGAAGTCCCCCAAGAAAATGATGCTTAACCTATCTATCAATCCTCTCCTATCCCAAAATTCCGGATTGGGGGAGNTTGCAAATTTATCCACAGCCTCATCCACAAGCTCCTCTATAAACTCCCTTATAACATCCGAAACATCTTCCCCATCTATTATCCTATCCCTAAGGGCATAAACCTTCTTCCTTTGGCGGTTCAAAACCTCATCGTACTCCAAGAGCCTTTTCCTCATCTGGAAATGCATATACTCAACCCTCTTTTGAGCATTCTCTATGGCCTTTGTTACCATTTTTGATTCCTGGGGCCACTTCTCCNTNTACCTNAACCTCTCCGCCATCTCCACCGCCTTATCCGCACCAAAGAGTCTCAAAAGGTCATCCTCAAGGGATAGGAAGAACTTGGACATTCCGGGATCTCCCTGCCTCCCCGCCCTTCCCCTAAGCTGATTATCTATCCTNCTNGCATCATGCCTTTGCGCACCTATAACATATAGCCCGTAATACTCCCAAGTACTCTTATCGTTTTCGTCGTATGGAGGTATGTATCCCTTTTTCACTATCTCCTTCCAAGTGGGTATTGGGTCATCCTTCATCTCTTCTATTAACTTCTTTACTAGCTCCGGGTCGTAAGGATCCAAAACCCCCTTCCCGAGCTTTATATCCGTTCCCCTACCCGCCATGTTTGTGGCTATGGTAACCGCCCCTTTTTGTCCAGCCAAGGCAACGATCTGCGCCTCCCTCTCATGATGCTTGGCATTTAAAACCTGATGGGGTATTCCCCGCAATCTCAGGTACCTGGAAAGAAGCTCGGATTCCTCAATGGATGTTGTCCCCACCAAGATCGGCCTTCCGATCTTATGCCATACCTCAATCTCCCTAACTATGGCGTTGTACTTGTCCTTCTTAGTCCTGTAGATTATATCCGGCTTATCAACCCTCCTGACGGGCTTGTTTGTGGGTATTGTTATTACGTCAAGCTTGTATATCTCCCAAAACTCTTGGGCTTCGGTTGATGCGGTTCCCGTCATACCCGCAAGNTTCTCGTACATCCTGAAATAATTCTGTAATGTTATGGTTGCGAAGGTTTGGCTTTCCTGCTGTATNGGAACNCCCTCTTTGGCTTCAACCGCCTCGTGCAAACCGTCCGACCATCTTCTACCCGGCATCAACCTACCCGTCTTCTCGTCCACTATTATAACCTTCCCATCCATCACCACATAATCCACCTCTTTCTCAANGAGGGTGTAAGCCTTTATCAACTGCTGTATTGCGTGGATCTTCTCGGTTTTATCCTGAAATTCCCTGTAAAGTTTTTCCTTTAGGGCAAACTTCTCCTTCGGAGAAAGCCTCGGATCGGAATCTATAACGTGGATCTCGGAGGATAGGTCTGGGATCTTAAACAGGTCGGGATAGTATCTGTGTATAAATTCTCTACCCTTTTCGGTTATATCCACGGTGTGAAACTTCTCATCCACAACAAAATAAAGTTCCCCATCCCACAACCTTATCTTTTTATCCTTTAACCCCTCCGATTCCATCTTATCAACCGCGGACATTAAGCCGGGTTCCTGAAGGATCTTGAAAAGCCTCTTGTTTTTAGGAGCCCCCCTCTTTACCTGTAGCAATCTCCTCGCCGCCTCTTTTATGTTCCCTTCCTTAAGGTACCTTTCCGCCTCGTCTAAGAAATGGGCCACGAGTTTCTGTTGCTCCTTATACATAGCCTCAACTATCGGCTTCATCTCCCTAAACCTCTCCACGTTCGAGTGCTGGGCGGGNCCCGAGATTATTAACGGTGTCCTTGCCTCATCTATCAAAATTGAATCTACTTCATCCACTATTGCGTAATAGTGTCCCCTCTGTACCCTCTCCTCCCTTGAATATACCATATGATCCCTNAGATAGTCAAAACCAAATTCCTGGGCTGTTCCGTAGGTAATATCCGCAAGGTAAGCCTTTTTCCTTTCCTCGGTGGGCATAAGGGATTGTATAACACCAACGCTTAATCCGAGGGTTTCGTAAAGGGGTCCCATCCATTCCTTATCCCTCCTCGCAAGGTAATCGTTCACGGTGGCTATATGTACCCCAGTTCCCTTTATCCTGCCCATGAGTCCGTGAAGGTATAGGGGTAAGGTGGCAACGAAGGTTTTACCTTCTCCGGTTGCCATCTCAGCTATCTTCCCCTCAAATAGGACGATACCTCCCAAAAGCTGGACATCAAAATAAACCATATCCCACGTGTAGGGGATCCCGGTGACCGTCCAGGTTTTACCCAGAAGGAGCTTTGAGGCGTATTTTGCGACAGCAAAAGCCTCGGNTAGTAATTCCTCCGGTTTTGCCCCTTGTCTTAATGCGGTTTCAAAATATTCGGTTCTCTTTAGGATATCTTCGGAACTTAAGTTGAGTTTCTCGTAAATAGAGTTGATCTTTTCAACGATCTTCCACCTCTTCCTAACTTCCCTTTGATTTCTTGTTCCTACNGCAAATTTTAGAATGCTTTCTATCACGATGTGAGAATTATAAGGATGATGAAAGAAGGGTGATTTGGGGTGGAGGAGTGAGGCGACGAAATCCTCGGGCTATTGGAACCGCTCGGCTCAACCCCTTGCGGGGCTTACACCTGCGGCCCATCTACGGGGTAGTCTCCCCCGGCCCTTACCCCGAGGAAACCCTCGGGTGGGGCGCCTTATCTTGGGGCCCGCTTCCCGCTTAGATGCTTTCAGCGGTTATCGGTTAGGCACATGGCTACCCGGCTTCTGCCGCTGGCGCGACAGCCGGTACACCAGAGGTGCCCCCAACCCAGGTCCTCTCGTACTGTGGGCAGACCCCCTCAAGCGCCCTACGCCCACGGCGGATAGGGACCGACCTGTCTTACGACGGTCTGAACCCAGCTCACGTAGCCCTTTAATGGGCGAACAGACCAACCCTTGGGAGCTTGTGCACCCCCAGGATGGGCTGAGCCGACATCGAGGTGCCGAACCGGGCCGTCGAAGTGGACTCTCGGGCCCGACGAGCCTGTTATCCCCGGGGTACCCTTTATCCGCTGAGCGATGGCCCTTCCACACGGGACCACCTGATCACTAGGCCCGGCTTTCGCCCCTGCTCGGCCCGTCGGCCTCGCAGTCAGGCCCCCTTATGCCCTTGCACTCAACGGGCGGTACCGTCCGCCCTGAGGGGACCTTTGGGCTCCTCCGTTACCTTTTAGGAGGACGCCGCCCCAGCGAGACTGCCCGCCAAGCGCTGTCCCCCACCCCGATTCAGGGGTGTAGGTTAGAACCCCAACAGGACAAGGGTGGTATCTCACTGGCGGCTCCACCGGAGCTGGCGCCCCGGCTTCACAGCCTCCCACCTATTCTGCACATGCCCTGCCAGAGTCCAACGCCAGGCTGCAGTAAGGGTCCACGGGGTCTTTCTGTCCCGCCGCGGGTAACCAGCATCTTCACTGGTACTGAAACTTCGCCGGGTCCCCCCCTGAGACAGTGGCCCAGTCGTTACGCCATTCATGCGGGTCACAACTTACGTGACAAGGAACTTCGCTCACCTTTATCCACGGTTTTCACCGTGGGGTGGGCCATATCTTCAGCCTGGCCCACGGCCCATTTCCGGGAAGCGCTCAATTATTTCCCTCTTTATCTCCATTAATGATGCCCTTTTTTCGGTATTCATCTGGAGGGCTATATCTATGATCTCAAGCAATCCTTCCGGCGTCAGATGCCTACCCTCCTCCATCTTATGAATTATCCTCCTNAACCTTATGAAATCCACATTCTTTTTGGTTTTTAGCGGATGTTTGGTGAAGAAATCGCATATCTCTTTCAGACAGGAGATCTTCCTGATCCTTAAAGCCCATCTGTCCCCATGATTTTTCCTAACAACACCNCATTTGAAGAACCTCTTTAACGCATACAGGATTTGTATGTCCCTTTTATGCTGTACTATCACAAACTCCGGTATTACCTGATATCCGAGGGTGGTTTTGGGGTTTCTTACAACCGAAACGTGGAAACATCCTTCACCATCCGTGAATCCCACGACCCAGTCGGGAGATAAGTCCATATCCAAACCTCCTTTTACGGCTTCCCGGAGGCCAGGCTGCTCGGCGTACGGCCTCTGAGGAACCCTTCCGGCATTAACACCGGAAGGTTTCCTGCGGGTTGCCCAATCCCAACCATTTTTACGTCAGCCCAAAAGGGCTGAAAGCGTAGGTTGGGCTCTAAGGGCTTTCCCGCATATAGCCGAGTTCAGGCAGCAATTTGCTACCTTAGGACCGTTAGGGTTACGGCCGTCGTTTACCGGGGCTTCGGCAGGGAGCTCATCACCCCCCGCCTTAACCTTCCGGCACCGGACAGGCGTCAGCCCCTATACATCCCCTTACGGGTTATGCAGGGACTTGTGTTTTTGGTAAACAGTCGCCAGGCCCTATTCTCTGCGNCCCGTTCGGGCTCGGCCCGCGAAGGAGCCTCACCCTACTANGGCCCCCCTTCTCCCGAAGTTACGGGGGCAACTTGCCGAGTTCCTTAGGGGGGGTTATCCCGCGCGCCTTAGCACATTTATGCCCGCCCACCTGTGTCGGTTTGCGGTACGGTCACCCGCGCTTCATCGCCCGCGAGGTTATTTCTCGTCGGTGTGCTCCGGGCCCTTCCCCCAGGGTTTCCCCTGGGTTCCTTACTCCCCCTCAGGCTCGGGGCCGGGATTTGCCTCGGCCCGTCATCGCCCTACGGGTTTGGAGGGGCTAAGCCACCAGCCCCCGGGCCCTTCGCTCCCGCGTCACCCCTCGGGCTCCACGCGGGTGGCGGGGGAATATTGACCCCACTTCCCATCGGCTACGCCTTTCGGCCTCACCTTAGGGTACCGGCTAACCCACCGCGGACGAACCTGCCGGTGGAAACCTTGGGCTTACGGCGGGAGGGATTCTCACCCTCCTTATCGCTACTAATGCCCGGATTCTCACTTCCCAGGGCTACCCCTGGGAACGCTCCCCTACCGCCGCCGGCACCCGGAGGTGCCGACGACCCACCGCTTCGGCGGCCGGCTTGATCCCCGATAAATTTTCGGCGCGGGGACGCTCGGCTGGTGAGCTATTACGCACTCTTTAAATGATGGCTGCTTCTAAGCCAACATCCCAGCTGTCTTAGCGTCCCCACATCCTTTCCAACTTAGCCGGCACTTTGGGGCCTTAGCGGGTGGTCTGGGTTGTTTCCCTCCTCGGACGTGGAGCTTCTCCCCCACGCCCTCACTCCCGGGTTGTCGGGGCAATAGCCCCTACCCTGCGGGTATTCGGAGTTTGTCGGGGTTCGGTTGCCCTAGCCCCAACAGTGCTCTACCCCCCGCAGGGACCACCCGAGGCTGCACCTAGATGCATTTCGGGGAGAACCAGCTATCACCGGGTTCGATTAGCTTTTCACTCCTACCCACAGGTCATCCGAGGACTTTTCACCGTCCACCGGTTCGGGCCTCCAGCGGGTGTTACCCCGCCTTCACCCTGCCCATGGGTAGCTCACCCGGATTCGGGTCTGCCGCCGCCGACTTAGCGCCCTATTCGGACTCGGTTTCCCTACGGCTCCCCCCACGGCTCCCCACCGCAGGGTTAGCCTCGCCGACGACGGCAACTCCCGGGCTCATTTTTCAATAGGCACCCCGTCACCCCCAAATGNGGGCTCCGAGTTGTTGTAGGCCACAGGTTTCAGGTTCTGTTTCACCCCCCTACCCGGGGTGCTTTTCAGCTTTCCCTCACGGTACTCGTCCGCTATCGGTCAGGGGGTAGTATTTAGCCTTAGGCGGTGGTCCGCCCAGATTCCCGCAGGATTCCACGTGTCTCGCGGTACTCGGGGTCGTAGCCCAGGGAGACCGTTCCCTTTCGCCTACGGGGCTTTCACCCTCTATGGCGTCGGTATTCCACCGACTTCGGCTAGAGAACGGTTTTGTAACTCCCCGAGGGGTCCGGGGCCCCCTCCGGCTACGCCCCACTACCCCGTTCCCACCAACGCCCCCGGGCTTTAACGGTGGGAACGGTTTAGGCTGTTCCCCTTTCGCTCGCCGCTACTCAGGGAATCGATTTCTCTTTCTTTTCCTCCGGGTACTGAGATGTTTCACTTCCCCGGGTTCGCCTCGCATGGGTACTCGGGTATAAACCCTTCCCCATGCGATGACCCACCTCATCGGTGGGCCGGGTTTCCCCATTCGGGCATCCCGGGATCGCAGGCTTTATGCGCCTCCCCCGGGCTTTTCGCAGCTTAACACGCCCTTCGTCGCCTCCCCCTGCCGAGCCATCCACCTGTGGCCCTTAGTAATTTCGTCGCCTCACTCCTCCACCCCTTCACCCGCCTATCATTCAGGTTGAGCACTCAATAATGCCTAAATTTGGGGGTCGTGTCAAGTGACCCCCTCCTTTAGGCACTCAATAATGCCTAAAATACCCTCTCGCGTCAAGTTATAGGATCCCCTTAAAGGTTTCCAAGAACCTCTTGTCGTTCTCGTAAAACATCCTTATATCCTCAATCCCATACTTCACCATCGCAAACCTTTCAACCCCTATACCGAAAGCATATCCCGTCCATTCATCCGGATCTATACCCACGTTCCTTAAAACGTTTGGGTGTATCATACCACAGCCCAACATCTCCAACCACCTACCCTTGTAAAAAACATGTACTTCCATTGATGGTTCGGTAAAGGGGAAATAAGAGGGTGTAAATTTAACTTTTGTTCCCTCACCGAAGAGTTTTTCTACAATTTTTTCTATTACCCATTTAAGGTCCCCTATCCCTATGTTTCTATCTACCGCTAAACCTTCTATCTGGTGGAATACGGGCGAATGCGTCGCATCAAAATCGTCCGCCCTAAATACCTTGCCAAAAGTCGCTGCTTTTAGGGGTGGTTTGTTCTTGAGCATATATCTAATTTGGAAGGGTGAGGTGTGCGTCCTTAAAAGTTTCCCTTTGTTTAAGTATAGTGTTTGTTGCATATCCCTTGCGGGATGGTACTTGGGGATGTTTAGCATTTCAAAGTTATAAAGTTCCTCCTCAACCTCAGGGGCATCCTGTATATCAAACCCCATACTCTCAAGGATATTCAAAATCTTTTCCGCAACTATAAAGATCGGGTGTTTTACTCCAACCCCAAAGTAAGGTTTTCCGGGGACCGTGGGATCAAAAATTTCCACAACATCCAAAAGCTCTTCCCTCTTCTCCTCAAATGCCCTCTCCACCTTCTCCCTTATCTCGTTTAAGATCCTTCCCCTCTCCTTCCTCTCCTCTATCGGCAAATTTTTCAGTTCATCAAAAAGTACCTTTATCTTTCCCTTTCTACCGAGATATTCCGCCTTCAGGGCATCAAGCTCAGCTAAATTTTTTACCCATTTTAACCTCTCTAAAACCTCCTCGTAAATCCCGTTCATAAGTGATGTTTAACCTTTTCCACTATTTGGGCGAAGGTTTCAGGCTCATGATAAGCTATATATGCGAGGACTTTCCTGTCAAGCTCAATTCCCGCCTTCTTTAAGCCATGTATAAAGGTTGAATAGTTCAAACCGTGCTCCCTTACCGCAGCGTTGATCCTTGCGATCCAAAGCCTCCTAAATTCCCTCTTCCTCCTCTTCCTATCAACATAAGCATGCCTCAAAGCTTTAAGGACGGTTTCCTTGGCGCTCTTAAATCTCCTTGAATTTACACCCCAATAACCTTTTGCAAGATCAAGCCAAAATTTGTGCCTCTTTTGTCTGTATATACCGGTTTTAACCCTCATAGTTGGGTATTCTAAAGTAGTTTTGTTAAAACCTTCAAGATCCTTTGGGCGGTCTTCCCATCCCAAAGGGGGATCTTCGTCTCCTTAAACTTCCCTAACTTTTCCATAACAAGGTGGGGAAGTTTTTCGACATCATCCAGAAGTTCGTTGGTTCCCAGCTTAAGGGTTATAGGCCTTTCGGTGTTAGGTCTAAGGGTTATGCATGGGATACCCAGAAAGGAGGTTTCTTCCTGAACACCACCGGAATCGGTGATCACAAGGCCCGAACCGAGCATAAGGGATAAAAACTCCGAATACCTTAAAGGTTGAAGGGCCAAAAATTCCACCTTTATACCGTTGGAATCAAGGTTTTTTCTTGTTCTGGGGTGTATAGGGAAAACAACGGGAATTTTCCTTGAAATTTCGTTCAGTGCGGATATGATTTTCTTTAACCTTTCTGGTTCATCAACATTTGAAGGCCTGTGTAAGGTAACTGCTATGTAAGAACCTTCCCTTAAGCCCAACCTTTCCCAAATCTTTATTTTCTTTGCCTTGGGTAGGACATCCAGAAGGCTATCTATCATTATGTTTCCCACCGTAAATATGTTTCTTGGATCCTTACCTTCCTTAAGGAGGTTCTCCGTAGCGTCGTACGAAGGGGAAAAGAGGTAATCCGATAAAGCGTCGGTGGTTATTCTGTTTATCTCCTCGGGCATAGTCCAATCCCTACTCCTTAAACCCGCCTCGACATGCGCAAGCTTTAAATTTAGGTGTTTTGTTGAAACCGCAAGGGCTAAAGTGGAATTCACATCCCCAAAGACAACCACCAAGTCCGGCTTTATATCCTTCAAAACCCCTTCGGAAAGGGATATGATCTTTGAGATTTGTTGAACGTTGGTGTCAGATCCTACGCCAAGATATATGTCGGGTTGGGGTAGGTTAAAATCCTCAAAGAAAGCCTGCGAAAGTTCGTAATCGTAATGCTGTCCCGTATGTAGGATTATGGGATTTATGCCATTTGATTTTAAGGCATTGTATAGGGGGTAAAGTTTTACGAAGTTTGGCCTTGCACCGGCGACAAGTAAGATCTTCAAGTGGGGATTTTAAACTCGTCGTATAGGTTGGGAAGTATAACGGTCTTGTTTGGAAAAGCGGATTTCAATTTTTCCCTCTTATCGTTTTCCCCATGAACCAAAATTAGGATTTCGGGATCCGCCTTGTTGATCCATTCTATTAGGTCATCCCTACCCGCATGCGACGAGAAGCCGTTTATGGTATATACCTTTAAATTTACATCGTACCAACCTCCCAAGATATAAACCTTCTCGCTACCATCTACGATTCTTCTGCCCAATGTACCCTCCGCCTGGAATCCAACGAAAATAACCGCATTATTTGGGTTTTCAACCATATGCTTTAGGTGATGGATTGCCCTTCCACCTGTAAGCATACCCGAACCTGCCAATATCACCACTCCCGAATGTGTGTTATTTAATGGACTATCCAAAACAACCTTCCACTGGGATATAAAGTAGCTCCTTTTTTAGCTCCTCAATGGATTCCTTTATTGGTTTGTGGTTCCTATCGCCGTAAGTTGATTCACAAACTAATATTTCGGTTTTTTGGGGGTTTTGTGGATCCCTGATTATGGACTTATCCTTGTTCCCAAGATCACCCGAAAAGGTTAGCCTCCTTCCCTTGTATTCAAAATATATGCC
>JGI26465J51735_1000279_pt1 | contig 19477 bp, 24 predicted proteins | sample PerSpoBPS_BMetaG_FD_51735 | JGI IMG/M metagenome (IMG submission 51735) | reverse complement strand
GCAATCGTTGATGTGGTCAAATGAGCCTATTATTGACAACGGGTGGTAGGCGTGTTAGATGTAACCCACAAGGTTAGGTTTAGGCTTGGCCGCATAGACATCATAAGGCAGGAGACAGACGGATGGGTTTCAGCGGTATCCCTTTCACCGTTCAGAATACGCTACTCCTCATGGAGTTTGAGGTATGGTAGGGGGTTTACAGCCCTTATAAGAGAGAGTTATAGGGAGAGAGGAATATCTTTCAAGGTTTACCTCAAGCTCTTAAACGCTTTAATCCACCGCAGGTTTTCAGAGCTTTTCTTTTATGCCTTACTCNTCTCTAACGNGGTTTAACATGGCGACATGTGGTTTTTGCGGCTCTAAATTGGAAGCCCTTTTAGTAGAGGAANTAATCGAGGAGATGTATTGGCTTGAACCTAACGGCTATGANTANGAGGACAGCAGGAGTGAGGTCTTGAAAAGAGAATACAAATGCCCAAATTGCTACAAGACCGTTACAACGAATGAAGACGTTGCAAAGCTCTTATTGAAACAGTAACACGTATGGCCTAAACGGGTTTTAAAGCACTATCAAGGGTCTAAAACCCAGAATGTCCCAGCTCAAGCTTACCGAATTCGCTTTTTTTGAACCAGAGCCTACTCCACAGCCCGCAATTATTCAGATAAAGCCGCAACCCCAGACACAGGCGGTTACCTTAAGACCTTATCAAGAGGAAGCCTACAACGCATGGGTTGAGAAAGGCAGGCGTGGAGTTGTTATAGCACCGACAGGGACGGGTAAGACGGTTATAGCGGGCTATGCTATTTCAACAGCTAGCCAGCCGACGCTTGTGGTTGTGCCAACAGAGAGGATTTTAAAGACGTGGTTATCAGCTCTTAAGAGAAGTTTCGGGCTTGAGGCGACGGCCTTTTACGGTCAGGAGAAGGAGTTAAGCAACATTACGATTAGCATCTACAACAGCGTGGTTCTACACCCGTGGATTTTAGACCACTTCAAGATGGTTATACTTGACGAGGTTCACCATGTAGCGGCTGAAACCTTTTCACAAATCCTTTTCAGGCTTGAGGGTAAGGACGTTATGGCTCTTACAGCGACTTTAAAACGTGAGGACGGCAGGCATAACGAGGTAGCGGCAAGGCTACCCGTGGTCTATTGCCTTGATTTAGCCACAGCCATNAAGAACGGGTATGTTTCACCCATAGAAATCTACCCTGTGTCAGCCCCCCTGACAGAGGTTGAAAGTAGGCTTTACAGGGATNTAGAGCATAAAATTATGCGGGTTAGGTCGGAGCTTGAAGCGGCAAAGGCAACAGGCTCATCAAATATACGATGGCTTGAGACACAGTTGAAGAGGCTATTGAACCGTAGGCGTCAGTTACTATCAAGGATACCGTCGAAGAAAAGGAAGGTGCTTGAGCTTGTGAAGGGTTGTAGCGAGGATAGGGTTATCGTCTTTAGTGAAAGCATAGACAGCATAGAGGAGTTGAAAAACTACCTTGTGGAGAATGGGGTTACAGCGGAGACCTACCATAGCGGCAAGCCAGAGAAGGTAAGGGACGAAATATTTGCGGGATGGGGTAAGGAGTTCAAGGTTCTTTTAGCCGTAAGGGCTTTAGACGAAGGTATAGACGTGCCAGAGGTGGCGACAGGCATTATCATAGCGTCAGGTAAATCAACGAGGCAGTTGGTTCAAAGACAAGGAAGGCTTATGAGACCTGTTGAAGGCAAGACCGCCAAACTATATGTCGTATATGCAGAAAGCACTTATGAGTATGGAATTTTCCTTAAGCTGAAGGGTATTGTAAAGGGATGGGTTAGGGTTTATTAGGGCTTTATATAGTGGCCGACGTCGGCCACCTATTTAAAGCCCGTATAAGTGGGCCTTAACGGGTTATATATAATTGTGGTAGGGAAAATCGGTGTGATGAACGCCACTATCGGCCCAATGTTTGAACCAGACTACATAGACCAATTCCGCATGTATATGGAAGCCAAAGAAGTTCTTACGTATGCACTCTGCGGAATTGATCTCCGCTCCAAGAATAAATGCGATGGTTTCCTATTCAAGACCGCACTCGATACTGTAAAAAAAGCGGTCAGAGAGCCGCCAATCCTACTAAAAATTAAGGAAGGTGTCCTGAGCCTCCTACAGGAAGTTTTAGCTTACCTGAAGGGTGGGGAGGGGAGTTACAATAACCTGTTCACTCAAATCAAGAAGCTCCTCGACGAATTAGACATGGAGGATAAAAGTGTCGTGGAGAAGATGTATCTCAGCGGCAGGCTGAAGGGACATGTCTGACCATCGTAAGAGGGGGTCTGAGAGAGATATGGAGGACGGGGAGGTCATGGAAAAGTTCTATCACAACGCGGACTATCTCAGATATATGTGGGGAATTTGGACGTCAAACTTTGGAGAACCAGAAGGTTGCTATGAAGGTGGGGCATGCTGCGATAAACTCCTCCAAAAACTCTCTAAGCTCGCCGTCCAAACCGGCCTTTAACCCTGCCACATCGGCCGTCACCGTGCAATTTCTTAACTTTGGTATTAGTGTTTTAGAGACAGAGGCTTTACCCCCTTCAATGACGTCGCGCAGAAACCCTATGGGCTCGACATATCTCCTACGTCTGAGCGAGTAGAGGCGTTCTCCATCCACCCACGGTGGCAGGGCAAGGTCTTTTTTCCTCAGCTGCTCCTCAACGAATTCGACGGCGTTCCGGCTCCAGACAGGGGGGCCAACATGGAGGTAGGTTTCCGGGAGCCTTAATGTCTCCAGCTCATACAGGAGGACCGCCCTCCGGCCGTCGGTGCTGCAGCCAGACCTATATGGTTTGAAACCGGACCCCGCCAACGCCTTCGCCAAACCCTCCAAGGTCCTGCCCAACTCTCCCCACAGTATGTCGGGCGGCTCGTCGGGGACGTCGAAGACAACCGCTACAAACTGCCTCCCCTCAACAGGGGCTGGAAGACGTGTTTTCTCAGAAAAGTACTCTGGTGATGGCCTTCTGAGGAAGAGCTTCGCCTTCAGTATGAATTTTGAAAGCGAGGTTGTGGAGACCGCGGCTGTAACGTTCCGTGTTTCGTCGACGGGGTCCGTCAATACCATGGGCTGGTTGGGGAATAGTCTTTCATGGCCGTCGAGGACGACGGGGAGCCTCCACTCCGAGGCTGCTCTGAGAAGTTTGAGGAAGGACCCATACCTGATTATGAGGAGCTCGCATGCATAGCCGCTGAACCCGCGTGTCTTTATCTCGGCTCCGTAGATGCCGTCGTTCATCAGGAACGCCTTAAGCAGCCTAACCTCGTCCGCCAGCCTCCCGTCCAGCATGGACTTGACGTATCTGGTGTGGTAGGGTGTTCTATCTACCGGGGTAATCCATTTTCCCGGCTCTGTGTCGTAGCATGGTACGACGTTTACACGCACACCCTCCACAAACCCCTCAACATATGGATGGCTTGCATACCTGAGCCTGACTGAGCCGCCCAGGCGTTTGACGAGCTCGGTTCCAGCTGCCAGAACCTGCTGAGCCGCCTCCTCCACAGGTTTTGATCTGTCGAAGTGTATGAAGACATCCACCTCCTCCCTTCCCCTAACCATGGTGCCTTTCGCGTATGAACCCTCAAGCGAGACCCTGCCGGGACCGAAAACCTCCTCCAACCCCTTCACAAGCATATCTGATACACGGTCGCAGACTGCGAGAGTCTTCGGGAGAGGCCTCAAATCTGTTAGAATGCCTGCAAGCATTTCCTCAAGTTCAGCCAAGTTTTTTCACCCAGACATCGGAGTATATAGGACCTGTGGGGGTTAGGGTGCTTTTTTTCAGCGAAATCTTGTCTACATGCTGCCTTCCGAAGTATGTGTTGGAATGTTTCGCTATTACGTCGAAGAGAGACTGACGGTCTCTGACATACTTAACTCTGCAGATTGTGAGGTGTGGGGAAAACCTCTCCCTCTCAAGCTTTAAAGCCCTAAGCCCGCCCTCAACCTTCTCAAAGACATTTCTCAACACATTCACATCCCCCTCGACACCGGCCCATACAACGTTGACGCGGCCCCCTCCGGGGAAGTATCCAAGGCCCCTGAACTCCAGTGTAAATGGTTTCACATCAAGGGACTCTAAAGCGGCCTTGACAACCTCCACATCGGCCTCATCTATTTCTCCGAGGAAGCGGAGCGTGAGGTGGAGGTTTTCCGGCTCAACGCTCTTCAAACCGTTCTGCCCAGCCCTCTCCAGCTCCCTCTGGACCTCAACAACTTTCCCGACAACCTCGGGGTTGTCCACGTCGACGGCTATGAAGGCCCTGAGAACCGACATGATAACCTCCTTTCCCTATTTTACAGTAGTTGTTATTAGGGTTATAGATATGGATGGATTCTAGATTTCTTTACTGACGGCTTGGAGAATTGAGACAATGTCTTTAAGCTCCGCGCCTCTCCTCGGCTGCGGATATATGAGCGGTGTCACACCCACGTCGGCGTATTCTCTCAACCTATCGGTGACAGAGTCTTTACAGATAACCGCAACCCTATCAAGCAGTTCGTCTGGGATTGTTTTTGCGGCAAAGTCTAAGCCCTTTGAGCTGTATGCGTCTCCGACAGTCTCCACGACGTCCCCAAAGCCTGCTTCAGCAACTAGACGCCTGTAACCAGGCGCCAGAAGGTAGAAGCAGACAGATTTTCTCAAGGCATCTAGGGCGTCGGTTTCGTCGCTAGCCGCAGCCAAGACAAATGAATACTTNTTGTACTCGGATGGGGTTCTACCGGCTTTCTCAAATCCTTTACGCAGGTGCTTTTCAACGTAACCAGCGCATTTTGGGTCAAACATGTTGAGCAGAAGACCATCCGCCACCCTGCCCGCCAGCTCAAGCATTTTCGGGTTCAAGGCCGCTAGATATATCGGCGGAGGAGATGGTGGACGGGCCCAGAGCCTTATGTCTGAGACGTTGTAGTATCTGCCCTTGTAGTTGACCCTCTGACCTGTGAGGAAGCCGCGGACGACTGCTATGTATTCCTCCATCCGCTCGACAGCCCCCGACGTAGATGCCCCATGCCCTCTGGCGGTGATGCCGGCACCTCCAGCCCCCAGGCCGAGGATAAACCGGTTGCCGGAAGCCTCCTGGAGAGTGATGGCCTCCATGGCTGTTGTCATGGGTGTCCTAGAGTATATGCTGATGATGGCTGTGCCCAGCGTAAGGCGTGATGTTTCGGCGGCTGACATCGATAAAGCCGGCGGAGACCCCCGCCCCATCTCCTCAGTCATCCAGAAACTGGTGAACCCAAGCCTCTCAGCCAGCGATGCAGTCAACGCCGCCTCCCTTGGACCAACGTCAAAGCTTCTCAAACAAAGACCGACTTCAAAAGTCATAGCTAACCAGCCCCCTGTGAAGTTTCTCCACCTCCTCAGCCACTCTACGCAACTCCATCCTCTTATTTCTTCTAACCATCGCCTCCTCCACACGTTTTTTCTCGCCCTCGCTTTGAGGTATGTATTCGGGCATGGGAACAGGGTTGCCTTCTCCGTCAACCCTGACCATGGTGAAGAAGGTTGTTGCCGCGTGACGTCTGACCCCGCTGACAGGGTTCTCGGTCAGAACCTTCACAGCTATCTCGGCGGAGGACCTGCCCACGTACGTCAGCGCAGTCTCCACATCTATTATCATCCCGTACCTGATGGGGTTGAGGAAATATGTTGAGTCCAGGGAGGCGGTTACAACTACGTCGCCGCAGTATCTTGTGCCGAGTGCCCCGGCCATTTCGTCGAGAATATGGAGCAACCTACCCCCAAACATAAGCCCACCAAAGGGGGCATCGGCCATCGTCACAACGTAGGAGGACTTCATTCTATACCTAGCATCGGGGGCATATTCAGCAACATCCAACCCCATCTTATCCCTTTCTCCAAGTATCTTCTTTCTCTCCTCATACCTTTTACAGGCAAGCTCGTATATTTTCTCCTCGTCCGGTCCCGGGCTTATTGAGTAGGGAAGCTGTCGTGGCCGCCCTGAAGAGTCCACCCCTACGAAGGACATGTGGGAGGTTGTGGTTGGCTTAACAACCTTCTTGAGCAGGTCGACGGAGTAGGCAAGAACCCCCGCCTCCATCGACGCGCGGCCGGCGTATTCTATCCAAGCCTTGACAACAACCATGCTGCCGAGCTTGACGGGGTTAAGGAAGAAAAGGCTGTCGAGCGCGCCTAGAACAGCCTCGCCACGCCCGAACCTAATACACGCAAGCATAGCGGTTGACACCATCCAGTAAATCATACGCCCGCCGTGCAAAGTACCTATGGAGTTTGTGTCGACAGGCATGACGAAATACCTAGACTCTACAACAGTATCTCTTATCCGCATAGCTCAACGTATATATGGGTGTTATAAATGGGTGGCACAGCGGGTTTGAGGAGACGGGTGCTGCTAGCGTCAGCCGCCGGGCTTGCCTTTTTCACAGCATTCGCGGTGAACGACGTGGGCAGACTTGAGGTGAGCCATCTCGAGGCCGGGCTTGGCTCCCGCGTTGTTTTCCTACCGGACCTCCACCTACACAGCCTTGGAAGATATGAGCAAGCCATCGTCGAAAAGGTGAACACAATTTCCCCCGATGTAGTTATTTTGGGCGGCGACATGGTTGATGGGCTGACTAGGGATATTGGGGTTCTGGAGAGTTTCGCTGGGTCTGTTCAGGCGGCTGAAAAATTCTACGTCCTAGGAAACCACGATTACTGGAGCGGCTATTCGCGGAGGGTGCGTGCGATACTTGAGGGCAGCGGATTTGTTGAGTTGGATGGTGTGACGCCGTCACGTATTCTTGGCAGGGTTTATGGCTTCGACTGGAATGACGCCAGGGTATATCTGAGGGTTAGGTTTGAGGGGCTGGCCGTTGCACATGACCCAAATGCGGCCGACTACATCGAGGGCCCGTCCCTGATGCTGGCGGGACATACACATGGAGGATTCTACCTAGGCGGGCTAGCCGTCTACTCGAATTCAAGATACGCCAGGGGATTATACCGCCTTCCCGGAGGCCGGCTGTTATACGTGAGTAGGGGTCTCGGCCAGATGCTCCCCATAAGGCCTTTCTCACCACCAGAAATACTGGTTGTAACGTAGCCCTGCAAAACTTTATAGCGCCCAACAGGTGATGGTTTCTGAATGCTGGAGGCCGAAAAACGGAGACCACCCCAGATAGAGTTCAGGACAGTTACAGAGAGAGACATTTTGGACGTGATGGACATAAACAGGATATGCTTGCCGGAGAACTACACCTACGGCTTCTTCGAGGAACTGGCCAAAAATTATCCTAAAGCTTTCTGGGTTGCCGTACACAATGGACGTGTAGTTGGCTACGTCATGTGCAGGGTTGAGAGGGTTTTCTCAAANTTTGACTTCTTGAAGGTGAGACGGGCCGGGCACATAGTTTCCGTGGCCGTCCTACCGCANTACAGGCGGATGGGTCTTGCCGAGGAGTTGATGAGAAGAAGTCTNAAAGCATTAAGGTTTGAGTACGGCTGCGACGAGGCATACCTAGAGGTGAGGGTTTCAAACACACCCGCCATCGAGCTCTACCACAAACTCGGCTTCAAGGAGAGGGATGTTCTACGCCGGTATTACGCCGACGGTGAAGACGCGCTCCTCATGGCGATAAGGCTTCAAGACAGCGGCTGAAGACGGCTGACAACTCTCCTAGCCTCCTCCAGATCCTTGTGGCTGTCGATGCTTATCCACTCGTCTTCATAAGGGTAGGCGCCCACCAGACCCTTTTCAACCAAGCTTGGAAATGTGAGCTTCTCCAAGTCTCCTTTTTCGGGNAGATGCCTGAACATCTCCGACGTGAATGCATAGACGCCGGCGTTGATGTAGTTGGGTAGCTGCGGCTTCTCCTCGAACTTCNTAACCCTGTAACTCGCNCTGTCGAACTCCACGATTCCGTAGGGGGAGGGGAGCCTGGTCAGCGCTATGCATGCAACGTATCTGTCCAGTAGGTCGGTCATCTTTAACGGGTTAAGTGTGGTGAGTACGTCCCCGTTGACGACTATGAACTTGCTGTCGGATTTGAGTAGGTGTTCAGCGTTTTTAAGCGCCCCACCAGTACCCAGCGGCTCATCCTCCACAGAGTACCCGATTTTAACCCCAAACTTCCCACCGCTTCCCAGAGTCTGGACTATCATCTCCCTTAGGTAGCCTGCGCAGACAACAAACTCCCTTATACCGTGCGCCTTCAGCCATTCAATCTGCCAGACAATAATGGGTTTATCAGCCACCTCTAGCAACGGCTTAGGAACAGTGTCCGTCAAAGGCCTCAGCCTTTTCCCATAACCCCCGGCAAGAAGTACGGCCTTCACTGAAATCACCTCACAACTCTAACCCTTTCCCCGCCCTTCACATCCTCGACGACCACGCCTATCTCGGCCAGCCCAGCCCTAATCCTGTCACTTAAGTCATAGATACCGCGGCGCCTAAGCTCCCTCCTAACATCCAGCAACAGCTTCAAAAGCTCAGTTTCGTGGCCAAATGTTTCACCCCTCTCTTCGAGAAGACCTAGAACCCTGCACATATCCCCTAGAAAAGCTCCCACTTTTAGAACGTCGTCCTTGGAGGGTGTGTGTTTCTCAAGGTATGCGTTGACTGTTTTTACGAATTCGTAAAGTGATGCGAGGGCTGTAGCTGTGTTGAAGTCCTGCCGCATGGATTCCATAAACTCTTCCTTCAACGCGGTGACTCTGTTCACAAACTCTCTGTCCCCCTCCTTCTCCGGAGCCGTTTCAGACAGGAAGGTAAGATTTTCGTACAGCGTTCTTATTTTTGAAGCGTTTTCCACGGCCTGCTCCATCATTCTCTCCCCGTAGTCTACTGGTGTCCTGTAGTGTGAGGAGAGGATGAAGATTCTTAGCTCGTCCCTGCTGTACTGCTTTAATGCATCCCTTATTGTTACGAAGTTCCCATATGACTTGTGCATCCCACGTCCCCCGACCGTTAGCTCACCGGTGTGTAACCAGTACCTGACAAATGGTTTTTTCCCTGTCAAAGCCTCTGACTGCGCTATTTCGTTTTCGTGGTGTGGGAAGATGAGGTCGTGTCCACCCCCGTGTATGTCTATTCTCTCGCCGAGATACTTCATACTCATAACTGAGCACTCTATGTGCCAGCCGGGAAAGCCAACGCCCCACGGCGTACGCCATGAAAAAGGGTAGCCTGGTGGGGCCTCNTTCCAGAGGGCGAAATCTGCTGGGTTTCTTTTCCTCGGGTCTGGGTCTATCCTGTGTTTGACGAGGTCTTCAGGTTTTACCTTCGAGAGCTGGCCGTAGTCGCTAGCCTTGCTTACGTCGAAGTAGACGCTTCCGTCAACCCTGTATGCGTAGCCTTTGTCTAGGAGTTTTTCAACTGCCTCGATAATTTCAGGTATGTGCATGCTTGCCCGCGGCTGTATGTCGGGCCTCCTGACCCCGAGGGCCTCCATGTCGCTGAAAAACTCCATCATATATTTGTCGGCAACCTCCATCGGATGCTTCCTCAGCCTCTCCGCCCCTATAAGCATCCTGTCCTCCCCCGTCTCCCGCAGATGACCCACATCTGTTATGTTTCTAACGTACTTCACCACGTAGCCGCTGTACTCGAGGAACCTAACAATCACGTCGAAGGCAACATAGGTCCTTGCATGCCCGAGGTGGGCAACGTCATAAACGGTTGGCCCGCAAACATACATCGTTACAAGGCCGGGCGTCCATGTTTCAAAGGGTTCAACAACTCTGCTCATCGTGTTATAAACATATATCCGAGCCAAACCCGGACAGCACCTATTCTCCGAGCAATATATTTTTAAAAAACATGCATGGGAAATCCTTATATATTGGTGAAGNCTAATTAGCTTAGAAAGACTTATAGGCAGAAATGAAAAATAAAACCCTGCCTATATGTCTTTCTTGGGTGAGAAGAAAGAATGGTAAGGAAAAGTTGGAGAGGAATGGATTTCTGTCCGGAGTGTGGAAATGAACTTCTAGTAACAGACCAGAGGACGGGCGAGGTTACCTGCCCCCAGTGCGGTTACGTAGTACAGGAAAGGGATGTTGACATGGGCCCGGAGTGGCGAAACCTCGACGAGGAGGAGGGAAGCAGGAGCAGGGTTGGCGCCCCGCTCTCGCCAATGTACCGTGACCACGGTCTCTCAACGGTCATAGAGCGTGTTGACCAGGATGCGTCAGGAAGGAAGCTCTCAAAAGAAACCAGGGAGAAGATGCTTCGCCTCAAAAAGCTTGACGCAACATCTCAGGTCAACTCAAGCGAGACCNGGAACCTCCAGCAGGCCGTCAACATACTCCAAATATACGTCGACAAACTACGTCTCTCACAGCCTACAGCGGAGAGAGCTATGCTGATCTACAGAAGGGCCTTGAAGGCGGGCCTTGTTAGGGGCAGGTCGATCAAGGCTATTATGGCCGCCGCTGCATACGCCGCATGCAGGATGCTTGGNATGCCGCGAGACTTGAGGGAGTTTGAAAAGGCGTATCCGGCGGTCAAACGTAAGACTATTGCGCAGGGCTACAGGCTTTTGCTTAAGCACCTCGGTCTGAAGGTTCCGGTCTCCGACCCCTCGATTTACGTCAGCAAAATAGCTTCGAAGGTTGGGCTAGACCAGCGTACTGTCCAGGAGGCTTTCAGGATTTTGAACGAGGCCGTGAAGAAGAAGGCAACTGTCGGCAAGGACCCGATAGGGATAGCTGCTGCAGCGCTCTACATGGCGTGCCAGGAAACAACCCAGAACCTCACGCAGAAAGACATAGCGAAGGCAGCAGGNGTAACAGAGGTAACGGTGAGAAACCGTTTCAAGGGCCTCAAAGACATGCTGGAAAGCGTCGCGGCCTAAATGACCTCGATGTTTTCCTCGGAAAGCCCGAGCTGCAAAAGTATCTCCTTAGCCTTGTCTCTGTGGTCTCCCTGAAGAAGTATCATGCCGTCTTTTACAACTCCTCCGCAGGCGAGAACACCCTTTAGCTTCGACGCAATCTCTTGAAGGTCCTTCTTTGTACCGTCCAAGCCCTCGATAACCGTCGTCGGCTTATTCCACTTCCTCCTCTCAATCTTTATCTTAACCCTCTGTTGTTCACGGCTTATTGTGCTGCATACGCATATCGATTTAGGTAGTCCACATGTGGAGCATATCTCCGCCATTATTGCTTCCTCTTCCTCACCTACATATGTGATGAACCGCCTGTTTTTAAGCATTAACGCCTGCTGCTCCCCTGTCATAAAGCGCCTTCTTCCGCATATATTCCTCCCTTGAATAAACCCGTTTGGCCGGCACACCGTAGACAACATCGTCTGGCTTCACGGTTTTCGTCACCACGCTGCCCGCCCCCACAACCGCCCCCTCACCTATCTCGACACCTGGAAGAATCACGCATCCAGCGCAGATAATTGCCCTGGGCCCTATGGTTGGGCCTTTTAGAGGGGAGGAGACTGGGTACGGGTCGTTGGTCATCACGACGTTAGGCCCTATGAAGACATCATCCATTATCTTAGTTAGATGAGGGATGTAGACGTTTGATTGTATGTTTACGTTCCTTCCTATTATTACGGCCCCGTCCAGCTGTGTGTTGCTGCCGATTCTAGANCCGCTTCTAATCACTGTTCCAGACCTTACCAGCACGTTATGACCCATCTCGACGTTCGACTCAACCATGACCTCGTCGTATATTATGCATCCACGCCTAACCAAGCAGCTAGGACCAATAAAACACCCGACGCTGGCTTTGTCCAAAACATCGTCGGACTCTCCGTCCTCCGCTAACGACTTCAACAGCCTGCTCCTATGAGGATAACCCAGAGTCACGTCTTCGTCGATAAAGGACCCTTCCCTCACCTCAGTGGGTCCGTAAACACATGCATTCCTTGAGACAACACCGTAAAGCCTAGCACGTNGNGAGCGGAAACCGGGCATTGGATATTGTTGTTCGAAACCCTATTTATTTTTTTATAGTGTTTAACACTGGTCGGAGTGATGCNTCGTGTCGTGAGGGCTGGGGCCCTGCTTGAGGTTTTGATGTCGAGCGTCAACCTGAACCGTGTTCCTGTAGAGCTGGGTTGGGCCGTTGCCAAAGCGTATTTGGAGCGCGGTCTCTCAACGAGGGATGGTTTTAGGGTTCTAGTAAAGGCCTGCAGACTCTGCGAACCGGAGAAGACATCCAAGGTCCTGAGAGGTGAGAAGGTTTGAGGCCTTTTTTCTCCATAGAGCTTGTCCCGAAGGACCCGTTATGGAAGCTGGCTATTGCTTCCACGGTTATAGAGAAGGCGGGTTTTGACGGAATCTGGGTCAGCGAGCATTTCTTCAACCGGAACTCTCTTGTCTCCCTCTCAACAATAGCCCTCCACACCAAGAAAGTTATTGTAGGACCAGCAGTCCTAAACCCTTACACGATGCACCCCCTTCTAATAGCACAGGCCGCCGCATCTCTGTGGGAGCTTGCACCCCACCGGGTTAGAGTGGCGGTAGGCGCGGGAGATGGGCTGGCCCTAAGCAGGCTAGGCATCAGAAGGGTGAGACCAGTTGAAACAGTTATGAAGGCCGTTGCCGACATCAAAAACGCCCTGTCCGCAGAGGGTGTTCTCAAAACCTACAATACAGGCGACATAAAGGTCTTCGTAGGCGCGACAGGCCCTCGGATGCTTGAGGCCTCTACTTCTGTCGCAGACGGTGTTCTGGTGAACTGGTCGGACAGGGAGATGTTGGAGAAAGCAATTACCATGATAAAGGGTAAAGCGCCGGAAAAATTCTGGAAGGCCGCTTACCTGATAACATCGGTCCACGAGGACGCTGCTAAAGCCCGCAAGACGGCGATACCGTTCGCCGCATATCTGATGGTTGGAGCCAGCCCGCAATACCTTTCGAAGATAGGTGTGGATGAAGGGTTTAGACTGAAGGTTGAGGAGCTCTTAGATAAGGGTGATTGGGAGAGCCTGTACCGCATATCTGACGGAGAGTGGGTGGACAGGTTCTGTGTATGGGGCGAGCCTTCGAAGCTTGCCGAGCTTGTGGAAGACTTGGTGGAAAAAGGATATGACGAGGTTGTCTTTGCAGGTCCTCTAGGCCCCCGCTTCCTCTACGCCGTGAAGAAAATCTCCCACATCATTAAACGTATCAGANGGGAGTTCCTCNAAAAGCAGGCTCCACGCTGACCGACCGGTTCGGCNGACCGTTCACGCTTAATATGTAGGCAGGNNAGAGAGGTGGCTGGAAGGTTTGACGCCCGAGGTAATGCAGAGGGTTCAGGTTGAGCGGTTAAAGAAGGAGTTAGCAGTCAAGCTCAGGCTCCCCAAATACCCCTCAGACCTTGAGCTCGCGGAGCTCATCGGCCGAGGCGAACTACCTTTAAGGAAGAAACCCGTCAAGACCGCCTCAGGCGTCGCNGTCGTGACGGTGGTCGCCCCGCTTTACACATGTCCCCATGGGAAATGTGTTTACTGTCCGGGTGGGGCTGGCTGGGGTACACCTCAGAGCTACACGGGCGAAGAGGCGGTGGTGAAAACCGCTTCATCGGTGGGCTACGACCCCCAGAGACAGGTGGCGGCGACCATCGAGAAACTGCGGAGGCTTGGACACCCAGTCGATAAGGTCGAGCTAATCATCATAGGCGGGACCTTCACAGCTACGTCACCGTCATTCCAGAAAGGTTTCATAAAGAGATGCCTTGACGCCCTGAACGGAGCCCCTTCAAACTCGCTGGAGGAAGCGTTGATGTTAGCCGAGTCATCACCCATACACGTATCGGGGATAACGGTTGAGACGAAGCCGGACTGGGCGAAGAAAGAGGCCGCGGAGAAACTTGTCTGGATGGGTGTCACCAAGGTTGAGATCGGGGTTCAGGCNCTTGACGACGAAATACTCAAAATAGTAAACAGAGGCCATTCTGTAAGAGATGTTGAGGAGGCGACATCAGACCTTAAGGATTTGTGTTTTAAGGTTTGCTATCACATGATGCCCAACCTACCTGGTTCAAACCCCCGCAAGGACTTGGAGATGTTGTTAAGGCTTTTCGAGGACGAGCGGTATAGGCCCGACCAGCTTAAGATTTATCCAACCCTCGTTCTACCGGGCACCGAGCTCGCCGAGATGTGGAGAAGGGGGGAGTACATTCCCTACGATGAAGACGAGTTGGTCCATGTTTTGGCGGAGTTTATGCGGCAGGTACCACCCTACGTGAGGATTAATAGGATACAGCGTGAAATCCCCCTCAAAACGGTTTTGGCCGGATTGAGGACGCCGAACCTCCGTCAGAAGGTCGAGTCGTTTGTCGGCGACGGCTGCAGATGCATTAGGTGCAGGGAGCATGGTCACAGAAAAAGCCCCGTCAACCCGGACAGAGCCGTTTGCAACAGATATGTCTACAGGGCTTCTGGCGGTCTGGAATACTTCATATCCTACGACGACCCGGAGTCAGATGCTCTGCTCGGCTTCGTCAGGGTTAGGATACCGTCTCGGACTTTGATGGATGAGTTGGAGGGCGCGGGGCTTGTCAGGGAGCTGCATGTATATGGTCAGATGACGCCCGTTGGCGTGGAGCCTGACGGCTCAACCTCGCAGCACCGTGGTTTTGGAAGGCTGTTGATGGAGGAGGCGGAGCGGGTTGTTTTTGAGGAGCATGGTCTTGACAGGGTTGCCGTGATAAGCGGTGTCGGGGTTCGGAACTATTACAGGAGGCTGGGCTACAGATTGGACGGGCCCTACATGTGCAAGGACAGAGGAGTGAGAATTTGACAACTCTGCAGAAAGTCTACAATCGTTTAGGCTTTCACCATAAAACAGCTTTAGCAGTCTTCGCAATCACCTTTCTGCTCAGACTCGCCATTATTAACACCCCAAGCCCAACAATCGAAGTGGATAAATGTATCGAAAGCCCGTCTGCAGGATTTCCAACCGAGTGCGCATTTGTATTCGACGAAGCCCACTACATACCCGCCGTCAGAAAACTTTTACGCGGTGTTTCAGTCAACCACGAGCACCCCCCTCTCTCGAAGCTGCTGATAGCGGGCACCATCATGGTTTTCGGAGATAACCCACTCGGGTGGCGGTTTGCACCATCACTGCTTTCTTCCGCGGCCGCCGCAATCGTCCCGCTCATAGCCTGGCACCTAACGGGTCGGAGAGACGTCACCGTCTTCTCGGCAATCCTACTCTCCGGCGACGTAATGCTCTTCAACATCGGGACCATTGCGATGCTCGATGGACCAGCCATCTTCTTCCTACTTCTAGCCACATACATGTTCATCACATCCCGTTACACAACGGCCGCCCTATTCCTCGGTCTCGGATTTCTCTCCAAGACAGCTGTTTTGTTCAACGCCGCAGCCCTGCTACTATACGCTCTGCTCCAAGCCTACAGCCGCAGAAAAAAGATTTATGAAGCATTATACGATTGGGCACCCATTTTCGAGAAAACGGTCCTGGTCATGGCAGCCGTTTTCCTGGCTGGAATAGCGTTGTATGACTACGGCTTGAAAGCCTACAGTAACCCCTTCCAACACATCGACTTCATGCTGTCATACCATAGCCAGCTGAGGTACAGCTGCAGCAGCTACGAGCTACCTTTCAGGTGCTATGTGCTGGAGGCCGACGGCAGGCAGACGGCTGTAGACCTGCCTCTCAGCTGGATAAGCCCTATATCATCATTCGCGGCCGCACCATACTACCTCGTCACCGTATCAGCAGGTGAAAGAGTGTGGCATCCCGTTGCCTACTGGGGGATATACAGCCCCCTCTGGTGGACCACAGCGGTCGTGCTTGCTTTCTCGGCATACTACACCGTCGTCAGCCGCGGAGGAGAAAGAACCCAGACCTTTGTCTCCACATGGATAATTCTCGGCTACGGCGTCTACTTCGTCATAGCACACCTACTAAGCCGCTGGGTATACACCTTCTACTTCCTCCCAACACTCCCAGCCCTAGCCATAGGACTTCCAACAGTCCTTTCAGAGGATAGAATAGGTAGAGCTGTCCTATACTTTGTCGCCGCAGTGCAGGTCGGCTGGTTTTTCGTCTACTTCCCTGTAAAACCCGAGCCCTACATTCAGCTCCTCGAGCTACTCAACCTACCGCGCTAAAATGACTCCAGAAGAGCTGAGAAACGCGTTGGCAAAGGGGCTGGTTGTAGTTTTAGCCGGGCCCTGCACAGTGTCATATGAGGGACGGGCCTCGTCAAGGCTGGGGGAAGGGGAGAGGCTTGTCATAATAAAGAGGGATAGGAGCGTGCTGGTCCACAGACCTGAGGGCTATGAACCTGTCAACTGGCAGCCCGCCAACTCAAAAATAGATTTCACCACATCGGGTGAGGAGTTTCAAATAAGGGTCAGCAACGGGCCAGAGCTACTCACAATAATATTCACCTCCCCGCCGAGGATTGAGTACTTCGAGCTGCGTGACACAGCCGTCTTCGAAATGTATGCTTCGGAGGAGGATATGAAGAAAGCAGTGATTGCGCGGCCAGACCTTGTCGAAGAAGGGTTCAAGCCTTTCGTGGAGGAGAGACCTGTAAGGAAGACAGGTAGGGTTGACCTGCTGGGAGTTGACAGGCATGGAAACATCCTCGTTGTTGAGTTCAAGAAAAACAGTGCCACGGCTCAGGACATCCTGCAGCTGAAAACCTATGTCGAGAGTCTGCAGGAGGAGTTCGGCAATAGGCCGAGGGCGGTGATAGCGGCGCCCGGCCTGACAAAGAAGGCCAGGAGCATGCTGGACCTGCATGGGATAGAGTTCAGATGCCTAACGCCGCGCCAGTGCAGCCAGGTTCTTGAGAGGATGAGAAACCTAGACCGGTATCTTTAAAACACCGCGACCTCCCGTGAGAGAATCAAATCTGTTACATGTGTCACATTATTAACCTGGTCGATGACTATTTGCTCAATCTCCCTGACTAGGTTTGTGTCGAATTTATCAACAGGGATTGCTTGGACCGAGACTGAGAGAGGCTGGTTTAGAGGCTTACCTATCTGGCTGAGCATCCGGACGTAGACCTCCTTAACAGCCTTGGTCTCTTCGTAGATTCTTTTCGCCGTCAGAGATGCTAGGACGTTGTAGATCTTGCCCACATGCGATATCGGGTTTTTCCCAGCCGTGGCCTCGAGCGACATCTGCCTGTTAGGTGTTATCAGCCCGTTTGCCCTGTTGCCGCGACCCGTGTTCCCGTCGTCTCCGTGCTCCGCAGAGGTCCCCGTGCAGGTTAGGTAGAATACCTCGTCCCCCACACCTTCACCATAGCGGTCGGCTGTGTTAACATATACCTCAACATCGTAGTCTGGTGCAAGCCTCGCAGCTATATCCTCCACCTCCTGCTTCAAAGCCTGTTTAACGGAGATGTAGTGGTCTCTGTCCTTCGTCAAGTTGCTCACTATTCCGTCGGCCACTGTGAGAATTATTTTCCTACCTCTCCTGAGCCCCATAACCTTTACGTCTTCACCGCTCTCCTTGACCCGTAGCTTGAACTGTGGGGAGTTTAAATGCCTCTCAGTGTTCAGGACGAGGTTTTCTAACGTGGTTAAGGGGTAAAAGCCTACGCCGTAGGATGTGTCGTTGGCTAGAGGCATCTCCGCGCTCGCCTCCACAACCGCTTTAAGGTCCGGACTGCTCTCCCTCACTCTTATCTCTAGCTGTATGTGCTGGTCGAAGTCAAGGAATCGGAAGTTTCTCCTAATCATGTCTCTAACCGCTTTTGTGATAATCTCCTTGTAGGGGATTAATGTGACCCCGGTCGGTGTTTTTACGGAGGTGGAGGCCCTGCCCGCTATGATTATGGTTATGGGTTCTTCCAGCCTGCCGTAGCCGAAGGTGTTGTATGCGCGTCCGCCAACCAGCAGCCCCTTGTCCAGGTTGTGGTGAAGTATTTTGCCGAACTCCTGGAAGTAGTATTGTGAAAGCATTATTGAGGCCTCCTCGCAGGCGCTGTCAATTATGTAGTCTGGATGGCCTAGTCCCTTACGCTCAACCATCTCAATCTCCTGCTGCTCGACGGGTTTTTTGTCAAGAGGTTCAACGACAACGTATGAGGCCATTAAAATCCACCTAAAGCGTCAACCATGAACCGCAATATTAAGTTCTTAACATTTTTAACCCTGTGTAAAGTGGTTATTTCTCGCCTAGGATCACGTACATGATGTTGTTGCCGCGGATGAGAACTCGGCTGTATCCTGCTTTTTTGTCTTCCCCATGGTATTCCACTACGTGTTCGAGAAGCATGTTCATGTAGTTGTCGCACTCAACCATCAGGCCCTCATACCTCAAGTCGTTCTTGAGGAAGACGCGGACAGGCTTGTTAAGGTTTTTATGGATTGTTGTTAAAGGCCTAACTCCCTCCAAGACAGCACACCGTTCAGGCNATACTCTTTGCTAAACGTAGTTCGCTGAAGCATACCCCACAGACAATGTTTTCACCCACTTTAAATGTTTCATCNACAGGCGCTCCGCAGACAGGGCAGGGGGTTGTTTTTGAGTCAGGCTCATAGAGCTTGGCACCACACTGTCCACATACCCTTGCACCTATCTCGTTACTCGCCCCACATGTCCTGCAAACCATGTCAACGCCCTTAGAGACCACTATGTATGTGCCTGCGGGTTCCGCCTCAGGCTTGACATCTGCCCGCGGAGTCCCGCCGGCCTCCAGTTTTTTCTCCTGCCGGGGCTTCGGCTGCACCGTCCTCACTTCAACAGCAGGCCTCTCTTCCCTAAACATTGCCTCAAGCTCATCCTCTATTTTCTCCAGCCCAGATGCCTCACCGCCTCTCCTCACAGGCCTTCTAACCACTGTTGGGGCCGGAGAGTATGTTGGTACGGACCTCATACCCCTTACAAATAACAAAAGCCCGACCGCCGCCACCGCTGCACCAACAGCCGTTACCATCAAGCCCATCGGGAGACCTGGTGCAAGAGGCGTGTCGTAAAAACGCTGTATTGGAGAGTTATACCCACCCATGAAAAACAGTGCGAGTACGGGGAGAAGGACAACGGCTACACCGGCGGCTCCGAGGGCGATGCCGACNTTCGGGTTTACCATTTCGCTTGACACCTTTTAGCCGTGGTTATAAGTTTTATTACTCTGTCTGCGGAAGGCTATTCTCACGGTAACTCCTTCAACTTCCCAGTCCCGCACAAAGTAGCCTTCGGGGGGATGCGGCGATAAGTTGGAGAGCGTTAGAGAGGCCCGCGTCTCCTCCTCTATGTAGGTCTTCTTCATCGATAGGTGTTGTATAAAGTCTGGGTCATCTGCCTGAATGATGCAGTCAATTCTATCCAGCATCTCAAGTTTAGCCTCCTTCCTCATCAGCTGTATCCTCCTCACAACCTCACGGGCTGCAGCGGTGGACTCTAGGTCGGGGGTAGTCCGCAGGTCTACGTATACCTCGGCATGGGGGTTTTCAGCATAAGAGTATTCCTCAGCAGTGGTCTTCTTGACGACCAGTTCATCCTCACCCAGCTCAACCTCCCCAGATGGTAGGGGTAT
>JGI26465J51735_1000278_pt1 | contig 19479 bp, 19 predicted proteins | sample PerSpoBPS_BMetaG_FD_51735 | JGI IMG/M metagenome (IMG submission 51735) | reverse complement strand
TCAATAAGATATATTTCTTCCCTATAAAACATACTCCTACCCACTTCCCCCTTTGGATATTTAAGCTTCAACTCACCCTCATAAACAAAAATTGAATCAAACTCGCTGACCTTTGATTCAGCATAGGTTAAAGTTACTACATTAACATTTTGTTTAACCTCCCTCCCTTTACAACCAACTAAAATAAAAGCGAATAATGCTACAAAAATAAAACGACCTTTCATTTTTTCATTCCTCCTTTTTTAAACTTTCAAGCCCTTGTTCTAACCAATCTTTAAAAAGAGAAGTATCACCAACAGACGCAAAAAAAGAAAATTTTGAATCCTTTCCAAGTATTCTATACATAGGAAAATAAAGACCACCTGACTTACCAACTTTACCAAATGAAGCGGTAAAATTTGAATCGGGGATCGGAAAAACACCAACCCAATTAAATTCCTTAAACTTGTTAAGCATGACTATTTGGTCTTTCGTGTCACGATAGGGAAACACAAAAAATACAGCCCCTATCTTACCATCACTTAAATATCTTCGTAAAATTAACAATTCATCACCAACACACTTAAAACAAGATGATTCTGTAACTTGACCAATCACAATAGGAAGCGAATCTATTTCAAAGTAAGAAAGTGAACGAGGGAAAAAGTATGTCCCAAAGCCATTTAATGTCAATAGCATATTATAATAAATCTCAGCACTCTTGCTTGCTAAACTATATCGCTGACTTATAACATAATGATCAATGACAATACCAACTCCAAGTCCAATTAAAAGCAAAGCAAGAATATTTATAGAACGCATATATGTCTTATTTTTTATTTTTTATTTTTTAAAAGAGCCCAGCGGTTTGCCTTAGCAAACCGCTGATTTTTACACAAAGACAGCATATTGAATATCATTGTGTCCGATCATAGCAACAGTAAAAGCTACCCCAGAATTCACAAATTCTTATACCGCCGATACATACAACAACCCCATATCGAGGAAGTTCAGCATAACTTTTCTTACCAAACAATGTAAAAGAACCAATCAAGATGCTTAAAACAGCCAATAAAATTAAAAATCCTGCCTTTACTTTTGAAATGAATCTTATCATGGCAACCTCCATAATTTAATTTTTAAACTTACCTCACCCAAAATTTAAAACAGGGAAACTTTTCTGTCAAGACCTTGAAGGTGACTTTTTATTGAACAAATAGTTCAATTAATTAACGCCCAATTTTAACCCCTTTTCCTTGACTTTGTCGCTTTTTTTTTTACATTAAAAGTATAAAACAAAAACAAGGGCTTAAAATGACGCTCGGGGAAGCATTAAAAGTTTACCGCATTAAAAACAAACTCCTTCAAAAACAAATGGCTTTCATGCTCGGAATTTCTAAAGAATACTACTGCAAAATTGAAAATGATAAAATCCTACCAGGAAGAAACTTGATGAACAAAATAATTAAAACAACAGGGATAGAATTGAAATTCTTGACACCGAGATTTAGAAGAAGTTTATAAGATTTAAATCTTTGCTTCCAATTCCTCAAATCGCCAGATGGTGGTGCCGTCCTTTCTATCTTCAAGCACAATGCCCAAACGCCTAAGTTCTTCCCTCACCCAATCGGCAAGTTCCCAATTTTTTTCAGCCCTTGCCTTCGCTCTTAACTTAAGTAAAATTTCTATCAGCTTACTTTCAATTCCGGTGCTAATTTTCCTCTCTTCAAATTCATCTGGAATCAAACCGAGTATTTTCCCCCCAAAGTCCCGGTAAAAGTCGTCAATTTCCTTCAGTGAATCGGAAGAATAAACCTCATTTGAATTCAAAATCTGATTGACCTCCCTTGAGAGGTCAAAAAGGACAGATATCGCAACGGGTGTGTTAAAATCGTCGTCCATCGCTTCAATGAATCTGCGCCTATACTCATCAAGGTTTATCCCGTGTTTTTTACCTGGTTGCGATTTGGAAATTTCATATCTGAGAAGTTTAACCGTATTGTGAAGTTTTTCAAGCCCTTTCTCCGCCGAGTCAAGCGCTTCATCTGTGTAATCAACGGGACTTCTATAATGACTTGAAAGTATGAAAAATCTTATCGTCAAAGGGTGATGTTTTTTAAAAGCATCTTTTAAAGTCACGACATTCCCGAGCGACTTGCTCATCTTAACACCATTTACGGTGACCATATTGTTATGCAACCAATATCTGACGAACTGTTTCCCCGTGGCTGATTCACTTTGCGCTATTTCGGAATCGTGATGTGGGAATTGATTTTCTATACCGCCACCGTGAATATCAAATGTCTCGCCGAGATACTTCATGCTCATAGCCGAGCATTCTATATGCCAACCCGGATAACCAATACCCCAAGGGCTTTTCCATTTCATTATGTGACCTGGTTCAGCTCTTTTCCAAAGCGCAAAATCAAGGGGATTCCTTTTTTCACTTCTCACTTCAACTCTCGCACCAGCTATTAAATCCTCAATCTTCTTCCCCGAAAGCTTTCCATACTCAGGGAACTTCAACACATCAAAATAAACTGAGCCATTTACTTCATAAGCAAACCCCTTTGATAAAAGAATCTCTATCAGCTCAATCTGTTCGGGTATATGACCTGTCGCCCTTGGCGAAATGTCAGGTCTTAAATTCCCAAGCCGATCCATATCCTCAAAATAACTTCTCATGTAAATCTCAACAAGCTCCATCGGCTCAAGTCGTTCTTTTCTCGCCTGAGCTATAATTTTATCCTCACCTTGATCGGCATTGTCAGTTAAATGTCCAACATCGGTTATATTTTGAACATACCTGACTTTATAACCCAAAAATCTCAAATATCTCACTATGACATCAAACGAGACATAACTTTTAGCGTGTCCGAGGTGAGAATGTGCGTAAACAGTCGGACCGCAAACATACATCCTGACAAATCCTTCATCTCAGGTTTAAATTCCTCCTTTCTCCTTGTAAGCGAATTGTATACTTTAAGTGCCATTTTATAAAGTTGAATTTATTTTGATTTTTTTAATCCCATCAATTCCTTTGCACTCTCAATTGACGCTTGCGTTACTTCCTCGCCACTCATCAGTTTTGCGATCTCCTTTATCCTTTCTTCAATTTCAAGTTTTCTGATCCTCGTCACAGCTCTTCCATCTTGGATGACCTTTTCAGCGAGGAAATGAGTATCAGCGAAACTTGCAATTTGTGGGAGATGAGTTATGGCGATTATTTGATGATATTTTGATAAATTTTTCAAACTTTGACCGACCTTTTGAGCAATTCTCCCGCTTATACCCGTGTCTATTTCGTCAAATACAAGAAGTGGCAATCGTTCCGATTTAGCAAGGACGCTTTTCAAAGCAAGCATTATTCTTGAAATTTCACCACCCGATGCAACTTTAACAAGTGGTTTCGGGTCCTCACCGATGTTAGTTGAAATATAAAACTCAACAAAATCAATCCCGCGATTTGTCACCTCGTAACTTTCATCCCCAAGCTTAACATAACACCTGCCAGAGCGTTTGGGTCTGTTCTCAATTTTGACCTCAAATTGTGCGTTCTCTATCCCAAGTTCCTTAAGCACAGAAACAATTGCCTCGCTTACACCTTCAGCAACCTCTCTCCTCTTTGATGATAATCTCTCCGCTATCTCAGAACAAACCTTTATTTGCTCATCTATTCTCTTTTCAATCCTTGCGATTTCCTCCTCAAAATTTTCAGCTATTTCAAGCTCCCGTTTAATTTTATCTTTATATTCAATCACCTTTTCAATTGTCCCGCCATATTTTTTGCTCAATCTGCTAAGTGCGTGCAATCTCTCTCGTATATATTCAAGTCGTTCGGGATTGAACTCTATCCTTGAATTATAACTTTGAACGAAGTTCGTTATCTCGCCGATTATCACTTGCGCTGACCTTGCTTCTTCAACGAAGGGTTGAAATCTTTTGTCAATCGCCGACAAATCTTCAAGTTGATTCCTAACTATGACAAGCAAATCGTGTATTGATGTTTCAGAGCCGTAAAGCATAGAATAAAGACGGGAAGTCGCCTCATAAAGTTTTTCAGCGTTTTCAAGGAGTTTGAGTTCGCTTTCAAGCTCTTCAACTTCCCCAATCTGTGGATTTATCGCCTCAATCTCGCGAAGTTGAAACTCGTAAAGTTCCCTTTTCTCCTTGAGCAGACCTTCCCTGTGCTTTAAATCGTCAAGCTCTTTATAATAACTTTCAAGCTTGTTAAGTTCCTTTCTGAATTCCTCAACCATCCCTATAAGCCCACCGAAATCGTCAAGAAGTTCTATATGCGTTTCAACCCTAAGTAATGATTGATGTTCATGCTGTCCGTGAAGGTCAACGAGATGATTCCCTATTTCCTTCATTACTGAAAGAGGTATCGGCGTATCGTTTGCAAAACATCTGCTTTGTCCTTTAGCTGAAACTTCCCTCCTTAAAATCAGCTCATCAGAAAATTCAACATCGTTTTCTTCAAGTATTTTCTTGATCTTTTTGTTCCCCCCGACATAAAAAACGCCCTCAACCACAGTTTTATCAGCCCCTTTGCGGACCACCTCGCTACTTGCCCTTTCGCCAAGTATCAACCCCAACGCATCAATTAAAATTGATTTCCCGGCTCCCGTCTCGCCCGTGATTATGTTCAAACCGCTCTCAAATTCAACCTCTATCTCCTCAATCAACGCATAATTTCTAACATATAAACTGCGAAGCATAACCCTTGGTAAAGATTATTTTGTCTTTTGATTTAATTTAAAAAAATTCATTTTAAACTTGCAACGAACTCGGCTATCCTATCCGCAACCTTAAAGACCACTTCATCCGGAACGCCATCAAATGCCTTTGACTTCAACCTCATATCACACATCTCATTGACATAATCAACGGGGACAAATTTCCTTTCCCCATCCCGATAGGTGATTGCGATTTCGCTTGAGAAAAAATCAAGCTTACAAATAGAATAAATTTTCCCCATCAAATCCTCAATCTCCCCAAGCTCATATCTTTCAATCTCGTCCTCTTCAACTTCCTGATAAACCTTTAAGTCATTATCCCACCAGCACATCAACACCTCACCCAGAATATAAAAAATTCTAAACCATCCTTTCCTATCCCCGAGCGTAGCCGGATGTATTATCTCTTGCACAAGATATTTATCATGGGGAAATTCCTTTCTGGCTTCAATTATGTCTTCAATTGAGTTTCCAATTTTTACGCCCATTCCACCGCCGGTCTCGCTTGATGGCTTTATGATAAAAGGACGACCGATTACTTCAAGTGAATTTTCATCAATTNCAACGGATGGGTTTTCATCGTATGGTTGGATGATTAAGGTATAAGGAAGGTGAACGCCTGAACTTAACAGTTCAAGATGCATCGTTGCTTTATCAGATGCCTTCAACATATACTCGTATCTATTTATCATCCTCACACCTGATTTTTCAAGCAAAAGATTTAACTCTAAAAAGTCGTCATCCACATCAAAAGCTCTATCAAAATAAACAAGGAAACTTAATTCCCCCCGTTTGATCTTATTGTAAGCATCTTCAAAATTCTCCGGGGTTATGAAATAAACTGTCAAATTTCTATCACGACACCTACGCTCTATCATTTCAACGAAATCAACATCATATTCCCACTCCCAAGCAACACCAAGATCATAAAGCTTGAGCATCTTAATCTAAACTATACTCTGTCGGGTTATTTCTTTTTCTTTGGCAAACCTTTTTGGACGATCTCAAGCAATTTGTCGCGATATTTTTTTGCGACCCTCTTTCCCTTAATTATTTGCGAGACATACGACTCGGTGACGCCAAGCGCCTCCGCAAGATCTTTCTGCTTTATACCTTTCTTCAAAAGCATCACTTTGATGTCCGTCGGTGTTAATTTCTTCATGATCGCCTCCTGACTAAGTTTATATGTTTTCAGGTATATAATAAAAAAATTCATTTTAAATGTCAAGTTGAAACGCCCGAAAAGATTAATCATTTGGTGAAAACCCGAACGCTTTCAGCTTAAATTCTGGAAAGAACTTCCCTTGGAAGCCACATATGAAAATTAAAAAATTTTAACTTGACTTTTAAATCCCCCAAAAGTTAAATTATTTGCGAATCAAAAATAAAGTTCAAGGAGAACTTCTATGAACTACCCAATCTGGGACATCCCACTAATTGGAGGAGGACTTTTAATCGGATTTGTAGCAATCATCCATGTTTTCGTTTCGCATTTCGCAGTTGGAGGCGGACTTTACCTTGCGTTAACGGAGAGAAAAGCCATCAAGGAAAACAACAAAGCACTAATTGATTACCTGAAAAAACACTCAAGATTTTTCCTTCTTTTAACGGTTGTCTTAGGGGCAGTTTCAGGCGTTGGAATTTGGTTCACGATCGGGCTCGTTCACCCGAGTGCTACATCTACTTTGATTCACAGCTATGTCTTTGGTTGGGCGATTGAATGGGTCTTTTTCATCGTTGAAATTTCGGCAATTTTAATCTACTATGCGACTTGGGACAAACTTGACCCAAAGACGCATAACATAATTGGATGGATTTACTTCGCCGGAGCGTATCTGAGCTTGGTGATCATCAACGGTATTTTAACCTTTATGTTGACAACCGGAAGTTGGGTCAATATCCCGTTCACTGAACCATCAAAGAAATTCTGGCTTGGCTTTTTCAATCCGTCTTACTTCCCATCGCTTTTCATAAGGACTGGCGTCGCATTAGCGCTGGCAGGTCTTTACTCTCTTTTAACCGCAACGAGATTGAAAGACGAAAATTTAAGAGCTGAGCTTGTTCAATACTCAGGGAAATGGCTCGTTCCAGCGTTTATACTTATCCCTGTGGCTGGCATTTGGTACATCTCCGTCATACCTCCGCTTGCGCGTGAAATATCAATGGGCGGAGCTCCTGCTGTAACGATATTTGCTGCCTTAAGCGTCGTTTTCTCCTTCATAATTGCATTGTTTGCATGGCTTGGTCCAATCAAAACACCAAGGCAAACTTCATTTGCTTTTGCACTCAGTCTTCTCGTAATTGGATTCATGGTTACGGCTGTAACTGAATGGGTCAGGGAAGCGGTGAGAAAACCTTATATCATTTATGAGTATATGTACTCAAACTCAATTTTAAAAGAAACAGCAGAGAAAATTAACTCACTTGGGACTTTAAATGTTGCAAAATGGGTGAGCGTTAAGGAAATCAACGATGAAAACATGCTCAAAGCCGGGGAGGAAATTTTCAAGGTTCAATGTCAAAGTTGCCACACGATTGACGGTTACAATGGGATAAAGAAACTCGTCAGCGGTTGGAGCGAGACATACATTGATTTTCAGCTTCAACACCTTGATATGCTTAAAGGTTTTATGCCTCCATTTTACGGGACTGAGCAAGAAAGAAAAGCTCTTGCAAAATGGCTTTATAATTTGAACAAGTAAAAACAAAAATTGGTTTTAAAAATGAACAGCCAAATAATTTTGCCCGAACCTGATCCAATCCCATTGCCAGCTCCATACTGGCTTTTGAAGTTCTTGCTCGTACTGACATTTATATTACACATTATTGCCATGAACTTCGCCCTCGGCGGTGGATTTATAGCTGGAATCACAGACCTCATCGGAAGAAAAAAGAGCAACCAATTTCATACGAATCTCTCATCCTCGCTCTCAAAAATGCTACCGATCGCAACCGCATTTACGATAACGCTTGGTATAGCGCCACTTCTATTTCTGCAGGTTTTATACGGTCAATACTTTTACACATCATCCATAATNATGGCTTGGCCTTGGCTTGCNGTCATACTTCTTTTGATAATTGGATACTACGGCTATTACATTTATCAATTTAACTTTGAAAAGTTATCCGGCATAAGGGCATGGATTGTCCTTGGAAGCGCTGTACTTTTTGCCATAATCGGCTTGATTTACACGAACAATCTCGTCTTGATGCTCACACCTGAAAAATGGGCTCAAAAATATTTCGCTAACCCACACGGGACAAATTTCAACTTTGACGACCCAACAGTTATACCAAGATATTTGCATTTCCTCGTCGCTTCAATTTCAGTGGCTGGCTTGCTTGTGTTAATTTATGGACTTGGGAAGATAAGTAAGGATGAAAAATACGGCAGGTGGGCTATAAAGTATGGCGGTTTGTGGTTCGTCTTCGGAACTATCGTTCAATATGCAGTTGGAATATGGTTTCTGTTAAGCTTGAAAAAGGAATTTATTCTCCTCTACATGGGCGAAAACACACTCGCAACGATCGTATTTGGACTGTCCGTCTTGCTTTCGCTTATAAGTTTGATTTTAATTCTTCTCTCATTTAACGCCCAAAATCCAAAACTACTTGCCATAGGTGGAATCGTTGCCCTTTTCCTTACAATCGCTGGGATGTCAATAATGCGTGATATCCTAAGACATGCTTATCTTGAAAATTATTTTAAACCAGAACAATTTGATGTTCAATTGCAACTTTCGGTTCTGATCGTTTTTGCTGTTGTGTTCATAGCGGGATTGGTCACCGTTGGATATATGCTAAGCAAGGTGTTAAAGTTAAAACCGACAACCGCGTAAAGTTTTAAGGGGCGGTCTTTTGACCGCCCCTTTTTTGTTCAAAGGAAAAGTTTAGCTACCTCAATCAAAAGCGACGGCTGTGCTTTGACAGCCGTCATGAAAAGCGTCTTCAAAGTCAATTTTTCATACGGTACTTTTTCAAGTTCATCAGCTATTTGATTGAGCTTCTCATCGGAAAACTTGTAAATGAATTGTTTGATTTTGTAATATCTTTCGTGCCTTTGACCGAGAACTTTGTGCCACTCTTCCTGATACTTGAAAATCAAATCAAGATTTTTTTCCCTTATTGCTTGTCCGGCGATTTGCCCGGCTAACTTACCGCCTATCATACCGCTTATAATTCCACCACCTGAGACAGGATTAACTTGATGCGCAGCGTCGCCAACAAGCATTAAGCCCTTTGTCACGATTCTCTCCGCTGTTTTTGCACAGGGAACACCGCCAGCTATCACTGTCAAAATTGAAGCCCCGGGGAAATTCTTCTCAATAAACTCTTCAAGATAACTCAAAGCATGCCTTTGCCTTCCGTAAATTCCTGCGATACCGATGCCAACATTTGCTGTGTTTTTTCCTTTTGGAAAAACCCAAAGGTAACCCCCTGGGGCTACTTTTTCACCGAAGTAAAAATAACAAGTATCTGGCTCAACATCTATGTTTGTCAATGTCATCTGAGCAGCTGACTCCATATCTTGAAGTTTGCAAGTGGTATCAAGCCCAGCCCATCTACCAACCCTTGACTCAACCCCATCGGCTCCGATAACTATTTTCGCCCTTATCTCAACTTGTTCAGTGTTATTTAACAAGACCTTCACACCTTCAACTTTACCGTCATTCAAAATCAAACCATTGACATATGCTTTTGTCACAACTTCAGCGCCACACTCAACTGCAATTTTGGCTAATTCATAGTCAAAAATTCTCCTTTCAAGTATATAGCCATATCCTTCAATATTTGGCTTGATAACTTTGCCATTGGGGGCAACAAGTTTGAAATATCTGACGGTGCTTGCAATCCACTTCGGATCTGGCTGTAGAAATTGAACAAGACCTTCATGGCTTACCGCTTCGCCACATCTGACAGGATAGCCGACATCTCTATCTTTTTCAAGTACGAGAACCTTTGATCCCATTAGAGCTGAAAACCTCGCAGCAGTTGTCCCCGATGGTCCAGCTCCAACAACAATTATATCGTAATGATCACCGCTCGGGAAATTTTTACCAAAAGCCATCTATCTTTTCACTCCCTCATTTTCTTTTGTGGAAGTTGAAGTTCAAGAACTTCAAAAGGGCAAGCCCAGACGCATTTCCCGCAATTCGTGCATAACTCGTGAATTATCTCTATCTTCGCCTCGTATAACTCAATACAATTTTCTGGGCAAACACCGACACAACACCCGCAAAAATCGCATTTGTTTTCCTTTATTATCACCATATCTCACACTTGATTTAGTGATTTCAGATATTTTTTGATGATATCAGCAAAGCCACGATTCGCAAATATATTTTTCCTGCGGTTGATCTCACTCTTTTTCGCCAAAAGTTCGGAAAGTTTCTCATCATCACCTGCTTCTTCCGCCTTTTTTATCTCTTGAGTCAGCTCCTCCTCAATCTTCAAAATCTTCTTGGTGTAAAATTTTGTTAAAACATCATCAACCGCCTTCCATATCTCCTCATAATATTCATCCTCCCGTCCAAATCTTTTTTGCCAGAATTTGCTAACCTCATATTTCCCCAAAACCGTGCTCGTCACAAAACTTCTGAAATCATCATCGCTTACACTTTGCAAGAATTCGTGAATGTTCAATTTTCTCCCCTCACTAAAAGATTGATAAACCGATTGATAGATCAACTTAACGAATTCGCTTTCAATATCAGTTTGTTTAATGTAATTAAAGACAAATTTTAAAACCGATTCATCCGCTTCAAACAAAATTTTCACGAGGTCTCTTTCCTCAGCAGGGATTGACTTAACTTTTGAAACTTGATTTGAAGTCCAATCAATCTGCTTTTCCTCTTTTCTCCTTGATTTCAATATCACATTTTCAAGTTCAAGGGCAAGAACTTTTTCAGGTAATTTATACTTTGATGAAACTTCCTTTATGAAAACACTACGCTTCAACTGATCCGGAATTTTTGATATTGACTCAACGAGGGAGCGTATCGCTTTTGATTTCACATTTGGGTCGTCAAATTTGCCAAGCTGTTGGTATGTTTGCGCTTTAAACTCAATGAAGCTGACAGCATTTTCGATCAAACCATAAAATTCGTCTTTTGAATTTTTCCTTATGAAGGAATCAGGGTCTTCACCTTCAGGCAACTTGACAACATAAACATCAAGCCCGTGCGCAAGTATCATGTCAACCCCTCTTAACATCGCTTTAGCACCAGCAGAATCGGCATCGTAGACCAAATAAATCGTGTTGGTGTAATTTGAAAGCAACCTTATCTGTTCATCGGTTAATGAAGTTCCACTTGAAGCAACTACATTTTCAATCCCGGCTTGAAAAAGCGAAACGCAATCCATATAACCCTCAACCAAAATAGCATAGCCCTTTTTCCTTATTTCGTCCCTTGCTTGATATAATCCATATAAAATTTTGCTTTTTGAATAAACCTTCGTCTCTGGCGAGTTTATATACTTTGGTACATCCTCGTTATCTTTCAATCTTCTACCGCCAAACGCAACAACCCTGCCCGAAAGCGAAAATATCGGGAAAATAACCCTATCCCTAAACCTATCGTAATAAGCCCCGTCTTCCCTCTTGACGATCAAGCCGGCTTTTTCAAGTGAATCAAGCGGAAAGTTCTGCTTCATTGCATATTGCACAAGCGCATCCCATTGATCGGGAGCATAACCAATTCCAAAAATTTTTATTGAAGCATCATTTATACCACGCTTGTAAAGATATTCAAGCGCCTTTTTACCCTCGGGGCTTTTCGTCAAATTTCTATAAAAGAAAGAAGCCCCAAAACGATTCGCCTCGTAAAGTTCTTCATACTCCGTCTCAATCCAACGCTCTGCTTTCTCTGGCTTCGGAAGTTCAACCCCGGCATATTCAGCTATCTTTCTAACCGCCTCAATAAATGAAACCTTTTCGTATTGCATTATGAAGTTGAAAAGATTTCCCCCAGCACCACACCCGAAACAATGATAAAGTTGTTTATCAGGGCTAACCGTGAATGAAGGCGTTTTCTCTGTGTGAAACGGACACAAACCAACATAATTTTTCCCAACCTTTTTCAACGGAACGAACTGATTGATATAATCAACAATATCAACCGAATTTCTTATCTCTTCTATTTTATCCTCTGGAAGACGCATATTCAACGCAAAAATTTTTTAGAAGTCAAAAGATAACCCAAAACCGCCAAACTTTCTCCTTAAATTAAAGTATTGCCCATAAATATCAAAACCATCGTAATAAACGAGGTAAAACAACATCCCTCTTGAATACAAACGCCCGAACTTAACACCACCTGTTAAATTCAATCCCTGCGAACTGTGAAACTTCAAATCGGAAGAAAAAACGAATAAAATCGGCGACTTGAAAAACGATAATTGAGTGGCTATCTCTTTGTAAAATTCAAATCCAAGCTGAACATAAATCTTTTTCAAATCCCTTGGCTTGCTTCTAAATATGTAATTCAAACCAGCGTAAAATCTACCCGTTTTTTTCTCCAACGCAAAAAGTAAATCAAAAAACTCCATTGTAAATGGAAATGGCTTAACACTTAATTCATCATACTCATCTACAAGATGAGCGCTTCTGTGAAGAACCCTGAACCTTGCAGAAAAGCCATCGCTTCTAAAGCTCACATTTCCGCCGAAAAAACCATCAATTGCCTCAACCCGAAGGACAAGGAAACCATGGTTATTTACGAGCGTATAAGCAAAGAAATCAGCTCCAACTGTGAGACGATTAAAACCAAGGGGAAATTGAAAAATGTCAAGGGAATTCCCAATGTCAACTTTCAAACTGTTCCTATCAAAGTATTTCATCAAGCCCATCCTCGGTTCGTAAAAACTCGCTGTTAATGGTTTAAAGTTCAAACCATTTGAATCAACGATTTTAACCTGTGCATTTAAAACTGTTGCGAGAAGAACAAAAAACTCAAACACTTTTCGCACCTTCAAGACCGAGCAAAAATTCCTTTATTTTGATCCCACCACTATAACCACCAAGCGAACCATCAGAGGCGATCACCCTATGACAAGGTACAATTATCGGCAATGGATTTGCACCAAGTGCGTTTCCAACCGCACGATATGCTTTTGGCTTGTGAATTCTTTTTGCAAGCTCCGAATAAGTTATCGTCTCACCGTATGGGATTTTCATCGTCTCACGCCAAACGAACTTTTGAAAATCCGTCCCGATCAAATCAATCGGGACATCAAACTTTTTCAACCTCCTCGCAAGATAAAGCCGTATTTGCTCTATCGCCTCTTTATTTTCCTTTTTACTTTCAACCACCTCAAACTCCGAAAAGTGCTTCTTTATCCAGGACTTGAACTCGCCCGACGAATTAAGCGTAAGCGAGATTTTACAAACCCCTTTTTCAGACGAAGCAATGTAAATTATGCCGATGTTTGTCTCAAACGAAGTACAGTATAGCATAAAATTTTAAATTAATTTTCTCAAAATTTCATAGGCAAGATATGAGGCGAAAAACAAAATGATCACCCCTGAGATTCGGTGAAAGAGAGCGATAGTTCTGGCTCTGAACTCAATGAAGTTGTGAATAAACTTAAGTAGAAGGTAAAACCAAAGCACAACCCCAAGACCCACGCCAAGGGCAAAGAACAAATTATCAAATGAGTTTGAAATCAAGCTCGTTGACTTAACAATTCCAGCAACGGTTATCCAGAATATGACAAAAGTTGGATTTAAAGCATACAAAACCATCCCGACAAGGAATGAACCCTGAATATGATATTTCTTTATAAAATTGACTTTCCCATTGCCGTTGTTAAGCATCGTCTCTCCATTGTGAATTTTCCTCGGATGGACGATCAAATTTCTGAACCCAAAATAAACAAGTATCGCAAAGGCGACAATTTGAACAAGTAAATTACCAAGCGAATGTTCAACAATAGCGCCCATGCCAAACATAGCAAGAAGACAATAGATAAATTCCATCGTCGCCGAACCAACGCCTGTCCAAAAAGCCGGTTTAAATCCATCTCTCATTCCCTTGGTCAAAACTGTCAAATTTATCGGTCCAACCGGAATAGAAATGATCAAGCCAAGCAATGTCCCTGCAAAAAGTGCTATCATCGGCACAGAAATTAATTTTTAAAATCATTCAATCGCATATAAAAAATTATCCTTAGAACCAACAAGCAAAACACCATCAACAATTATCGGAGATGAAAAAACACGATGCGTCATATCAAACGCAACATCCATCCCACCGGTTCTCCTATTTAAACGGTAAATTCCAGAATAAGTCGCAGTGTTAACTCCGACATAAATAAAATCACCAGCGACAACTGATGGGCTCCATATTGAAATCTCATCAAGAGCGAACTTCCAAATGAGTTTTCCATTTAGAGAAACGATGTAAAAAGCACCATCGGCGGAGCTGAAATAAACTGCTTTGTCGTCAACCGCTGGCGTTTGGGTTATTTGACCACGCGTTTGAAATGTCCATTTGATAACTCCGGTTTGAACATCAACTGCATAAAGCTTGCCATCGTGCGAGCCAAAGAAGACCATCCCGCGCGAAATAACAGGAGAACTCGTTATCATCCCACTGGTTGAAACGCTCCAAACTATTTCCCCCGTTTTTGAATCAACTGCATAAAAACCTTTATCAAGCGAACCAAAATAAACTTTCCCATTGAAATAAGCGGGCGAAGAATATATCGCTTTCCCTGCCTTAAATTTCCAAACTATTGTCCCACTTCTTGCGTCAAGCGCATAGAGAACTCCTTCACCAGAACCAAAATAAACAATGCCATCAACTACTATTGGAGAGCTCATAAGCCAACCCTCAACTTTGAACTTCCAAACAACTTTCCCAGTTTTGGCATCAAGCGAATAAAAATAATGATCGTTTGAACCGAAATAAATTTTACCGTCAAAATATGCCGGTGATGTTTCAATCGTGTTGTTCGTTTTAAATTTCCATTTAAGTTTTCCAGTTTTGAAATCAAGGGCATAGAAAAAGCCATCGTTTGAACCAAAATAAACGGTGTTATTCACCACAGCTGGTGAAGAATATATTGTTCCGCCAGTTTTAAAGCGCCATCTTATTTTTTCAAGTTTTGGCAGTTTTTCGCCCGTATAGTTTCCTGTATGAGCGACATTGTAACGGAAAACGGGCGATTCAATATAAAACAAAAGGATTAAAACTAAAACAGAAAACTTCATTTTCATCGCTTAACTTGAAGAAGAGTTTTTCATCAGACCTTCGCTCCTTGCCACGAAAACAGCCGCGCTCGCATCGCCAGTTATATTCACAACGGTTCGGCACATATCAAGAATTCTATCCACACCGAGGATTAAAGCAATCCCTTCAGCGGGGATATGGATTGCCTTCAAAATCATAACGAGCATAATTAAACCAACTCCGGGAACCGGGGCAGTTCCAATTGAAGCGAGCGTAGCGGTGAGAACAATTGTAAGTTGTTGCGTTATGTCAAGATTAAAGCCATAAACTTGAGCAATGAAAACGGATGCTACTCCTTGATATAGTGCTGTTCCATCCATGTTTATTGTAGCTCCAAGCGGTAAAACAAAACTTGTTATCTGCTTCGGAACTCCGAGATTTCTTTCAGTGCATTCAAAATTTATCGGCAAAGTCGCTGCGCTTGAGCTCGTGCTGAAAGCAATTATTTGCGCCTCTCTCATACCTTTGAAAAATCTCAATGGATTCATCCCACCGAGAAATCTAACTGAAAGCGAATATACGCCAAATAAATGTATCGCTAAGCTAATTAAAACTGTAATTATATACCAAAGCAATGTAGAAAGAATGCCGAAGCCAAAATCAGCAACCGTTGCGGAAATTAAAGCAAAGACACCGTAAGGCGCAATCTTCATAACAAGGTCAACCATCTTTATCATTGTATCGCTGACGCCATCAAGAAACCTGATGACAACATCGGATTTATTTTTATCAACCATCGTCAAAGTTATGCCAAATATAACCGCAAAGAAAACGATTTGAAGCATGTTCCCGTTTGCCATCGCATTTATCGGGTTGGTCGGGACGATGTTCACCAAAAAATCAACGACATCAACGCCAAGTTCTTGCTGTATCTTTTCACTTATATCCGCTTGATATTCAGAAGCGATTCTATCCCTTATATTTGGTGAAATTTTATTCCCTGGCTGAATAAAATTCGCACAAATAAGCCCTATCGTTATAGCAAGCGATGTAGTGACTATATAATAAACAATCGTTTTCCCACCTATTCTACCAACCTTTCTTATATCTCCCAAACTCGCTGCCCCCACGACTAAAGATGCTATCACAAGCGGAATAGCAAGAAAACTTAACAAACGAACAAAAATTGTCCCTATCGGTTTTATCTCCGTCGCGATCGTCTTGACTTTTTGTATCTCAACGATATTTTCAAATTTTATAACCTGCGTCTCTTTAAAATCCCCCGAATCCATTCTCTTGTAAAAAATCAAAACAACCTTCGCCTTGTCAGAAGGTGAAAGGTCGCGGAAAAACTTAATTATTTTTGCCTGATCGTCGCTTGAAAATTCCCTTTTAACCTCAGATAAGATAAATTCCGCCTTTTCCCATCTCTCAACAATCGCTTTCTCTTCTCCCTTTGCGCTCTTCGTTGTTATCTTCAACTTATGCGCATCAACGCTAAAAATCACACCGAATATAGCTCCGAATATAAGAGCGATGATTATCTGCGTGTGAATGGGGATTTTTTTCTTCAAAAGCATTCCTTCTTTTTCTTTTTTAATTAAGAGGGGCTCAAACGCTCAACATAAACAGAGCGCCGAGCCCCAAGCTAATTTTCATTTCACAATTCGCCCAGCTTCAATCTCATCAACTATCCGATCAGCGTTGTAAACATGCCTTAAAGCTTCAACTATACCTTTAACATGAACTGCAACAGCTCTGTTCTTTTCGTCAACATAAATGAAATCACCGGGTAAGCTTTCAATATTTCCGTCAAAGATCAAGCCGACAACTTCAAGATTCTTGTTAACGACGGGGCTTCCGGAATTTCCTCCGATTATATCATTTGTAGCGACAAAATTAAGCGGAGTGCTGAGGTCAAATGTCGCTGGCAAATTCTTCCATCTCTCGGGCAAATCCCAGTCCCTTCTCTCTGTATCTTTAAATGAATAATGTCTATCAAAAAGTCCGTAAAATGTCGTTATAGGTGGCGCAATTGTCCCGTTATATTCATAACTTTTGACGACGCCATCAGCAATCCTCAAAGTAAATGTCGCATCCGGTGGTATTGATGTGCCATAGACATCAAAAATCGCCCTTCCAAGAAGTTGAAGCTTTGCTGATTCCTTCGCTGTGATTTGATTATATTTTTCGCGCACTTCGTTCGCCCTTGCTCTTGTCTTAACGACGAATGAAATGAACGGGTCATTTGAATTCAAAATCGCATTCGGGTCACCCTCAACAAGGTTCATAACCTTTTCTTTATCCGTTAAAATCGTGGTTGAAAGCAAATAATTAACCGCTTCTTCAAGTGACCTCCCTCGCAAAAGCTCATTAAACGCGGAATTTTTATCAGCGAAAACCGACTTCATAAAACTTAATTGATAAGCAAGCGTCATCTTNTCAAGTTCTGGCTCAATCTCGGACGGATAAATTCTCGCTTTTGTCGCCTTTAACCTTTCACCCCTGTAATTTTCCGCTCTCTTCTCCTCGGGAAGTTTCATTTGCTCCGCGTACTCAACAAGGTCATTAGCAATCCTGAAATAAACGCTTCTCCCAGTCCCTGCGAAATTATACGCTTGAAGCTCATAGAACAATTTTGCCTTTTCAACCTGATACTTGGCTATTTCATCCCAGAGGTTTCCATACTTTGCTTTCAATTCGGGATTTCCAAGTACGGAATTTTTAAACTTCGCTTCAAAATCACGTTTCCTCGCCATAAGATATGGGTCTCTCAAACCAGCAAGTCGCCCAGTATATGCCTTTTGAGAGTTTGAAAAGCCGAATAATCGCGTTTGATATTTCAATTTCTTCTCGGGATACTTCGCGAGAAATTCCGAATAAATTTTGACAAGGTTATCAAGAAGCGAGAGTGTATAGGGGTAGCTATAATCCCTGAAAAATTCAAGTTGAGCTACGGTTAAAAGTCGGTTTGTCCTCCCGGGATTACCGATTACGAAAACAGGGTCACCTTCTTTTATCCCCGTCTTGCTGAATGGGAAGTAATACTTTGTTTTAACGGGTTTTCCATCCTCATAAACTCTGAAAAANGCAACATCAAGGTCATACCTTGGATATGTGAAATTATCGGGGTCACCGCCAAAGTAAGCAACTATNGTCTCGGGCGCATAAACAAGACGCACATCGGTATATCTTTTATAACCATAAAGCGAATACTTCCCACCGTTATAAAAAGTCACAACGCTGAAAACCATAGAATCCTTTGGATTCGTCTCCTTGAACTTCTTGTAATATCTCTCTTGGATTTCCCTTATTTTCTTGTCTCGGTTTGCAACTTTTTCTTCGTCAGTTTTCCCCATTTCAAATGCTTTTTGAACCTCTTCTGTGACATCCTCAATTAAAACAAGCTGGTCAACATAAAGATTTGGGACTTTTCTTTCCTCTTCAAGTGTTTTCGCGTAAAATCCCGTTTCGGGCAAATTTTCACCCTCACGATTTACTGCGTCAAGAGCGCCCCTTGCACAGTGATGATTTGTCATAACGAGACCATCTTCAGAAACGAACGAAGCAGAGCAATTTGGAAGACGCAAAGCCGAAAGCCGTGCCTTTTCAAACCAATCGGAAGTAGGCGTAAAACCGTATGTCTTTGCAAAATAATCAATCGGAGGATAATCAAATGTCCACATCTTTCCTGTGTCAAATTGACCCGCTTTTACGGTGTCAAGATAGGCAAGGTAAGATGGTTTGGTTGCTTGATAAGTTGTACAACCTGAGAAAACAAAAATCAAGACAAATGAAAGCAAAAGAAGGTTCTTAAAAAATCTCATCTTTTCACCTCAAAATTTTATTTTAAAAGGCAAGTTTAAATTAATACGAACAAAGATAAATTTCAAGTGGTGGAGGGTTTGAGACATTTTGTGTAATTTATACCTGCCTGCCTCAAAATTTCAAATAATGTTCCTTTTGGCAAATCCTTTTTATGTAGTGGTACAACAACCCTTCTTTTCGTCTCAGGGTGATAGTAAATATGGTGACTACCTTTGGTTCTATCAAGCACAAAACCCTTCTTTTCAAGGATTTTTATGACTTCTTGTGGGGTGAGTGAAGGAATTTTAGACATCGGTTTCTATGGTCAGGGTATATTCTAAAGTATTTTCCTCTGTTGGTATATCTTCACCGTGTTCTTTCAAGCTCTCAATGTATAATTCAATCGCCTCCTTTGCCATTTCTATTGCGGTTTCTATCGTCTCACCATATGTAACACAACCGGGAAGAGAGGGAACGATTACTGTGTAACCACCTTCTGGCTCTTTTCTGAGCAAAATTCTGTAATTTAATAATCGCATGCCCAAATATTTCCTGATTTTGTTTCTACTTCGCGAAATTAAGTTAAAAAAATTTTATGCAAAGTTCAAAAGTCATCTTTGAAACCTTTTCACAAATTTTTCAAAAACGGGAAAGTTAAGATTGGGATGCTTTAATTGATTTTTAAGCGCTTTTGGTTTAAATTTACAAAAAATTCAAAACCAAATTTGAGGTGAAAGACGCACCATGCCTATAATGGCTAAAATGAGAGATAATCTACCAGC